>ERZ772881.311-NODE-311-length-57808-cov-5.483386_pt1 | contig 57808 bp, 46 predicted proteins | sample MGYA00580581_ERZ772881 | MGnify/ENA primary metagenome ERZ772881 (study PRJEB29015, sample SAMEA2737668) | human gut metagenome | biome: human gut; feature: human-associated habitat; material: faeces | place: China | collected 2012 ...
CCTCTACGCCGTAATCGCATCGCCTCTACGCCGTAATCGTACTGCCTCTACACCGTAAACGCAAGGCGACCTTAGTGCCCTTGCGTTCGGCGTGCCGTCCAGCGGGTTCGATGCCCTGCCGTCCTCGGCAGCGCTGTCATCCATCATCCGTCATTCAAAACATTTCGAAATATGAACTACAAGCAAACAGAACAAGAACTCACCGACTGCCTCATCGACCTCGCCTTTGCCGAGGACATCGGCGACGGCGACCACACCACCCTCTGCTGCATCCCCGCCGACGCCATGGGCGAGAGCGAACTGATGATCAAGGAGGAGGGCATCTTTGCCGGCGAGCGTGCCGCCAAGGAGGTCTTCCACCGCTTCGACCCTGCCCTCAAGGTCACCATGCACCGCCACGACGGCGACCACGTGCGCCCTGGCGACATTGTGCTCTCCGTCAGCGGACACGAACAGAGCCTCCTCACCACCGAGCGCCTCATGCTCAACATCTGCCAACGCATGAGCGGCATCGCCACCATGGCCCACCGATATCAGCAGGCGCTCATCGACGCCGGTACGAAGACACGCGTCCTCGACACCCGTAAGACCACCCCCGGCATGCGCATGCTTGAAAAAGAAGCCGTGCGCATCGGAGGCGGAATGAACCATCGTATCGGACTCTTCGACATGATCCTCCTCAAGGATAACCACATCGACTTCTGCGGTGGCGTGCACAACGCCATCGCCCGCGCGCGACAGTACTGCAAGGACAAAGGCCTCAAGCTCAGGATAGAGTGTGAGGTGCGCGACTTCACTGAACTCGAGGAAGCCATCGCCGACTGTCCCGACCGCATCATGTTCGACAACTTCACGCCCGAGGATACCGCTAAAGCCGTGGCCCTCGTCCACGCAGCCCGGCACGCCGACGGCACACCCGCACACATCGAGACAGAGTCGTCGGGCGGCATCACCTTCGACACCATGATACCCTATGCCAAGGCGGGAGTCGACTTCATCTCCTTCGGCGCGCTCACCCATAGCGTCAAGGCTCTCGACATGAGCCTCAAGGCAATGGGATCGTCAAAGCTCACCGTCTGACACGATGCCACGAACCGTCCTGTCTCCCGATAACTGCGCATGCCAGCCGGCATGCCAGAAGAGCCGTTCATGAAAGGCACACGGCGTGTGCTCGACATGTTGAAGCTACGTGCTTCATGGGGGAAACTCGGCAATCAGAACATCAATTCCTACTACATGAGCGATGTGCTCAACACCGGATATAACTATTCTTTTGGCGGTACATTGTCGTCAGGAGTTGCTGTCAAAACAACAGTGACCCAAGCATTCCTTATGCCAAATGGCAGTTCGCGACAGAGAAGAAGGAGACACGTAAGTTCGATGACACCAAAGGATGGCTTTGGGCCATTCCCCTAACTGAGATACAGAACAACCCGAACCTCAAGCAGAATCCGGGATACTGATCTTCCCGATAAAAAAACACGCTTATACTTTCCGCTTTCAATTTTTTCCTTTACCTTTGCGAAAGATAGGCAGTTATGTCCGACAACCTTTAAACACAACGGCTATGAAGAACGAGAACAACAAGAAATACATCCGCTTCGACTGGGCAATGAAACGGATGCTTCGCGACAAGGCTAACTTCGCGGTGCTCGAGGGCTTCCTCACCACGCTTCTGGGCCACCCCATCAAGATCCAAAAGCTCCTGGAGAGCGAGAGCAACCAGGACGACGCCGACGACAAACAGAACCGCGTTGACCTCCTGGCTGAGGATGAAGCGGGGCAGCTCTACCTCATTGAGGTGCAGAACGAGACCGAGGTGGCCTATTTCCAGCGCATGCTCTTCGGTGCCTCGAAACTGGTCACCGAGTACATCAACCGCGGCGACAACTATGACCGCGTGCGCAAGGTCTACAGCATCAATATTGTCTACTTCAACCTCGGAGGCGGCACCGACATCGTCTACCACGGCAAGACCGAGTTCCGAGGCATCCACAACGGCGAGTTGCTGCCGCTGTCACCCTTCCAGAAGCAGAAGTTCGAGGTGGATACCGTAAGCGACCTCTATCCGGAATACTACATCCTGAAAGTTAACGACTTCAACCGTTGGAGTAAGGTGCCGTTGGAGCAGTGGATCTACTTCCTCAACACCTCTGAGATCCCCCACGACGCCACGGCCCCCGGTCTGGGAGAGGCGCGCCATCGCCTGGAGATTGACCAGATGTCGCCCGCTGAGCGGGAGTCTTACTACCGTCATCTCGACAATGTCGCCGTCCTCAAGGACAACATCTCCACAGCGCGTGGAGAAGGAAAGATGGAAGGACGTGCGGAAGGTCGCGTGGAAGGACGTGCGGAAGGACGCGTGGAGGGACGTGCAGAGGCCGCAGCGGAAATCGCACGGAAGATGAAGGAGGCAGGTATTCCGGCCAAACAGATAGCGACATTAACCGGACTTGACGTCAACACCTTATGAGCTCTTCCGATAAGCGGAAGATGAAGGTCACGGCATTACAGCGTAAAGGCAATGCGTCTACATCGTAGAGGCATTGCCTTTACACTGTTAACGCATTGCCTTTACGCCGTTGACGCATTGCCATACACCAGGGGATCATCTCATGTCCAAATACTGGTTGAGCAGGCGGATGGAGAGGTCCTCGGGACGCACGAGGAGGGTCTCCATGCCATACTGTCGGAGCATGGAGGCGATGAGCTGCTTGTCGGCCATAGCCTGCTGGGCCATGACCTGCTGAAAACAGGCCTCTTCCGTGGTGGGGCGCTGACGGGCGAACTGCTCGATCTCGTTGTCGCGGAAAAGGATGACGAGCACCCTGTGACGGCGGGTCAACTGTTGCAGATATGGCAGCTGGCGGCGCAGGGCTTGCGGTGTGGAGAAATTGGAAAACAGCACCAACAGGCTCCGGTGTTGTACACGCTGTCCAAGAGTGGCGACAAGCGACGAGAAGTCACTCTCCGCAAAGGCCGTCCGCTCCCGGTAGAGCTGTTCGAGGATGGCCTGCATCTGCCCCTCACGCCGCTCGGCCGGCAGGAACGTGCTAACCCGCGCGTCGAAGGTGACGATGCCCGGCCTGTCTTCACGGTGCAGCGACACAAACGACAGCACGAGAGAGGCATTGATGGCATAGTCGAGATAGGTCATACCACGCGAGATCTGCTGCATCATACGGCCCTTGTCGATGACGCAATAGACGCGCTGCGAACGCTCCTCATTATAGACATTCACCATGAGACGGCCGCGGCGGGCAGTGGCTTTCCAGTTGATGGCGCAGTATTCGTCGCCCTTGACATAATCCTTAATCTGTTCAAACTCCGTGTTATTGCCCGGCCGCCGCAATCGCTTGATGCCCATCTCGTTGAGCCGTTGCGAGAAGGCTAAGAGCTCATATTGCCGCAGCAGGAGAAACGAGGGGTAGACGGCCACCGTCTTTTCCTCACCCAAAGTGAAGCGCCGTTCCAGCAAGCGCAAGGCGACGGAGACAAAGACGTACATTCGGCCGAAGTGGCAGACGCCGCGCCGCACCGGTCGCAACAGATAGTGCAGGGCACGGCCCGTCTGCGGTTTCAGGCGGACGCTGAAGGTGAGGTCGCGACGCTGGAACTCCACTGGCGCCTCGTCGATGACCGACAGACTCACGGGCAAACGGTAATGGCTGTGCACACGCACCACCACCTCATTGTCATCACCGTTGGAGAAACGGTCGGCACAACAGCGCGTGCCGCTCACCGAGCCCGTGCGCCACAGCACCACGGCCTCAACAGCCAGCTCCAGCCCTAAGAGCACAAGCAACACCTGACCCATCCACAAGAACGGGAGCCACGCCCAGCCGAGAATCATGATGACGGCGATGACGGCGGCAAGACAATAGAAACGCTGTCGAAGAAACATCTCAGACTTACTTCGGTACCTCAATCTGTTCCAGCACACGCTGCACGACCTTTTCGGGCGTGAAGCCTTCCATCTCCGCCTCAGCGGTGAGCATGAGGCGGTGGGCCAGTACGGCAGGCGCCACGCTCTTCACATCGTCGGGGGTGACAAAGTCGCGGCCCCGCAACAAGGCAAAGGCCTGGGCTGACCGCAGCAGCGCCACGGTGGCGCGCGGAGAGGCACCGAGGAAGAGTGACTTTGTCTGACGGGTGAACTGCACAATGCTGACCATATAGCGCAACATGGACTCGTCGACCACCATCTGCCGCAATAGGGCACGCGCGGCAAGCAGCTCGTCCTTGGTCATCACGGGGCTCACATCGTCAAGTCGTGTAAACGCCACATGCTGTTGATGGCGCTTGAGCAGCTCCAGCTCCTCGTCGGACGAGGGATAACCCATCGTGATCTTCATCAGGAAACGGTCAAGCTGTGCTTCGGGCAGACGGTAAGTACCCTCCTGCTCCACGGGGTTCTGCGTGGCCACGATAGTATAGAGCGGCCCCATGGCGTGGGTCTCGCCGTCGATGTCGGCCTTGCGCTCCTCCATGACCTCAAAGAGGGCGGCCTGCGTCTTGGCCGGCGCGCGGTTGATCTCATCGGCAAGGATGATATCGCCAAAGGCAGGACCTTCATGAAAGTCGAAGCTTGACGTCTTGGCATTAAACACTGTAGTGCCGAGCACATCACTCGGCATGAGGTCGGGCGTGAACTGGATGCGACTGAAACGGGCATCGATGAGGCGGGCCGTGAGACGCGCCAGCAAGGTCTTGGCCACGCCAGGCACGCCCTCGATGAGCACGTGGCCATCGGCCAGGATGCAGGTGAGCAGCAGGTCGATGGCCTCGTCCTGGCCTACGATTACCTCACGGATGGCTGTGCGCAGCCGCTCTGTGCGCTCGGAGAAAAGGGATAAGTCGATTCTTTGGGATTCCATATTTTGTGGTATTTATGGTTCAATATAGCGATGGTCTTCACCCGCCCACACGGATGTGTTAAATAAAGCCTATTTGAAGAAACCCTTCTTTACGGCCTCCATGATGTTGGCAGGCGGACGGTGACCGTCAAGCTCGTTCTTCATAAAGTCCATATAAGGAGCCACATGCGTAAGAAACCTGTGATAGCCAGCACAGAGATAATTCAGACCCGGCTCACCATAATGGTCACGCAGGAAGCGATTCTTCGGACATTCGCCATGACATGCAAACTCAAACTTGCACTCACGACATTGGCGGGGCAGAGCGCGGTGCTTCAGCTCACTGAACTTACGCTGCTTGTCACCATAGAGCATTTCTATGAGTGTGTTCTGGCGGATATTGCCCAGTTTATACTCGGGAAAGACAAAATGGTCGCAGGAATAGACATCTCCATTGTACTCCATCACGCCGGCATGACCACACTCACGGCCATAGACACAAATGCCAGGGTCAGTACCGCACCAGTTGGCAAGGAAGCAATCGAAGGTCTCAACAAAGAATTCCCCGACGTCCTTCCTCACCCACTCATCAAAGATGGCGATAAGGAAGTCACCCCACTGCTCCGGCGTCACGGAGAAGTCGGCCAAAGGAGAGTCCTCAGCGTCGTTGAGATCGGCTAAATGGCGGCCATCCTCACGGCGCACGATACGCTCGACGATAGGAGAGAGCTGCAGGTATTTGCAGCCCATTTCCTTAAAGAAGTTGTAGAACTCGAGGGGATAGTCAGCATTGTAGTCATTGACTACTGCCATTGCATTCCATTCCACACCATGCTTCTTGAGCAGTCTGATGCCTTTCATCACCTGCATCCATGACGGTCTATGGGATGCCGAACGGCGATACTCGTCATGGAAGTCCTGCGGTCCGTCGATGGAGATGCCTACAAGCCAATGGTTTTCAGCAAGAAACTCGCACCACTCGTCTGTGAGCAGCGTGCCATTGGTCTGTATGGCATTCTCGATATGGCGGCCTGCGGCATATTGTTTCTGATATTCCAGCGCCTTCTTGTAAAAAGAGAGCGGGCGCATAAGGGGCTCGCCCCCATGCCATGTAAACAGGACTTGCGGCATCGTCTGCGCCTGGATGTACTCACGCGTAAACAGTTCGAGCAGTTCATCGCTCATGGTACGGCGGCCCTGAGCATCGTAGAGGAACTGCTTCTCCAGATAATAGCAGTATTTGCAGCGTAAGTTACAGGTCGCACTGCCTGGCTTCACCATCACATAGAGAGGGCTCGCAAAGGGATTAGCTGTTGTCGGCATGGCATTAATATTCGTCAACTTTCAGATTTCAAAATTATTCGTATCTCACATTCTCCGCAGCATGTCGTCCATCTGGCTGATGGCCCGGCGCATAGTGTCAACGGAAAGGTTGTTCTCATTGGCCACGAGATAGCGCAGGTGCTTGATGCGGCGTGCCACGTCCTCATAAGACAGGGCAGTGCGCTCGGCGAGGACCGTGAAGAGATGGTCGTCATGGTCGAGAGCCTCGACATCCACACCGGCCGTTCGGCGCAGGGCATTGGCAAAGAGCGCCCATTTACGGCGTACGAGAGCCGTGCGGTCATGGCGCAGGTAGAACAGCGTGCCGACGAGCTGCGTGAACTCCAGGGTATGGTTCACCGGCGACGCCGTCACAGGGATGACGCGCTGGCGGCGGCGAGCCGTGAAGACAAAGAAGAGCAGCAGCACCGCCACCGAGAGGTACAACGCCCAACGCAGCGGTGTAAACTGCAACAGCACGCGCAGGGGCGTCTGGCTCAGGGCCTGCTTCTCGTCCGTCGTTTCCTGCTGCGTTAGTCGTACCACCTTACGGCCGGCCACGCCGCTCATCAGGCGGAAGAGCAGGGCGGAGTGATCGCCTACCACTGTGCCGTAATTAGAGAAGAGCAGAGGCATGGAGACCAGGGTGAGCCGTCCGCGACCCATGCGGCGCGTGGCAGCAAGCACAGTATGTTCTTTCTGCGTATTGGTAGCCGGATGGCCTGCCAATACTTTCCAGCGCACGCTGTCAACGATGGAGACCTGGCTGCCCGTCATGGCATAGAGCACGCGGTAACGATGCGCAGGATAGCCGTTGGCACCTTTATGCCACGTAGCGATCTCCTGAATCGATGCTCCTGTGCTGAGATAGCGCTGGGCATCCTGCAGAGAAAAGGAGTCATAGCCCCGCATGGTCGCCCCGAAGGCTTTTGCGACGGCGGCGGTGTCGGCTCCCGATGCGTCCAGACTGTTAGCCACAAGCATGACGTGCTGACCACGGGCCGTAAGCCGCTTAATGGCATCGATATCGAGGCTGTCGAGCGGCGGATAAGTATTGGTGAGACGCAGGATGTTGCAGGTTGAGTCTTTGCTCAGCGCCATCTGCGTTAAGGTAGTCCTACGCGCCTCGTAGCCCTTGGGCAGAGCCTGGCGCATGACACTGTCCATGACCCAACAGCCAAAAGGATTGCGGTCGACGGGCGAGAAGGTCACACCCCACTCAAACTTACGGGGCATCTGGAGCTGTAGCGCAAAGACAAGCAGCGTCACGGTGACAATGCCGATGATGAATTTCCGGTTGACCATCATGCCTCGCCTCCTTTCCCTAAGACCTGCTGCGCAAGGCGTGCCATCTCGTCAGCCATGGCCTCGTCGGCGACGAAGCCGCCATAGCGCACCCGCAGGAAGTGGCGCGTCATTACGCGGAAAGGCTCCGTGGTCACCTCACGGGTATACTGTGTGGGCGTCTTCGACGGTCGCCAGTCGATGCGGCCGTCGTCGGCCAGTGCCCGCAGCGTCTGCAGATAGCGCAGACGCACCACACACCGCCAGTCGCGTGCGGCAAGGGCTTCGCCGATGGACGCCTCGAAGTCAACGCCATAGATATTGTCCTCATTGGCCGGCTCATTGGTGGAAACGGTGACATCCTTATAAAACAAGGCCGAGCGGCGGTGGATGAAAATACCAATGATGACCAACAACACTACAATGGCAAGGGAAATCCAGACACCCACAGGGATGTTGGAAAGTCCAAAGAGATCGTCTCTGTGGTGGTGGAGATACGCACCTAAGTGCTTCACAAGCCAGTCCCACACGCTGAAGTCGCTTTCATACAGCTCACGCGTGTAGTCGTAGTCGGCATCCATACGGAAGGTATGGAGCGCGGTGGTGTCGGGTCTGAGGGTATCAGCAACTATCGACATGGAAAAGAATGGGAATCAGAGTTCTTCGAAATCGTCGATGCGCTCTTCCACTGTCACGTTGTCGAACTTCTCAGCGGCATGGCCGTACTGATAAGCAAGGGCGATGAATACTGGAAGCGAAAAGAGATTGGCGAAGAAGGCAGTGAGCACACTGACTAAAAAGGTGCCCAGACTATAGAGCAGGCTACTGGTGCTGGCCATGGCACCAGGGAAGAGGAAGCCCTTGGCCGCCATCATGATCATGGCCGGCAACATCATCAGTGAGGACACGAAATAGACTGCGAAGCCCATGACTATCAGCAGTTTGAACATGCCGCCCCATGTCTTGAAACCATAGCGATAGCCTTTCACGAAGGCGCTGAATACCGGTGTGTCGTCCTCAAACAGATAAGTCGGTATGAAGAGAGCTACGGGAAACAGGAAGACCATCACGGGAATAAGCGCAAGAACCAACGCAATGGGACTGATCATGGCAAAGAACACGCATATACCGATGACCACCACCTCGACGAGAAGCAACACGAGCAACGCCACAACCGAGCGCTTCAGGAAGTGCAGCAAGGTAGGGTTGAACTCACGCAGGGTGAGCGTAGCGATACCCTCATCACTCCGGTCGTAGCACTTCATCAAGCCATAGACCACCGACATCATTATCAGCGACAGCAGCATAGAGCCGCCTATGAGTAGCCCCATACTGCCAAAAGGCAGACCGTCTATGGATGTTGCCCCACTCACGGCATTCTGGAAAGCCCACTGGTAGTAATTGGTGAGGCCGAAACTCTGCAGAAGAGACAGCGGAAGGATGAAATAGAGCGACATGCGGAACAGTACTCGCCAATTCTGGTTGCAGAAATCGATGGTAGCGGAGAACTTCTCGCTGAATGTGCGGACACAGTACAAAGGAATCTTATTCATAATGAGTTGTTGTTGTATCAGTGTGTGACTTGTGGTGCACACGGAAAGGCAGCACCACATAATAATAAATGACAAACGCCGCCGAAAGCAGAATAATGCCCAGGCGGACAAAGGCAGGCAAGTCAGCATGTCGGGTGATGAAACTCTCGATGAAACCGGCCACGATGAATACCGGCACGGTGCTGACGACGATCTTCAGGCCCCGTTTGGCTGCGATGCGAAACGAATAGAGCCGCGAGTAGGTGCCGGGGAAAAGCCAACCGTTGCCCAAGGCCAGGCCCGCCGTGCCCGCCACCACGATGGCCGAGAGTTCTAAAGTGCCGTGGAGCATCGTGGTCAGCAGCACCGCGCCCAACAGATGTTGCTGGGCAAAGAACGTGTCGAAGCAGCCGATCATGATGCCGTTGTAGAACAATCCCATGCCCGTGACAATACTTGTCAGCAGGCCCATGACGAAGAGGCGCAGGGCCACGAGGATATTGTTGACCGTGATGGAACCCAACATCGACAGCTCAGCCTCATTGCCATAGATGCCCATAGGCTTGCCGGCGGCGATGTTGGCTTGCGTCATGTCCATGTAACTATCGCCAAGGATGAGCCGACAGAAGTCGGGATCGACTCTTTGGGAGAATGCCCCGATGGCCACACTGAGGATAAAGATAAGGAAGGAAGCCAAAAGCAGGCGGCGGGCCTCGTAGAGCGTCAGCGGCACCTCATGCGTCCAGAACGTGAAGAAGCGGCGTGAACGCTCACGCTTGTTGCGGTAGAGCACATTGTGGAGCGAGGCAGAGAGCCCGTTGAGATAGACCGTAACGCGCGAGTCGGGATAATGGGTCTGCGCGAAACTCAGGTCAGCGGTGATGTCAACATAGGTCTCGGCAAGCTCGTCAGGCGAGGAGGCAGCGGCCTGATCGGCCACCGTCTCGGCACGCTCCCACTTGGAAATATTGTCGCGTATGAATTGTTGTTCGCGCAAGGGTTGTCAGTTTTTTTGTCTTTTATGCCGCAAAATTAATAAAAAGTCGCTACTTTTGCAACATAAAACTGGAAAAATGAGCAATACAGACATCATCACGGGACAATATGTTCGCATCCGGCAAACAGCGGCGAGCTTAGGCGACCGCTTCATCGCCACGGCTATCGACATGCTCCTCATAGGCACCTACGTCTTTCTCACCACTTCCGCCATGTCCTTGATACCGGAGAAGCTTGCCAACTTCGTGCTCATTGCCTTTATCATCGTGCCTTGTCTGAGCTACCCGTTGATCTGCGAGTATTTCTTCCGCGGACAGTCCATCGGAAAGTTCTTCTGCCACATGCGCGTCATCTCGGCCGACGGTACGCGCCCCACCATCGGTCAGCTGCTTCTCCGCTGGGTCTTCCTATGGGTGGACATCGGCGTGTTGTGCATCGGCGTGCTGCCCATTCTCCTTACGGCACGCCATCAGCGTTTTGGCGACATGGCGGCCGGTACCATGGTTATCAAGGAAGAGAGTTATAAGAAATGGCACGAGGCGCTCGACAATTTCTATTACCTCTCACCCAACTACCGTCCGGTCTATCCACAGGCCATGCAGCTCAGCGACGGCCAGGCCGACCTCATCCGCCGCACGCTCTATGCGCCGGCGGGCTACGACGAGGGGCAGGTGGGCAGGCTCGCTGGAAAAGTAAGCCGCTTCCTGCAGGTCAACCCGACGGGTGACAAGGCACAGTTTCTCACCACTATTCTCAACGACTACCAGTACTATACGCTGCACTGATGGCCGGTTTGCCCTTTTCAGAAAGACCATAATAAAAACAGAAAGAAACTGACGGCATCACCTCTCACTGTCATTTGAAGCGGCATAGCTGCCGTACATCTTCCTCAAAGCAGTCCTTGTTGACAGCCTTGCTCTTCAGCGACCAACGATAATTATAGATGGTCTGCGGTGAATAGAAAAGCAGATTGGCCATCTCGGATGAGTCTCTCACGCCCAACCGGATAAGTGCCCCGATACGTAATTCTGATGTCAACGCCAGTTCATCGGACAAGAGAATCTGCGCATCTGGGCGCAACAGCGCGTTGAACTCTGTCACAAAAGTCGGGTACAACTGCAAGAATGCCTTGTCGAAATGTCGCAGGAAGCTTTCCGCCTCTTCCTTCGACAGCTCCGACCCCGATAGCTTGCTCTGCAGGTCACGCACTTGGTTCGATTTTATCTTCCTGTTTACCAATGTCTTAAAGCTATGAAAACGTTCTATGTATTTTTCGCACAAGTCGATATACACCTTTGCTAACCCTTCCCGCTTGGCATTGACATCAAGCAACTGACGGTTCTTTTCCTCTATCTCGATGTTGAGCAAGTCAAGATTCTCATTACTTTTTCTCAAACTACACCTGTTGTCATTCAGCTTCTTGTTCTGCCGATAGAGAAAATAGGTGAGCAGGAAAACACCGATCAAGAGCACAGTCATTCCGGTAAGAATCAGGCGCAGGGTCCGGTTGCTCTGCGTGAGCATCTGCTGGTAAGCCCCGATGATGGATGGCCAGCTTCGCGCCACACCCAGTTTACGCAGGCGGCTGTTATAAGCCTCAGCATCATGCAGGGAGAAGTCGACGAACTTTTCAGCCAGCCTGATCTGCCTTCCGGGTTTCTTAAAAGTATGAATGGCCAGCATCTCCATTGCGGCATTCTGCCGTGTGGCGCAACGAATGTCACCGATAGCCGATTGTATCAGCCAGCGCTCATAGAGCTCATCCTTGCCTAACTGCTGGTAACAGACTGCCAGGTTGTAGGCACTTTGCGCATATAGCGCGTCGCCGTACCGAAACGTCTTCACGACACGCTCCCAAAGCGAGACTGCCGTTGAGGTCTTTCCCAAATACTGAAAATACAAGGCCCGATAGAACGGATATATCTTACGATAGTGCGGAGTATGCGCCATAGCGTGATTGAGTGCATTCAGCACCTCGGGCTCCATCCTGTGTGAAAACTCACTGTCGCGGTCGTAATCATTCTGGAAAGTAGCAAACAGATACCTTACATTCCAGTATTCCCGCTGCAAATCCTGAGGAATACCGATAGAGTCGGCCTGATGGATACACGACATCCCCTCACCGAAAAAGCCGGCAAGCGACAGCAACAGGCCTCGGTGCATCAAGTTCAGCACTTCATAATGACGGTTATGCACTCGTCTTGCCAACTCCAGACCGCGACGGATGTACATCATCGCGGAATCGTATTGGAAGTCGTAATAGACCTGGAACAGACGGTCGCAGAGCTCCAATCGCGTGAGCGTTTCGTGATAACTACTGTAACGCAAGGCGGACTGCAATTCCCCGAGCTGCTTTTCCTTTTTGTCACTGTAGACGTAACTTTTCTCCATCTCACGGGTCAGCATATCAAAATAACGGCTATTGTCTGCCTGTATTGACACACAAAGTCCCAAAAGAAAGACGATAAGGAATACCCGTTTCATAAGCTCCAGTTTTATGCTGCAAAGGTACGAAGAATCGTTTGCTGAGGACCATAAATAGCAAGAAAATATAATATTCCCATGTTTTTTATATTCTCCTTTACCTTATTGCGACAATATCTTAAGACACTATATACCAATCATTTATACATATGCATCAAATAACACATCTACTTAGTTGTTCCTTACTTGACAGACGTCAACCTAATTTGCCTAACTTTGCAATATCATTCAAAGCCAATAGCGCAAAGTTGAATATGGGAAATGTACCGACCATCCTGACCTTCATCCTGACCATGGCAAACTGTTTCACAGCCATGGCTCAAAGCCGTAATGTCACTGCGCTTGCCCTTGCCAAGCCTGTCACCAGCTATGAAAGGCCCATCCAGCTCTATGGACGCTTCTATAAGGATGTGATGTCAGCCGACAGTCTTTTCGGTCCCAACAAACTGCTAAGCGAATCGAAGAGCTTTGCCGATGCCGTGCCACGGTATGACGCCAACATGATATTGGCGGACTACTGCCGCATGGACACCGTCAACCTTGCCACGTTTATTACCAGCCATTTCATCCTTCCCACTCTCATAGAGAAGAAATTCGCAGAGAAGACCAACATCCACACCACCATCCGCGAGTTGTGGCATTTTCTCTCCTGTCCTGCCGATACGGTAGAGCCCGGCACACGCATCATCATGCGGCACCCCTATTTTGTGCCCGACGGCCGCTTCCGCGAGATGTACTACTGGGACAGCTATTTCTCCATGCTCGGCATGTTAGCCGACAATGAGCACGACCTTGTACTCTCCATGTTGGAGAACTTCTCCGACTGCATCCGCCAGTTTGGCTTCATCCCTAACGGCATGCGTACCTATTATCTCGGTCGCTCGCAGCCGCCATTCTTCTCGTTCATGGTAGAGGATGCCGCAGTAAAATATGGCGACAGCATCCTGGTGCACTACCTGCCCGACATGGTCGCGGAATATCAGTTCTGGATGAAAGGTGCTGACGCAATCTCTGAAAGCCATCCATGCTCACTCCGCGTTGTACGGATGCCTGAAGGCGAAATCCTCAACCGGTATTATGACAACTACAACACTCCGCGCGAAGAGGCCTGGCGCAACGATGTGGAGCAAGCAGAACTATTAAGAGAAAAGAACCCGCAAGCCGACATTCAACTGCTCTACCACAACCTCCGTGCGGCGGCAGAGAGCGGATACGATTTCAGCAGCCGGTGGATGGCCGATGGCCGCAACCTCTACACCATTCAGACGACTGACATCGTGCCCGTAGACCTAAACTGTCTCCTTGTCCATCTTGAGATGACGATTGCCCGTGGCTATCGCCTCACAGGCGACAAGACCTCAGCCACGCACTTCGCGAACGCCGCCAAGATGAGGGCCAAAGCCATCAGAGAATATATGTGGTCGGCCGGCGAAGGCTTCTTCACCGACTACCTCCTCAGCAGCCGGCAGCAGTCGCCACAGCTTTCGCTCGCCGGAGCCTATCCCCTCTACTGCGGTGTGGCAACACGGCAGCAGGCATTGCGCACAGAGAAGACCATCAAAGAGAAGTTCCTCAAGAAAGGCGGAGTCGTCACTACACTCGCCCATACCGGACAACAATGGGACGCCCCCAACGGCTGGGCACCGCTGCAGTGGATCGTCTACAAGGGATTGCAACACTATGGCCGCCGTGCCACCGCCGGCACGCTCCGCAAACGGTGGATGGAGACCTGCAGCAAGGTGTTCAGCAAGACCGGCAAACTGTTAGAGAAATACGACGTGGAGCGACAAGACCTCACCGGCGGCGGCGAATACGAGAACCAGACCGGATTCGGATGGACCAACGGCGTGTACAGGGCTATGGAGAAAGACCCATAACCGCAACGCCTTCACCAACGGCACCGCTGACACACAAATACGACAACATCACAAACCTAAAAACAACAACTTTATGCAGCAAACTACATTTACAAAAAGAATCCTGCTTTTTGTCGCAACCATTCTTTGTCAATTGTCTGTGTCTGCACAGTCAAAGGTGGGAGGCACCGTCAAGGACCAGAACGGTGAGCCTGTCATCGGAGCGAGCGTGCTTGTGAAAGGCAGCAGCATGGGAACCGTGACCGACATTGACGGTAACTTCACCCTTGACAACATCAAGGGCAATGCCACCCTTGTTGTCTCCTACATCGGCTTTTCCTCACAGGAGATAGCCGTCAACAACCGTACGAAAATCAATGTCACCCTTACCGAAGAAAACAACCAGCTCAACGAGATCGTGGTCGTGGGCTACGGCACCATGAAGAAGAGTGACCTCACGGGCTCTGTCAGCGACCTGCAGTCTAAAGACTTCAACAAGGGCCTGGTGACCTCACCCTCCGACCTGTTGCAAGGCCGCACGGCCGGCGTCAACATCACCTCCAATGGTGGAGAGCCCGGTGGCGGCGTGACGGTACGCGTACGCGGCAGCAACTCTATCCGGTCGGGTCAGGACCCGCTCTATGTCATCGACGGCGTGCCACTCGATGCCTCCACTGATCTACAAGCCAGTGGCGGAAGTATCACGGGTGTGGGCAGCTCCAGCTTCACCAACCCGCTGAACTACATCAACGCCGACGACATCGAGACCATCACCGTGCTCAAGGACGCCTCCGCATCGGCCATCTACGGCTCGCGCGCAGCCAACGGCGTGGTGCTCATCACTACCAAGAAGAATACGCAGGGCAAAGCTCAAGTCAACTATTCCGGCTCCGTGAGCGTCTCCTCACTGCCCAAGAAGCTCAGCCTGCTCAACGCCGATGAGTACCGCGCGTTCGCCAAGGCGAAGAATGTGGGCATCACAGACCTCAACCACAATACCGACTGGCAGGACGAACTCTTCCGCACTGCCTACTCACATGAGCACAATCTCTCCATCTCAGGCGGCAATGCCGATGGCGGCTATCGCGCCTCCGGTAACATACAGAGCAACGACGGCATCATCAAGACCACCGGCATGAAGAAATACACCGCACGCTTCTATGCCCATCAGTACCTGCTCAATAACCGCGTACATTTCGAGGGAAGCGTCACCGACAGCCGTGTCGTGCAAAACAGGGCGCCCTTAGGTGAGAGCGGCGGCTACGAGGGCGACCTCTTGCTCTCAGCACTCAAGCTCAACCCCACCTTCCCCATCTACAACGAGGACGGTACTTACTATCAGAACTCTTCCAACGTGCGCAATCCCGTCGCCATGCTCAACCTCACCAACGACGAGACGCAGACCGACCGCATCCTGGCCAACATCGCAGCCACAGTAGACATTGTGAAAGGACTGAAATACAAGTTCAGCTATGCACTCGACCGCATGAAGACAAGCCGGCGCATCACGCAGAACCAAGAGTTGGTCTACATGCCGTCAGGCGGTGAGGCATATATTAATAATGTGGAGTCGAAGAACTATCTCATCGAGAACTATTTCACCTACGACTTCAAAGTGGGCAAGGCTCACTCCTTCAACCTGCTCGCCGGTCACTCCTATCAGAAGTATCACGACTACTGGTACAGCATGAGCGAGAACGGTTTCAACGTGAAGAACGTGGACTATCTGAATGACCTGAAATACGGCAACTACAACAACATCAGCGGCAACTCCGACATCCTGGAGCATGAGCTGCAGTCGTTCTACGGTCGCATCAACTACAATCTCATGGAGAAGTACCTGCTCACTGCCAACTTCCGTTGGGACGGTTCCACCCGCTTCGGTGAGAACAACAAGTACGGCTTCTTCCCCTCCGTGGCCTTGGCTTGGCGCATGAGTGAGGAGCAGTTCGTCCGCGACCTCAACGTGTTCAGCAACCTGAAGTTCCGCGTCGGCTATGGCGTCACCGGCAACCAGGAGATTCCCGACCGTATCTCTCAGATGAAACTCGGCACTGTCACCGGCGCCTTCCTCGACGGTTCCGGCACACCCACAACGGGCATCACACTGACACGTACACCCAATCCCGACCTCAAATGGGAGAGTACAGGCCAGTTCAACATCGGCCTCGACTTCGGCTTCTTCAACAACCGCCTCACCGGAAGCATCGACTGGTACAACAAGACCACCCGCAACGTACTGCTACAGGTCTACTCCATCGCTCCGGCACCTACGACAACAATGTGGAGCAACGTCGACGGCATGCACATTATCAACCGCGGTTTCGAGGTCACTCTCAATGCTGACATCATCCGCACGAAAGACCTCAGCTGGAGCGTAGGCGTGAACTTCGCCACCAACCATAATGAGGTGAAGGGACTGCCCATGTCGTACATCTCCGTCGGCTATCCCAGCGGCCCAGGCTTCAGCGCGCCCATCCAGCACATCATGAGCGACCAGCCACTCGGTACCTTCTGGGGACCACACTTCCTCGGCTTCGACGAGAAGGGATACAGCATATATGAGAAAGACAAGGACGGCAACATCGTCAACCGTGTCATCGGAAACGCACAACCCGATTTCACGCTCAACTTCAACACCACACTCGCCTATAAGGACTGGACGTTAGCACTGAACTTCAACGGCATGTTCGGACAGGACATCTACAACAACCTCAACAACGTCATCGGTGACGCCACAGTGTTCGATTCCGGTTTCAACATCACCAAGAAAGCATCACAGTCGCCCGAGGCCATGGACAATCCTCTCGACTACAGCGACCGCTTCATCGAGGACGGCTCTTTCCTCCGCCTGGCCAACGCGCAGCTGAGCTACCGGCTCCCCATCAAGCCCAACAACTGGGTCAAGGGCATCACTCTCTCCCTCACCGGCAACAACCTGTTCTGCATCACCAGCTATTCAGGCTACGATCCGGAGGTGGACACTTACCGCGTGACCGATGGCATTCCTGCCATCGGTGTGGGATGGACCAACTATCCCAAGGCACGCAGCTTCACGCTCGGCGCATCCATTAACTTCTAAATGCGATATCACAATGAAAAAGATATATTTGGCCGCAGCCCTGGCCATGGGAATGATGTTTACGGGTTGCTCAGACCTGGAGGAGAAAGTGCTCAACGAGCAGGACAACTCCACCATTGTCAACAACAAGGACAATGCAGCCATGCTGGCCGCGCCTGCCTACGCCTCCATCAGAAATCTGATGAGCGAGGGCAGTGTTTGGAGAATCACGGAGGTGACCACTGACGAGTGCTGTTATCCCACCCGCGGCTCCGACTGGAACGACAAGAACAACCGCGACGTCTTCCATCACACCTACGACGCGGAGAACACCATCGTCAGGCAGGCATGGAACGACCTGTTGGAAGGCATCACCAGGTCAAACCTCGCGCTCAACTATCTCAACGCCCTCGAACAGACGGAAGACGTGAAGAACTACACCAACGAAGTGAAGTTTATCCGCACCCTGCACATGTTCTATCTCACCAACTATTTCGGACACTTCCCCATGCGTGAGAGCCATGAGACCGACTACAAGACCAAGCCGCAGATTCTCAACCGCACGGCCGCCACAGAGCGTATCATCAAGGAACTCACCGACGTCATTCCCAGCCTCAAACAGAAGGGCGAGGTGCCTTACGGCCGCATCACCAAAGCCGCCGCACAGCAGCTCTTAGCACACGTCTACATGGACTACGGCATCTTCACCGGAACCAAAGAGGGCAAGTATGATGAGGTTATCAGCCTCTGCGACGAGGTCATCAACTCCGGAAAATACAAGCTCGCCGACGACATCTGGAAGCTCTACCTCAGCGACAATGCCAAGTACGCCGACCAGACCGAAGCCGTGCTGCCCATCATCTATGACCAGAAGGCCGGCATCTCCGGAAACTCCTGGCTCAACGTCACCCTACATTACAACATGACTTTCAACAACTTCACCTCCTTCTGGAACGGCGCATGCACCACATCCGACTTCCTCAAGCGTTGGGACCCTGCGGATCCCCGCTACAAGGACGACCGCCTCAAGGCGCAGACAGGCTTCAACCTCGGCATCATCGAAGGACAGCAGTACGACCGCCAAGGCTATCCGCTCAAGGACCGTCAGGGCAATCCGCTGATCTTCACACGTGACTTCAGCGTGGAGAACTCCAACGAGGCACAGGGCGTGCGACTGGTCAGATACGCGCCCAACCCCGACTACACCTACGGCTCAGGCAGCGACAACGACGTGATGTTCTTCCGCTACAGCGACTTCTACCTGTTGCGCGGCGAGGCCAAGCTGCGCAAAGGCGACACTGCAGGCGCTCTGCAGGACATCAACACTATCCGCAAGATTCGAGGCGTGAAAGAGTACACGGCTGCCGAGCTCACCCTTGACAAGTTCTTCGCCGAGCGCAGTTTCGAGTTCTACTGGGACGGTGCGTGGAGCCGCGACGACGCAGTGCGCTTCGGTCACTACTGCGAGGCACGGCAGAATGTGGAGGCTTGCAATGAGACCCACATTCTGTTGCCCATCCCCAACACGGCACGGGAAGCCAACGACGAGCTGCAGCAAAACCCTGGTTATTAACCCATACCAACACCGGAGGGACGCGTCAAAAGACAACCATTTGGCACGTCCTCCCCCTTCATTTCCATGATGCACAGACGTTCCATCTCCCTAAAGACATCCGGCAAGCCAAGGTCAACAGCACGCTGACCACGACACCAGACGGCGTCATCACGCTCAAAGGAAAAGAAAACACCATTGAATATCGCACACTATAAAACAGCAACCATGAAACATCTACTCATCCTCCTCTCCTGCCTCCCATGGCTCACCACCCTGGCACAGGACCCCTGGAACATAGAAGCCCGCCACATCGACCCATCCAACTATTACGGCGAGACGGTGGCCAACGGCATGTTGGGCATCGTGTCCAGCCCTAAGCCGCTGAAGACCAGCAACGTGGTGCTGGCCGGAAGTTACGACAAGTTCGGGCGCGGCGAAGTGAGCAACTTCCTTGCAGGGTTCAACTTTCTCGACACCGATCTCTACATCGACGGCACGCTCATCGACAACGCCACCATCACCGACTACCGACAGACGCTCGACATGCGGCACTCTGCCTTCCGCGGCATCTTCACACTCAAGGGAAAGGCCCAGGTGACCTACACCGTCTACGCCCTGCAGCAGCTGCCCTTCTGCGGCATGATGACCGTGGACATGAAGCCGCTCTCCGACATCACCATCCGCGCGGTGAACAAGCAGCTGCTCCCCGAAGCCTACCAGTCGCCCAAGCCGCGCTTCCAGCCCTTCAACGTCAACGGCAAGGAGTTCCGCCTGATGTCCACCGAAGCACAGAGTCCCACGGGCAAGCTGACCATCGCCGCCTGCTCTGAGTTTCTCTTCCCCGCAGACAACGCGCGTCCGAACATCACGGCAGAAAACATTACCGGCGGCATCGCCCAGCAGTTCAGCCACAGTCTGAAGAAAGGACAGGCCTGGCGTTTCGTCGTAGCCGGCTCCACCATGTCCACAGCCCATCACTCTGACCCTATCAATGAGGTCAAGCGCATGGCCATCACCTGCCAGCTCGACGGCGTGGACAGAATCGTCGCGCGGCACCTTGCCCTCTGGGGCGGACTGTGGAAGAGCGACATACAGATTGACGGCGACCCGCAGTCACAGCAGGACATCCACGCCATGATGTACCATCTCTATGCCTTTCTGCGCCCCCACTCGCGCATGAGCGTCTCGCCCATGGGCCTCTCAGGCAACGGCTACAACGGCCATGTCTTCTGGGATGCCGACACCTGGATGTTTCCCCCGCTGCTTCTGTTGCAGCCCGACCGTGCCCGGTCGATGGTCGACTACCGCTATGACCGCCTCGCCACCGCCCGCCACTACGCGTTCATCCACGGCTACCGCGGCGCGATGTTCCCGTGGGAGAGTGCCGACACAGGCTTCGAGGACACTCCCGTCACCGCCCTCACCGGACCCTACGAGCACCATATCTCAGCCTGCGTGGCCTTGGCAGCTTGGCAGTACTACTGCGTCATGCACGATGCTGACTACCTGCGGCAGGAAGCTTGGCCGATACTCCGTCAGACGGCCGACTTCTGGGTCAGCCGTGTGGAGAAGGCAGCCGACGGCTACCACATCAACAACGTAGTGGCGGCCGATGAGTGGGCCGAGAACGTCGACGACAACGCCTTCACCAACGGTGCCGCACGGCAGAATCTGCTCTCAGCCATCAAGGCCGCACGGATTCTCAGACTTGACAGCCGCCCCAAATGGCAGCATGTGGCCGACAGCCTGGTGTTCATCGTCAAGGACGGCGTGACCATGGAGCATGCCGCCTATCACGGCGAAGACATCAAGCAGGCCGACGTCAACCTGCTCGCCTTCCCCCTGAAACTCATCACCGACCGCCGACAGACGGAGACCGACCTGGCCTACTATGCCCGTCGTGTGCCCGAGAAAGACACGCCGGCCATGACGCAGGCTATGTTTGCCCTGCTCTATGCGCGGTTAGGCAACGCCGACCTCGCCTGGCACTACTTCAAAGACAGCTACCGGCCCAATCAATTGCCACCTTTCGGCGTCATCGCTGAATGCAAGGGAGGCACCAATCCTTATTTCATCACGGGAGCCGGCGGCGTGCTTCAAGCCATGCTGATGGGATTTGGCGGCATCGACATCTCCTACGACGCCGGCAGCCTCACACAGGTACCGTCCGTGCTGCCACGCCACTGGCGGAAACTGACCATCACCAACGTCGGACCGGAAGGAAAAACGTTCACCGTGGAGAATACATCAAGAAAATAAGACCTTTCTCTTTGACGCGTTGCGACTGCACTTCTGTCGCAACGCGTCTACACTTTAGTCGCATTGCCTCTACGCCGTTATCGCATCGCCTCTACACCGTTATCGCATCGCCTCTACGCCGTTATCGCATTGCCACAGCAATCCTGCCCAACGATGATGCATACACGAAACAAATTCAAAAAATATGAGTTTTTTGCCTGTTCACCCCGTACTGGAAGTAGTGCCCCTATGACGCCTACGGCTTCTGTTCCTTTCTGGAGAACTGTTTCTCCTGTATTCTAAGGGCGACTTGCCTACCATTTTCCTGAACAGCCTGTTAAAATAAGAGCTGTCGTAGTAACCAAGCTTGTCGGCAATCTCCTTCACGGGAAGATCGGTGGTAACGAGCAGAATCTGGGCCAGTTCTATTTTATAACTGATAATGTAGGCATTGGGCGTAATGCCCATCTGCTGCTTGAATACGCGAATGAAATGAGCCTCGGACATACAGGCTATGTCAGCGAGTTTCCCTAACTTAAAGGATTCCTCATGTCCCTGATGTATATAGGTAATCACATGCTGTATCCGTCTGTCAATGGCATCATGCTTAAAGTGGGCTTTCTCCAGAAACCTTGAGATCAGGATGAGTATAATGCCGCGCGACTCGGTCTTGTCAGAAAAGTGGCCTTGCATACTCGTTCCAATGTTCTGAAGCAGGGTGGACTGATTGTCATACATATCCGGATTGGTGATCGACAACCTGAGTTTGGGATTGATCACGACGAGTCGCCTGAAGAGCTCGATGTCGTATTGTTTAGCCTCTACCTCAACAGGATATTCCAACTCTTCCAGAAAACGGAAGTTGGAGCCCGGCTGCTCGTAAATGTGAAGATAGTAGTGATTAAACCTCCCGTCAGAAATCTCGTCATGGAGGGTGAACGGAGGAATGAAATAAAGATATCCCGGGCGGAGGACAACTTCCTTTTCCTTGAATGCTATTTTTGCACTCCCTTCAGTGACACAGTAGAGCCTGCCGAACGGGCTTCTTACCTTTGGCCAGTTCCAGTCCCCATCTTGCTCTGAATAACCGATATTCAGCGTAATCAAATGTAGGTCTTCGATATTCAAGTTCATTATGCAAAAATAATCAAAATATCAATATAATACCATTTATCAGCAATATATTCCATCTCCATTAACACATTCTGTTATATCTTTGCAACGTCATTAAACCTATATGTTCTTTCACATGACAACAACGCCGCATACTGATGGCCAGCCTTATGCCCCTGTTATCAGAGATATATCGGAGCCGTTTCTATTATTATCAAAATCATTCATTAATAAACCTATTTATGAAGAACAAGAAAAGTCTATCATTGACATTACTCATTTTGGCGGGATCCGCCACGATGACCGGTACTCCTGTGGCATCCTCGTCAGATGGCATTGCATCGGCCGGTGCAATGCCTGAAGTGCAAGTGCTTACCGCTTCTGGGATTACATTGTCAAAGAGTATTGATCAGACCAGGATCAAGATGACGGGTACGGTTGTTGACGAGACCGGAAGTCCCGTTGTAGGTGCAACGGTCAAGGTCAAGGGAACCACGCACGGAACGATCACCGACATCGACGGTAACTTTGCATTGGACGTGCCTGCAGGTAGCAGAATAACGGTATCTTATGTGGGTTACACTGATTATGAGGCCGTCGCAGCAGCCCAGATGCGGATAGCCCTGAAACCAAATGTCACCAACCTGGGCGACGTGGTCGTGGTAGGCTACGGCACACAAAAGAAGGCCAACCTGACAGGCGCCGTGGCGCAGGTCAACGGTGACGTTCTGAAAAATCGCCCCATCAGCGATATCGGGCAGGGACTGCAGGGCGTTGTTCCCAACCTGAACGTGACGATGACCTCCGGTGGTGCTCCAGGCGCAGGATCCTCTTTCAACGTACGCGGCACGACGTCGCTCAATGGCGGCAGCCCCCTGATTCTTGTCGACAATGTACAGATGGATGCCAACTTGGTGAACCCTGACGACATCGAGTCCATCTCAGTCCTGAAGGATGCCGCCTCTGCCGCCATCTACGGGGCGCGTGCGGCCTACGGCGTCATTCTCATCACGACAAAGAAGGGCAAGAAGAACAACAAGCCGGTGATTAACTTCAATGCTACAGGCTACTGGCAGGCTCCTGCCGTGGAGGCCCATAACGTCAACTCAATGGACTATCTGACGATGAAAGACATCGCCTATCAGAACAGTGGCGGCAGCGGGCACTATGAGAACCAGCTTGTCTACGACTATGCGGAGAAATACTTCAAGGGCACGTATGACTTGCCTGTATTCTTCGACAACAGCTACAGCACCTACAAGTATGGATACTGCGGTAATACCGACTGGTGGGACGAACTCTACAAAACTTCCTTCTCGCAGATCTACAATGCCAGCATCAGCGGCGGCAGTGAACGCACGAGATACTATACCTCATTGGCTGCCAACGATCAGGGCGGTATTCTGAAAGCCGGCAACGACAAGTACAACAAGTACAATGCCAATATCAATGTGAGCACGGATCTTGCCGACTGGCTGAACGTCTCGGCCAAGATTACGAACACCTACACCTCTGAGCTCCATCCTACAGGTGGCACCACGGCCATGAACTCTACGGCCTATTCCGGCATTTCCGCCTATAGCGGCATGATGAAGGCCGACCTCAGTCCTCTAATGCCTGTGAGGCATCCCGACGGTCATTATGCAGGTCAGGGCAACTATACCAATCCTGTGGCCCTGCAGGCTCAGGGCGGCAACGCGCGCTATAAGCAGAACGACCTGTGGATGACCGGGGCCGTTAAGCTTACTCCTGTCAAGGGCCTTGTCATCAATGCCGACTATACCTGGAACCACTTTGAGGCCCACTCGAAGCAGCACGTGGAGAATTTCTATGACTACACGGCCGTGCCCGGAACGGAGAATTATTATCCCTGGACCAATCCGAGTAGTGTCACACTGACCAATCAGGACAATTACTATCAGGCCTTCAATGCCTATGCCGAATACTCTTTCTCACTGGGTCAGAAGAAGCATAACTTCAAGATAATGGCCGGATACAATCAGGAGAAGGAACATACGCAATATCACTATGTGGGCCGCAAGAATCTGATTGATGCCACCAACCCGTCAATCAACTTAGCAACGGGTGACATACTGACCAACGGAACGGAAAGCCAGTGGGCCGTCAACGGTTTCTTCGGGCGCATCAACTACAACTATGATAACAAATATCTCCTTGAAGTAGACGGGCGCCGCGACGGGTCCTCCAAGTTCAGAAAAGGTGACCGCTACGACTTCTTCCCGTCGGCATCAGCGGCATGGCGCATATCGGAAGAGAAGTTTTTTGAGCCATTGAAGAGTTGGTGGGACGACTTGAAGATCCGTGTCTCCTATGGATCACTGGGCAATCAGGCCGTATCAAGCGACTTTCCCTATCTTGTGGCTTATGGCATCAACACCCGTTACAATGCCCTGCTCAACGGCACGTTGCCCGTTGCCGTGACCGTGCCGGGACTCGTCAGTTCCTCATTCACCTGGGAGAAAGTAAACCAGTTCGACGTGGGCTTTGACGCGACATTCCTGAACAACAAGCTCATCGCCGCCTTCGACTGGTATCGCCGTGACACCAAAGACATGCTGACCTCAGGCGAAGTGCTCCCTGCCGTGCTGGGAGCTGCCGTTCCGGTGGAGAACGCAGCCAACCTGAAGACTGTGGGATGGGAGCTGTCGTTGGAGTGGAATGACCGGCTGGCATGTGGCCTTACATACCATATCAAGGGTGTACTTTCCGATTATCAGTCAACAATCACAAAGTACAGCAATCCCACAGGTCTGATCTCACATTACTACAAGGGCTGTAAGCTCGGCGATATCTGGGGGTATGTCTCCAATGGTCTGTTCCAGACGGATGCGGAAGCTCAGTCTGCCGACCAGTCCTATCTCTGGGGCGGCAAGTGGTCGGCCGGTGATGTCAAGTACGAGGACTTGGACCACAACAACAAGATCAACATCGGCAACAACACACTGTCCAATCCTGGTGACCGCAAGATCATAGGTAACACGACACCACGCTATGCCTTTGGCATTACGGCCGGATTTGAATATAAGGGGTTTGACTTCTCGATGTTCTGGCAGGGCATCGGCAAGCGCGACTATATGCTCGGTGGGGCAGCCTTCTGGGGCTTCTCCGACGAATGGGAGACTCCGCTCAAGCACAACCTGGACTATTGGAGCAAGGACAACCCCGGCGGCTACTTCCCACGTTTGGGATGGGCCAACAGCGGTAACCGTCAGACCTGTACACGCTACCTGCAGAATGCACGCTACTGTCGGTTGAAGAACCTCACATTAGGCTACACCGTTCCCAAGGCGATTACAGGCAAGTGGGGCATCGGGCGGATGAGAGTTTATGTAGAGGGTGAGAACCTGTTTACCTTTACACCACTCATAGACGACTTCGATCCTGAGACACTGGGGACCATGACATACCCCATTAACAGGAAGTTCACGGTGGGACTTAATCTAACATTCTAATGAACCCCTCTAAACCGATTACTTTTATGAAACTGAGAAATTATATATTCATATTAGCCATGGCCGGCCTGTATGCGGCCTGTGATGACTATACGGACCTGAAGCCAATAGACTCCATCACAGATGCGTCTTATTGGACATCACCAAACGATCTGAAACTCTATGCCAACGGCCTGTATGGCCTGCTCAGCATCCCGAATCCTGATTTAGATACAGAGAGTGACAACTTTGTCTCGACGAATTACAGTCCGTATCTTTTCAATGAGTCCACCGTGCCTGAAGAAGGTTCGTCGAACAATGGATGGTATTGGGATGACATCCGCAGCTGTAACTATTTCCTCACCAGATACTCAAAAGTGCAGGGCAATGCGTCCGAAATTAACAAATATGTCGGTGAGGTGCGCTTCTTCCGTGCATTGCTCTACTTCGAGAAAATCAAGAAGTTTGGTGACGTGCCATGGTATGACAAGGATTTACAGACGTCAGACACCACGGAGTTGTATAAGGCCCGCGACAGCCGCGACGTCGTGTTGGGGCATGTCATAGACGACCTGCAGTTTGCCGTGCGGTGGCTGCCTGAGAAAACGCAGTCGGAGAGCGGCCGTATCAATAAGGATGCCGCACGTACGGAGCTGGCCCGCATCGCCCTTTACTATGGTACCTATAAGAAGTACCATCATGAGACATCCTCCGGAACATGGACCTCAGAGGCGCTCCTTCATCTGGCCAAGACACAGACAGACACCATCATGGATTCCGGCCGCTACGATATCGTCAAGGGAACCGATGCCGGATGCAGCCAGCAGGCCTACGAGGGCTATCCTCTATACTATTCTGACCAGTTCACACAAGAGGATCTCAGCAACAACAAAGAGTGCATACTGGCACGTTTCTACAAGACCGACGTGCTGACCCACGAACTCGGGCGGCAAGTTCAGGAACATGGCGCGGGACTGAGCAAGGACTTTGCCGAGTCGTTCCTGATGAAAAACGGCATGCCGATCTACAATGCAAGCTCAGGATATAAGGGTGATGAGGATCTTGACGATGAGTTGGATGGCCGTGATCCACGTATGTATCAAATCATAGACAATAACCATCGCCCGTATTATGTGCGCAACGGCGAACGCGTACATAACGAACTGTCGAATACCGTGGGCTCCAGCAAGGGTGTTACGGGGTATGAGTGTGTGAAGTTTCATGCAGCCGACACCAAGCAGCAGGAAGCACGGAACAGTTCATACGACTGGTTTGTGTACCGATATGCCGAGGTGCTTCTGATCAATGCTGAGGCCAATGCAGAGTCGGGGACTTGTACACAGACCGTGCTCGACAAGACCATCAACAAGCTACGCGACCGTGTGGAGATGACGCATCTGACCGTTAATCCCGTGGCTGACGCCCGTCCTGTTGACTACGGTTATGCCGTCAGTCCGCTGCTGTATGAGATACGCCGTGAGCGACGTATTGAGTTGATCGCGGAAGGATTCCGTATGGATGACCTGAAGCGTTGGAACGCCATGAAGCTTTTAGAAAACCCTAAAACCATGTTCGGCATCCGCATTACGCCTACCGTGATCAGCCAGTTCCCTGCCAATACGTTTACAGGAAGCGCGCCGCGGCCTTCTATAAAGTATGATGGAAAGACCTATCTTTATCAGTATGCAGCCTCCAAGGCCCTTGATGATGCCGGACGCAAATGGACACAAGATGACCGCCGGTGGCTGTATCCTATCCCAACGCAAGAGCTGACACTCAATCGCAAACTGGTTCAGAACCCGAACTGGTAAGTCCCTAAGAACTGTTTTGAAAGGTCAGCCGACCTTAGATGCCGGCTGACCTATAGGCTTCTGTTTTAGGTCGACTACCTTAATATCTTATCCATGTACAAAGTTGATTCGGTTAAACATTAGGACTATGGCGTTTCCCTTCTGTACCACATAACGACTCGCCTCTACACTTTAATCGCATCGCCTCTACGCCGTTATCGCATCGCCTCTACGCCGTTATCGCATCGCCTCTACGCCGTTATCGCAAATAGGGGGTGTATGGGGCTCCATACCACACGCTGTACGGATGGCCGACAAACAGAGAAAAAGGTTGTTCCCTTTTCTTTGCGGTATCAACGATTTGTGCTATCTTTGCAAAAACAACAGATGAGATATGCAACAGATGAAAAGATACCCCATCGGGATACAGACTTTCAGTGAGGTCATCAGGGAAAGTTATCTATATGTCGATAAGACCGACATTATCTGGCAGCTCGCCCATTTTGCCAAGTTCATCTTCATGAGCCGTCCGCGCCGCTTCGGCAAGTCGCTGCTCACGTCAACCCTTGAGTCGTACTGGAAAGGAGACAAAGCGCTCTTCCAAGGCCTCAAGATCATGTCGCTGGAAAAGGAATGGACGGAATATCCGGTCATTCACCTTGACCTGAGCATTGTCAAAGGCAGGGAGAACTCTGAGGAGTTGAGGCACGCCCTTATCTGGATGCTCTCACGGCTGGACTGCTTTGAGCAGAATAGCCACGCAAGGACTCCTGGCGAAATCTTTGACGGCATGATCCACAAACTGCACCAGCAATACGGCAAGCAGATGGTGGTGGTCATCGACGAGTACGATGCGCCGCTGCTCGACGTGCTTCACAGGCAGGAGACGCTCGACGGCATGCGGCAGGTGATGCAGGAGTTTTACCAGCCACTGAAGGCGAACGAGGGGATCATCAAGTTCTGCTTCATCACCGGCATCACAAAGTTCTCACAGCTGAGCATCTTTTCCACCATCAACAACATCAAGAACGTCACGCTCAACCCGCGCTTCGCCGCCATATGCGGATTCACCGAGGAGGAGACGCGCACGGTCTTTGCCGAAGATATCAAGCGAATGGCGGGAGTCTATGAGGTCTCCACAGAAGAGATGTACGACAAGATCAAACTGATGTACGACGGCTATCACTTCTCGGCCGGCGCGCCGGCAGTGTTCAATCCCTTCAGCCTGCTCAATGCCTTTGCCGACGACGCGCTGAAAAGCTATTGGTTCGCGTCGGGAACGCCAACCTTCCTCATCCGGCAACTGCAGCATTTCCGTACCGACATCACGTCGCTCGACAGGCTGGAAGTGCCCGAGACGGCCTTCGACCAACCCACAGAGAACATGCACGACGCACTGCCACTGCTCTATCAGGCCGGATACCTGACCATAAAGGACTACGACAAGTACGTGCAGGCCTATGTGCTGTCCATACCCAACCAGGAGGTGCGCATCGGATATGTAAAAGGACTACTGCCAACCTATACGGGCCTCGACGACGCCTACGTACAGATGGGATTCGCGGCAAAGTTCTGGATGGCATTGCGCAACGACGACATCGACCTCGCCATGCGGCACATGCAGGCTTATCTCGCCGGCGTGCCCTACGTCGAGGGATTCAAGAAGAAGCTCGCCGAAGCTGCCACGGCCGAGGGATTCTGGGAATACACGTTCTACCTGATCTTCTCCATGCTGAACGTCTATGTGCGCACCCAGGTAAAGGTCGCTGCCGGACGAACGGACATGGTCGTCTTCATGCCCGACACCATCTACGTCATTGAACTCAAGGCCGGAGGCTCGGCTGAGGAGGCCCTGAGACAGATAGACGAGAAGGGCTATGCCGCGCCATACCGCACCGACGGACGCAAGATCGTCAAGGTTGGCGTCAACGTCAACAAGAAAACGAGAACCATTGAGGACTGGAAGACAGAGAATGTCTGCAAAGATAAATCATAACACATCCGAAATAAAAAAGAAAGGATGGCAATGAAACCACGATTCCATGCGTTGGATGTAACATGAAAGGTAAAAAGATGAAACAGAAAAACTGGTTGAGGATAACACTGCCACTGGCACTCGCCGTACTGGTGGCAGCCTGCGGAGGAAAAGAAAAGAAAAACAACAGCGTTGGGAAGAAAGGACAGACGTCGCCACTGTCTGTCGACACGTCATTGCAGTCACGGCTAAAGGCCTTTAGCGCACAGCCGCGCGTGAAAGGCCGCTTCGGACTCTATGTCTACGACCTCACCGTCGACAAGCCCGTGACAGCTGTCGACATCGACCACGCACAGCCTGTGGCCTCGTGCACGAAGCTGCTCTCAGGTGTGGCGGCGCTCCACAAACTCGGTGCCGGCTACACCTACCGCACCACGCTCTATACCCGCGGACACGTGGAAAAAGACACGCTGCGCGGTGACATCATGCTCATGGCGGGCCTTGACCCGCTGCTCAGGGCGGAAGATCTCACGAGATTCACCCGCCATCTGCGCGGCATGGGCATCCGCTATATCGACGGCGGCTGCTGGCTCAACCTCAAGCTCAAGGAGAAGGTGAAGGCCGAGGCACACTGGTATCCCTGGGACCTCTCCTTCTCTAAGTACGGCATCCTCTTCAAAGGACCCGACGCCATCACCAAGGCCATGAAAACGGCTCTCGCTGCCGACGGCATCCGCATGAAAGACGACTGCCGTGTCGGCGCGCCTATGGTACGACCCCATTCCAACGAGTGGAAAGGGCGTTTCCGCTATCTGCATCCTGTCTCGGGCGTGACCTACTTCATGTGGAAGAACTCCAGCAACACCAAGGCCACCAGCCTGCTCTACACCCTCGGTAATGCCGTCAGGCCCCGCAACAACGGCTCGGCCGATGTCCTGGCCACGGCTGGCGCAGACTATGTGCGCACCTTCCTGCGTGACACGCTCCAGTTGCACGACAAGGGTCTCGTGGTGCACGACGGCTGCGGACTCTGCACCTACAACCACCTCTCGCCTCACGCCCTCGTGGCTGTGCTCACCTTCGCCTATCATCACAAACCCATCTACCGGCAACTCATGCGCAACCTCGCCATCGCGGGTGTTGACGGCACGCTGCGCGGATTACTCTCCGACCCGCGTCTCAAAGGCCTCATCCACGGCAAGACAGGCACACTCTCCCACCCCTACGGCATCTCCTCGCTCGCCGGATACTGCAAGGGCGCTGACGGGCACGACCTCTGCTTCGCCTGCCTCAACTCCGAGATGTCAGTCCTCGACGCTCATGTGCTCCAGCGCAAACTCTGTCTCACGCTCGTAGGGGCTAATCTCAAGAAAAAGTAATACTCAAGAATCATTGATCAAGATAATAACTCAAGAATTAGAGAATTTTATTATGTACACGTATAACATAATTGCTAATTCTCTAATTCTTGAGCTAAAATAATTCTTGAAATGAGAAATGAGAGTATTACTCCACGGCCTCGCGGATGCTGTCAATGATGAAGTCGAGGTCGTTGTCGGTGACCAGCGGTCCTGAAGGCAGGCAGAGGCCTCTCTTGAACATTCCTTCACTCACACCATTGACATAGGCTGGCGCATCACGATAGACAGGCTGGCGGTGCATGGGTTTCCACAACGGGCGTGACTCCACATTGCAGGCATCGAGCCATAGGCGCAGGCCCTCCACATTATCATTGGGCTGACAGTCCGTCGTGGCCTTCGTGGCCTGATGGATGACACCGGCGGTACCACCCACCGCGCCTTTCACGGTGGTCTGGTAAGCCCGCTCCTGCCCCTTGATATGCACGTGGGGATCGATGAGTACAGTGTTGAGCCAGTAGTTACTGCAGCTGTCGGGGCTCTGCTCGGCATGGAAAGTAAAGCCGTCCATGTGGCTGAAGGCCTCGGCATAGCGGCGGGCAAGATGACGGTGGTGGGCGATATGCTCATCAAGGACTGTCATCTGTCCACGACCGATACCCGCACAGATATTCGACAGACGGTAGTTGTAACCGATGTGCTCGTGCTGGTAATAGGGATAGCCCTCGCGTGCCTGCGTGGCGTAGAACATAATGCGGTCGCGCGCCGCTGCATCTGGACAGATGAGCGCGCCACCACCCGAGGTGGTAATCATCTTGTTGCCATTAAAGGACAGCACGCCGTAATCGCCAAAGGTGCCGCACACACGGCCACGGTAACGTGAGCCCAGTCCCTCGGCGGCGTCCTCGATAAGAGGAATGCCGTATTTCCGGCAGACGGCTTGTATCTCCGCAATCTTCGCCGGCATGCCATAGAGATAGACCACGATGACGGCCTTGGGCTTGCGTCCGGTCTTACTGATACGGTCGGCGATAGCCTCATCAAGGAGTTGCGGGTCCATATTCCACGTCTCGCTCTCGGAATCGACAAAGACGGGGGTGGCACCCTGATAGGTCACGGGGTGCGACGAGGCACAGAAGGTGAAGCTCTGGCAGATGACCTCGTCACCAGCCTGCACGTCAAGTGTCACCAGCGCCAGGTGCACGGCCGAAGTGCCAGAGGCAAGCGCTACGACACGGCGCTCATGGCCGTCCTGCGGCGTGGGAGTGTTCACGAAATGCTCAAGGTCTTCCTCAAACCCGTTGACATTAGGTCCGAGAGGCACTACCCAGTTCTGGTCGAAGGCCTCCTGGATATACTTCATCTCATTGCCTGACATGTGCGCCAGGCAAAGAATGATACGATGATCAGATTTTTGCATATAATTTTATATTGATAAAATCACTACTGTGAGTAGATGAGTCCCTGTGCAGGGTGGCCCCCCGTGGGCCACCTATAATAATGTGCGACCGATGAATCAGCGGTTGGGACGGTGTCTGTGGTAGGGCACGGGGCCCTACCCTGCACTACACCACCTTCCAGCCATCAATGCAGCGCCGCTCTCTGTTGAAGTTCACGCCGACCTTGAACAGCCTGCGCCGGTCCATGGCGAAAGGCTGGGCGTAACCCTTTTCTTCGATCTGCCGCAACGCCTCGTCGGCAGACTTGTCGTACTTGAACTCGAAGATGTAGATATAATCCTTCGTCTTGGCGATCATGTCGACACGGCCATCGGAGAGGGTGCGCTCCACCTCGACATAGAACCCCAACAGCAACGTGATAAGGTAGAAAGCATTCTGGAAATACTTCTCCGCATCGCCCACTATCTCATAACTCACGCCACTGAACAGCGTCGACATGCGACGCATGAAAGCATCCGGACTGCCCTTCTCCAATTCGTTTACGAAATGACCAATGAACATCGGTCCACCACCGCCCTCCACATGTGTATAGAAAGGAAGCAAGTAGTTGGCCCACCCCTCCTCAACCTCCTCGTTGGGATAGCCGAGGATATACAGGCCGAAGCGCTTGTCGTAGTCCTTCACCGTGAGGTAACCGCTTTGGTAGATGATAGGAATGGGACTCACACTCAGGGAATCGATGGAGTTGAGAAAGTCGGCTGACACCTGCTGCTCCGTCAAGTCAGGAAGATAGAAGTCATCACGCTTGAGCAAATCGACCAAGAAGGACGGAGTGCCCGTCTCAAACCAATAGCTGCCAAAACGATTCTTGGCCAATGTAGAGAGTAGAGAGAAAGGATTATAGACGCCATCACCCTCCTCTAAAAAATGGTATCCATCATAGCGTTTGCGTAACTTCTCACATGTCTTCGCAAACGAGAGGTGGTTGCTGGCAGCTAATTCACGGATACTCTCGGTGAAGTAAGTCATCATCTCCTTCTCCGTAATGCCACAGATGGTACCGTAACGCCAGTCCATCGATATATCCGTGAGGTTGTTCAGATCCGAGAACACACTCACCTTGCCGAATTTTGTCACACCGGTGAAGAATGCGAACTTGAAGTAGCGGTCGCACGACTTCACTACGCCGTAGAACGATTTCAGGATGATACGGTACTCTTCCTGTAGTCTCTCATTGCCGATGGTGGACAGCATGGGCTTGTCGTACTCATCCACAAGCAGCACGATACGCTTACCGCTTTTCTCTGCGGCCGCCTTGATGACATATTCAAAGCGCTGTCCGGCTTCACGAAGTCCTGGACCATGTCCGTATTCCTCCTCAAGGGGAACAAGGAAGGCATTGATCTTGTCCAGCAGCGACTCCACCGTCTGGTATTGGCCTGTATTGAGATCAAGATGAAGCACGAGATAGGTGTTCCACTCCTGCTCCAACTGCTCTATCGACAACCCATGGAACAGATCCCTCCGTCCGGAGAAGTAAGCCTCCATCGTACTGATGAGTAGCGACTTACCGAAACGACGCGGACGGGAAAGAAAATAATATTTCCCCTCATCAGCAAGTTTATATATCAAACCCGTCTTATCAATATAAACATATCCGCCTTGACGGATATCTTCAAAGCTCTGTATTCCTATCGGATATTTCATAGCACGGTATTTTTCGCAAAGATAAACAATAAAAACAACAGCGGCAAGGAAAACCGTGAGTTTTTCCTTGCCGCTGTCATATACCCGACCGTTTTCTGCAACAGCACTACACAACAGGATGTCGCCCCAGTGCAGGGTGGCCCCCCGTGGGCCACCTATAATAATGTGCGACCGATGAATCAGCGGTTGGGACGGTGTCTGTGGTAGGGCACAGGGCCCTACCCTGCACTACACCGAAAAAACATTATATCAGCTGGCCACCATACAGCATCTTCCGACCTAAGACCGTACAGACAATCATCTGCAGATCCTTGAGGAAAGAGTAGTGATGGAGATAGTAGCGATTGATACGAATCTTGTCAGGATAAATAACGTTGTCGTTGTATTCCTCGATAGCTTGCATACCTTTCTCCTTGCCTATCTGCTCAAGGATATATTCCTCATCGCGGTATTTCAAGCTTGCGGGGCCAGTGATGCCCGGTTTTAGCTTTAGTATCTCTCGGTCCTCGCCTCCCAGCACATCGGCATAACCCGGTACATCAGGGCGCGGTCCCACAAAGCTCATGTCGCCCTTGAGCACATTCCATAGCTCTGGGAGTTCGTCGAGCTTATACCGTCTAAGCTTCTCGCCCAAAGGCGTAACTCGATACTGCTCTGCCGCGGCGACAGTCTGCCGCTCCATGGGGACTGCTGACATCGACCGGAACTTATAGATGGTGAACAGCCTCCCATACTGTCCCACCCGCTTCTGTCTGAAGATAACCGGCCCATCCGGCATCTGGGTCTTGATGAGGATCGCAACAACCAAAAGCACAGGACTCAGACAAACAAGGCCAATGAGAGAAACCGTACGGTCAAAAATATACTTTAGCATCTTCATTCCAAGTCGTATTTTAGATTGCCACGGATGACACAGATTGTATCATTTTAAAATTTCCAAATAAAGATCATTATTCTTCAACTCTTTTATCACCTTACATTTGCTGGCCGCCATCGCACTCTTGTAAGATGCCATATTTTCCCTTGACACCGTCTCGAAGATGCGCATACCAAGCCCAAAGCCGAGATGGTTCATCCATCGGTTCAATTGTGTACCCAGTCCACGGCCACGCCAACGGATGTCGACCATGCGACCACGGAAGCACTTACCCCAAAAGAAACTGCGAAGGAAGAAATAACCGATATAATCTTTTTGTCCGATCTCACCCGTACTTTGAATCATGTAAGCTAAGAAAGCAGGATTGCGCTGTAACTGACGAATGCTCCGATTATCGAAGCCATGAGGGTGGAAGAAACGAAAAGCTTCCTCTGGCTGACGGGCAAAGAACGCAACGACATCCACCGTTGCACAGTCATGCAAAGGCACTATCGCATAAGGCAACTCTTTCCCCCAGTCAGCAGTGACGGCTCTTAGCCTATGTCCGTAGCGAATGGCAAACAACTGACCGTTGAGCCAGTCGGCACCATTCCAGACCAACGGAAGATGGTCGCGGAGGAAATGTGCAAGTTGATAAAGCATGATATTACTTGTTTGTTGACACAGGTTTCTTAAATTATGGAAGATCCATCCGTAACCATTTTACTATCGTCCCAGTGCAGGGTGGCCCCCTGTGGGCCACCTATAATAACGTTCGACCGATGAATCCCCCGGTCGCAATGTTGTTTTCAGTGGTTGGGACATGATTTGTGGTAGGGCACTGGGCCCTACCCTGCACTGCTAATGCAACGATGCTGTACGATCAGCGGGTACGGCTCTTCTCCCCTTTTATGGAAGGGTTAGGGGAAAGACTATCATAGTATTCGAGCAACGCTTGCCACACATCACGTTGTTCATAGCACTCATGGATTATCCGCGGTGCATTATCAGCCATGCGCCTCACCTCGGCAGGATGGAGGACAAACCATTGCATGGCCTCCGTCAAGGCCAGCGTGATGTCGTGCAGGTGGCCCTTCTTGTCAAGCGGTGAAGGGATAATTCTCCCATTAAGTCCATCCTTGATGATCTCATTTGATCCGTTGACATCCGTCACGATGGAGGCCAGTCCCATAGCTCCTGCTTCCATCGGTACATTGGGAAAGCCCTCGCGGTAAGAAGGAAAGACAAGGGCATCGGCCACTAAGAGGAGAGGCCGCACGTCATGCTTGAGCCCTACATACCTCACTGCTTCATCGTGGAGAAAGAACTGGCGCACGTCGTCGGGGATCGCATCGCCCTCCTCCATCTGGCCGACGAGAAGGAGACGAACGGAGCCCATAACTTCTTTACCAACCCCTATCTGCCCTTTCTGTCTTTCCACCTCACCTAAACGTCTTTCTGTCTCGTCCCCAATCTGTTCTTTCCGTCTTTCTGTCCCGTCCCCAATCTGTTCTTTCCGTCTTTCTGTCTCGTCCCCAATCTGTTCTTTCTGTCTTTCTGTCTCCTCCCCAATCTGTTCTTTCTGTCTTTCTGTCTCCTCAACAATTTGTCTTTCCGTCAAGCGCTTCATGGCCTGTGCCAGCTCCCTCATACCTTTGTCGTTTGTCATTCTCCCGATAAAGACAAACACGAAGTCGTCGTCAGAGAAGCCCAGTTTCTGTCGCCACGACCGCCGCAGGTCATCGATATCCTCATCGGTGACCTTGTCATAGGGAGCCTGAATATAATCAGCAACGGTCTGTCGTCGGGAGAGATGCCGTGTATCCTTCCCATTGATATTACCGAAATGTAGCACGCGCAGCGGTTTTCGGGTGATATGGTCCGTCTTCAACGAGTGAAGCACACCGTTACCCTCAGGGATGACATTGGTGGCACAACAACAGGTGACACGCTCCATCGCCTTGAGCAGACCACGCATCAGACCGTGCACACCCTGATAGCGTAACCCCGTGACGGTATAGACGCGGTGGGGCACGCGTGCCGCCCATGCCGCCATCATTGCCAAGAGCGATCCCTTGGGCGTATTGGCATGCACACACCACGGACGCTCACGGCAGAAGAGGCGATAGAGATCCCGCAGTGACCGCAGGTCTTGGAGTGGACTTATCTCTCGCCGCATCGGCACGTTGACCACGCGGATGCCCTCACGTTCCGCCACCTTGTTGAGCACGCCCGTGTCGGATGCCACGCCCACGACATCATAGTACTGGCTGAGGAAGCGCAACTGACCCTCCAACAGGCCCTCAAGACTGATGTCGGCCGTGGTGAGACGGATGAGTTTCTTCTTGTCCATTAATTTTTTATCGATTGTTCCCGTTATTCCGCTGTTTTCCACTCGCAGATGGTCCTTTCCGACGAAGAGAAGTTGATGCCTGCAACGCCATGCGCATCAGCTCCAGGCGTGCGGATCTCGCTGAATGTCTGGATGCCTACCGGATACGACAACTTCTTTCTGAAAATATCAAATCGGGCTGCGTAAGCAGAAGAAGCACCTACGCTACCGAAAACTGCCTATCTATGTGAAGATACCTATTCTATTCGGTATAACCCCTATCATGCACGCTTAAAATAGCCTAAAAACATCACGATACACATGTTCGTACTGTTCCACTGTTCGTTGTATATCAAACTGTTGAGCCCGTTCCCAGCATCTGTCAGCCACCTGGCGGTAGAAATCGTTGTCGGCGGCGAGACGGGCGATGATGTCGGCCAGGGCCTTGTCGTCGCCTTCGGTGAACAGGATGCCGTAGCCCTCGGTCACCTCGCGCAGCCCGTTGACCCGCGAGGCGAGGAACGGCTTACCGACCGACATGCCCTCTACATTGCTCAGCGAGAGACCCTCCCAGTGGCTCGACATGCAGATGACATCAGAGCTCCGAAGGATGCGAGCCACATCGGTGCGCATGCCCCAGAACCGCACACGGGACACCACGCCTAACTTCTCGGCCAGAGCTCTCACCGTGTCCATGCGCACGCCGGAGCCCACCAGCCACAGCTTCACGTCATCGGGCAACAGCTTCAGGGCGCGCACCAGCGTGTCCTGGTCTTTCGCCTCACGGAATCCTGCCACCATAGTCACGATGAAATCACCATTTTGTCGGCAGGTCTCGGCTGGCGTCAGGGGCGCAGCATCGTGAAATGCATGCACATCGACTCCATTGTTGATAGTCGTGATGCGGTGATAGCACGACGAGCCCGGATCAAGCCACTTACCACCCATGTATTCCCGCAGCTTCTCCTCGGCAATCTTCGAGATGCAGATGATGTGATCGTAGCGCCCATACATCCAGCTCTCCACCGGCGCATACCACTTCCACTGGCGCTTGCGGTTGGACGTAGTGTGCTCCGTAGTGCAGAGCCTGACATGACAAAACAGCGAGGCAATGGCTACAAAGAGCTGGGGCGATGAGTTATGGGTATGCACAATATCGTAACGTCGCATGATAGGGACGAGTCTCAGCACGAGCAGGGGGTTATAGACGCTCCTGCCAAGGTCCCACACGCGGATACCCGGATTCTCACGGTGCAGCCGTACCATGAGCGGCGTGTCCTCACCGTCGAAGACACACACGTCGACCTCATGACCCAAGGCCCGTAGACGCGGAATGAGATTCACCACGAGCGTCTCAGCGCCACCGGTACAGAGCGAAGTGATAACCTGAAGAATACGCATAATAACTGATTATTCAGTGCAGGGTGGCCCCCCGTGGGCCACCTAATATTATGTTCGACCGATTTATTACATCGGTTGGAGCATTGCTTGTAGTGTCCCCCAAGGGGGGCGCCCTGCACTTGTGGAGACGTCGTGTCTGTGCATCAGCCAGCCCAACGGACGCAGGCCATGCCACCACCACGCGATAGGCGGAATCACAGTGTCGGCACGACGGCAGTACCAGAAACGCCAATAGTTGACGGCCGCCTTAAACTTGACGAGAACCGGCACTCGGTATGCAGTAAGCTCTGTATAGGTCAGCATCGCGCCACGCGGGCTGCCCATACGTGCGCGGGTAATGCCGGCCGAAAGCCCGTCCGTCTGATAGTCAGCAATATAGACCGGACGGTTGAAATAATGCAACTGGTATTGTTGGGCGATGCGAAACCACACTAACTGCTCGGGACAGAACCGCTCGCCCGCCGTCTCAGGGAAAGGAAAAGCGCGCAACACAGACGTGCGGAACACCTCTTTCAGATCACCAGTCACCTTCCATCGGTAACGGATCTCCATGGCGTTACAGTCGACAGACGCTTTAGGCAGCCCCGATCCGATCACCGTGAGCTCATGTCTGTCCACATCCAGTCCGGCGACCCCTGCCATCATAGGATTATCCCTTACCTGTCGCCATTCCTCTGCGATAATCTCCACGCTGTCGGGTGGCAACTCATCATCACTGTCCAGAATGAGGGTCAGTTCGCCATTGGCATACTGCACCCCGAGGTTCACCGCCGTATGCTTGCCACCATTCGGCTTGCGGATATACGTCAGTGCAGGGGCCGGCGCTGTGCCCTCCTGCGGGAAATGCCCCCTCCTCATCTCTTCCAAACAGTCAGTGCAGGGTAGGCCCCTGTGGCCTACCTCTGGCAATGTTCCAATCGCTGAGAGATGGATCGAACATTGTTTGAGGATGGGCACGGGGCCCTCCTCTGCACTGAACAACTGCGGGGTGTTATCCGTCGACCCATCGTCCACGACAATCCATTCAAAGTCCTGGCAAGTCTGCCGACACAACGACGCATAGAGCCGTGGCAGCAACGAAGCTCGGTTGTAGGTAGGGGTAAGGATCGTTATCATTACGCAATAAAATTACTGGCGTATGTTAACTTTCAGTCTAAAAGGAATACGATACATCTTATCTTGACTATACCTCGTATCATATTCATATTGTTTGCATATTCTATCATTCGGTCTCACACCGTTCGTCAAAAAAGACTTATAAGGATTGACTAACGCTCCCCATGCTACCACAATACGGAAAAAGAGAGCAAAAGATACAATGACCAGTAATGGCCCAAAGGCCCTAAAAGACACCTTGTTTTCTGGAGAACCTATAGCCGAGAACAAACAGATGATACCTATAATATAATACCATGCCAGACGACCGCCGTTGTCGCTACGGATAAAGAAGACCAATGTCAGACAAAACATGAATGCCAAGTTCACCATCACCACTGTCGTACGGTCCTGATCGAAAGTGTCGTACAACCTGAAGAGGAAGAAAAGGAAGAATACAGCCTCTAACAGATATTCCACACGCATGGAGCCCATGGAACTGTAATCACTATGCACAACATTGGTCACGTCGCCATAGGTCTGGAAAAGGTAATTGGGAAGTGGTGTCAGGCCGATGAGGACCGTGACGATAACTACGATGAACAAAGTTCGCTTCTGGTAACGGTGGGTGGCAAAGAAATACATCGGGAAGAAGATGATGCCCGACTTATGAAGCGACATCGTGATAAGAGCAAGAGGAAGAAACTTCCAGAACTTCCGCTTGATGATATAAGGTATGGCCAGCCAAGCCACTGAGGCAGCAAGCACTTGACGCAGATACGTGAACGTAAAAAAGAACCACAGGCCAAGGAAAAGAATCAAGGCAAAGGGATAGTTGACCGCATAACGCCGCAGGCTGACGAACAGGCAAGTGTAGGTGATGAGCGTAACAGCCAGGATAAAGATATAGCGGTTGGCCGTGAACCAGGAGAGGACAATGTTCAGCCCACCCCACCCAACTTCCACGGGCGAGATCATACGGAAGACACCGGACGCGGCATAGCTGCCACCCCATGTGGTGACATTGGCAAAGGAGTCGAAGATCTCCCCATAGATATAACGGTCGTAGCCGCCGAGCATATCACTCAACCCCACGAAGAGTGCCAGTCCGGCCATGAAGACCGCCAACACGCGGCTATCGTCGCCGGCTAAGCCGGAGAGGTACCACACCACGGGAATGATGAAAAGAAGAAGATATATCCACATAAATATTTATTTCTATCGTTAATCAGCTACAAAGTTACAGAAAAGCCCCGTATCCCACCGCATGGTCACCAGAATACTTTCCACGAATAAGGACAATCCCATGGTGTCCTGTGCAGGGTAGGCCCCTGTGGCCTACCTAAAAAGACGTTCGATCGATGATTAAATCAAGGTTGGGGACAACATTTAAGGTTAGAACATTATTTGTGGTGGCCCACGGGGGGCCACCCTGCACTGTGGCAATGATCGCCGTTACCTGAACAGGCATTTGGCCACCGTGCGCCTCGAATGTGCCTTGAGCACTTGCCGGCGTCCCTCTTCCGCTATCTGCTCATAACGTGCCACATCTGCAGGAACATCGCGCAGCATGCCGACCGCCTCCGCCGCAGTGCTGAAAGACAGACAACTGCAACCGTGCTCCACGGCGATATTCTCCAAAGCAAAGGGTGTGCCTATCACTAACAGTCCATTGGCCATAGCGTCGAGGACCTTGCCTTTCGTGCCCGTGCCAATGGCGATAGGTGTGAGCTGAATATCATGCCGTTGCACCTCAGCAACATAGTCGGGCGCAAACATGATGACAGTGACCTTCCAACCAGCTGCCCGCAGTACTTCGGCATGCCGCTCCCATCCACGTCCAAGGAAGGTGAGCTCAAAGTGCGCCGACAAGTCAGCAGCCGAGGCAAGGGCGGGGATGAGTGCATCGGCCGACTCACGCATATAATAGTTGTACTGCCCGGCAATGAGCAGGCGGATGGGCGTATGGAAATGACGTTCCTCCTGCGGTACGATCTCATAGTGGGGATGACGCAGAAACCGAGCATCAATGCCGGGGTTCTCCTCACGCAGGAAAGCCGCGTCAGCATCTCCTACAAGATGATACCAGATACCCGTTGTTGGAAAACCACGTTCCAACCGACGGAACTTACGGTACATCACCACACAGCGGAGGTACGCCTTCCAGTGATCTGCCACAAAACGACGGCCAAGCATCCGATAATAGTAAAGCCCCTCTGAGTCAGGGAAGGTATGCATGCGGGGATAATCCTGCAACTGTCGATCCACCTCAATAAGCTCCTCTCCATAGACCCACACTCTGTCTGGCGCAAAGGCTCTAATGGCAATCAATGCGTCACGGTCCGCATGCAGATAACTGTGGATAGGCTTGGGGAAGAACACGCGCAGAAAGAGCAGATGCCAGCGGAAGAGCATGTTCCACCAATACGGTCTCGCAATAACATGGATCTTTACCCCGAGCTCTTGCTCCGTGATCCTGATCTTTTCCTGTGGTAACTCATTGTTGTTGAATGACCATATCCCCACCTCCACACCTTCCGGACGGTGGATAAGCAGGTGATAGGGCAGTGCTGAAGTGCCCTTAAAGTTTTCTTTCCACGGTGTCATCACCGTGACCATCGCTATCTTCATCTTTATGCTTCCCAGTGCAGGGTAGCCCCCCGTGGGCTACCTAAAATAATGCTCGACCTATTCGTCTATCATCGGTTAAGGCATCCTTTGTGGTATGGCACAGGGCCCTACCCTGCACTCCTCTTGTCATCCCAGTGCAGGGTAGCCCCCTGTGGGCTACCCAAAATAATGCTCGACAGCTTTCCCCAACAGTTGGAGTATTCCCCGAGGAAGGCCAGCGGACCGGCTATGTCTTGAAGATGTCAGAGTGAGTTCCTGTATCAGTTAATATCAAGATAAGATCAATATCATCTTGTTTCCACAACAAAAGCCAATCCGGATCTAAATGGCACTCCCAAATATCCTTAAAAGTACCTCTAAGCAGATGAGGCTTGAATTCCTTAGGCAATTTGCCTTCTTCTGCCAGGAAGGTTATAACCTTCGTGAACAACTCAATGCTCTTACCTCGCCTAACTGCAAGCTTGAATGATTTTTTGAACTGAGTCGTACGCCTAATCCTATATTTCATGCCTGCAAATCCTCCATGAAATCACTGATATTATCAAATTCTTTTGATAATCCTTTACCGGACTCCATATCAGTAATGACTCGTATTGACTTGTCATTCAAATGCTTTCCAGACTCTTCATCATACATGGTCACAGAGGGGACTTCTTTCATGGACTGAACACTGACGACACCTGCTATAGACTTGAGAATTTTCTTAAGGCTTGGTATCAGACTGTCATTTTCTATATTAACAACCAACTGGGTCATATTTTTTATCTTTTCTTTGTTGCAAAAATAAGTAATTTATAGTTTACTTCCAAATATTTCTATGCTTTCCTGACCTTAACTTCATTTTTTTATAGTGAATCTTCACGATCCTTCCATGACTCGTTAGGATCGAAAACTCATTTTGCCAATGTTCTTCCCTCAGTGCAGGGTAGCCCCCCGTGGGCTACCTAAAATAATGCTCGACCTATTCGTTTATCATCTATTAGGACATCCACTGTGGTAGAATCATCCTTGTCCACGCTAAACTTTTCTTCCGTTATTCTTTTCTAAGACAACGAATCCGGTAGTTGACGAACCGACGAAGCAATTCCAGAAACCCCACGGTCTTCAGTATCAACTGATTCTTGCTGTACAAGACTATGCGCTCTTTTACACTGAGCCTGTAATGACTTTCCTTGACCTCACGTGTCAAGGTCATAAGATAGTCATTGCACTTGTCAGCTACCGTAGCTGGAGCAGTATAGGCAATGGAGAACAGGCCGTTGAGCTTCAACCCGACGATCTGCGAGAGATAGTGAGACTGCTCCCCCTTAGGAATCGAGTCATAGAGCGCACGATAGAATGCAATTTCATGTACCAACGAGCTACTTTTCGTATGCGAGACACTCGCCATGTTGCAACGAAAATGATAGATACGCTCATAGAGGAAGCGGGGGGGAACCTTGGTCTTGAAGATGAGTCGGATATTCATTATCATATCTTCCTCACCATCTATCTCTCGAGGGAAATCAAAAATATCATCCGTCAACAAACTCCTACGATAGAGTTTCGCCCAAGGCATAGGAGGAATGCCATGCCCAGAAATCTGCGCACGGCGGCAGTCTTCTATCGTAGCATCTTCCGGCAACCGCGTCTCGGGCAGCACTGTGAAGCCCACAACCATATCCGTACCCTCCAAAAGGGCATAGAGTTTTTCAAAGGCATCCGGTTCCATCGTATCGTCATCGTCTGAGAAGGTCACCCATTCCGCGCGCGCTTCTCTCACGCCACGTAAGCGGGTACGATTGATACCTTCATTCCGCTTATGTATGACCCTGATGCGATCATCCCTCCGAGCATACTCGTCACAGATATCACCACTGTGGTCAGGACTGCCATCATCCAGGACGATCAACTCAAAATCACGAAAAGTTTGGGCCAGGATACTGTCCAGACACGCTCCGAGATACTCCTCGCCCTTATACACAGGTACGATTACCGATATTTTAGGTATCTTCATTCTCTATTGTCATTCACGCATATAGCCAAGAGCAGTTGAGCAAGTAGCTTATCAGATCTTTTTTCCAACTGCCCAATCGATGTGGCAACGGGAATAACCCTCTCTCTCTCATTCTCTGAATTACCCCTTTGTTGATACCCGCTGATTTCCATTGCCGCCGGTTTCCCCATAAATTATAGGCCATACCAAAATGAATGGCTCGCACACGATCATCTATGACTGCTGACAGCTGTGGATCGGAAGATCTGAAGTTATCGGACAGTTTGCGGAAAGATTCAATGATCACACAGTCATCACTTAGATATTTAATTTTCTTTTGTGGATCCAGTGATTTACTCATTGAGCTGGAATGATAAAGATAGACATACGGGGTAAGAGTTGTAAAGACCACTCTATCGGCATAAGCCATCAGCCGGTATGAAAGTTCCACATCCTGATGAACAACCCTAATATTGAAGAAAAGATCCTTGTCCATCATCAACCCTCTCCGTACCACGAGTGCACAAACGGAAGAGGGATTGTACCCCTGCAAGACAGCATCCCTGCCAGAAATAACCTTTTCATGCACTATGCTTGGCTGTTCACAGCTCTTGCATAGAAACGTGCCATCCTCAGCTGTATCTTGTAACTGAACGGCAAGGATATCTATATCGGGATAAGCTTTCAACAAAAAGGGGACGCGTGCTGCCTCATCGTTGACCTTGTCATCAGCATCCACACACCAAACATATTCGCCATGACATTGACGGATACCAAAATTTTGAGCTGTAGCCTGTCCTTGATTCTCTTGTGTAAGATAGGTGATATGGTCATACCTTGCAGCGTAGTCCTGCACGATCTCAGGACCCTTGTCCGTGCTACCATCATTCACAACAATCATCTCGTAGGTATCATGCTGTAGCCCCGATGAAAGGATAGAGTCCAAACAAGCACCGATATACTTTTCTGCATTATACATCGGAATAATGATCGAGATAAAGTATTGATTGACTCGCATAATTTTTTCTTTAGGTCTAAATGAATAGTTACCGTGTCAAGAGTCTCGTATTCACTGCATTCCATAAAGGAAAGCAAGATGGAAAATTCCCCATAATCCAGTACATTGCCTTTTGCCTTGTCGAAAGCCCTTGTAATGAATATAGCTTCAGAGCTTCCCTCATCACTCCACACATTATCCGCTCTTCTTTTTTATTGTGAAAGAACCGCGACTGATAATAGCAATTTAAGATACTGCTGAAGTAGGAGTGAGTCAGTCTCTCCTGACATTCCTGCGAAAGCATAGATGCATCTAAGAGCATTCTACGTCTCGACTCAGCATAGGTAAGATACTTGTATAGCTTCGAGGGATCCCTCATATAAGAAGTACTTGACGTACGCTCATTATAATGGTACATTGCCTTATTGATAAATATTCCTTTCCTGCACTTCTTTGCATATTCCACCGCAAATAGTGTGTCTTCCCCCATATATATTTGTGGATCAAACCGAAGATTCCCTATCAGATGCTTTTTAAATATTTTATTGTATGGAGCCGCATTAATACCGTATTTTAGTCCTATGATAAGAGATACTATATCGTTGTTGCTTTTTAGGCAGGTATACATGTCTATATGAGGAACAGCCGTCAGAGCTGACATCCCGAAATCAGCATTAAAACGTTCTATACCTTCTAAGAGTACTTGAAAATAATCTGAGTCAACATAGTCGTCCGAATCTATAAACGCAACATATTCTCCACTGGCGATATCTATTCCCCGGTTTCTGGCTGCACTGACACCTTGGTTCTCTTGGTGAATGACAACAACTCTGTCATTCTTTTCACCGTACTCGTCGCACAAGTTTCCACTCGTATCCTTGCTACCGTCATCCACCACAATAATTTCCAATGACCGATAGCTTTGACTCAATATACTATCCAAACACCTGCGTAATGTCGTTTCTGCATTGTAAATGGGAATAATCACTGAGATCATTGGCACCAAAATTTATATCAGACAGAATTGATTTTGTAAATAAGTTATTTTAAAGGGATCAGACCAATGTTTTTACCACCTCTCCCCTTTTATACGGAGCAAGATCTTCAGAAAACTTCGTAGTATTTTCTCTGTTACACCCCCATTGCAAACTTGGATCACCTGACCGACGATATCTTTAGGACATGACAAAAAATGTTGATCCATAAAAAAACTGTCATAATCTTGATAAATACGTTCCGGCAACGTTTTGCGAAGGTATTCCCTGCGTTCTTTTATCACTCTTATCCACTGAGTTTGCGAAACTCCTCCTTCCTCACATCTGCAGACAATGACATCAATATGTTGATAGGTGGCATCGTGCAGAATAAGGCTTTTGAACATATGCGCCCAGTCGGCTACTATTTTCATTTGCTCATCATATAACTGATTCCTAAAAGAATCAGCCTTGATAAAGGTGGCCTGATGAAAAAGTGCTGTATTGAACATATATCGGCAGGTTAACTCCTTTGGTGATGAATGCAACTTTTCTCCTGCAACATGATTTCCAACGATAAAGTCAGCACCACGTTCCTCAGAGAAGACTTTTTCCAATACATGATTATCGTAAAAGGTATCGCCAGAGTTCATAAAAATGAGATATTCCCCTTTTGCAACACGAATACCTTTGTTCATGCCGTTATAAATGCCATTGTCCTTCTCCGAGACCCAATAGTTGATGTGATCAGCATACTCCTCAATGACTTCTTTACTGCCATCGGTAGACCCTCCGTCAATGACTATAAATTCATAATCATCAAAACACTTCTGGCTGATGACACTTTTGATCGTATCTCTAAGGCCTTCTTTATGATTAAAATTTACTGTAATAATGGATAACCTCATTTTGAGAACTTCTTAGTAACCAATCCTACCACCCGATGCACCAAGTCTCTCGTTCCCTGAGTAGAAGCATAGAGCATAGTAATATACACAACGATGAACATGGGAACCGTTATGACTCCTTTCAATGTCCACTTAAAAAAAGAAGTGCTGGCATCTATCGGAATAACATTGAACAGCATTGTAGACAGGGATATGGCAAGTACAAAAATAAGATAATATCTGATCTCCTGCATCCAGTAAGCGGACATCTTTCTTCGGAAACCAACCTTGAAGAGATAGTATGGTTTCCAGACAATAATAATGATAAACGTACTTATTATCTTACCTAACAAAATTCCCGCGATACCTAAGAAAGGGGCTGTAGCAAGCGTCACGCCAACATTCAAGATCAGCTCTGCCCAGGCAGACCAAGTATCTGCGTAATGGCCAAAAGCGGTATTGAACATGTCTACAGCTCCACGCGTCTGAGAGATGAACACGGTGACCAACAATAAGATGAGAATGGTATGATCCATAACATACTGCTTGCCCAACCACAACATGATGAAAGGCTCTATGAGGTTGTACACAGAGAAAATAAGAAAACCAGCAACAAAGAAACGAAGGGACACGATTTCCCAAAACACCTCCTGTGATCTTCTGTTGTTTCCCTCCGCCACAAGATTTCCTACTCCCGCCGTGAAGCTGCCCAAAGCAGATTCAAACATTGAAGAGACTCGTGTTATCACTAAGGTATAATTGCCATAATAAGCTACCATCTTTAAAGAGACAAAAGCAAAGATCAAGATTTGATCACTCTGGTTCAACAGGAAATCCTTGATTTTATGCACAAACACTTGCTTGGTGAAGCTTATCAGGTACCGGTACTGCGAGAACACCTTCTTACCTTCAGCCACCGAGGCATGCAGCCATGGATAGGTCTGTCGTATCTTATAGTTAAGAACTACACACCCTAAAAAGGAAAATAAGAGCTCCAAGACAATCCATACATAGTAGTTCCCCCATTTGTAGGCAAAAAACATTTGAAGTAAGGTCTTGACAACACCAGCCCCTTGCAGATAGACAGAGACAACATATCCTTTTTGATCTGCCGTTAACAGGATCTGGCGATAGTTGATGAAATAACCTAATAAAGACGAGCTTAAAATGCAAAAGAACGCAAAGTAAATCAGACTGAAGTCAAATATTGTCTTCTTGAAGATAAAGGGAATGAACAGACTCAGAGCACAGCCTGCTATCAAAATCAATATTCCTATTCTCCTGTATAGATAACCAAAAACAGAAACAAGCTCTTCTATCTTCTTCCTGTTACCCTGTTCAATGGGCCTATAAAGATTATAGGCAACAGCTGTACCCACGCCCATTTCTGCCAGACTTAGGAAACCGAGGATATTGGAGAGCGTACCGCCCAAGCCCATGAAGTCTGCGCCAAGACTATCTAAAAAGATCTTTCGTGAAAAGAAAGAGAGAACTATAAATAAAAGATAGTAGATCAGGCTAACCCTGGCATTCAGAAGACTTTTATATACGCGCGATTGTTGAGCCATGAATTTTCTACCCAATTAACTGATGAAACAGCATTATCCATCTTCCCATGATCTCATCAATGTTGAAACGCTGGATATTCACTCGGGCCTTTTTCCCCATTTCTTTTCTGACATCTGGATGCTCGATAAGATAATTGATTTTATCCACCATAGCCTTCGGGTTCTTATACTCTGTCACGAAACCATCTACACCTGATTGTATAATCTCTGAAGGACCACAAGGGCAATCATAGGCAATCACAGGTACGCCATAAGCCATACTCTCAAGCAGTACTAAAGGAAAGCCCTCGTGTCTTGAATAAAGAATAAATATTGATGCATTAAGATATGCAGATGCAACATCTAAAGTATACGGATGGATATGAACAGATGTTAAACGGTTTTTTCTTATGATATCATGAATTCGATCTTCCTCTACTCCCGAACCATACAGTTCGAATGTCCAATCCGGATGTTTACCCTGTATTTCTTTCCATGACGGTAAGAAATCAATATTGTTCTTTTCGGGAGAGAAACGACCTAATGATAGCACCTGTTTCGTTGAACATTCAGAGTATTGCGAGGCATGAACAAAATTAGCATTGGGAATGACTTGGGCTTTGCAGCCAAACAGATCATGAAGATGTTTTGCCTCCCGCTCTGTTAAACAGACAATGTGATAAATTTTATATCTCGTTTTACCATACCACTTGTCACGCCTTAATAAATCTTTTTTTTCAATTGCATTGTACCATCCATGAAATTCAAGAATCCTCTTTTTCCAGAAAGTAAACAAGATGATAGATAATGGTTCTAAAGGAGGCTGCGTGCTAACAATGATATCAGGACGGATCTTGACTAAATAGACCAAGGACCTCATCCTGAGATAGAAGAACCTTAAAAGTCTTCCGACAATCGGTACAGAGTTCAACTTATTGAGCGTGGATACCTTAATATCATGAAAATGAATCTTCTCAGAATAATAACCTTCAGGTGATACGCCGTAACCTCGAAGCATATTTAGATTGTGTACTTCGTGGCCATGATTAACCAACCAATTTTCTTTGACCGAAGTAATTTTGTTGATACCGCCGAAACCAAAATTATTTTGAATATACAGTATTCGCATCAGCTCTCCAATTATACTTGACCATAAATAACTATTTATACCTGAACCTAAGAATATGAGTATGACGCTGGTCTACGGGAGGTAACTGCATATAATCTCCATAGAACTGCGTCAAAATGTTTTTATATCCTTGCGGGAAGTAGAAGAACGTATCCTCAAACTCATGTAACTCGGGGATACCATAAACCTCCTTTGGAAATGTCTCTCTCCTTCCTTGGCGGCCAAAATAAACTGTTCGGTATTTCCCCTTGCTCGAAGCCATATACTTTACAAGGTGGACGAGCCAGTTCTTGCCAAAGAGGAAACCCATCAACTGAACAAACCGCGATATCCAACACTTGGAATTGGAATAGCTCACAGCATAAAGCGCAACAATTTTCCAGCATAAGCCATCACGAAGCCCTTTCCCATACGTGGAATCAAGTGCAAAAAAATCAATGAAGACACCATGAGGAATAGCCATACCTTGCTCGATAATCTCCGTCCGGCTGTCTTCCACCTTCATAATCTCACCCCAGATGCCTATCCCAGAATCAACATCAACAACCTTATAATAATCAGGAAGTTCAGAAATAAAAATATCTTTTAGCTGATTGAAATATTTTCGCTCTACAGAAATATCCAAATCATCATCCCAAGGTATAAATCCTCTATGTCTAACCATGCCTAACATCCCACCACCACTAATGTAGTATGGGATGTGATGTTTCTCTAACAATTCATGAATGTCCTTCATCATGTTCAGCAATACATGATGGACATCATCAATATATTTCGCAGAGTCGTTTGTACAGCTCATATTAATTTATTGGATAGACGACGAAATATAACACCTATTGCCCGAACAATTTCATAGATCAATGTCATCCTACAATCTTTGTCATCCGAAACTACCACACCAACCTTGAACCATTTCTGGAAGCTTTCCTTTCTATCTCTTTGTCGGCCCGGTGCAGGGTGGCCCCCCGTGGGCCACCTAAAATAATGTTCGACCGATAAAGCATTGTTGGTGGTAGGGCACAGGGCCCTACCCTGCACTACAACCGGATGGCGCAGACGGCTGGAGTCATTTCTTATAAATAAAGTCCGATAAAAGGTTTATTTTATCTTTGGAATTTCATTCAGATGATGCAACGCTAATTTTATAACGTCTTCTTTATGGAAGAGTTGCTCCTTGCGATTGCTCCATTTGGCCAGGTCTTTGCCGATAATGGCTATCTGCTGATTTTCGCTTTCATTCTGTAACATAGCTGGATCAGTATCATATAAAAAGGCAGTAGTAGCCAACAATTCAAGCATATAGTTAGAATAATATCCACGCAAAAAGGCTTTTGTGTTATTCACGATTTGCATGTATTCTTTATTTTCTTCCTTCGCCAAGTACGCATTAGCACTTTTTGCAGCATCCTCTGTAAGCCATAGTTCATCAAATGGTTTATTTGACATGGCTCCCATCCCCATAATGTAGCTCCCATTCAGATAATGCAGCACATACTTTACCTTACCGGAATAGGGGCCATAATATCCCGGTTTGAAATCCAATTTAAATTGTTTTTCTGCGCCAAACTTTTGCAAGAAGAATGCTATCTTTTCAGCAGCAAATTCGGAGGGCGTACCGTCCTCTGCCACCATGTCAGACATGACACTTATCAGCATGGCTCTTGCCGGCGTTAACTTAACCCTTTCATGTTTCATCCGGTCCTTAATGGCATTACTCGGCTCATAAATGGTAATGTCACAGGCTAAATCACGTAACGCCTCTTCTATCATAGGCCTTACTCTGTCCCAGTCTAAGCCACCATTGCTACTTCCCAATGGTGGAATGGCAATAGAGGATATCTGGCGTGATAATATCTCCTTACGCAAATCATTTAATCCCTCAGAGATATATCCATACTGTGACGGTTTACGCCACTGTTCTTTTGTAGGGAAGTTCACAATGGTCCGTACATTACCTGACAACTCTGTTTCTTCTGTAATAAACATCTTACCTGTCTTTACCAGTCCAGCCTTGCATGCTTTGCGATAAAGAAGATAGTTGTTGGGGTAAGCTTCCTTGAATTGCAATGCTATACCCTTACCCATAACACCCTGCGTATTCACGGTGTTTACCAATGCCTGCGCATGACTGTCGAAAAGATTCCCTGTTATGTAATGTATCATTTTGACAATATCAAAATCAAAAATAATAATTTGGGCGGATCTCTATTTTACATGACTCTATACCAAACGATACCAGCTCGTTCTTTGCTTTTTGATTATAAACAACAAATCCACAAATAAATTTTGTCTCCAGATCGTTTTCTAAAAGAAGCTCTGCTGACTTTAGTCTTTTCCATTCTCCCGTATTATCGTCTTGCAGCACAACGCGTGAAGTATATAGTGATACTACTAAGGACAGCAGCATTCTCAAATAGAGAAAGATGGTATTCTTGGCTATCCGCTTATTATTTAATTCCATTGTGTCCTCAGTGCAGGGTGGCCCCCTGTGGGCCACCTAAAATAATGTTCGACCGATGAATCAATGGTTGGGTCATTGTCTGTGGTAGGGCACAGGGCCCTACCCTGCACTGCAAACGGATGACGCAAACCGTTGATGTTACCCGATGACGCAAATCGTTGGCGTAACTGGAGGCTTATATCCTGCGCAAACGGTCAAGATATCCACGAATATCATCAGCGACAGCGACATGGTCATCATTGATGAGGTCACGGTCCCACCGTTCGGGATTCAACGCAATATATCTCTGGATAAACTGAAACATCCGACCATTCCATACAATGTCATCCCAATAACTCGTCTGCCACAACTGCTTGTCAAAACGGGGCCAACCTAACTCCCGGACACCGTGAATATAGCGGTTTGTCGTCTTGCTCTTCAACTGCCATAACACGTCCGACAAGGAACAGCCACCATCATGAGACAGGTATACCAACGCATGAAAATGATTGGGCATAACCACCGCATCCATACATTCCACACCCGACATGGATTGTTCAAGATGTTGGTATTCATCCATCACCATCCGTCCGGCGTCATTAGATGCCATCTCTCCATTGACAACATTACCAAACAAACACCATCGACTGTGGGTAACGATCGTGATGAAGTATACGCCCTGCGATGAATAGTCAAAGTCGGCCCATCTCATCTGCTTGCGCTCCTGCCCGTATTGATGTTCGTACCTCATGATTGTTTAGCCCCCGTAATTAATGGTTAGGACGTTGTTTGTGGTAGGGTGCAGGGTGGCCCCCCGTGGGCCACCTAAAATAATGTTCGACCGATGAATCAATGGTTGGGTCATTGTTTGTGGTAGGGCACAGGGCCCTACCCTGCACTGCACTGCAACAGATGGGGAATAGGTACAACAATATTCCCCATGGAAAGCTCATGTCACTGATTATCAGTGATATGCGGATTCACACGGGCTTATTTCTCTTTGGCAAAGTTAATAAATAATTTATAGACCCACAACTTTTTCACTTAAAAATGATATATAAATGTACGATTGGCCTCTCTCAGGACATGCAGACTGGCACCCTCCCCCCATTCCTCCGTGCCTTGAGAACGACTGCCCTGAGAACGACTGCCCTGAGAACGGGAAAGCACCGGAACTGCCTCGAGAACGACTGCCCTAAGAACGAGAAAGCACCTTTTCTGCCATTGACAGAAAAGGGACAAGACACTCACAACCGGAAGTCACCCGTGACCAGCTCATGGCGGTTGCGATGGCGTGTAGAATAGCTCACGTGGAGCCAGCGCGGCAGAGGCTCATGGAGGGGCTCGACGATGAGCTGGTCGAAGTCGAGACGACGGATGAACTGCACGGGGGCGCGCCAGTCGTCGAAGGTGGAGAGCAGGATGTCGGCAGCTTCACCGCAACAGTGCTGCGACCCGCCGGTGCCGCCCACGGCGTTGTTGACACGGCGCGAGCGGTAGCCCGACGTGATGTAGATGGCGCCGAAATGATGGCGCATCGGCTCAAGGATGTTCTCACAGAGCGCACGCAGGGCCTCAATGGCATCGGCTCCAGGCGTGTTGTCAAGGCCGCGGTCCACAGCCACGCCCGACCGCACGAACTCGATCAGCCGGAAATGCGGTGAGAGCCACGTCGTATGCGGGTCCGGACAGACGAAGGCAGAGGCCTTGACTGCGGATGCCGAAGCACTCGTCATGGATGGTGTCAACTGAATGTTTGTCTCCGGCAACTGCGCCGGCTTGAATACTTGATTTGTTGTCTGCATAGCTTTTTTGTTTAATCATTCATGTGTTTCTCAATATCTCATCTTCAAGGCCTCCTTGACCCTCAGCTCCAGGGGCGGCTGCCGCATGACACGGTTGCGGATGCGGAAGACCGTGGTGGTCAACTGTCGGGGCGGATTCCACCCCACCGCCTTGAACACGCGCCGCCCCAGCGCCTCGCGCGAGAGCGTGCCACCACAGCCGTCGGTAAGCACGCGCTCCTCGGCCGCCGCCGCCACGAGCTCTACTAAACACCGTCGGCTGCCCACCCAGCTCACGCTGCCCGAAGGCCGCGACAACAGGTCGGACACCGTACGGGCCGCATCCCAGCATGATGTACCCGATGTCCCACGCCTTGGAGCCAGACTCTCAGAATAGTATGCTTCCATGGTCACACGCCCCCTCAGTTGAAGTAATACTTATAGTCTGCGCCGCGGAGCCGGGGCCACTGCATGGGCCGGTACCACATCAGACACAGCGTGTCGTAGGTGACATGAGCCTCACGGCGCACCTTGGCGTAATAGTCCACCACCGAGACATGGCGGGCACGCCGACGGGACGCCACACTGTAGATGTCGGCTGGCATCGGCACATGGAAGGCACGGCACAGCCGCTCCGCTATCTCGCGGAAACACATGGCTTTGCGCGCCCCAGGCAGAAGGTAGACCTGCCAGTGGGCGAGATACCACGCTACCTCGATGAGCTCCGACGGCTCCTCCGCCCACTCCGGAAAACCCGTGCCATCGTCAGGACGGTAAAGATACTGGCCAAAAAACTCGGCCATCTCGCGGCGGGTGCGTCTCAGCTCCTCACCGCGGATACACACAGTAGGTTCAGAATCATTGTTCTTGTCACTCAACATTCTCATTCGATTTTCATTTAAACTACAATTCATATTTTTATCGTTTTAGTCAAGGTCTCTTCCGGAAGACGCCTGCGTTGGCTGCTCGCAGCCGGCGCAATGTTTACGCGCGCTGCGATTTCATTGGCAAAAGTAAGAAGGTTTGAGGTAGGGTGCAAGAAAATAGCCGAAAATTTAACTGTTGCCAACTAAGATTGAAACCACATTTCGCAAATTCGCGATTTCGAAAGATATTATTATTCATTATTACATTTATTAACGTGTACAACATCCTCAAGTGACAGCTCCGTCATTTTGCAGAATCAACCGTGATGCTGCAATGCGGTATAAGCGTTGTCACGTTTCGAGCACCTGCCTGTACATTCGTGCATTTCATACCATTCGTCGGGGATTAGTGCCATCCACGGCAACAGGCGAAGGACACGCCCGTGTCCTTCACCCGCCCCATAGACTTCCTCAGCGCGTCAGAGCCCGCACGATGTCAGGCCCAGCGTGGTGGCCACGGCCGTGAGAATGGAAATCAGCATGTTGATGATCATTTTCCAAGTTTCCTTTTTCATGATATTCTCCTCTTTTAATGGTTAAATGATAGGTTTTGAAAGCCGGGGCGGCCATACGGATCCGCCGCCGGCCGGTCAGTTAATGATGGGTGGTGCCTCCACCGGACGCCGGGGTGCCACCGGGACTCCCTGCGGCAGCAGCAGTACCCGTGGCAGACAGTGCCTCGGCAGTGATGCCGTCAAGCAACGTCTTGACATAGTTGCCGTGACGATGGCCGTTGGTGCTCTTCGAGGCACTCAGCACGAACTTACGCTCGGGCTTATAGATAATGTTGTAGCCCTTGATGTTCGTCGTCTTGAAATCCTCCGGCTTGTCGGCCACGGAAGTCTTCATGCCCACGCGGAAAGAGCCCAGTCCCTCGAGATCCACCGTCATCGAGTTCTGCAGATGGCGGCGCAGGCTCTCCGAGAGCTCGATGAGCACCGCCATGACGTCGGCACGCGTCACCGTGGTGGAGTGGCTGATCTCAGTGGCCAGGTCCTTCGTCTTCACATGACCCAAACTCACGGCGCGGCCATACCACTTGCCATTGTTCTTAGAACTCTTCATCTTGATTTGATACTTCTTGTAACGTACACTCATTGTTTTTTTGATTGTTAAAGGTTAAACATAGGGGCCTCCGGCCGTGCGGCCGACATGTCCCAGGATTGTCGTAGGTTATCAAGCGCGCTTTCCTTTCGACAATGCAAAGGTACGGCATTGAACGGCACGGCACAAGCGCGGATGGGCAGTGACAAGAGCAGTGACACGCTGTCAGCGGTGGCACAAAACGGCCTTGATATAGATTATCTGCATTGACAACGGTCAAGAATAACCCCGTTTTTGCCATCTGAAAGTGACAAAACGGCCGAACAAAGATGGAAAAGCACTAACTTTGCACCGTATTCAGAAAGATAACAAAAAAGAAAGAGCGGGCAAGCGTGCCCACATGTAATATTATTAATTGTAGAAAGGATAACAAAAATGAAAAAGATTTTGATGAACATCAAGGAAGCAGCAAAGCGTTTCACCGAGTTCTATGCCAACGCGATGGACAACTACGGCGAGGCGCTCATCAATTCTCGTGGCCTCGCAGGAGCATAACTCCTCCGGCCTGAAGATTAGATACGAAGACGCGCGGCAGAGCGGACATCCAGTCCCCCTACCGCGCGCCTTTCTGTTTCTGCATGCCAGGTCTACCGCTCAGCTCCATCCTTGCACGCAGATCTGTCTCTACACGCAGGCCTATCCTTGCGCACAGAGGCCGCACCGGCGGATAGATGTCAATGAATTTCAGCAAGCTCCCTTTTTGTCGCAATAAGGCTTTCAACGCCTTGGAAACTTCTTCCCTATTTGTCGACGATGATACATAACCAACATATAACCAACCAACTACAAGCTATAAATTAACGACAACTAAAAAGCAGCAGAAATCATGAAAGCATTAAAATGGGTGCGAAAAGCCGTATTTCCGTCAATTAAAACTCAGTAAACAGACAACTATTTCCCTATTTGTCGCAACCAATCTCCCCATTTGTCGCCATTAACATTTATAAACTCCCTATTTGTCGCGGCAATGCTCCCTATTTGTCGTACCTATATTCCCTATTTGTCGCACCAGGTTCCCGAAATGTCGCCAGTTAGCCATTTTACCATCTGTAAATCAACGAATTACACACCCCTACTAATCATATGAAACTACTGATACCTTATTATTGAAAACTATCTCTCGAAATTTTTCTTTATCTCTCTTCTTTTTTTGAATGCTCCGTACCACTTGTGCCGCTGCCCTCCCTTTACGGGGTGCTTGTTTCTGCCTTTTCTGCGTCCTTTTGTCGCCTTTACAATGTAAACGCATTGCCTTTCCACTGTTCTCGCATTGCCTTTACGGCGTTTTCGCATTGCCTTTACAGTGTATACGGAGTGTCTTTCTCCTTTGTTTCCGTATGTCTCCCTTCTTTTTCCCTTGCTGGATTGCGTTCATTCCTATGCATCTTTTTCTCTTGTAATTCATTCTTTTACAATGCTTTATGCCAAAATTAGGTCGCTGTCATTTCCATTTTTGTCGTCATCCCCCTATACTCCTCTGATTTTGCGCCTCCTTTCGCGACCATTTTGGCCCTATTTCCCCGTTTCTGTGCACATTTCTCTATATATGTATATAAAGGTATATATATTAGAATACATATATAATACTATATATAAACATTTAATCATGGTTTTATATCTTTACCCCCTTCTTTTTCTCCATTTATGGCCGTTTTATTTGTTCAAATAAACATATAAATAAATCTACATATATTAAACGATTATATTATTTAGTTCTAAATATAAATATATAAGCAAAGACACATCGTTG
>ERZ772881.343-NODE-343-length-54679-cov-9.405042_pt1 | contig 54679 bp, 27 predicted proteins | sample MGYA00580581_ERZ772881 | MGnify/ENA primary metagenome ERZ772881 (study PRJEB29015, sample SAMEA2737668) | human gut metagenome | biome: human gut; feature: human-associated habitat; material: faeces | place: China | collected 2012 ...
CAAATTCAGATTGTCGTTTTTACGTAGGGCGTTGCCCTACGCTATATAATTAAGCTCTTTCAGGGCATTCCGCAAAATGATCATTTATCTCATTTCTGCACCGATTTGAACTAAAACCGGAAGTTCGGATTAAGCCAGAAGCCAGTCCTTTGGATTCCGCTTAATTTAAAAATAAGAATCCCTAAAAATTTCTCTTTTATCTCTTATTATCAAAAAGTTTTATTAGTTTTGCTCTTCATTATATCTCAAACTCTTAAAATAGAAGCAAATGAAAAAAGGTTTGAAAATCGCAGCTATCACCGTAGGAGTAATTATCATTCTGATGTTCCTTCTTCCTTTCGCCTTCCAAGGAAAGATAGCCGACATTGTAAAAACAGAAGGCAACAAGATGCTTAACGCACAATTTGACTTTAAGAACCTTAACATTAGTCTGTTCCGCAATTTTCCACAGGCTTCTGTCACTCTCGAAGATTTCTGGCTGAAGGGTACGGGTGAATTTGCCAATGACACCCTTGTACAAGCCGGAGAAGTTACCGCCGCAGTCAACTTATTCTCCCTTTTCGGAGATAGCGGTTACGATATTTCTAAAATATTTATCGAAGACACGAAGTTACATGCCATTATCTTGCCGGACGGACGTGCCAACTGGGATATCATGAAACCGGATACAATAGCAACAGTCGAAACGCCTGCAGAAGAAGAAGCCTCTTCTCCTTTCAAAGTCAAACTGCAACGCTTTGTTATCAAAAACATGAATCTGATTTATGACGATCAACAAGGAAAGATGTATGCTGATATCCGCGACTTCAACGCTATTTGTGCCGGAGACTTAGGAAGCGAACGTACCACTCTGAAACTGGAAGCGGAAACCAAATCACTCACCTACAAGATGAATGGAATCCCTTTCCTGGCAAATGCCAATATCTCCGCCAAGATGGACGTAGATGCTGACCTTGCCAATAACAAATACACATTAAAAGACAATACCATCCGCCTCAACGCCATTCAGGCAGGCATCGACGGCTGGGTAGCCTTGAAAGACCCGGCTATCGACATGGACTTGAAACTTAACACGAACGATATAGGCTTCAAGGAAATATTGTCATTAATTCCCGCCATTTACGCCACAGAATTCTCCAGCCTGAAAACAGACGGAACTGCAACGCTTACCGCAACGGCCAAAGGTATCCTGCAAGGAGACACCGTTCCGGCATTCAATATTGACATGCAAGTCAAGGATGCTATGTTCCGCTATCCGGCTCTACCGGCAGGAGTAGATCAAATCAACATCAGTGCCAACGTTCAAAATCCCGGAGGAAATATAGACCTGACTACGGTCAACATCCATCCGTTCAGTTTCCGCCTTGCCGGAAATCCGTTTAGCCTGACTGCTACTGTGAAAACACCGATCAGTGATCCGGATTTTAAAGCAGAAGCGAAAGGAGTGCTCAACTTAGGTATGATCAAACAAGTCTACCCGCTTGGAGACATGGAGTTGAACGGTACCATCGACGCCGATATGCAAATGTCGGGACGCCTCTCATCCATCGAAAAAGAAGAATACGAACGTATACAAGCCTCGGGCACTATCGGACTGACGGGCATGGAACTCAAAATGAAAGATATGCCGGATGTAGAAATTAAAAAGTCTCTCTTCACCTTCACTCCGAAATACCTCCAGTTGAGTGAAACAACCGTCAACATCGGAAAGAACGATATCACCGCCGACAGCCGATTTGAAAACTACATCGGTTATGTATTGAAAGGTAGCACATTGAAAGGAAACCTGAATATTCGTTCCAACTACTTCAATCTGAACGACTTCATCACCGCTTCTGCCGATGAAGCCTCCACATCAGAAGCTGCGTCCACCGACTCCGTAGCTACAGCCGCCACAGGTATTGTTGAAGTTCCCCGTAACATCGACTTCCAAATGGACGCTAACCTGAAACAGGTGTTATTCGACAAGATGTCTTTCAATAATATGAATGGCAAACTTGTTGTAAAAGATGGCAAAGTGGATATGAAAAACCTTTCCATGAACACCATGGGTGGTAATGTAGTGATGAACGGCTACTACTCCACCGCCAACATAAAGAAGCCGGAAATGAAAGCCGGATTCAAGCTCTCCAATATCGGTTTTGCACAAGCATACAAAGAACTGGATATGGTGCAGAAAATGGCTCCTATCTTCGAAAACCTGAAAGGTAATTTCTCCGGAAGCATCAACGTCCTGACAGATTTGGATGCAGCCATGAGCCCCGTACTGAATACGATGCAGGGTGACGGTAGCCTTTCCACGCGCGACCTTAGTTTAAGCGGAGTAAAAGCAATCGACCAGATAGCCGATGCCGTGAAGCAACCCAGCCTGAAAGACATGAAAGTGAAAGACATGACATTGGATTTCACCATCAAAGACGGCCGCGTAGAAACCAAACCGTTTGATATCAAGATGGGAGACTACACACTGAATCTTTCCGGCAGCACAGGACTCGATCAAACCATCGACTATTCCGGTAAAGTGAAACTGCCCGCATCCGTAGGCAATATCTCTAAGTTAATGACTCTTGACTTGAAAATCGGAGGTTCGTTCACCTCTCCGAAAGTCAGCGTAGATACTAAAAGCATGGCCAACCAAGCTGTCGAAGCCGTAGCCGATGAAGCAATCAGCAAACTCGGACAGAAACTTGGACTGGACTCTGCCGCTACCGCCAACAAAGACTCAATCAAACAGAAAGTCACAGAGAAAGCTGCGGAAAAGGCACTGGATTTCTTGAAAAAGAAACTCAAATAAAAAGAGAAGATAATAACCATTTAACCCCACTCGTCCCTCCTCCTTCTCCTTTGCGAGAGGGAAGGGATGAAGCTTTTAATATGTTACTGAAACTATATGATAAAAACAATAACCCGCAGGATTTACAACGAATCATCGATATCCTGAATGACGGCGGACTTATCATCTATCCTACCGATACGATGTACGCCATCGGCTGCCATGGTCTGAAGGAACGTGCCATAGAACGGATCTGCCGGATTAAAGAGATAGACCCTCGAAAAAACAATCTGTCTATCATCTGTTATGACTTAAGCAGTATCAGCGAATACGCAAAAGTAGACAATAACGTATTCAAACTGATGAAGCATAATCTTCCGGGGCCATTTACCTTTATTTTGAACGGCACCAACCGGTTACCGAAAATCTTCCGCAACCGGAAAGAAGTAGGTATCCGTATGCCGGACAACAACATCATCCGTGAAATCGCACGCCTGCTGGACGCTCCCATTATGACCACCACACTGCCATACGAAGAGCACGAGGACTTGGAATATATGACTGATCCCGAACTTATAGATGAAAAGTTCGGCGACATCGTCGATCTGGTCATTGACGGTGGTATCGGAGGTATAGAACCTTCAACGGTAGTGAAATGCACGGACAACGAACTGGAAATCGTCCGACAGGGAAAAGGCTGGCTGGAAGAGAATTAATTCCGCTGACAGCTATCTCTAACATACAAAATGGGCTGCAATCAATTCAACACTGATGCAGCCCATTCTCTTTTTATAGAATCAATTTTATGCTTACTTAATCAAAGATTCCGGATCTAAATGAGCAGACTCGATATCTTTGAAGTAACGGTAAGTACCTACTTTCAATTCCGCCGTAGCAGCATCATCACAAACAATAATACCTTTTTCATGCATTTGCAATGCACTGATTGTCCACATCTGCGTGATAGCACCTTCTACTGCATGATACAAAGCACGAGCTTTGTTATGACCGTTTACAATAATCATCACTTCTTTTGCAGAAAGCACAGTACCCACTCCCACTGTCAAAGAAGTCTTAGGAACTTTATTGATGTCATTATCGAAGAAACGGGAGTTAGCAATGATGGTATCCATCGTCAATGTTTTCTGACGAGTGCGTGAAGTCAATGAAGATCCCGGTTCGTTGAACGCAATATGTCCGTCAGGACCGATACCGCCCATGAACAGGTCGATACCACCGTATGACTTGATCTTTTCTTCATAACGTGCACACTCTGCATCCAAATCCGGAGCATTACCATTCAGAATATTCGTATTCTCCGGTTTAATGTCGATATGACCGAAAAAGTTATTCCACATGAAAGAATAATAGCTTTCCGGATGTTCTTTCGGCAATCCTACATATTCGTCCATGTTGAATGTTACCACATTCTGGAAGGAAACGATTCCTTTCTTATTCAGGTCGATCAAAGCTTTATACATACCCAGAGGAGAAGATCCGGTGGGGCAGCCCAATACAAATGGTTTTTCGGGGGTTGGATTGGCAGCTTTTATTTTAGCAGCAACATAATGTGCAGCCCACAGAGATACGGACTGATAGTCCGGCTGAATAATAAGTCTCATAAGTCGATTGTTTTATAGGTTAGTTAATAAATTATTATCTCATTCACAGTTTTAACGATCTTTCTTCAAACGATCCGCCATGGCACGTGCCAGGTTTTCACATTGAGTATAAGTCAGGTCCTTCATTGCCTGTTTCATCTCCACCGGATCACCGACCAATTCGAATTTGCTCTTTTCCGCAAACTCTGCCAGACGTTTCACAGCAGCACCTGCCCATGTGAAAGAACCGAAATAACCCAAATAGCGTCCCTTCACCTCACGCAACAGAATCTTTGAGAGCAGCGCTTCCACTTCCGGGAATATCTGATTACTATAAGTGGGAGAACCGATAATCAATCCCTTGTAACGGAAAATATCCGCTATAATATAAGAAGGATGGCTCTTTGTCACATTATGCATGACAATGTTCTTAACACCCTGTGCCGAAAGCTCTTCTGCAATAGCTTCCGCCATTTGCTCCGTATTTCCATACATGCTTCCATAAGCAATAACAACACCTTCGTCTGCATCATAACGACTCAAACGGTCATAGATACCAATTACCTTGGCAATATTCTCTGTCCATACCGGTCCATGTGTAGAACAGATAGCAGAAATAGGTAGTCCACCCAATTTTTGCAAAGCTTTTTGCACGGGGCTTCCGTATTTGCCTACGATGTTAGAGTAGTAACGAACCATTTCCCCCCAATACTTATCCACATTGATCCGCGTATCCAGGAATCCGCCATCTACAGTGCCAAAGCATCCGAATCCGTCGCCGGAGAAAAGAACGCCGTCCGTTTCATCAAAAGTCATCATCGTTTCCGGCCAATGCACCATCGGAGTCATATAAAAACGCAGTTTATGATGTCCCAAAGCTAAGAAATCACCTTCCTTTACCAGATACTGTTCGCCGGTTACACCATAGAAACCTTCAATCATACCGAAGGTCTGCTTGTTACCCACGATAATAATTTCCGGATAATGTTGCTTAATCAGTCGGATAGATCCCGAATGATCCGGTTCCATGTGGTTTATAATCAAATAATTAATAGGACGTTCTCCAATCACTTGCTTGATCTTACGCAAGTAGACTTCAAAATAACAAATATCTACCGTATCCACCAATGCCACCATTTCATCATCAATCAGATAAGAGTTATATGAAACTCCATAGGGCAATGGCCACATCCCTTCAAATCTGTGCTTGTTACGGTCATTCACTCCCACATAGTGGACATTTCCTTTAATTCTTGTTTTATGTTCCATTCTTCAAATCCATTTATATTTCTTCCACCATCTATATTCCGCTCAAACAGCTATTTATTCAGTGGTAAGTTTATCGTCTGCAAAAATAATCCTTTTTTCCGAATCCCTATACTTCTTACCTTGATAAGCACCTCTTTCTTTCATTCTTTTTTGTAAACGCGCTACAAATTCATAATTTTTCAATCCCCAGTCCGGAGCTATTAATAAATCTTTAGGAGATTGGGAAACAAAACGCTCCACAACTATATCGGGACGGAGATGTTCTACATAATCAATCACCAGATCAATGTATTCCTCCACCTCGTTAAACAAATAAAAACCATCAGGAGCTTCATCATACTCATGCGCCATTCGTGTACCACGAATCAATTGTAACTGATGGATCTTGAGTGTAGCCAAAGGCAGGCCGGAAAGTATTTCCGCTTGTGCCACCATCGTATCATGCGTTTCTCCCGGAAGTCCGAGGATGATATGTCCGCCTGTCAGGATACCACAGGCGGCTGTCCGCCGGACGGCTTCCACCGTATCGGCATAAGTATGCCCCCGGTTAATGCGTTTTAAGGTTTCGTCGCAAGTGCTCTCGATCCCATATTCAACCATAAGGAAAGTATGTTTGTTCAATTCTTCCAAGTAACGCAACAAACTCTCCGGCATACAATCGGGGCGTGTACCTATTACCAGCCCGACCACCCCGTCTACCGTCAACGCTTCTTCATATTTACGCTTTAAGCCTTCCAGTTCGGCATACGTATTGGTATAGGCCTGAAAGTAAGCCAAATATTTCATTTCCGGATATTTATGGGCAAAAAAGCATTTCCCTTCTTCCAATTGGGTAGTGATAGACTTCTCTGTCCGGCAGTAATCCGGATTAAAAGTCTGGTTATTGCAATATGTACATCCGCCCCATCCTTTTGTTCCGTCACGATTAGGACAAGTGAAACCTGCGTTCAATGAAATCTTTTGTACCTTGTAAGGAAAATATTTCCGCAAAAAAGTAGGAAAATCATTATATAATAGCTGCGTAGACATGTTCATTCACTTCTTTCTTTATTTTACCTACAAACATAAGCAAAATCAGCGAGTTATGGAAAGTTGACACAAAATATCTTCAATATATTAAAAATTTCATAAATTCCATAAGATAAATTAATAAACATTGCTATTCAAAAAACTATTTAATTAGCTTTGTCATGATTTTAGGCATTGGCAGGAGGATACTTGTGAAAGTCTTGTGCAATTATTCCCCAATTATGATTTCATCTCACCATACCCCATGCAACTCTTGTCAATAAAATTATCCTCTTTATATTCTGAATAAGATTATAAAGAGGATTTTTTTAACGAATATTATTCATTTCACTTTTCCAAAACAAAGAAGCGAGATCAATACTATATAGTAAGAAGAGGAAAAAATAAGCAAAAACGAGTATAATTTGTTCAAACCACTTATCGAACTTTCTATTCTGCATTGTTTTATCTATTTTTGCTATAAACATTAAAGCAACTACTATGAAACGGCTCCATACTTTATTTCTTTTTCTAACAATAGCGATCACTCTAATTGCTCAACCGATCTGCCAGGTGAAACATTTTTCGGTGAGTGACGGTCTTGCCCAAGGAGTAGTAATGAACATATTGCAAGATCAGAAAGGACTCATCTGGTTTAGTACCTGGAATGGGCTTAACAAGTTTGACGGCTACACGTTTAAGACTTACAAAACTTCACAAGAGAGTAAATACGCATTCGGAAGTAATCGTATGGGAACTATTTCAGAAAGCAAATACGGAGATATATGGTGCCCCACTTACGATGGGCAAGCTTGCCTTTTTGATGTAGAGTCCGAGAAGTTTATTGATGTGCTTCAACCTATTGAACTTTCCACGAAACAAACTAATTATGTTACACGTATCTATTCATTGGAGAAAGGGATTGCCTGGATTCTCTGTGAAAACGGATATGCCTTCAGAGTAGACGAACAACTATGTAAAAAGGGAGAAGGTATCACACTTTATGCACCTTCGAATCACAACCTGAAAGGTGACCAGATATTTAACGTTTACCAAGACTCTGAAGAAGATGAATGGATATTGACGGACAAAGGCGTTTCCATCATAGGAAAGAAAACGTTGGATACCGACTTTCCTTTTCAATTTATCACTCAAATAAAAGAAAGTATCTATCTGATCGCAGAGAATGATAAGTTAGCCAGGTATGATTTTCATACTAAAAAGCTGAAATTTGTAGATATTCCTTATCCGCACGATAAGATAAACAATGTTACTACGATAGGGAAAGATATGTTGGCATTGGGAACAGACAATGGACTGATATTGTATTCTATTCCCCAAAACAGTTTCCAGCAAATCGATATCCGCACCGCTACACAGACTTCTAACTTTGTAGAATCCGTCTATCAGGATTGTCAAGGAGAGATCTGGATCTTTTCAAAAGATCCTGGTATCGTCCGTCTTAATCTAGCGACCAATGAGAAAGAACATCTGTTCACTCCCAAAGATGAAATTATCAAGCATGGACGCAAAAGTCGCAAACTTATATTTGAAGATAATGCCAACAACCTATGGCTACTCCCCACAGAAGGAAACTTCTGCTATTACGACAGAAAAGAAAAAACTCTCAAACCGCTTCTTACAGACATCAATAATCCCAAATCCATTTTCAGTCCGTTAGTCAGGTATTATACATTGGATAATCAGGGAAACTGCTGGTTTGCGACAGCACGCGGCGTAGAAAAGTTATGTTTCTTTCCACAAAGTTATCAATTCAATTTGACTGATTACGAGGCGGAAACACGGGCATTCCTGCAAGACAGTCATAATCGCCTTTGGACCGCATCGAAGTCTAATTATATTCAAATATTTGCACCGGATGGCAGCCTGGTGGGATATTTATCCAAACAAGGGAATATCACAAAAGAAAAGCAAGCTTTCTTTAATGGAGTATATTCTATTCTGGAAGATAAAGAAGGAAATATCTGGTTGGGGACAAAAGATATCGGTCTCTTCCAACTAAAAAGCACAGGAGTTTCCCCAAAGATAGGAGTAAACCAAAAAGCAAGAGAAAATCATTACTCTATTCACCATTTTGAGCACCAGCCCAATGATCCTTACAGTTTAAGCAGCAATAGCATTTATACAATCTTTCAGGATAGTCGCAATAATATCTGGGTGGGGTGTTATGGAGGCGGGTTAAATTTGCTGACACAAACAAAAGATGGAAAAACCTCATTTATCCATAGCAATAATGAATTAAGAAACTACCCCATAGCTTACGGAATGAAAGTACGTAATATCACCGAAGCTCCGGGAGGAGTCATTCTAGTGGGAACGACTAATGGATTGCTTACATTCTCGAACAACTTCGAACGGCTGGAAGAGATTAAATTCTACCGGAATATCCGCAGGCCGGGAGATAAAAACAGTCTTAATGCCAACGATATCATGCACATTTATACAGACAAAAATAAAACCACTTATGTGATTAGTTTTACCGGAGGCGTAAACAAAGTGATATCTCCCAACTTACTTAGCGAGAATATCCAATTCAAGAACTATGACAAGAACGACGGATTGGCTTCCGACCTGGCACTATCGATGATTGAAGATGCGCAGAATCAATTATGGGTTGTTTCGGAAATTGCTCTTTCCAAATTCAATCCTGTCAAAGAAACATTTGAGAATTATGAATTGAGTTCCATCTACCAAGAGTTCAACTTCTCCGAAGCTCTTCCTATTATCAATGCCCGCAATCAAATTGTATTGGGAACTGATAAAGGTTTTCTGGAAGTTTCTCCAGAAAAGATGCGGAAAAGTGGTTATGTTCCTCCCATTGTATTTACAGGACTCAAGATTCAAGGACATTCCACCGCTCATTCTATCGACGATCTGGAAGAACTGGAACTGGAGCCGTCGCAAAGGAATGTTACTTTCCAGTTTGCTGCGCTTGATTACGTCAATCCGAAGGGGATTCTATATGCCTATCGCCTGCAAGGGCTAGAGGATGAATGGAATGAAGCTGACAATAACCGTTCTGCAAGTTACATCAATTTGCCTGCCGGCAAGTACCAGTTGCAGATAAAATCTACAAACAGTGAGGGAGTTTGGGTAGACAATGTACGGACTCTGCAAATACATGTACTCCCCACCTTTTGGGAAACATATTGGGCATGGTTGCTCTATTTCATTCTGTTTATACTTTTCACGGCAAGTATCGTATATGTGTTGTTTTACATCTACCGGTTACGCCACAGAGTAGATATGGAGCAACAATTGGCAAATATCAAACTGCGATTTTTTACTGACATATCTCATGAGTTACGCACTCCGCTGACACTAATCAGCAGCCCTGTGACAGAGGTGTTGGAGAATGAACCTCTTTCTCCTTCCGCCCGTGAACACTTGACTCTGGTACATCAGAATACAGAACGCATGCTCCGGCTGATGAATCAGATTCTGGATTTTCGCAAGATTCAGAATCAAAAGATGAAACTATTGATTGAAGAGACCGATTTGATTCCACTTTTGCAAAAGGTGATGAGTAGCTTTAAATCGATAGCCGAAGAAAAGAATATAAACTATCAGTTGACCTCTACCATCCAATCGGTGTATAGCTGGGTGGACAGAGATAAATTTGAAAAGATATTCTTCAATCTGCTTTCCAACGCATTCAAATATACACCTGCCGATAAATCAATAACGGTCAATATGACGACGAAAGAAAAGACGATAGAGATAGAAGTGGCAGACGAAGGAATCGGAATTGCAGTAGAAAAGCAACATTCTTTGTTCCAACGTTTCGAATCATTGGTCAAACAGAATATTCTGCAACCTTCTTCCGGCATCGGATTATCTTTGGTGAAAGAGATGGTGGAAATGCATCATGGCACTATTACAGTGGACAGTCAGCCGGGAGTAGGCAGTCGTTTCACCGTAAGTTTGCCTTTACAACGGGAGGTTTTCGAAGAAGATGTGCAGGTAGAGTTTATCCTGAACGACAGCCAAAGTTCAACGCCTCATCCGGTTGACAGCATGAAAGCACCGGAAGAGATGGAGGAAAAAGAAGAGCTTGAGAATCATTCGGATGGCTTCTCCATATTGGTAGTAGAAGATAATGAAGAGTTGAAAGCTTTTCTGAAGAACATTCTATCGGAGAACTACACAGTGATAACCGCTTCCAACGGTGAAGAAGGATTGCAGCATGCTGTTGACGATTTGCCGGACCTGATTATCAGTGATGTCATGATGCCTGTGATGGATGGTTTAGAGATGATCAGGCAAATCAAAGAAAACAATAATATTTGCCATATCCCCATCATTGTGTTATCAGCGAAGGCTTCTTTGGACGATCGCATCGCCGGATTGGAACAAGGTATTGACGATTACATCACCAAACCTTTCAGTGCCACTTATCTAAAAACTCGTATCGCTTCCCTGCTACGCCAGCGCAAAGCATTGCAGGAAATTTATATGAACAGGCTGATGGAAGGAAAGACTGCCTCTTCTCCAGATCTTCTCACTCCTTCGCAACCGCAAATTACTCCGTACGACGAGCAATTTATGGAGAAAGTAATGGCATACATGGAAGAGCAGATGGACAATGCCGAACTAACCATTGACCAGTTTGCAGAACAACTGATGCTTAGCCGTACCATCTTCTACCGGAAATTAAAATCAATCGTCGGACTGACACCTGTGGACTTTATACGGGAAATACGTATCAAACGTGCCGTCCAGTTGATTGACAGCGACGAATACAACTTCTCGCAGGTAGCATATATGACGGGGTTCAACGATCCGAAGTATTTCAGCAAATGCTTCAAGAAAGTGATAGGAATTACGCCATCAGAATACAAAGAGAGGAAAAAGTGAAGAATTCCTCCTTTTCTACCGGATAATCCCCACAAAAATAATGAAAAGCGCGTACTATTGCAGCCTCAAATCTAAAAACCAAAAGAACTAGAAAATGAAAAAGCAATGGATCATTGCCTGTCTTATCGGAATTCAAGGGGTAAATGTACAGGCACAACAACCCAGCAAGTATCCCTATCAGGACACGAAATTAACTGCGGAACAACGGGCGGACGATTTACTTCAACGCCTCACATTAGAAGAAAAAGTAGCGTTGATGCAAAACAATTCGCCGGCTATTCCCCGGCTTGGCATTAAGCCGTATGAATGGTGGAACGAGGCCCTTCATGGCGTTGCCCGTGCCGGACTGGCTACTGTTTTTCCGCAAGCCATAGGTATGGCGGCTTCTTTCAACGACGAATTACTATATGAAGTCTTTGACGCCGTATCCGACGAAGCACGTGCCAAGAACCGCCAGTTCAATGAAAGAGGACAGTATAAACGTTATCAGGGATTGACCATGTGGACTCCCAACGTCAACATATTCCGCGACCCTCGCTGGGGACGGGGACAGGAAACATACGGCGAAGACCCTTATTTGAGCGGACGCATGGGAATGGCAGTCGTCAGAGGTCTGCAAGGACCGGAAGATGCCGAATATGACAAACTTCACGCCTGCGCCAAACACTTTGCCGTTCACTCGGGACCGGAATGGAACCGCCACAGCTTCAATGCAGAGAACATTGCTCCCAGAGATTTATGGGAAACTTACCTTCCAGCTTTCAAAGAACTGGTACAAAAGGCAGGAGTAAAAGAAGTGATGTGCGCTTACAACCGTTTTGAGGGCGATCCCTGCTGTGGCAGCAATCGTCTGTTAACCCAAATTCTCCGTAACGATTGGGGATTCAAGGGAATCGTAGTAACCGACTGCGGAGCAATCGGAGATTTCTTCCAACGCAAAAAACATGAAACGCATCCCGATGCCGTCCACGCTTCTGCCGACGCTGTTTTAAACGGAACAGACCTCGAATGTGGCGGTAACTTCAAAAGTATCACCGATGCCGTGAAAAAAGGTCTGATTTCGGAAGAGAAAATCAACACATCAGTCAAAAGATTGCTGAAAGCCCGCTTCGAACTGGGAGAAATGAATCCGACTCATCCGTGGAGTAACATTCCTTATTCTGTTATCGACTGCCCCAAGCATAAAGAACTGGCACTGAAAATGGCGCATGAAAGTCTGGTATTGCTTCAGAACAAGAACAATATCCTTCCATTAAACCGTCAAATGAAAGTCGCAGTGATCGGCCCCAACGCCAACGACTCGGTGATGCAATGGGGTAATTACAACGGTTTCCCTTCACACACCGTAACTTTACTGGAAGGAATACGCGCCAAACTTCCCGACGCACAAATCATCTACGAACCTGTGTGCGGATACACGAACGATACCACCCTGCACAGCTTGTTCAACCAATGCAGTATCGACGGAAAGGCCGGATTCAGCGCCACCTATTGGAATAACCGCGAATATAAAGGCAAGATTGCCGCAACCGACCGTCTGACTACTCCTTTCCATTTCAGCGCAGAAGGTTCTACCGTATTTGCTCCGGGTGTAGGATTGAAGAATTTCACCGCCATCTATCGTTCTACTTTCCGTCCGACAGATTCCGGCGCCGCCACTTTCCGCGTGATGACGAATGGAGGAGTTACCTTATTCCTCAACGGCAAGCAGATAGCGGAAGCAACCAATATCAAGAATCACACCAACCTGTATTCGTTCAATTATGAAGCTGGAAAGAGTTATGACATTCAATTGCATTTTATTCAAGTAAAAGACAACCCTACACTTCATTTCGATCTGGCTAAACAGACTCCAATGGATGCGCGCGAAGTTCTAAACAAGTTGAAAAATGCAGATGTAGTCATCTTCGCCGGAGGTATCTCTCCCCTGTTGGAAGGAGAATCGATGCGGGTATCTGATCCCGGATTCAAAGGTGGCGACCGTACGGAAATCGAATTGCCCGCCATCCAGCGCGAAGTGCTCGCTCTATTGAAAAAGAATGGAAAGAAAACGGTATTTGTTAATTTCTCCGGTTCGGCGATGGCTATCGTACCCGAAACTCAAAGTTGTGATGCGATTCTACAAGCATGGTATCCCGGACAGGCAGGTGGAACAGCCGTTGCCGATGTTCTTTTCGGAGATTACAATCCTGCCGGACGTCTGCCTATCACCTTCTATAAAAGCATACAACAATTGCCGGATTATGAAGATTATTCGATGAAAGGGCGTACCTACCGTTTTATGACGGAAACACCTCTTTATCCATTCGGCTACGGTTTAAGTTATACCCGTTTCTCTTATGGAAAAGCGACCCTGAACCAATCGAAATTAAACAAAGGCGAAAAGGCAATCCTTACCATCCCGGTAAGTAACGTCGGACAGAGAGACGGTGAAGAAGTGGTGCAAGTGTACATCTGCCGTCCCGACGACAAAGAAGGTCCACAAAAAACTCTTCGTGGTTTCCAACGGGTCAACATTGCTAAAGGTAAAACACAGAACGTCAGTATAGAGCTTCCTTACGATTCTTTCGAATGGTTCGATACAGCGACCAATACCATACGTCCTTTAAGCGGAACATATAAGATACTTTACGGAAACAGTTCAAATGAAAATGACTTGCAAACGTGCAGTATTCAGATTCGATAGGTAATACCATTCCATATATAATTTGAGGCTAAGTTGAACTTAGGCTACATTGAAAATTTATAAAAAATGGTTTTTATTGTCAGGCCAAGAGATATGGCTTCATAAAGTGACTGTTTTCAAGCTATTACCTACTGACAATAGAAGCTGACAATAGGCTGACAATAAAGATTTCTGTCTTTTATTGTCAGCATATTATTGTTTAAAACTACACTATGCAGCAATTATCCCTTATTTACCAAGCCTGCATTATTCCGCTAAGACACCGTTATTGTTCAACCAGGGTGCCGCTATTGTTCCCCTAAAGCACCGATATTGTTAATTCTCCACGGCCGTGACGAGATCTCTCCACGGCTGTGGTAGGATCTTCCCACAGCCGTGAGAAGATATTACCACGACCGTGGGAAGGTAAAGATAGCGGCACCTTTGCCCAACTATACAGGCACACTAACCAAACGATACAGACATACTTACTCAACTATACAGGCATATTAACCAAACGATACAGGCATACTTGCTCAACTGTACAGGCATATTAATGCAGCTACATCAAAACCTTGAAACAATAATTCCAAGATGTCCGCATAACTATATCGGTATATTAATAAATGATATGAGAGTATCAATGAACGATATAGGCATATTGATACAGCCTCATCAGCCTATCAATACTATAATGTACGAATGGACAGACTTGTATCCTTACTTGCCAAACAATAAAAAAAACAAGCTGACAATAGAATTCTCAATTCTTATTGTCAGCCTATTATCAGCTTCTATTGTCAGCATGTATTATACTGTAATTCATATCTTTAACTGCCGTCCTGACAGATTGACAATAAAAACAGTATAAAAACAACTAGTGTAGTTAGTTCTTGGTTAGTAACCGCTTCTCCGAAATCGTTCCCAACTCTTTTCCGTTAATGGTGATATCCGTTGTATTTTCTATCTGTATCATAGATTGATCGGGAGTGTCAATTTCCACATTCTCAATGTTGAGCTTTGCCACTTTATTCACTACAATACCCTCTTTAGCACCTGTAACCACCATATTCTTGATGGAAATATTCTCAATCGGCATTTCGGGAAGTCCGTTCAGATACGCTGCCCGTCCTGCTCCCCTGCAAAATACATCCGAGATATAGATGTTTCTGAAAGCAGGCGTCTCCTCACTCACACTCGGAATCGGTTCACCGGGAGCGCTTTTGGCCGCGTAATACAAGTCGGCAATCAAGGCATCATTAGGAATATCAATCATATTTATATTATTGATATAAATATTCTCCACAACACCACCGCGTCCACGGGCACTTTTAAACCGTAAGCCGACATCCGTACCGATAAAAGAACATTCGGACACATACACGTTTTTCACACCACCGGACATCTCACTGCCAATCACGAATCCGCCATGGCCATGCAAAACGGTGTTGTTTCTCACGATTATATTCTCACAAGGTTCGCCCCTTCTGCGGCCATCCTCGTCTTTGCCCGACTTCAGACAGATAGCATCATCCCCCGCATCAAAGAAACAGTTGGCAATCAATACATTCTTACATGATTCCACATCCAGCGCGTCACCGTTTTGTGAATACCAGGGATTAAATACCTTTACATCATTCAATATCAAAGATTCGCACAACAAGGGATGCAGACACCAGCTCGGAGAGTTTTTGAAGGTCACACCTTCCAGAAGAATCTTTTTGCTCTTCACGATACTTAGCAATACGGGACGCAACCAACTCTTCATATCTTCCCATTCTTCACTCGTGATTTCAGTCCGTTTATCTCCGCTGCCGGCCATGAGAACAGATGCTTTCAGCGCTCCTTCATTAGGATACCACACCTTTCCGTTCTCATCCACCTTGCCACCGGAGTTCACCAGATTCTTCCATTGCCTGTCCGTCATCTTATCCTTCTTCACAGGACGCCATCTATCCCCCGCCCCATCAAAAACGCCATAACCGGTGATGGCTATGTTCTCCGCATTCATTGCCGAGATAGGCGACTGGCAACGTTTGGCATCCAGTCCTTCAAACGAAGTGGTAATGATCGGATATAATGAAGTATCACTACTAAATACAATCAACGCATTTTTTTCCGCATGCAAATTGACGTTACTCTGCAAAACAATAGGTCCTGTCAGCCACAAGCCTTCCGGAATGATTACCTTGCCACCTCCCTTATCATGCACCGCTTTGATTGCATTATTAATAGCCTCCGTATTCAACGTCACGCCATCACTTTTTGCTCCGAAATCGCAAATGTTCACCTGATAATCGGGAAAAGAAGGTTGCTCTACTTCAGGCATCGAGAAGGGAAGGTCTTTATATACATCCCCCCACTTGTTTCCCTCACATTTAGAATTTGAACAGCTCTGTCCTAACACAACAGAGAAAAGGATAATCAGAAGCGTTCTCATTTTTTCTTCAAATAATCTATTCATTTTTTCAACCTGATTTTAATTACGAATACATGGTTGCATGACGTAACAACTATTTCCATTTTCCTTTAGAAGCAAGATGCTCACTTCTAAAAGGAAAATGGTGATACATAAATATTTATATTAAGGAATCCAACGGGTGTCCCCCACACGATTGATTACAATTGGTGAAGAAGCATCCTTGATTGTCAAATCTCCATTCGCAGGATCGACAAACAAATCGGCAGCACTGACACCCAACTCCGTCGCACGAAGGTTACTACCTCCCAAAGCGTAATCGGTAGTAATATAATTGTCAGAGAAAGTAGTTGTCGTGTTTGCACCAAGAGAGTAAGCCTGTCCACAAGGTGATGCCAACAGGAATTTCTCCATAATCAGCTCTGAACCCACGGCAGCCGGCATATTAATCATCATGCTGTTTATACAGAAATCATAAACAGTCACATTCTTATATTCCAGATGAATAGGCGTACTCATGTCACGCGCCCAGAATAAGTTACCGAAACTTCCCGTACCTGCCGGTAATCCCTGATGATCTCTGCTGAACGTACAATTTCTAAATATCGCTCTGTCCATCGTATCGTTGCCTGCTCCCGAACCTAAATAGATCGTACCATACGTACCTCCGGCACGTGCTCCACATAAATCCAACGTACAATCTTCCATCGAGAAATCCATTATATACTTCCGGTTAGAGCCCTGATGGCGCCAGAAGCCACGATTCAGTCCGGTGAATGTGCAGTTAAAGAAGCTAATATTTTCCAATGTATAAGAATTACCGCAATTAAAGAAGTAATTGTCAAGCACTTCCTGTTTGAATTTGATATTCTCAAATTCAAGACTGGCAATATAAGACCCGGAAGCAATTCTCCACGAACTTGTCAATACAACCTCTGCCATTTCACCTTCGGTGCTACCTACCAGTTTAAAGCCTTTCTTTATCTCAAACGGAGTCACCGTATAAGAAGAACCCGCCGGCAAGAAATATTCCGTTCCTTCCGGAATATCTGCATTATCGTTGTTCGTATTTAGTATTTCAGACAGATTATCATCCCATCCTATTATAATCGTTTCCATAGACGGACCTGCCGTACGGAAAGTTACCTGATTGTACGGTTTGTCATACTTACGGGGTTTACCCGTATCATACAAATTAGCTGCATACAACGTATTTCTAGTCAATCCGTCTATTTCCGCATAACCCTGTGCTATTTCCTCCGCTGTCAAATAACGCGTCACCTCCTCCAGCGTAGCGTCCATACTTGGCTTCACGCTGATACTGTCTACCGGATTCTCCGGATCGATCGCCCAACGGATAACCGCTGTGTTTTCAGTAATCTCTCCTCTGGAGACGTCCTCCACAATCTTAGCATAGTCGGGACGAGGTTCGGTGGTAGCCGAGGCATAAGCCCATTGTGAATTATTGATAGCATTCGCAGCATTGGCACGCACACGAATATAAAAGGTAGTCCCATACGGTATATCGTCCATGAAAATATAAGGCTCTGTTGTTTCCACCGAGGCAAAAAGATTTCTGTAATAGTTATCCAAATGATATTCTACCGTATAAGAAACTGCTTCATTCACTTTATACCACACCAAGGCAATGGAGTTGCTCTTCACTTCCGGTTCTTCCAACACATAACGAGGCTGGAACAGGTCGTCTATCTTATGATATTCATCCTCCTTACAAGCGGTGAAAAGTACACCGGAAAGCAACACGGACATGGTCATTGCCGACCATATATATTTTAATCTCATCATAGTTCTTTCAATTTACTTTTGAGTTGTTGAATTAAAAACCGTAGTAGTTCTGTATCAATCCGCGATGATCGGTGACTACTTTCGTCGGATAAGGACACAAGTATCTTAATGGATCGGTGGGTTTCACTATCCGGTCATTATTCATGTTGATAAATCCTCTGAAACTCCAGGAAATCTCGTCAGCAGTTTTGTAAGCCTGTGTTTCCTTGTCAAGCACCCGCCAACTGATAGCATACTCTTTGTCTTCGTATCCAGCCGGACGAGCATGCATATATTCATCAATTCCCTGAATATCAAGAATTGTACGACCATTATTCACCGGATCCGGTATATCTTTATAATAAATATTAGTCGGCACATCATCAATTCCTTCTATGTACTGTCCGTTAGCCACAAGCCCCCAATTTACCATTTCGTTGTATAAATTGTATATCACTTCTCCATACTTGTTCCAACGCGCCAAATCATATTTGCGAATACTTTCGCCTCCGAATTCCCATTTCCGTTCATTCATCAACGCTTCAAAGAAAGTTTCTTCGCTGCCAAGGCTTTCTACATACGATTCCACCTTGTCTGTCCACAACGAAGCGTCAAAAGCCCTTCTTCTTACGCGCTTCAATGCCTCTTTCGCATCTTCGCGAGGTCCGAAACGTTCGTTCACAGCTTCCGCATAAAGCAATAATACATCTGCAAATCTCATTCGAACAGCATTGATACCTGTATTACCCTGGCTGGAAGAACCCATAGGCGCATCCATTTTTAGCTTAGACCATTTTCCTACGCCCATACCGGCAATCCCCATATCCAGTTCCTGGTTCAAATCTTCATCATATTTATAAGGAGCACAGGTCACGTCACGACGCAAATCATTCTTATCAAAAGAGAAGATATACGTCCCACAGAACGTTACATAGTTTCTGGCACGCCCATATTCATGGGTTCCCTCCGCTATTGTCACTCCGATATTAAAAGCATAGCGTCCGGTAGTGCCTTTCAACATCGGCACGGCAAAGATGATGTCGTCATTACTGACCGTTGTCCACTTACATTCATTCGCCCATACTTGTTCATAGCTCTGCTTCAGATCGTGTTTTCCTTCATCAATCACCTTACCCAGATATTCAATAGCAATATCATAATAATGCTCGAAATTCTCTCCGCGTTCCATATAGCCGATACTGGACGGAATCTCTTTATCAGGGCGTAAAGTCCATCCGCCACGATTCATAGCCAGCAGCCCGATCAATCCCTGGCAATATTCTCTGGAAGCACGTTCCACACCGTAATCCAGATCGGCAGCATATTTCATACCCGGCTCCACACTGATTAGATCTTCAATCAGAAACTCCAGAATCTCGTTGCGGTCTGTCACTCCTACCTGAAAGTTATCAGTAGACTCTGACGGTTTTGTAACAAATACCACATCTCCAAACGTACGGATCAAATCCAGATAAAGCGTAGCCCGGAGAGTTTTAATCTCTCCGTACATGTGTTTCAACTGTTCGCTGGCTCTTCCTTGCAAATACAAAGGAGAGTTTTCAATTCCCTCAATGATGTCATTAGACACATTAATGGCAGAATAAACAGCATTCCATGTATCGTTCAGAGTGCTCCAATAAGGCTTCACATCAAAACAACCGATGTCCGATCCGGCAGAGTTGACCGTATTATTGCTGAAAGAAGACATCTCTACATCTGTATTCGTATTTAAATTGTAGGCAAATGCTCCTCCATATATCTGATCTCTGGTCATTGCCGAATAAACATTAGTAATCAAAGAATTGATTTCATCTTCCGACTCGAAAAGATACTCGGGAGTAAATCCTGCCGGAGGTTCCACATCCAGAAAGTCATTGCAGGAAGACATCGACAGTCCCAGGCAAACAATAGCCGAATATATTAATTTCTTATTCATAGTTCTTCTGTATTAATTGTTAAAATGTCAGTTGCACGCCAAAAGTGTAAGTACGGCTTCTCGGATAAGCATCATGATCGATATTCGGTGTTAATCCGGTAGCGATATTTACTTCAGGATCGTAGCCGGAATAACCTGTGATTGTCCAAAGATTATAGCCCGACATATAAAAACGCACTTTGTTCAATCCGGCTTTACGAGTCCATGCCTGTGGGAGAGTATATCCTAGTGTAAGAGTATTCAAACGTAAGAATGAACCGTCTTCAATAGCATACGACATCGCAATGGGACGTCCGATAGAGGTAGGATTCCACATCGTTGCATTCTCGTTGAACTTCGCCAATGCTTCCGGATTATAACGGATTTCATTTCCCATATCATCAAAATTACGCCAACGCTTGTCGGAAGCAACATCCATACTAAGATTATTGCCACTATTATCATACCAGGTAGTCATCATGATTTTATTTGCATTATACACATCAAAACCATACATGAAGTTAAAAAACATACTCAAATCAAAACCTTTATAGGTAGCGTTCAGTCCGAATCCTCCCGAGAACTTAGGAGTCGTTTCACCAATGACAGTACGGTCGTCATCCGTAATCTGATAAGGATTAGCACTATTCTCATCCACCGGAGTCAACTTCTTGAATTTAGCATTACCCGGACGTGGCGTTCCCGACAACGGGCTGGAGTCCACTACTCCGTCTTTTAGCTTCCATGTTCTGGCTGTAGAATCAAATGACTCGAAATCATTCATTGTATAAAAGCCGTCATTCACAAATCCGTAGATAAGACCGCTGGTTCCGCCTACGCGTGCCCGGTAATCATCGGTATTGAGCAACTGTGTCCCTGCCCATCCGGAAGACAGAATCCATTCATTTTCTCCACTCGACAGTTTATCGATTTTGTTCTTATTATGACCGATATTAAAAGTTGCATTTAAACTAAAATCGTTGGTTTCAATAATATATCCTGTCAATGAAAGTTCAATACCTTTGTTGGAGGTCTGCCCTACGTTGCTCATGAGACTCGTATAACCAGTATAGCCGGGAATATCCGAAGGAACGAGCAAATCTTTTACTGTATTCCAGTAAATATCAAGCGAACCGCTCAATCTTTCTTTGAAGAAACCGAAGTCCACACCCAAGTTTCGAGTGATCGTTGTTTCCCACTTCACATCCGGATTATAAAGATAACTGGTATTGTAGAAACGATAATAGTAACGGGAAATTTCTCCCCATCCCGCCGGACGGTTACTGCTTACCCCATAATATTTGGCATACAGGTCGGCAGGAATCCGGTCGTTACCGGACGTACCGTAGCTCAACCTCAATTTCAAGTTGGAAACAATCGGGCTGTCTTTCAGAAAATCCTCATTAGACATACGCCAGGCAATAGCAGCTGCCGGGAAAAATCCCCAACGATTGCCGGAAGCAAATTTTGTAGAGCCATCGGCACGCAACGTCAATGTCGCCAGATATTTATCTTCATATCCATAGTTGATACGGCCAAAGAAAGAAGCTATACGCGAAGGAGATCCCGCTGAAGAAGAATTCTCATAAGGCGTACCCAACGCCAAGTTATCAAACGCCTTCTCCGCTGTAGTATTGGCTGGGAAATAACGGGTAGTATATGTCTTGCCTTTTGTAACATTATGTTTCATTTCCTGTCCGATCATTAAGCGGAAGTCATGTACATCATTCAACATGAAGTTGTAATTCAACACATTGCTTAATTGCCATTTGGAATTCTGACTCATGCCCCATTCTACAAATGGCTGATTGTTATGGCTCCGGGCCGTGCTGGTATCTATTCCCCAAAAACGACGATTCTCTGTTGTACTATATTCATAACCGAATTCCGAACGGAAAGTCAGTCCTTTCAAAATATCCCAAGTCAATGCTCCCATCGTATTGAACGTTTTTGAAATTCGTTTCCGGTAGTTTCTCTCCGATTCCTCTATCGGATTAAAACGTACCTCTTCATCGTAGGACTCCGGATCGAAATAGGTATTATCTTCCGGCAAGGTCATGTATTCGTCCAATCCCCTTGTAGGAGCTTGACGGAGTGCAGAAAGCAAGCTCACTCCTTCTGTTCCGGAACCGTCCACCACTTTATGTACCACACGCGTACGATATTCAAAGGTCAGTTTATCAAGAATCTTAGTATTCAACGTCATATTCAGGTTGTTCTGCTTCAGTCCGTTGTTCACCATTACACTTGGCTGATCCTGATGGATAAAAGAGAATTTATATTTCGTTTTCTCCGTACCTCCATTCAGACTGATATCTACATACTTAGCCACCGGATTGGTACCGAACACTTCATCTTGCCAATCCGTACCTTCATCACCCTGATAAATATACAGTTCATTAGCCCTGCCATACCTATCAAAAAAGCCGGTAGGATTAGAACTTCTCTGACGCTCGTATTCATACTGCATCAGTACGAACTCATACGGGTCCATGACATCCAGTTTGTTCGACAAAGTCTTGGTTTGCAGGTAAGCATTTACATTGATGCTCACCCGTCCTTCCATTGGCTTTTTAGTGGTAACAAGAATAACGCCGTTCGCACCACGGGCACCATAGATTGCTGTTGAAGCAGCATCTTTCAATACTTCGATAGACTCCACATCAGTGGGAGGAATATCATTCAGGCTTCCAACTTCAAAACCATCCACCAAAATAAGCGGAGTGTTATCCTGCGTAATAGATCCTCCACCACGAACAAGAATCTTTATTTCTGCATCCGGCGAACCGTCTACGGAAGTAATCTGTACACCCGGAAGTTTTCCGACCATGGCTTCAGCCACTGAAGCTGTCGGAACCTTCTCCAATACCTTTCCTGACACACTGGCAATTGCACCGGTCAAATTTCCCCTCTTTTGAGTGCCATAGCCTATCACAACCACATCGTCCAACTGTCCGACTGCTTCTGTCATCTTAATAAGAATACCTGATGTACGCCCTTTCAATGGCTCCTTTATTTCATTCATCCCGACGTAGCGAACCATCAATACAGCGGTTTTCGCATCGGGAACATTGATAGAAAAATTCCCGTCAAGATCTGTCGTAGCTCCAATGGTTGTTCCTTCTACCATCACTGCAGCTCCGATAACAGGTCCCAAATCATCTGTCACCGTACCGGTCACAACCTGGGCGGAAGTGCCTACCGCCACCAGTAGGAGAGTAAAAATACTTATGATAATTTTATTCATTACAGTATAAGTTTTTAGTTACATATTTAAGTAGACAGCTTTTATTCCACTGTTCCTCCCTGAATTTGGGCATGAACAATGTGCTGTACCAGATTGTGGAGATAAACCTCCAGATTTGAGTAGCGGGAATTAAGCGTGAAACCGGAAGCGTCTGCCGAATTCTCTTTATCCAGCCCATACGCATCTTCCCAAATATCAGGTATTCCGTCTCCATCCGTATCTTTCAAGTTTGCAGATGATATACCGTTACCCGATAGCTCCGGCCAGGCACTCACCGCACCCGCAGGTTTTACATCATCCGGAAGATCAATCAATCCCGGTGAATCTCCCGCATTGGGAGTCACACTACCGATGTAGGTTGCTGTTCCGTTCCGGGTTTCCATGGCAATCCGGTCGTCAATCAGATCACGTCCTTTCGAACATCCTGCATAATCAACTACAAGATCAAAGGCCTGCTGTGCAGAATGAGTGGTTACTCTACCGGTTGCCAAAGGAGTGGTGAGATGCATTTCTGCTTTTACCTGATCATTAAACGTGTCATCACATCTCGAGTTATCAATTTGCCCATAGATACCTTGCGTCCAATTGTCCGCTGTCACCTCGGCATTGCCTTCTACCACGTTGCCATCTACATAGAACGTACCCCATTTGTGCATCATCGGGAACCATACATTCGGTGTTCCATCTTCCTCATGACAATAATCATAAGTGCGGACTCCAATTCCGGCAATCCGATAACGGACATAATTGTTCGGAGTTGCCGGTCCCGGCTTATAATAGTTGTTCACTATGTTCACGTTCATACCTTCACCGCCATAACAACCGTTGCCACCCCAATTGTAGAACACATTGTTACGCATATCCATATATTCGTTCTCCTGTGTTTTAGGACGAGGGCCAAGACGGGGCACACGGCTTCCGTGATGTGCCAATAAATTATGATGATAAGACACATTCGTACCTCCCCAGTTTCCACCGTAACCATGCGTACCTTTGCCGTGTCCTGCTGTACGGAGACTTTCCGAAGCAATACACCATTGAATAGTCAGGTTTTCTCCACCATATACTGACAAGCACTCGTCAACACTCCAACTAATGGAGCAATGGTCTACAATAACGTTGGTATTTTCCATGCCTCCCAGTCCGTCAGGCTCACCGCCACTCTCATTACCGACACGAAAACGCAAATAACGAAGAATGATATTATCCGCTGCCAGAACTACCGGATAGCTGGCAATACAAACTCCTTGTCCGGGGGCTGTTTGCCCGGCAATAGTCAGATTACCATATCGAATCCTCAAATCACTTTTCAGGAAAATCGTACCTGCCACATCGAACACAATGGTACGGGTGTCCCGCTGATTGATGGCATAGCGTAAGGTTCCTTCCTGCTCACCGTCTTCCAAAGTGGTCACATGATACACTTTTCCGCCACGTCCACCGGTAGTGACACGTCCAAAGCCTTCCGCTCCGGGAAATGCCAATACCGTAGCCGCATCGTCACCGATAGTCATATTGGCTTTACCATACTGGAGAATATCAACAGTTTCTTCCAATGTGACATTTTTCACTGTTACTTTAGCTTTTCGGGGAAAGTCCGTTTCATTATCTCCTATTTGCAATACAATCTGTGAAGAGGTAGAAGCTTCCCGATCCCAAGTAATCCAGGATTCTCCTGTTTCAATCGTGTATTCGGCACCGTCAAATTCTCCTAAATCAACGGGAATCGACAGCGTTTGGTAACGATAAGGCAGGACAAATTCTTTTGTCGTCAGTTCAAGAAAGGCTTGCGATACTTCTTGAGTCAACTCAACGGTTCTATCAAGTACATAATCACCGGTAGTCTTGAAAACAATTTTTCCTACTCTTTCCAATCCGTTATTCGGTGATATGGAAAAAATGCGTTCATTACTTGTAAAAGCACGTGTTCTTCCCAAAGCATCTTCTTCTACAGGCCGTATCCAAGAAGCGTATTCTTCGTCAATCGATACCTCCCAGTCTACATTAGCCACTACCGTAACAGAGAACTCTCCTCCTCTGAAGGAGAGTTTTTCTTTTGAATAATCAAGTAATATATCCGGATCTCCTCCTAATTGCTCTACGGCAATTTCTTTTTCAATGGTAGTGTTTCCCGACTCCTGCACGACTTTAATCATACCTTCGCGTTTCTCTCCTTGCGTATTGTCTGTAAAAAACAGGCGCAAGTCGGCACTGCCGTTACCAGTTGAGCGGGAAATGCTCAACCAATCTCCGCCACTTGTCACAGAAGCACTCCATTCACCGGTGGCCGTCACAGAGACAGTATATGATCCTTGTATATTAGAAAGTTTTACACTCTCTTTGGATAGTTCCAATGAATTGGCAATCAATGCTTCATCAGCCTCATCCGAGGAACTACATGCCCCAAATACACAAGATAATAGTAATATGAATATAAATGATTTCATGTATTAATTCTTTATCTATTTTTTATATTACTCAAGCCAATGCGGATCTCCGATACGTTTCGTATATATCTCCGAACTCTTATCTTTGACAATCAGATTTCCGGTTGCGGCATCTTCGAATAATTCGTCTTTAGTTACCGTAGCAACAGGTACTTCAGCTGTATCAACTCCCCAGTTACTTAGGACAAAATCACTGGTGCGATAGTTATCAGAAAAATCTTTCACCGCTTTTCCGTCAAGATACATCCATCTTCCTTGTCCCGATTCTGTGGTTCCCGAGAAGAGACAATTCTTAACTGTCAATTTCAATTCCGTCATTGCACTACCTGTACGCAAATCAAAGAAAGTCATATTGGCAGGACCTAAACGGACGAATGTACTATTCTCTAACGTAATATTCATATTCTCTTTTTGGTTTCTGGTTCCGCCGATTAACGTGTTTCTCAAGCCCTGTGTCGCTGTATGAACCGTAGAGTTTCGTATAGTAATATTATAAATCGGATTATTGTTTCCCAGACTTATCATCGAATAATTCCTGTCACCGGCATTGAAGTTCAGTAACCGGCAGTCATCCAATACAAAATGATCCACTATTTGCTGGTCGTCTGTTGAAATCTCGGCATACCACATACTACGTCGCAGGCCGTTTATATCACAACTCTTAACTGTCAGTTCTTTTACATGGAAAGAAAGTTGCGCCAGTCTGAACATATAGTCGTCCGTGACATTAATGTCCATGCCTTCGAAACGCAAATAATCCAACTCTCCATTGATAGAAGCATTACCCATGTTCATAACGGTCCGTGTTTCGCCTGTCGAAGGCTCTTGTCCTAGTATTGAAAGCGGCTTCTTTATTTCCAAACGGCCAAGTTCATAGGTAGTTCCTGCTTTCAGGAAAAGTCGTACTTCTGTCACTTCCTCATTATCGAACATTTCATTGCAAAGGTTGCGCAAATTAGTGCCGGGAGCTACATAAGTATATCCTTCCGGTACAATAATCGGCACCTCCGGAACTACGGTTTCTTCATTCCAGCCTTCAGAAAGTATAGTTACCGTGTAATCTTGAATAATCGGGTGTTCCGTATCATTTAACGGGAAATCAATTTGTGTCGTATCATTAGGATGAATAGGGAAAGAACCGTCCATCGGCTTGGATTGAATGACATTTCCCTGATTGTCCAAATAATCGATACGGACATTTACTGCCTGCCCGATAGTAGAGGTTTCAAAAGTGACAAAATCATCCGTATAGTTTACACCACCAGTGGAGGTAGCTCTGTCGCGTACCAATTCGACCGGTGACTCTATGAAAGAGGCATCCGCCACACGATAGCCCGATATAGGAGCAGAAACAATGGCACGTACCGTCGAATAACTCTTGTCGGACTTTTTATCCGTCGCTCTCAACCGGAGTACACCGGTACGGCTATACATACGGATACTCAAAGGAGTATCGAAAGGCGAACTGTACTCTACCGGAGAGGAGATTTCCACCTTTCTTCTAGCTTCGGGGTCTTGCTCGATAACCAGTTCATTCAAATTGACAGGCGAGGGAATCAACTGTTCAGGAGAAGGAGTAGCCACCACCTTATAAGTGCCATTCTCCAACGGAAAACGATAATGAGAAGTATAATTCGCCACATACTCTCCGCTACCGGCATTATAGATGAAAAGCGGCTTTGTATTAATTCCCACATTCACAAACCATTCATCATCATTCAAAAACAACTCGATCTGCTTCACGACAGAAGTTTCATATCTGTCTTCCGAACAGGCAGACATACCAAACAGGACGGCTAATCCCACTAAAGAATATAGTATATTTTTCTTCATAAAGCTTTCAATTAAAAATTATATTCCTTGATAGTCAATCCTTGATTAATAGCAGTCTTTAATATACGATTACGAGTAAAAGACTCCTGCAAATAACTTTCGTCCAGAACCGGTATGCTGACTACCGTATGTTTAGAGGCTTCAAATGTGATATTCGTATCTAATACACGCTTTGTACGATTCACTTCTTGCCCATCCTTTATATAAATAAGATCTAGTCCGGTAGAATTCTGACCGGTAGTCGGAAAAGAATAAACGGATGCACTGAAACCTGATGCAAGATCTGCACTGACTTCCACATCTTCTTGTATACACTCGCCAGTGTTCACCATATAACCGATGCCAACATTGGTAAATACCATGTTCAGCCTGTCAAATTGAGTAATAGCCGCAATATCTTCTCCGCTTTCGGCTGGTTGAAAAGTAGCTTGCCCCACAATTCTTTTTAATTCCAAGTTTACCCGGCTGACCGTCCGATCTGACATGAACTCGGTCACTTCCGAAAGATAAATTTCTTTTTGAGCCTGTAAATCTTGGTAAAGAATCACTTTAGAAAGACTGTCAGTTCTTTCCAGACGGTCTGCATTAGCCACGGCAAATGTTTGAAGTCTTTCTCCTAAAGGAACGTCCACTTCCAAATTACCGTCATTCAAAGGAAGATTCTCTCCATAAACCAGAGAATCTGACAAATACACATAAATACCAATTTCGGTTATTCCATGAGCAGCAAACGTTTCAAGGCTTGCTCTTGTAAAACGGAAACCAACGGTTTGAACTTCAGGTACATTTGAAGTATCAGAATTCCATTCCTCATCCGAGTTCTGCGAACAAGAGACAAGAAACAGACACAATACAAGAAATGTATTAATTAGATGTTTCATAAATATTAGTTTGTATAGTTTTAAAAATATAATTATAAGTGATAATTCTATTGCCTTTTTATAAAAGGAAAATAAAATTCTAAAGAGGCTTTACTATCAGGCGCAATAAATTCATGTTTCTCATTTGATTAGATTTTCATTATACATTTATGGTTCTATTCTCACTAAAGTAAATTCTCTAGTCTTTCACGAATGCAAATTTGAGAAAATAGATGAGAAACAAAGAGTAAGATTTAGTAGAAAAGGAGTAAAAAACGGACTTGGTTCAAATAATACACATTACCTATACAGATACATATAAACGTCCTACTCCCTGAATGTTATCATCTAACATTCAGGGAGTATAAGTACAAAAATAATCCTATTAAACGAAAGTTATCCAGTTACTATTTGTCTTGTGAGTCTATCTTTTCCATCAAACCATTTAGAAATTAATATCCAGTCATCAGGTAGGTTCTATCTATATCCCCAATCGTTCTTTCAGCAACCGGTAGCCGGAAAGGCTAACCCGAAGTTTCACTCCATTCTTCAATAATAACTGATAGGTTTCTTTTCCGAAAAGCTCGACCCGGGAAATCTGCGTAACATTCACAATCGTAGAACGATGCACCCGAACAAATGTATCCGGAGAGAGATGAGTTTCAAAATACTTCATGGTCTGCTCTTTCAGGTATTCGCCTGTGGGGGTTATCAGCATCACATAATCTCCACATGCTTGTATGTAAATCAATTCGTCTGCCTTCACCAAATGAATCCGGGAGCCGTCTTTCACTGTAATACGATCTATCCATTCAATGGGTGATTCTTCCTGCTGTTCAGCCACATTCACCTGATGTACAGCCAGTTCTTTTTCCAGTTCCTGATTTTGTACTTCTTCTTTTGTGACTATCAAGCGGTACCATAGAGTAATAGCAATTAAAACCGGTAGTCCGAACAATAACCGGAAAGGGATTGTCTGCGCAAAAGGAACATAGGACACTCCTACAATTCTCACCATTATGTCACAGACCATAAAACTTCCTGCCAGCCAAAGCAGACTTCCAACGATAATCATAATTACATCCGTCTGGAACAACGAGACAAGACCGACCACAAACCATGCCAGATAGGCGATAGCCGCCAGCCAACCAATCGTTACTATTCCATCTACCAAAGCGGGAAGATAATCGTTTCCGGTGTATCCACAGACCAAAGCTACCTGGAATGCAACCAGAATCAATGCCAGCACCAGCATCGGAATCCAACGAAAAGGAGATTCTATAATCGGATGTGCTTTCATACGCTAGCCTTTAACCTCCAAGCCTCCGAAAGAAAGTGTTCCCCGAATTACTAACACACTCTCCTTATTTATATTTCCATTCTGCCAACGTTTATCATCACATCCTCCAAAGAAAGCATTGCATTTAAACACAACTTTCCAGTCAGAAGGGACATATATCTCAACTCCTCCCCAACTGCAATCCAAATCTATGTATGTTTCTCCGGGTGCAATATGGGTATGGCGCAAATCAATCGTCGTTCCTCCGAAAGATGTGCGAATGACAGCTCCTTTAAACAATTCGTCAAGTACCACGTGACGGGCAGCTCCCCAAACATTCTCGGCACGCAGAAAACCATCTACTGACTCTGACTGCTGTTGTTCACTTTCAAAGTTCATGCCGGGTTGTCCCTGATGCATCTTCATCCACTTCTGACGGTGCTGCATGGCATGATGGTGCGCCCAGTGCCCCCGCCTGTTCTTGCCGGATTTAAAAAAGAATAAGACACCTGCTGTTATCAGAGCGATAGGCCATACCATTGCCTGCGAATTTTCAGGCAACCATGAAAGCCCTCCAATTAAAAAATACACACCTATCAACAAAAGGATGATTCCACCGATGAAATGGCGGCGAATCATAGAATATATACCTAATATAATAAGGAGTGAATGCCAGGATACGATCATATCGAAGACTTCAGATGTAATCCATCCCATATTACGGGCAAACAGCAGAATCCCGGAAAGGATAAAAAGCGAAGCTATCAGTATTTTACCGGAAAAGCCTGTAGCAGTGGGAAATTTTTGTTTCTCTTCCATTGTCTCTATTATTAATTGATTAATGGTTCAAAGATACATCATTTCCCACTGCTTCTACAGCCTTTTCTGTTGATTTCCGGTATAAATTCCGATGAATGCCGGATAAAAACCGGTGAAACTGACTATAAAGTATCTTACCTGATAAAGATAATTCTTAATACGATGTTTGCAGATTACTTCTTTCCACCGCTATTTTGTTTTTCAATAATGTCATGCACCAAACTATTCATATACATTTCCAGATTTGTATACTGGCCATATTTATCTATCGTTTTTCCATTGCCATCAGAAGCATCATGAGGATTTAATCCGAATTTTCTCTCCCATGCATCAGGCATACCATCATTATCAGAATCAATCAAGGCACTTCTCTGTAAAAGAACTGGCCATGCGGAAACATTTTCCGAAGTATTTAACGAGAGCAAATCATCCTGACTATCTATCAATCCTGGTTTCGGATATCCTTCACTTTTCCAAATACCTCCTTCTCCATTATGAACATTCAAACCTTTATATCCAGCTGTTCTCGTACGTGTTTCCTTCACAATACGTGCGTCCACATCATCTCGATGCAATGAACACCCCGCATAATCCAACACTTGTTTATAAGCATTGAAAGCAGAATGTGTTGTTACCGATGCAAATTCATGAGGTTTGTCCAATCGAATCGAGTCTTTAGTTTTTTGCGTAACTACTTTCTTATAATTATTCGAAAATTGATTGTAAACTCCATATTCCCAATTATTAGCTGTAGCCTTTTGGCTGTTTTTATCATCTGCCCCTCCATCTACAACGTTACCATCGATATAATACTTTCCCCACAGATACCCCCCATTCCTATTTTCTGTTGCATCTATAGCAAAAATCCGTCCACGTTTAGAGCCTGTCACCGTTGCAGGACCAGGTTTATAATAATTGTTCACTATATTAATATTCATCCTTTCACCACCATACGAACTGTTCATACCCCAATTATAGATCACATTATTGCGAAAATCTACATAATCACCATCACATTCTCCATTCTTACGTACCTTAGCTCCTAATCCGAAACGGGGATTCCGGCTATCATGATGGGCTAATAAATTATGATGATAAGAAGAGTGTTCACCTCCCCAAATTCCTCCATATCCATGAGGACCTTTGGTATGTCCACCTAATCTAAGACTTTCAGAAATAATGCACCACTGCATAGTAAAATCATCATTTTCATAAAAAGAGGCACATTCATCTGTACACCAGCTGATAGAGCAATGGTCTATAATCACATTCCTTGCCCCTTTTCCTCCTAAAGCATCTGCACCGTCAGGATGCACACATTCTTTATTACCCATACGGAAACGTAAAAAACGGAGAATTACATTACTAGCATAATTTGTCACCGGATAACCCGCTATGCAAATACCGTTTCCCGGTGCAGTTTGTCCCGCAATAGTCAAATTCCCTTTCCGTATTTTTAGGTCTTTATGCAGAAATATTGTACCGGACACTTGAAAAATGATAGTACGAGGACCATCCAACTTTTCTATACCATAACGTAAAGTGCCAGGCATCCCATCATCTGCTAAAGAAGTAACAATATACACTTCACCTCCACGTCCGCCTGTAGTCATACGTCCATATCCTTCTGCTCCGGGAAAAGCAGCCAACTCTCCAAAATCAAGAGTGTTACCAATACCAGAAAAGGCAAAAACAGCCTCATTTCCGATCAGAGTTAATAAAACGGTTAAACAACGAAAGATCAAATTCATATTTATATTTTTATTTATGGAATAATACAAAAATACACCAAATTTATTTATTGTACTCCTCCTTTATTCTGTTCCTCAACAATCTTTTGTACCAAGCTATTCATATACATCTCCAGATTTGTATATGTTCCTTCCTCATCTACTGTTTTACCATTTCGGTCAGAAGCATCATTCGGATTCAAACCATACTTTTTTTCCCATTCATCAGGCATACCATCATTATCCGAATCCTTCAGAATAACACCTTGTACCAATTCAGGCCATGCTGAAGATTCTCCAACAGGAATCACATCATCCTGACTATCAATGATACCTTTCTTTGGATACCCCACGCTTTTCCAATCAATACCTTCAACAACTCCCTGACCATTGTGCTCGTTCATTCCCTGGTAGTTCGCAGCCCCGGTACGAGTCTCCTGAACAATACGTTCATCCACTCTATCCCTGTGCAAAGAACAACCTGCATAATCCATAACACGCTCAAAAGCCGTACGAGCATCATGAGTGGTAACAGTACCTGTTTCTACAGGAGTGGTACGTCTAAGAGCTTTTTTTGTACCTTCATCCAACGTTCCATACTTTTTATCAAACTGATTATAGACTCCATACTCCCAGTTATCCTTTGTAGCCTTCATACAACGATCGTAATCAGCCGCACCATTAATTTGCCCATCATCCACCACATTTCCTTGTATAAAGAAATCTCCCCAAGTGTCAAAAATGGCCGGATATGATTTCTTATCCGAATCACTCACTTTTTTGTCAATGGCAATAATACGTCCACGTTTAGAAGTGCCAGTAGGAGTGGCAGGCCCCGGCTTATAAAAATTATTCACAATATTTACATGCATGGCTTCTCCACCATAACAAGAGTTTCCACACCAGTTATAAATGACATTATTACGCATATCAACAATTTCATTCTCTTTTGTCGAATTAACTCCAGGACCTAGACGAGGATTACGGCTATCATGATGTGCCAATAGATTATGGTGAAAAGAAGCTTTCATACCTCCCCATATACCACCATAGCCATGAGGACCTTTTGTATGCCCACCTAAACGCAGACTTTCAGAAATAAGACACCATTGCAGTGTAAAATTCTCATTTTGATAGAAAGAAACACATTCGTCAGTACACCAACTCATAGAACAATGATCAATCATTATATTTTTATGATACCGGCCGCCAAAGGCGTCGGCTCCGTCTGCACTGACATCTTCTTTATTTCCCATTCGAAAACGCATAAAACGGACAATAACATTGTCTGCTTCCAAGAAAACCGGATAACCAGCCAAACAAATACCATCCCCCGGAGCCGTCTGGCCTGCAATGGTCAAATCTCCATTCTTAATCTTTAAATCACCGTTTAAATGAATAGTTCCGGATACCTGGAAAATAATTGTACGTTTTCCGCTTAGTTTCTCAATACCATAACGTAAAGTTCCGTTCTGTAACTTGTCCTCCAATGAAGTAACAATATATACATCGCCACCACGCCCACCGGTTGTGTAGCGTCCATGTCCTTCTGCCCCAGGAAAAGCTGGTATCTTTTCATCTTGAGTTTCTCCAGTCCCTTCAGGTTCTTTAGGCAATTCATTTGCGTCACTACCATCAGTACACGCCAGGATTCCCAAAGCAAACAAAATGGCCAAACACCATTTACTTAGAATTATATCCATTTTCATACATTATTAGATTAATGAGGGCAAAAGTAGGCAGGATAAAGAAAAGTCTTGTTCAAATTTTGTTTTTCCAAATCATTAAAATCGATAAAACAAGGCTTTTCAAGCTATCATGTGTATTTTTTGTTTTAAAACTATTCTAAAAATGCCTGCCGGCTATTAAAAAACAAAAAATACTAGGTGAAAAACAAATATTGCACATATCTATATTCACATTCATATACTTTTGTACCGAGGAATTAACTCTAAATGTGAGTACAGAATCAAAACAATAACCATTAATTAATAAACATGCAAAGAATGTCTAACAAGGTGAAAAACATGCGCAGTTGGCTGCTAATGCTATTTGCAGCGATATCGCTTGGCGTATCAGCGCAAACAATTACCGTAAAAGGTAATGTGAAAGACACAACAGGAGAACCGATCATCGGAGCTTCTGTAGTAGAGAAAGGTAATACTACCAATGGTACAATTACTGATTTAGATGGTAACTATTCTATCAAGGTTCCTTCAAAAGCAACCCTTACAATTTCTTATATCGGAATGAAAACTCAGGATATTGCTGTAAAAGGACAAAGTCAAATTAATGTCACTCTTTCCGATGATACACAAGCATTGGACGAAGTTGTGGTAATTGGTTACGGAACCGTTGCAAAAAAGGATCTGACTGGTTCCGTATCTTCCGTTAGTGCCAAACAGATAGCTGCCATTCCGGTATCTTCTGCATCAGAAGCATTACAGGGAAAAATGGCTGGTGTATCTATCACAACGACTGAAGGTTCTCCTGATGCAGACGTAAAAATCCGCGTACGTGGTGGCGGTTCTCTATCTCAAGATAATTCACCGCTTTATATTGTAGACGGATTTCCCGTATCAAGTATCTCTGATATTGCTCCAACAGATATTCAATCGGTAGATGTATTGAAAGATGCTTCTTCTACTGCTATTTATGGTGCCCGTGGTGCAAACGGTGTTATCATCATTACTACTAAATCCGGTCAAGAAGGTAAGATTCAGGTAAATTTGGGGGCTTCGTTCGGTGTTCGTAAAGTTACTAAAATGGTAGATGTACTGAACCCTTACGAATATGTGTTATGGCAACAGGAAATAGACCAGGAAGGGATGAAATATGGTATGTTTGATGATTTGGATATTTACAAATCTATGAAAGGCACCGACTACCAGGATGAGATTTTTGGTCGTACAGGAAATCAACAGCAATACAATGTGAGTGTGAGTGGAGGTAATAAAGATACCAAATTCAGTGTTAGTTATGCCCATAACGAAGAAAAAAGTATCATGCTTGGTTCAGGTTTCTCAAAAGAGAATATTAATGCCAAACTTAATACCAATATCAACAAATGGTTAACAATGGACTTTAATGCCCGTTTTAGTTACCAAACGATTGATGGTATCAGTGGTGGAGCAGATGCAAACGAATCAAGTGCAGCCAATTCACTAATATCACGTTCCGTCATCTACAAACCGGTAGAGGAAATCAATACAACAAGTTCAGACAGCGATGATGATGAAAATGTGAACAATGCACAATATAACCCACTGGAACGTTTAAATGCAACTTATAAGAAACAAACCCGCTTGCAACAAAACTATAACGTAGGACTTAACTGGAAACCAATCAAAGGATTAACATTCAGAAGTGAGTTTGGTTATGGATGGAGATATAACAATACTGACCAAGTATGGGGAGTGGAAGCTACAAGTAATTCTAAATATGGTTATTATGGACAGCCACAAGCTCTGTTAAATAAGGTCGTTAATAAAAACTGGCGTAATGCAAATACAGTAACGTATGATACTAAGTTCTTGAATAACACTCACAAATTAAATGTTATGTTAGGACATGAAGTTTCAAGTAGTTACGATCATGAAACGATTAATACTTCTGTTGCTTTTTCCAAATATATGACTATCAGTGATGTCCTTTCCGGTATGAGTAACGGAACGGCATTGCCTACCTCTACTTATATTGGTTTCAAAGACAATCTATTATCGTTCTTCGGACGTGTCAACTATACGATACAAGACAAGTATCTGATGACTTTCACAATGCGTGCCGACGGCTCCAGCAAATTCTCAAAAGGAAACCAATGGGGATATTTCCCGTCATTAGCTTTAGCATGGAGAATATCTGACGAAGCATGGATGGAAAGAAGCAAAGAATGGTTATCCAACCTAAAACTTCGTTTAAGTGTAGGTACAGCTGGTAATAACCGTATTAAATCAGGTGCCATTAATTCTACTTTCTCATTAGCAGAGACAAGTGATAAGAACATTTATTTCAATGAAACAAGTGCTGTTGTATTACAACATGCTTCTAATCTTTCTAATCCTGACCTAAAATGGGAAACAACACTTACCCGTAACTTAGGTATTGACTTCGGATTCTGGAACAACCGTTTATCCGGTAGTATTGATGCATACTGGAATACAACTAAAGACTTGTTGATGAATGCAACAATACCTTCAAGCACTGGTTTTTCTACCCAATATAAGAACTTTGGACAGACATCAAATAAAGGTATAGAATTAGCATTAGACGCAGTCATAGTAGATACTAAAGATTTTGGTTTAAATGCCAACTTCAACATTTCTTATAATAGAGCCAAAATTGATAAGTTAGCCGGAGGACAAACCTGGCAAAGTAGTAACTGGGGAGGCAAACCTGCCGGACAAAACGACTTCTTCATTGAAGAAGGAGGACGTCTGGGAGAAGTATATGGATATGAATTGGATGGCTTCTATACTACTGACGATTTTTCATGGGACGGCAGCAAGTGGATACTTAACGAGAATCTCACTGATCCGACAGAACTGATTAAATATAACAATTTTGGTCCGGGCTCACTAAAACTGAAAGCTGATGAAGATGGTAAATTTACGAAGAAACGTCTAGGAAATACAGTTCCAACTGTTACCGGTGGTTTCGGTATAAACATGCGTTACAAGAACTTTGATTTATCAGCCTTCTTCAATTACTCTCTTGGTAACAAGATTGTGAATGCAACCAAGTTAGGTTCAAGTTACTACAATGATACTAAAAAAGGATGGAATTTAAATGATAACTTTACATTAGCTAAACGTTATTCCTGGATTGATCCGTCAACAGGAGAAAACATGCTGAAAAGTTCATATATCAAGAGTAATGGGCTTGATTATACTATTAATCGCTTAAATGAAATAAATGCCGGAGCTTCCATGTATAATCCAGGTTCAATCACAGAAATGCCATTACTTGACTGGGCAGTAGAAGATGGTTCTTTCCTGCGTGTCAATAACATTTCAATCGGATATACATTACCTAAAGTTTTCGTAAACAAAATGTTTATGCAAAACGTACGTATCTACGTGACTGGTTACAACTTGTATTGTTTCACAAAATACTCGGGAGCAGATCCGGAAGTAGATACACGCCGCAGTACTCCAATGACTCCGGGCGTAGATTATTCTGCATATCCCAAAAGCCGCTCATTTGTAGGGGGTATTAATGTTACATTCTAACCCATAAATAGAAAGGAAATACATATATGAAAACTTATATAAAATCAATATTACTAGGAACCGGATTGTTCAGCTTGCTTTCATGCAGTGACTTTCTCGACCAGTCATCCCCTTCGGAGTTGAAAGGAGAAAATGTTTTTAACTCCGTTGTGTATACAGAACAGGCGTTAAACAAGGTATATGCCGATTTGACATACGACCACACTTATGGTTCCCGTATCCCTATCAATTTCGGTAATAATACGGATATTGAACTGGCAAATGCAACCAAGCAATCGGAAGTTCATCAAAATTCAGAAAGAGGATTAGGGAATTACTATCTAAGCAAAGGATGGGATAAACTCGATACGAACTGGGAAAGATGTTTTGCTATTATTGAGAATGCCAATATCGTTATTGACGGTATTCGTAATAGTGACTTGTTAGCAGAAGGAACTACCACCCGTAAACCAATGCTCCGTTATTTAGGAGAAGCATTAACCATGCGTGCAATGGTATATTATGATATAGTTAAGAATTACGGAGATGTTCCGATGCGCTTTGAGCCTACCCAACCTGATGGTTCTAACATGTATGCAGCAAAAACAGACCGGGATATTATTTTAGACCAGTTGTTAGATGATCTGGACGAAGCTGCCAATTATCTTCCATGGGCAGGTGAAGATGGATATACAACAGAACATGCCACTGCCGGCTTTGCACACGGTCTATTTGCCCGTATCGCTTTATCACGTGCCGGATATAGTATTCGCGAACAGGCAAAAGCAGGTTATAGAAATCATCCGACTTGCAGCGACGGACAATTCCCTACTCAATGTCCGTCTGTAGCTGAAGTTCAAAAATTACACGAACGTGCATTAGCACATTTGGATATTGTAGTAAGCAAACAAGTTCATAAACTGAATCCATCTTTTGAAAACCAATGGGATTTAATCAATAAACGGACACTGGATACCAAATATTATGAAAATCTATATGAGGTAGCTCACGGGTTAGGTAGATCTGGTGAAATGGGTTACAGTACCGGAGTTCGTATCAATGGTGCCAGCAACAAATATGGCGCAAAAGGTAATAGCAGTGGTAATATCAGACTCACAGCTTCTTATATTTTATCTTTTGATAATAACGACAGCCGTAGAGATATTACATGTGCTTACTATGAATTAAAACAAACGACAGTAGACAATAAAGCTGTGATAAAAGAGACATTGCTTTCTAACGCTCCTTTCAGTGCCTATGTAGCAAAATGGGACATTCGTAAAATGGATGATGCGATCATCTCTCTGGCACAAAATACAGACCAGAAGTGGGCTCCAGGTATTAACTGGGTAGTTATGCGTTATTCTGATATTTTATTAATGTATGCTGAAGTGATGTATAACTTGTATGGATTAGAAGGCAGCAATCCCAATGGTACCACTACAAAAACTGCACTTGAAGCTTTAACAGAAGTACATATTCGTGCCTTTGACACTGCTGCTCAAAATGCTGCTAAAACTGCAATCGAAGCATCTGCCCGAAACAATTTCATGGAAGCCCTTGACCAAGAACGTGCATGGGAGTTTGCAGGTGAATGTGTTCGCAAATATGACCTGATACGTTGGGGAACACTTTCCGAAAAACTGGATCAATTCAGAGCAGACTACAAAGCTATGATTGAGACTGCTCCCAAATTTATCTTCTATAAAATGAAGACAGATGATCCGTATTCTATTGATATGAATAGTATCACTTGGCGTACTGAACAAATTCCTAATGAGCTTAGAAACCTTGAAGATCCAGATAAAGTGAAAGAAGCTGCTAAAACTGCAGGTTATGAGTATGTTACCGGTTGGGGAACCAACTATGAATGGAAGAAGGGAGTAGCAGATACCAGTAAAACAACCAATGATTTAAATCTTGAGTATGCAGATGATATCAGCAGTGGTTTAAATGCTACAATCAAAAATAGACATCTATTACCGATAGGCTCCAAAACTATCTCGGATGCCAACGGTTACATAGAGAACTCTTATAGCTTCTAATAAATTATGAATATCATTCAATAATTGATCTCATGAACATGAATTTTATCAAATCAACAAAATACACGGTTTTATCAGGGCTTTTTATAGCCCTGACCGTACTGCTTTCATCGTGTGAGAAGGCAAATGATTGGGAAACAGATAGTGCCTATAATCGTCTGTTCCGTAGTACTAAACTGGCAGTCAGCCCTAGCATCAATGATGCTGAAGTTATATGGAATAATACAATCAATACTGATTATTATATCATTGAAGTGAATACTTCTGAACTTACAGCTGAAAATTATCAGGAAGGATCTGTTATCTTCGGAGAGGATAAGAGTATAAAAAGCTCTCCGTACACTATTGAAGGATTGGATGCAAATACCAGTTATTATATTCGTATCCGTTCATGCTCTGAAACAGCTTCACCTTCCAAATGGGTATATCCGGAAAATACAAGCTTTAAGACCAAGACAGAACAATTAATTGAGGAGATCTCAACCATCACTGGTTCTACTGCCATTATCACATGGAAAAAGAATCAGAGCGTAACCCACTTCTTACTGACGAACACAGAGACTTCAGCAGTAACAAACATTCCAATTTCTGCGGAAATGAATGCAGAAGGTAGTTATCAACTTACAGATCTGGCAGCTTCTACCACATACACTATCGGTATATACAATACTGTTAACGGTGAAGATATATTAAGAGGTGAGAAATCATTCCAAACTACAGAAAACTTCCCGGATGGTTACACACCTGTATATCTTACTGCTGCCGATGATCCAAACGAGGTACTTGCTGCACAAAGTGGAAATGTAGTTCTAGTTGTACCACATTCTACAGCAATCACATTCAGTAAAACTGTCATTGTACCTGAAGCTGTTACATCAATCGTATTCTGGGGAGCAAGTGGCGGAGCTGAACAAGCAACAATGACAACTAAGACTATCTTGACTTTAGGCAACAAAGATGTGGTACGTTTCTATAATTTAAATGTTGATGCACAAGGAGATTATTTCTTTAATCTTCAAAAAGGTGCAGATATGCCAGATGATATATCAACCAATATCAACACTTTATTAATAGAAAGCTGTACGATTAGTAACTCTAAATCATTAGTAAGAGCCAAAGAAGGTATAAGCATCCAAATTAATAAAGTTAGTGTAAGTAAATCTATTATCAATGGTTGTAGTGGAGATATGTTTGCTTATAAAGAATCAACAGTCGCCCAAATACCCGTTACTGAAATTACAAATAGCACCTTGATTAAGCCACAAGGACGTATCTTCTATGCAGGAAATGCTGCTTCTTTCTCCATCGATTATTGTACGATGTACGGCTGGGGAGGTTCAAAAGCAATGTTAGAACTGGGAGATAAAAATACCCTAGGCATGTCTTTAGCTATCAAAAATACAATCTTGGCTAATGGTGGAAGCAATAGAAAAGCTCATAATGCAAATGCAGCTGCTAATCTTAGCCTGACTATCGAGAAAGTTTATGGTACCAATGACATGACATTCCATAGCACTCTTGGTGACGTAACCAAATATGATAAGCCATCTACAGAAGTTTTTGAAAATCCGGAAGAAGGAAACTTCAAAATTATAGATGCCTTATTCCCAAGCAGCATTGGTGACCCTCGCTGGACAGAATAATAAAAGAAAGTAGAATGTCAGAAAAGACATAGTAAATAAGAAAGGCTATCATTTATCTGATAGCCTTTCTTATTATCTTCCCACTTTATCCCGATACTCCGTAGGCGTCATTCCAACTTGCGCCTTGAAACATTTACTGAAATAACGTGGATCATTAATACCGACCATATATGAAATCTGCGTCATATTAAACTCTCCGGTTTCTATTAATTGCGTGGCCCGCTTGATACGCATTTCTTTGATAAATTCGATAGGAGCCAGTCCGGTTAGTGTTTTCAGTTTCTTAAAGAAGACAGAGCGGCTGACAGCCAGTTCCCGAACCAAGTCATCTACCACCAGTTCACCATTATCCATATTCTGCTCCATTAATTCCACCAGTTTATCCATAAATTTACGGTCGTTGGGAGACATTTCGAGCGTTGCAGATACAGTTTCGGAGGTGTCTTCTTCTGCCGATGGCACATCCGTAGCAACAGGTGCATCCTCCTGACCGGCAGAGATATGGATATGCATCAGGCTATCCCGATAGAAACTTTGCAGTTTCTTACGCTGCATCAACAGATTTTCCACACGGGCTTGCAGATAGGTAGCACTGAAAGGTTTCGTGATATAATCATCCGCACCATATTCCAATCCTTCCAGTTTACTTTCAATCGTAGTCTTGGCAGTAAGCAGGATAATAGGTATATGGCTGGTTGTCATATCCGCACGCAGTTCACGCGTCATTTCGATACCGTCTTTCTCGGGCATCATCACGTCACTGATAATAATATCCGGAAGATACTTCAATGCTTTATTCGCTCCTTCCCTACCATCGGCAGCTTCCACTACCCGGTACATCGGAGAAAATATACTACGCAAGAATTCACGTAACTCCTGATTATCTTCAACTAATAACATCAGTTCTTTGGAGTTTTCTTCTTTCGCAGCATCTTCCTCATAAACAGCTTCAATTTTCTCCGAATCATCGGGTATCAGCGTTTCAGACTGAATGGAAGAGTTGGCTATATCCACCACTTGCCCCATCCTTACCGGAGCTTCCGCATCTTCCAGGATAAACTCGGTTTCCTTATCATAATGTTCTTTCCCTTTCAGGAAATCGACTTTGAAACAACTTCCCTCTCCCAAACGACTATCCACGGAAATAGTAGCCTTGTGCATCTCCACAAGCTCTTTCACCAATGAAAGTCCGATACCCGTACTAGCCTGATTGAACAGATTCTTGTCCACCAGATTCTCAAAACGGACAAACAAGGACTTCTTTTTATTTTCCGCGATACCAATTCCCTGGTCTTGTACACCGATAGAAACTGTATTCTCATCTTCACGAATAAACATCGTTATCATCTTGCCATTCGGCGTATACTTAAATGCATTGGAAAGCAGGTTGAATACAATCTTTTCCAGCTTATCGGCGTCCACCCAAAGATAAAGATGATCCTTTTTCCGTCTGAAATAGGAAATCAATCCGATGCTCTTCGGCCACAGCCTCAAAATTATCCATCACCTTGCGCACGAAAGGAACGATGTCCACACGCTGTACCTGCATCTTCATCTTCTTGTTCTGAATCTTACGGAAGTCCAATATCTGATTGACAAGACGAAGCATACGGCTGGTGTTCCTTTCAACCACCACCAACTGTTCGCGGGCATCAGCCGGCAATTTATCATTCTTCAAGACCTGCTCTACCGGACCTGCTATCAACGTAAGCGGAGTACGCAACTCATGGGATATATTCGTAAAGAAGCGCAGTTTTATATCCGAAATCTGCTGTTCGACCGACACTTCATGCTTCAACCGGTAAATGGTGAACAGGATATAAACGGCCACAAGAATAATAATCAGAATAAAAAGTATATAAAGCACGTATGCTATCGGCGTTTCCCAGAAAGAAGGCAGAATGACAATATCCAAGATACGTTCGTTATCCACCCACACACCATCGCTATTGGTAGAACGGACGCGGAGCACATACTCTCCTTTCGGAAGATTCGTATAAGTCACGCTACGCTGTTTATCGGCAAAGGTCCACTGTTTTTCAAATCCGTCGAGAATATAAGCATACTGTATATTTTGCGGATTGGTATAATCGAGTGCCGCGAAATGAACGGAGAAAATATTCTCTTTATGCGAAAGAACCAATTTATCAGCGTCGTCAATATCCACTTTCAACAATGAGTTGCCACCGGGGGTAATGTCCTCATTGGCCACTGTCAGTTTGGAGAATACGATAGGTGGGATATAGCTGCTCTTACGAATAGAGTCAGGATTAAATATAAAGACTCCGCCGCTGGCACCGAAAAGCATGCTTCCTTTAGCTGTCAATGCCGAAGCGGCTTCACTAAAGCGTACGGGGAAAGTGATACTACGCTCGTCATAACTTTCAAAACGTTCTTCAGAGGGGATGAACTTACAAATTCCATTCTCTGTACTAATCCATAGATTCTGCTTACTATCTTCGCGGATGGAAAGCAGGACATCGGAAGGAAGACCATCCAATACGGAATATGACTTGAATTCTCCGTGACCGTCCTTACTGATAGATACCAATTTGTTGAGTCCGCCGCCGAAAGTAGCCAGATAAAGTTCTTTTTTCTTGGTGGAGATAATCCAATGGACATCATTATTACTCAAGCTTTGCGTATCATTCGGCATACGGGAGAAATGATAGAACTTCACATCCTCCGGTTTCTTAAAATTCTCATCAAAAGCAACGGCCCCCGTAGTTGTTCCTACCCACAAGCGTCCGTTGTTATCGGAAGTGATGAAACGAGCTTTGTAACAAGGATCGATGGGATAACCTTTCAGATTGTTCCGGTGATTGATAAACAATGTCTTTCCAGCTTCATTCTCCGTGATATAATTGATACCTCCGGCAAAAGTTGCCAGCCAGATACGACCATAATGATCTTCATAGACGCAATATACATTATTATCGCTCAAACTGTACATATCATCTTCACGATGAAGATAACGGGTCAGCTTATAAGACATTCCGTTGGAAGAAATCGGCTCGGCACGAACAAGGCCGTCTCCTTTTGTCGCAATCCAGATGATTCCTTTTGAATCCTGAATAACAAAATAAACGGTTCCCAGCATGGGAGTACCGGTGGTAGAGATCGTGCCGCTTTCGGTGAGGTATCCTTTATAAGTTTTGCCGACATCATACATACGAAGTATGCCGTCTTTCAAGCCAACCCACAAATTTCCCAGTTTATCTTCACACAGGGCACGTACCTCATTATGCAACGATTCGTGTTCATGAGGCATAGGGGTCATCATCGCAAAGGGTACATTTCGATAAGTCACTTTCTCCAATCCTTTAGAATGGGTACAAAGCCACAGATTACCTTGTTTGTCGGAAAAGGCCGAGTGAATCTTATTGGAAAAACGCCAGTCACGGCTGCCCAGTCCGTTATAGAAAGGAACCAAGCATTTTTTTTGAGGATCGAAGTAAGAGAAACCTCCTCCGTAAGGATGTACCCAAAGATAACCGTTTACGTCTTCATGGATATGAAAAGCCGGACGGGAACGTTCGGGATTGCTGTATTCTATAGGAATTTGCTCACGGGTCACCACTCCGGTCGAGGGATTAAAATGAGCTACAACACCCGGTTCTTCCTGTTCGAACCACACTTCCGAAGAACGGTCTACATAAGCAGAAAGGATCGGCTTTGCGGGTAACGCCTTACAAGCCAGGAACGAGTAATGTACGTTTGTTTTTGTTCGCAGGTTGTAAGTAAAGAAGCCATCCGAATCGGTAGTAATAACGGATACGTCCGGTGCAATGGGATGAATGGAGGTGATCTGTCCTTTTGTGGGAAGCTCGATCAACGTAAACTCTCCGCTTTCTTTCTGATAAGACCAGATGCGTCCATGATCCGAGGCGAAGCAAATATCTTTATCACGTTCCTGCACAGCATAGAAAGCCTGATTCATTCCGCCAAACTTTCCTTTTGTCTCCGTAAAATAAGAATCCGGCTCTTTCTTTCCGGGATGGATCATACCGAGGCCATTATCCGTCAGCAACCAGTCATTGCCGGCTTTATCTTGATGAACTTTGAATACATGTAAAGAAGGAAACAGTTCTGTCTTGCTGGAATAAATATCCCATGTCAAGCGATTATTCTCATCCGGATGCGTCAGGATGCGGATGGCTCCGTCGTTTTCTGTCAGCAGCCAGACGGTTCCGTTGGGCATCACTTCAATGGTATGCACATTGAAAGCACTCCCCTCTTCTCCGGCAGCAGGCACTTGCTCGAATGTCTCTGTCTTCGGGTCGAAACGATGGACACGGTTGTCATAAGTCAGCAACCACAGAAAGCCGTAACGATCTTCATACATACGGTCTACACGGTTATTGGTCAGACTGATGTAGTTTCCCTGACGGGCCTTGTATGTTTTGAAAGTATAACCGTTGAAACGGTTGATACCATCCCAGGTGGCAAACCAAAGGTTGTCTTTGTGATCCTGCAAGATGTTCATCACCGTATTTTGGGATAATCCATCTTCAGTAGAATAGTGGGTGAAAAAACAGTGCTGTTGCGCGTATGTTGAGAACGCAATAGCTAACAAAAGAATTACTGAAATTAAGGTTTTCTTCATCATATCACTCGGTTCTGTGGCGTAAAGATAGAAAAATACTTGTAGTATCATGCAATCTTTAGCGGCTATTTAACAGAATCGGGCCAACATGACTTATGTCTCTATTTTTTTTAAAATATTAGGCAATGCGGCTATCATGTAAAAAGGAAGGTTGATAAGTTTGAAATGTTTTCCTTCATTAGTAGTAACTTCGTCTATAGCATAATTCCCCGACCAGATTCGAACTGCCAAATCATGCTCCGTTTCATTCATAAACTGATGAATGGATTTTAAGTGGGCGTTGTGTCCGTTTTTCACTTCAATTGGAATGATTTTCCCGCCATATATGTATACAAAGTCCACTTCTGCAGAACTCCCCCTTTTAGCCCGTACCCAAAACTTTTGCTTCTTACCTACTTCGTTGGAAAGAGCTTTTAATTCCTGCGCAACGATTTGTTCGGCAGCCATACCTCTCCATGTATCCGTCAAATCTTTACTAAGAAGATATTCTTTTTGTATTTCAGCCGCATAATTTACTAGTCCTGTATCCAGCCAGATCAATTTAGGAGCGCGTTTCAAATCTGTGGTAGCTGGCATTATCGTATGAGTGGTAGGATATACCAACTCCAGCAACAATGCTTTTTCCAGAGTACGGAAAGCCTCGCCCGTTTCACGGGCTTTGTAAGCGGACTGTGCAAATCCTCCTAAAGTGACAGTTTGCCCTGCATATCCCCAACCTTCTTCCAGTATGTAACGAATCACCGCAGCTTGCGTGTTTGTCTCCGCATACTTTTCCACATCATTCTTGTAGGCATTTAGCAGTTGATTGTAAGTATCGGACAAGGATACAACATCCCGGTTGGCAGCATACCTCGCTACAATTTCGGGCATCCCGCCTATCAGTGCATAACTATTAAAAAGTAGCATTAATTGTTGATGGAAAGCCTCCGGCAAACGTGCTTCCAAAATCCAATCTACAAACCGTCCCTCTCCTATTGCCTGAAGAAACTCAATAAAGGAACACGGATGCAAAGCCATATACTCCACCCGTCCTACAGGCAACGAGATGTGTTTGTCCAACATATTTTCCAGAAGAGAACCTGCTGCAATAACATACAACTCCGGCAATTCCTCGTAAAAGTACCGCAACAATGCAACAGCTTGTGGCGACGACTGTATCTCGTCGATAAAAAGCAGGGTTCGTCCCGGCCTCTGCGGCTTATTATCATACAAAAACAATAAAGGCAGCAGCATCTTTACATCATCAGTAGACTCAAACAAATCCTTTGCCTCTTTCTTTTCAAGGTTTAAAGACAGGAAATTATCAAATTCTTTGCCAAACTGCTCAACAATAGTGGTCTTCCCTACTTGGCGGGCTCCTCTCAATATCAGAGGTTTTCTATTATTTTTCTCTGCCCACTCATGCAACTGCTTCTGTATCCTTCGTTCAAACATATCGTAATTTGTTTATTTACAGTTACAAATATACAAATTTGTTTCATTGCAGGGGTGAATTTACTCATTTTTTGTTTCATTGCAGAGGTAAATTAGCTTAATTTTTGTTCCATTGCAGAGGTATATTACACCAACTTTGTACCAGTTCAATAAAGTTGTACCAGCTCAATAAAGCAGTGTACCAGTTGAGCATATGCAGTTCCGCCCTTTCAGGGCTTATGTTTGGTGTATACCTATCACGTAGGGCAATGCCCTACGCTATATAATAGAAGGCTTTCAGCCTATTAAACTACTTCCGAAACTTGAGTAAACAATCATATCTGTTCGTCAGATCAACGCTTTACCGTTATCAGTTTATTTCCGTTCTCTATCGGATTCCATCCGTCTTCTCCTGCCAAAACTGCATTTATCTCATATCCTTTCAGATTCTTCAATTGTTGGGAGAAAGCAGCGCGCGCTTTCGGATGGGCTCCTTCGCCCCGACTTTCATATTCGGCATAAAAGACAGTTTTCTCGTTTTCCTTCTTGCCCCAGTTGTTCCAGCCAACGGGAAGAATGTGTTTCCCCAGTTCGCAACGGATGAATACAGCTTGCGCATACGGACGCCAAGGACGGGACAAATACACTTTTGTGGCTTCCGGTTCCGCAGTCAGTTTACAATCATAGAATACATAGCCATATTTTTTCCCTTTATCGGTAGAGGGAGCGGTGACATAACCATCCCGCTTACTATGAATGTGGCAACGGTTGAAAACAGCCGTAGACCAACCGAAGATAAAATCAACCGTTCCTTCGATGTAGCAGTCTTCATAATATTGGCGGCTTTGCTTGCTGTATGTATAGAGGGTATCCTGGAAGCCGAGGAAACGACAGTTCTTAAAATAGACACGATCGGCAGACACAAAGCAGGCAACTGCCTGTCCTACGGGACCTGATGAGTTCTCGAATGTGATATTCTCCGCATAAAAATCGGGGGCATAGATGTAACAGCTGGACGAACCGGAAGTTCCCATGTTCTCGCCGAATACATTTTTCTTGTTTGCAAAACCGTCATAAGTCAGTATCGCACCGTCTTCTCCAATCAAAGAGATATTAATCTTGGATTCGGGGATGATGAGCTTCTCTTTATAAGTTCCTTTACGAATCAGGATAGTGGTACGGACGTCTTTGCGAAAATCGGGAACAGCATTGATAGCTTCCTGCACGGTAAAGAAATCACCGCTACCGTCTTGGGCCACTACATAATCGAATTGACGGATATATTTCGCCAGTTCCGGAATTTCCTTGCCGATAGCATCCACTGCCAGTCCGGCAATTGTTCGTGCTCCGTATACGTTTAAGTGAGTATTGTCTTCACGACCTTTCGGGAAAGCCGGCACCTGATTGGGTTCGACAAACATGAATAGTTTCTTTGATTCTACTGGTCCCAGTCCCTGCACCAGGTCATGAGTAATCTTGTTCATGTCGATGAAAGTCACTCCCAGTTCTTTTGCCACATTGCGGGGAGCATCCAGATAGGCACCATGCGTATCGAATAAAACGGTTCCCTCTTTCGGTTGTTCCTTTTCCCCCGGTGTGCGGCGGACATCTTTTGCGATGGCAGCATCCTTCGGCTGTACGAAGTTTCGACGGACGATAGAGTTGAACAACACCGGAATTCCACCTTTGGCGCGGGTTTCATTCACATACCGACGAAGATTTTCATCAAAAGTACTACCCGGATCGGTGTGACGGGTAGAGTCTGCTTTCTCATCATTATGGCCGAACTGGATAAAGACATAATCTCCTTTTTTCACTTTAGAAATTACTTTTTCCCAGCGTCCTTCGCTAATGAAGCTCTTGGAACTTCGACCGTTGGCGGCATGATTGTCTATCCGTATGTCTTCGGAGAAGAATCCGGGAAGTACCATTCCCCAACCACGTTCGGGATTTCCTCCGTCTATTTTCTTGTTAGCCATTGTCGAATCACCTATCATAAAGATAGTGATGACCGGTTTGTCTGCACGAAATGCAGAAAAAAGAATAAGAGCCGTTGCAAGTAGCCCTACCATTTTAACCCTAAGTGTTTTCATATTCTTCATCCCCTCCTACGAGTTTTATTTTTTGTTTTTATCTGCCACCTGCAACGTTTTGCTTGTATCTTACTTGCAATCAACTGATTGCAGCGTTGCAGATACTGTTGCAGATACCGTTGCAGATGTTTATCTGCAACACCTTATATAATCCTGTTTTGCACGCAGGCAAATTCAGTTTCCACGCATAGGAACTACAGTTTCCCCGGGAAGAAACGCTAGTTTCCACGTAGAGAAACGACAGTTCCCACATAGGGAAACTGCAGTTTCCTGCCTTGGAACGGGAGTTTCAAGCCAGGAAAGCAAATGCCCAAGCCCGGAAACAAAAATTTCAAGCTGCATAAACAGTCGGAAAACCTACGTATTTTTATTTATAAGGATACCAATTACTGCTTTCCTTAAAGATATTTTGCGGAGTATACTTCATTGCCTCCTTATTTGTCAACTGTTTAGCCCATGCCACACGCCCGGAAGCATCTGCGCCCGCACCCGTATTTCCGAATTCGGCATAACGGGCTGTCTTTTCGTTCTCCGGATTCTTCCAATTGTGCCATCCTTCGGGACGGATATGATTACCAAACTCACAATTGATAAAGACCGTTGCCGCATAAGGACGCCACGGACGACCCAAATATACTTTTTTCACTCCCGGAGCGGCCGTCAACTTACAGTTTTTAAATACATAACCGAATTCTTCACTTTGAGGAGTGGAAGCGGCAGTGATATACGAATCACGTTTACTATGCAGTTCGCAATATTCGAATAGAGCGGTGGAAGGACCAAAAATAAAATCGGTAGTTCCCTCGATATAGCAATTTGTGAATAAGAGACGCGCTCCTTCGGTTCCTGTATAAATAGTATCCTGATTTCCCAGGAAACGACAATTGACAAACATCAGTCTGTCGCCTTCGGTGTGAAGAGCTACCGCTTGCCCCAGTGGAGCCGCATTATTTTCAATCGTCAGGTCTTTGAAAGTGATGTCATTTCCCTCCACTTTTACCGTATAGGTGCGGAAAGTACCCATCTTATTGATATTGGCATGGTCATCATAAGTGATAATCGTTTTTTCTGCGCTTTCGCCCACTAATTGCACATTCTTTACCCAGGAAGGAATGACCAGTTTTTCTTTGTATATACCGTTCTTGATATAGATCGTCACCGTATAATCCATAAAAGCGCGGACAGCTTCCACGGCTTCCTGAATGTTACGATACTCCCCTGTCCCGTCGCGTGCCACGACTAATGTGTCTTTGCGTTGCTGTTGTTGTGCATAAACAGATGTTGCTCCCACAGCCAGTAGAAGCAAACACATCATTCCTTTAAAAATAGTCCTTTTCATTGTCGGAAATTACTTTTGTAAACGTTCGTATTCCAAGCTAGCCATAATAAAAGGTCCTACGGCTTTAGGATCGTTATTGCGGATAGTTTCATTAATATAATAGTCATAATCGCCGGAACGATAGACCTTTCCTCCCAATCCTGCCACTGCACAAGCCTTGGTGATGGTTACCAATCCGTTCTTGTCCACTTCGATAAAATTATCCAGGAATCCTTTGTAGCCTTTCAATGCCACATCCAGATAAGACTTATCAATATATCCCAGACGAACAGCCTTAAAGAGCGAATAAATAAACATAGCGGAACAGGAAGATTCTACGTAATTACCCTTATCACCACTCCGGTCCATCACCTGATACCATCCTCCGGTCTTCGGATCCTGAAGTTTCTTCACCTGCACAGCTACATTATTCAATATATCAAGCAGGGAATCTCTTCCGGCTTCATGCTGCGGAATAAATTCGAGCACATCCACCAATGCCATCGCATACCATCCCATTGCACGTCCCCACGTATGTTTCGACTGTCCGGTCACCGGGTCCGCCCAACGTTCGGTGCGGCTTACATCGCACGCATGACGATAAAGACCATTTTTAGGATCGTACGTATGACGGGCACAAGTGACAAACTGGTTGATTACATCTGCATAGTCCTGCGGAAGATTATTACGGAATGCATACTCCGCGTAGAAAGGAGCTCCCATGTAAATTCCGTCCAGCCACATTTGGTGGGGATAAATCTTTTTATGCCAAAAACCACCGTCCTCATTACGCGGTTGTCCTTCAAACTGGCTATAAAGCAAGTCGAGCGCTTTCTTATATTTAGGATTCTTGGTCTGCTCATAGATACGGAAAAGGATTTTTCCGGAGTTGATACGGTCAAGACTGTAATCGGTTAATTTATAAGCGGTAATGCTTCCGTCTTCGTGCACCATTGTATCCGCATACGCGATGGCGTAATCACGAATTTTCTTGTCGCCATAAGCGTCGTACACATCGAGCATGGCTCCCAGTTCAAGTCCGTGGCAATAATCCCATTTCAGTTTCGGCTGAAAGTCGAGCTGCCAGGATTCGGGGTAACGGATCATTTCCGATTCAGTCAGTCGCACAGACCAAGGAAGTTTGCTGTCTACCTGTTGTGCCGATACAGAAGCGGTCATTGTAACCAATAAAGCCACTATAAAAAAATTATAAAAAGGAGTTCGTCTCATGGTTTGTTATTTTAAGGATTCAACATAGTCTTTTTTCACGGTACGAAAGTAGTGTTTTTCCTCCAAACCCAGTGGGATTTTTTAGTCAAGTAGGTGCATTTTTTGTTTTTCGTGCACGGAAACGACTAATTTTGTGCACGCAAACGTCAAAAATGTCCATTTTTGATGCAATATCTCATAAATTAAGAGTTTCGTTTTGGAAGAAAGCAAAAAAGGTCTTACTTTTGGCACGGTTTACAACTAATACCCTCTGGGGAAACACAGGTAATTTATCATTAAAACAGAGAAAAAATAGAACAGAATGGAAGAAGTATTTAAGTACATTATCGGTCTTGGAGCGGCAGTAATGATGCCAATCATTTTCACGATTTTAGGAGTATGTATCGGTATTAAACTTCCCAAAGCGCTGAAGAGCGGTTTGTTGGTTGGTGTCGGTTTCGTTGGTTTATCAGTAGTGACGGCATTGCTCACCAGCAGTCTGGGTCCGGCATTAAGTAAAATGGTTGAAATCTACGGATTGGAATTGGGAATTTTCGACATGGGTTGGCCTTCTGCTGCGGCGGTAGCTTACAACACTTCAGTCGGTGCTTTCATCATCCCTGTTTGCTTGGGAGTTAACTTATTAATGTTGCTTACCAAAACAACCCGTACCGTTAATATCGACCTTTGGAACTATTGGCACTTCGCATTTATCGGTGCTATCGTCTACTTTGCTTCCGACAATATCTATTGGGGATTCTTCGCTGCCATCATCTGCTACATCATTACACTGGTAATGGCTGATATGACTGCTCCTGCTTTCCAGAAGTTCTATGATAAAATGGACGGTATCTCTATTCCTCAACCGTTCTGCCAAAGTTTCGTTCCGTTTGCTATTGTAATCAATAAACTATTGGATAAAATTCCGGGATTCGACAAGCTGAATATCGATTCTGAAGGTATGAAAAAGAAATTCGGATTGATGGGTGAACCGCTGTTCTTGGGTATCGTAATCGGTTGCGGTATCGGCGCATTGGGTTGTGCCAGCTGGAAAGAAGTATTGGATAATATTCCGGGCATTTTAGGACTGGGTATCAAGATGGGTGCGGTGATGGAATTGATTCCACGTATCACCAGCCTTTTTATCGAAGGGTTGAAACCGATCTCTGACGCTACCCGCGAACTGATCGCTAAGAAATATAAGAATAACACCGGTTTGAGCATCGGTATGAGCCCTGCACTGGTTATCGGTCACCCGACTACCCTGGTGGTATCTCTGCTGTTGATCCCTGTCACTATCTTCCTGGCTGTTATCCTTCCGGGCAACCGTTTCTTACCGCTGGCTTCTCTGGCAGGTATGTTCTACCTGTTCCCGATGATTCTGCCTATTACAAAAGGTAACGTAGTGAAATCATTTATTATCGGCCTGGTGGCATTGATTGTAGGTCTGTATTTCGTAACAGGACTGGCAGGCTTCTTTACACTGGCTGCTAAAGATGTATACGAAGCAACAGGTGACCCGACAGTAAATATCCCCGCCGGTTTTGAAGGCGGCGCACTTGACTTTGCTTCCAGTCTCTTCTGCTGGGGTATCTTCCACCTTACTTACAGTCTGAAGATTATCGGCCCTGCCATCCTCGTGGCACTGGCACTCGGAATGGCTATCTACAACCGTATCCGCATGACTAGAAACGACGCAAAGAACGCATTGAACAGTAATAAGGAATAAGTAGAAAAGCCTTTAACTGATAATAATAAGTGGTATATAATATATAACTCAATAAAAAACTCGAAAGATGAAAAAATTAGCAATTGCAATGATGTTGGGTATCGCAGCAATGTCTGCCTCCGCCCAGGTGAATTACAAGATGCAAGTGGCTTGCAGCCCGCAAGACGTGAAAACGTATGATACTAACCGCTTGCGCAGTAGCTTCCTGATGGAAAAAGTAATGGTTCCGAACGAAATCAACGTTACTTATTCTATGTACGATCGTCTGATCTTCGGTGGCGCAGTACCTGCAACAAAAGAATTGGTACTTGAAACAATCGACCCGTTGAAATCTAAATTCTTCCTCGAACGCCGCGAACTGGGTGTCATCAACATTGGTGGCGAAGGTATCGTAACCGTAGACGGTAAAGAATATACGCTGAAATTCAAAGATGCCCTGTACGTAGGTAGAGGCAAGCAGAAAGTGACTTTCAAGAGCAAAGATTCCAGCAATCCTGCCAAATTCTACATCAACTCGGCTACTGCCCACAAGGAATACAAGACTCAATTGATTACTATCGACGGACGTAAAGGTTCTCTGAAAGCAAACTCATTCGCTGCCGGAAAGCTGGAAGAAAGCAACGACCGCGTTATCAACCAGTTGATTGTTAACAACGTACTTGAAGAAGGCCCCTGCCAACTGCAAATGGGATTGACTGAACTGAAACCGGGTAGCGTATGGAACACCATGCCGGCACACACTCACTCTCGTCGTGTAGAAGCATACTTCTACTTCAATGTACCGGAAGGAAATGCTATCTGCCACTTCATGGGCGAACCTCAAGAAGAACGCGTCGTATGGATGCAGAACGAACAAGCTATCATGTCACCGGAATGGTCTATCCACGC
>ERZ772881.375-NODE-375-length-52441-cov-46.650975_pt1 | contig 52441 bp, 43 predicted proteins | sample MGYA00580581_ERZ772881 | MGnify/ENA primary metagenome ERZ772881 (study PRJEB29015, sample SAMEA2737668) | human gut metagenome | biome: human gut; feature: human-associated habitat; material: faeces | place: China | collected 2012 ...
TAATACCACTGAAAAAGGTGTCTGACTCGTTTGAGTTAGACACCTTTTTGGAGACTGTTTTAATTCAATTATTTCACAGCCCCTTTTCTTTGGAGGCAAGTATGGATATTAAAGCTACTGATATCAACCAACAGCTTCAAATTCTTTCTGACAGGAATATAGTATTATCGGAAAATTCTCGAGACATCCTATTGCAGTATGGTTATTATAATTTAATTAACGGATATAAAGATGCTTTTTTGGATATGGAAGAATCCGTCAAGCACCATTCTGATTACTACAAAGATGGAACCACGTTAAATCAAATAGTTGCACTTTATCGTTTTGACGATTCCTTGAGAAAAAACTTGCTTAGTTGCATAACTATCATCGAGACTCAAATGAAATCACTCATTTCATTACATTTTTCGCTTACTTATGGTACTAACCATTGGTCCTACCTTACCCCAAACTCTTTCACCAAGGACCAAAAACAAACCCGACATGTGAATCACTTGATTTCTACCTTAAATAAGAATATCAATAAATTCTCGACTAAAAAGCCTCATCCGGCCATTTGCCATTTCGTAAAGAAGTACAACCAGATTCCTTTATGGGTGTTAAATACAATAATGTCTTTCGGTACCATGTCCAATTTCTATGATTTACTTCAAGATAATCTTAAGAAAAAAATCGCTCATGATATCAATAAAAATATGAACCCCAGCACATTGACTTCTATTCTCTATTACTTGACTGATATCAGAAATAAATGTGCCCATAACAATAGACTATATACTCATAAAATTGATCAACGAGCTACTCGTATATCAACCATACCTCAGCTCCAGATTCATCAAAAGCTTGGTATTCCGATTTCGGCTCCTGGCGCCATTTACCAGCACGGGCAAGATGATATATTGGCAGCGCTTCTTTGCATTGTAGTCTTCTTTGGGCAAAACCATGTTTATCAAATTAATTATGACAGTATAGATCATTCGCTTACCGCATTATCTAAAGCTATTTCACCTGATGTTGAAGATTATGTACGAAACACAACTGGCTTGCTTCATTCATATCTTATGATTTTAAAAAATATGCATTAATGATAAAGTAAATCCAAGATAAAAGCCTCACCCATGTTGCCACATGGATGAGGCCCTGGTCACCGGCTCTGCACAGTCGTGGCCATTGTAACCATTGCACGGTTGATAAAGCTCAGGAGGTTACGGTACTATTGTACCATAGCCTCCTTGAACCATCAGCAAAGGAGGCTGATTCCCATGCCAAAGAAGGCATCCCGCAATCTCTATGAGGTCACCTGTCGTGTGAACGGCAAGAAGTATCACTTCTATGGCAAGACTCTCCACGAGGCAGAGTCCAAGCGTAAAACGTTCAAGGAACGCTCAGAACGGGCCCCATTGTCGCTTGCAGGGTATACCCTGTGTGAATGGGTGACCGCATGGCTGGAGGCGGTAAAAGCCGATATAGCGCCTCAGACGTACACTTCCTATCACTATGAACTTGAGAAGTATATTGCCAATGCCCAAATAGGCGCTGTACCCCTGATGGACCTCACGCCTATTATGTTCCGGAACTACTGGCAGACGCTCCTGGACCGCGGGCTTTCCCCTCGCACGGTGTCTTACATCCACACCATCACCAGTGCGGCGCTGAAGCAGGCTGTTTTTGATGGAGCCCTGATTTCCAACCCTCTCCTGGCAGTCAAGCGGCCAAAGCAGCCCAGGAGGGAAGCCAAGGCTTTGAATCCGGGGCAGATTCATGCGCTGGAGGCCGTGGTGGATAATGAAATGTTTCTGCGGCTCATCCATGTGGCCCTGGCCACCGGCATGAGACGTGGAGAGCTCCAGGGCCTCACATGGAAAGATGTAGACCTCACCGCCGGAACAGTATCAGTCAACCAGTCGGTTATCCGGAAGGATGGCAGGGAGGTCATTTCCACGGCACTCAAGACGAAATCTTCCCGCCGCACCATCAGCATCGATGCAAGAACGGTGGCTGTTCTCTATGCCCAGCATGCTTACTGCCAGCGCCTGATGCTCCAGAACCAATGGAATGAGCTGCGCTATGTGTTTCCCAGGGAGGATGGGAGCCCGCTCAAACAGAACTATATTTCCAAACGGTTCTCCCAGTACTGCCACTCCGCCAGGCTGGAAGGATTCACATTTCACAGCCTCCGGCATACTCACGCCACTGCTCTCGTCAAAGCCGGTATCCACTTCAAGATCATACAGGCCCGCCTCGGTCACTCTTCCTTCCTGGTTACCATGGATACCTACTCCCATGTCTCTCCCGGCGAGGACAGACCGGCAGCCGATGTGATGGCGAAGTTCCTATAACCTACCTGCAAAATCAAATGGTCGTACAGAGGTCGTACAAAATCCCTGTATGACCTCTTATTTTACTTAAAAATGGCAAAGTAAAAGAGCCTGTCATGCTCGACAGGCTCTACAATTATGGCGGAGAGAGGGGGATTCGAACCCCCGTGCCGGTATTCGCCGGCAACATGATTTCCAATCATGCACCTTAAACCGCTCGGACACCTCTCCATGCTGCTTATCCCTGACCTTTCGGTCAGCGCCTTATTGATTTGTATCAGTGGTTGACTGACTTATGTAGTATACCAAGCGGGGCTATAGATGTCAAGCGTTTTTATAAAATTTTTTCAGATTGTCCTTTCCCCATTCATAGGATGAACTGTCAGACCGCCAGCAGCCTTTTCCATCAATATATTACTTCCACCAGGCAGAGGCCCTGGGGCGGGGCCGTGAAGCCGGCGCCGGAGCGGTCTTTGGCCTCGAAAACCGAGGGAATGGAATCCGCTTCCCTTTTCCCTTCCCCTATTTCCACCAGGGTGCCCACCATGATGCGGATCATATTCTGGAGGAATCCGTCTCCCCAGAAGTCCAGATGAAGTTCCCCCTTTTCTTCTGTCAGGACGATATCCTCCACCGTCCGAACGGCGGACTTTTTCATATGCCTGTTACCGCAGAAAGAGGTGAAATCATGGGTACCCAAAAGGAGGGCGGCCCCTTTCCTCATGGCATCTACGTCCAGTTTTTCTCCCAGCTGCCACACATACCGCCGGGCGAAGACATCCTTTTCGGAGGACATACGGATCCGGTAGCGGTAATGCTTGGTCCTGGCAGAAAAGCGGCTGTGGAAACGGTCTTCCTTTTCCTCCAGACGATGGATGGAAATGTCGTCCGGCAGGGCCCGGTTCCATGCATCTTCCAGTTTCTCCGCCGGATACGGGCCTTCCAGGTGCACATTAGCATACTGTCCCAGGGCATGGACCCCGGCGTCAGTCCTTCCTGCGCCAATGACCTGTCCTTTTTCACCGGTTACTTTTTCCAGGGTCTCTTCCAGCTTTCCCTGGATAGTTTCCTTCGTCCTTGTCTGCCGCTGCCAGCCTTCGTACCGGCTGCCATCATAGGAAACGGTAAATCCGTAGTTTCTCATCTTCATCTCTCCCTGTAACTGATTCCTTTGATATCATTTACAGGCATTATAGCAATATTGGCGAATAGAAGAAAGCCCCTGTTCCCTGTGATCTGTCAGTTTCAGAAAAGTTTATATTTCCCATAAGAAAAAAGGCAAATAACAGGCGATAAGGGTATGTTATAATAAGTAAAGTACCATCTATCCTGATTTATCGGAAGGGGATATCCTTTTCCGGGAAAGTGAGTGATTTTATGAAAAAAGTTCTGATTGCCTTTGGTATGGCCGCAGCCATTGCAGCAGGCACCCTGTCTGTTTCGGCAGCCAACTTCTGGAAATATAATGATACCGTGTCCATCGACATGGATGAAGCCAGCGTGAAGCACACCACCAATGGCCATGAAATCCTGAATTTCGTAGCTGTGGAAGCCATCGAAGGCGGCACCTGCACCTATACCTATGCCTATGACCGCACCGCCGGCACCATCCAGGTGGTAGAAATGGAAAAAGAGACGAAGGCCCTCCACTATACAAGCAACTTCACCCCCACTTCCATCAATTCCACAAACCCCGTCATCCGTGCCCGGGCCCAGATGGCAGAAGCCGTTTACCAGAGAAAGGTGAACCATAAGAAATAATGGAGCTGGAAAAACCGGAAACACCGCAGGAAATCAGTGAAAACCTGATTCACTTCATTGCTCGGTCTCCCTCTGTCTTCCATGGAGTCCATGGAATCAAAGCAGCCCTTCTTTACTCCGGATTCACGGAAATCCGGGAAGAAGACCGCTGGCACATCGAAAAAGGCGGTAAATATGTGGTCACCCGGAATGGCAGCGCCCTCATCGCTTTCACCGTACCGGAAGAGGGAGCCCATTCTTTCCGCATCATCGCATCCCACTGCGATTCCCCCACCTTCAAAATCAAGGAAAATCCGGAAATGAAAAAGGGCCCTTATGTGACCCTCAACGTGGAAGGCTACGGCGGTATGATCATGCCCACCTGGCTGGACCGTCCCCTGTCCGTGGCTGGCCGGCTCATTGTCCGGGAAAATGGCCACCTGGCGGAAAAGCTGGCTGCCGTAGACGGCACCATGCTCGTCATCCCTTCCGTGGCTATCCATATGGACCGAAACGTAAACCATAAAAAGGACTGGAATATCCAGACCGACCTTTCTCCCCTCTACGGCATGGCCGGCGGGAAATCATCCTTTCTGGATGTTGTCGCCGCTTCAGCCGGAGTGAAGAAAGAAGACATTCTGGCCCATGACCTGTACCTCTACAGCCGGGTTCCCGGCACCCTCTGGGGAGAGGACAGGGAATTCATTTCCTCCCCGAAGCTCGATGACCTGCAGTGCGCCTTTGCCACCTTCCGCGGATTCGTGGCAGGAAAGAAGGAAAAGGCCATCTCCCTCTACGCCCTCTTCGATAACGAAGAGGTGGGAAGCGGCACGGCCAACGGCGCCGGATCCACCTTCCTTTCCAATGTACTCCTGCGGCTGTCCCTGTCCCTGGGGTATTCCTATGACGAAACCATGGCCATGATCGCCGGCAGCTTCATGATTTCCGCAGACAACGCCCATAGCGTGCACCCAAACCATGAAGAATACGCAGACCCCGTAAACCGGCCTGTCATCAATAAGGGTATCGTTATCAAGTACAACGCCCAGCAGCGCTACGCCACAGACGCCCTGTCCGCTGCCCGGTTCAAGAACCTCTGTGAGGAAATCCATATCCCCACCCAGACATTCACCAACCGCAGTGATAACCCCGGCGGCTCCACCCTTGGAAATATTTCCAATACGAAAGTTGCCATGCCTACGGTGGATATCGGCCTTTCCCAGCTGGCCATGCACTCGTCCTACGAGACCGCCGGCACCCTGGATACCGCATACCTCGCCGCCGCTTCGGCGAAGTTTTTTGACTGAACACAGACTCTATAAAAGACCTCCTTCGGGAGGTTTTTTTCGTGAAACCGGCCATGCTATAATGAAAGTAGAAAGCTGCGCCTGTTCCGCAGCAAACACATAATGTATATACCGGTGAATCCGCTTCCAGCCATTCACCGCTGTCCGAAGGCCTTTGCCCAGGGAGGATGCCATGAAATTACGAATCGCACTGATACAGATGCAGGTAGAAATGGGAAATCCGGAAAGAAATTTTGCCCATGCCAAAGAGATGATGGAAGAAGCCATGGAACGAAAGCCGGACATCCTGGTCCTTCCGGAAACATGGAATACCGGATTCTTCCCCAGGGAAAATCTGGCGGGGCTGGCGGACAAGGAGGGAAAAGAGACCACCCGTCTCCTTTCAGAAACCGCATCCCGGTACGCCGTGAATATCGTGGGCGGTTCCACGGCTGTACAGGAGGGCCATGATATTTACAACCGGTCCATGGTCTTCGACCGCAAGGGAGACCTTGTTTCTACTTATGATAAAATGCACGGCTTCTCCCTCTCCGGGGAGCCCGGCTATTTCCGTATGGGAAACCACCTCTCCCATTTTACCCTGGACGGCATTGAATGCTCCATGGCCATCTGCTACGACATCCGGTTCCCGGAACTTATCCGCCGGGAAGCGCTGGCAGGAGTGGACCTGTTCTTCGTCCCTGCGGCCTGGCCGAAGATTCGGAACACCCACTGGGTCCGCCTGAACCAGGCCCGGGCCATAGAGAACCAGTTCTACCTGGCCGCCGTGAACCAGGCCGGCCATTCGGGGGATACGGATTACGCCGGAGAATCCCTGCTTCTGGACCCCTGGGGTGAAGATATCTGCCATCTGGAAGACACGGAGGAAATCGCCTACGGCCGTATGGACACGGACGTCATCAAAGAAGTACGGACACAGATTAACGTATTCCGGGACCGCCGACCGGAGTGGGACCGGGTAGAATAGGAAATACAACCTGCCTCAAAAGCGCTGATTAATTTCTGACAATAAAAAAACTCCTGCATTACTGCAGGAGTTTTTTTATTGTCAGAAATGGTAATTCAGGCCGATACCTACGCCGCCTTCGCTGTCCACATCATCCCTGTCGTAGTAGGTATAATTCAGGTCCACGTCGAAGGATGTGGGCACCAGGTCCAGCTGCAGGCCTGCCTTGTACTGCCTTTCTTCGCTGGAAACAAGGAGTCCCGCATAGGCATCCAGAGGTCCCAGCACATTGGCCCTGCCCTCGACCAGGCCAAACATTCTGGCATCCCGGTCATAGTAATTCCGGCTGCCCGCACCGATGTAGAGATGGCCGATCTTGTATTTTGCATACACATCGGTCTCATTGCCTCGATGGTTCCAGTGGCGCACATCAGCGCCTACGGCTACTTTCGGAATCGGCTTCACTTCGATATGGGCACTGTGGATGCCATCGGCCGCTCCATTGTATCCATAGCCCACTTCCGTATCCATAATGCCGCCAATAGCGCTGGCTGATCCGGCGCCGCCAGCCAGAAGCGTCGCCATGGCTGCCAGACATACAAGTTTCTTCATATGGGGTCCCCCTTTCTGAAATATTGGTTCTTTGTCTTTATTATATACCAGATGGTACGGGAAATTAAGAGAGAATTATGGGTAGCAGCAGGAAGAAGTCCTGCCCCGACCTGCGGTACACAGGTGGCCGCGTGTGCACGCCGAACAAGCGGGGGCTTCTAGCTTCTAGCTGCTAGCTTTTAGGAAAACTGATTCACCTGCGGTGTCTTCCGCCAGCCATTTATGCAGTAGGCTGTAGAGCTTTCCTGGTTGCCAGAAACCAGGAGCCCCCGCCCGTTTGAACGTACATATAAGCAAGCACTCGAAAAAAAGGTGGGCCCATAAAGGGTCCACCTTTTTTACCAGCCAATTACTGCTGGCTCTTCTTTACGTTAGCGTTCTTATAACGAGCCTGGCGGGAAAGAACCATCTTTCTCATGCGGATGCTCTTTGGTGTCACTTCTACCAGTTCATCATCGTTGATCCATTCCAGTGCGGATTCCAGGGTGAACTTGCGGCAGGGCGGCAGCTTGATAGCTTCATCGGAGCCGGAAGCACGGGTATTGGTGAGGTGCTTCTTCTTGCAGGGGTTCACGTCCATATCCTGGTCACGGGAGTTTTCACCGACAATCATGCCTTCATAGACTTCCACGCCCGGTTCCAGGAACAGTTCGCCCCTGTCCAGGATGGAGTTCAGTCCATAGGCAGTGGTTACGCCGGCTTCAAAGGCCACAAGGGATCCCCTTGTTCTTTCAGGAATATCGCCTTTGTAGGGAGCATAGCCCTGGAATACGTGGTACATGATGCCGGTACCCCGGGTGGTGGTGAGGAGTTCATTACGGAAGCCGATAAGGCCACGGGCAGGAATAGAGAATTCCATCTTCATGTAGCCTGCCAGTTCTTCCATGGAAATCATTTCCGCTCTTCTCGGTCCAAGACCTTCCATGACGGCGCCCATGAATTCCTGGGGGACTTCAATGGTGAGCCGTTCCAGCGGTTCACATTTCTTGCCGTTAATGACTTTATAAATAACCTGAGGTTTCGATACTTCCAGTTCGAATCCTTCACGGCGCATGGTTTCAATCAGTACAGACAGATGGAGTTCGCCGCGACCGGAAACTTTGAAAGCATCGGAGGTATCCGTATCTTCCACCCGGAGGGCCACGTTGGTTTCGATTTCCTTATAGAGACGGGCACGGATGTGGCGGGATGTTACGAAATCGCCTTCCTTGCCGGCGAAGGGGCTCTTGTTGACATGGAATACCATGGACAGTGTCGGTTCGTCGATGTGGATAGATGGAAGGGCTTCCGGATTTGTCGCATCGGCTACGGTTTCACCGATGTTGATATCCTTGAAGCCTGCCATGGCGATGATATCGCCGGCCTTCACTTCCTGTACGGGGGTCCGTTTCATTCCCTGCCAGGTGAAGAGGGAACCGATATGGTCGCTCCGGATCTTGGTGCCGTCTGTAATGGCTACAGGCATGCCCTGTCTGGCAGTGCCCCGGGTAATACGGCCGATGGCCACTTTGCCCAGATAATCGTCTGCTTCCAGTGTAGTCACCATGACCTGCAGGCCGCCGTCGGGATCCACGTCGGGGCAGGGGCAGTACTTCAGGATTGCATCAAAGAGGGGTCCCAGGTCCTTGCCTTCATCGTTCATATGGAGCTTGGCAATACCGTTTCTGGCAGAGCAGTAAATGAGCGGGAAATCGAGCTGTTCATCATCCGCTTCCAGTTCGATGAACAGGTCCAGGATTTCGCCTTCCACATCGGAAATGCGCTGGTCCGGACGATCAATTTTATTGATGACAACGATTGGTTTCAGCTTATGTTCCAGTGCCTTGCGGAGAACGTACTTCGTCTGGGGCATCGGGCCTTCATGGGCATCTACCAGCAGGAGAACGCCATCTACCATGTTGAGGATACGTTCTACTTCGCCGCCGAAATCTGCATGCCCTGGGGTATCAACGATATTGATTTTCACACCGTTGTGCATGACAGAGGTATTCTTTGCCAGAATGGTAATGCCTCTTTCCCGTTCAATCGGGTTGGAGTCCATGACACGTTCTGCCACTTTCTGGTTATCTCTGAAAACATGGCTCTGTTTCAGCATGGCATCCACAAGAGTCGTCTTGCCATGGTCGACATGGGCGATAATGGCAATGTTACGGATATCTTCTCTTTTCATTTCTTTTTCTTTCCCCCTTGGGTATACAGCAAAAAACAATGTATCTCCGTTATTATAGCACAGAGAAAAGGGATTGTTTATAGTATCGGTAAATACGATTTATTATAACATACCGGGAGGCTGCAGGTAAAGGGAAATATGAATGAGAGATCGAGGTCGAGATCGTCCACCTGCGGCGCTTCCTACGGATTACCACGTCAGTAATCTCACGCCGCAGGCTATTCCGTCCTCCTGATTGCCAGCAGCGAGAAGCTTTCACACAACTGACGCTATCCATCAGCATGCTGCCCCATACGGATGACATCTCATTCATGCTATAATAGGATAAAACTTATCCAAGGAAAGAGACTGTACAAAAATGAATGAATCTATCTACGGCGCCTGGAAAGAGGTGCTTCCCAAAATCATGGAATCCCTGGTTTCCCGGATCCAGGAGTTTAACCGCTCCCACCAGGAAGAATACGGTGAAGGGGCCTATGAACACCTGATTTACCGCATCAAGTCAGAGGACAGTATGTTGGAAAAATGCCACCGCAAGGACCTGCCCCCTACGCCGATGTCTGCCCTCTACGATATCCACGATGCCATCGGTCTCCGCATCGTCTGCTGTTTTCTCAATGACATCTACGACAATATCCGGTTCATTTCTTCTCTCCCCGGTGTGACCGTGGTGAAAGGCAAGGATTACATCAAAAACGCAAAGCCCAACGGGTATCGGAGCTACCACATGATCATCGACGTAGAGGCCCCCTTTGAAGATGTGAAAGGGCAAAACCCCGGCCATTTCTTTGTGGAAATCCAGCTTCGTACCATTGCCATGGATTCCTGGGCCAGCCTGGAACACCAGATGAAGTACAAGAAGGATATCAGGAACCCGGAAATGATTACAAGGGAGCTGAAGCGCTGCGCCGATGAGCTGGCGTCCTGCGACCTGTCCATGCAGACCATCCGGAACCTGATCCGCCAGGAGCATTGAGAGGCTGGTATGAGTCTTCTCCATGCGCCGGCCTCAGGCTGCATCCGGAGAAGCACCGGAATATTCGACACTAAAGGAGCATGATCATATGCGTTTACTTCTTGCAGAAGATGAAAAAGACATGGCCGATGTGCTGCTGGCCATATTCAAGCACCAGGGCTTTGAAGCGGATTGGGCGGAAAATGGAGCCATTGCCGTGGACCTGGCCCAAAAGAAAAATTACGACTGCATGATCTTTGATATCATGATGCCCGTGAAAGACGGCATTACGGCGCTGAAGGAGCTCCGGGAAGCGGGCGACGTGACGCCGGTCATCATGCTCACCGCCAAGTCCGAAGTGGACGACCGCATTACGGGCCTCGATTCCGGCGCCGATGATTACCTCACAAAGCCCTTTGCCATCGGGGAGCTGCTGGCCCGCATCCGCTCCCTCACCCGCCGGAATAAGGATTTCACCCCCACCATCCTCTCCGCCGGTTCCACAAGTCTGGACACCGAGGAACAGGAGCTGTCGGCCCACAATTCCATCCGCCTCTCCGGCAAGGAAACAAAGCTCATGAAACTATTCATGCTCAATGAAAATAAGGAGCTTTCCACGTCCTACCTGTTCCAGAAAATCTGGAGCGGCGAAGAGGGGGTTGATGAGAGCGTGGTCTGGATTTACATTTCCTATCTCCGGGAAAAGCTGTCCGCCATCAATTCGGACCTCTCCATTTTCGGAGAAGAGGGGCAGTCGTTCCGCCTTGCCCTGAGGGAGGACTAGTATGAACATCATCAGGCGGCTTCGGCGGCAGTTCATCCTTCTCGCCACCCTGGCCATCGTCATTATTGTGGTGGGCGCCCTGGGCCTCATCAATCTCATGGGATACTACGGCATGCGCACCCATTGCCTGGACACCATGACCTACATCACCCAGAATGGCGGCAGCCTCCCTTCCCGCATCCGCGGCGGGGACAGTTCCTTCTGGAACAGCCAGTTCGGGACCACCTGGCCCGAGGATACGCCGGAATCACCCTACCTGATTCGCTACTTTTCCATCCGCCTGGACAGTGAAAATCGGATTACCGGGGCCAATGTAAAAAATATCGTCGCCTTTTCTGAAGAGCAGGCCGTGGAATTTGCCAAGATTGCCCTGAGCGCTCCTTCGGATGTAGGGTTTCTCCAGAAAAACAAGGCCCGTTATGGATATATGAAAACATCCACCGCCGATGGAGGCACCCTCATTGTCATTCTGGACTGCACGAGAGAATTTTCCGATGTCCATACCTTTATGTCCTACTCCATGTGGTTCGGGCTCATCTGTATTCTCCTCTATGTACTGATTTTCGCCGTCCTGTCAAACCGGGCCATTGCTCCCTTCGTTCGGAACCTGGAAAACCAGAAACGGTTCATTACCAACGCCAGTCATGAGCTGAAAACGCCGCTGGCCATTATCTCTGTCAATGCGGAAGCCATGGAAATGATGAATGGGAAAAACCAGTGGACCGAGGGTATCCTGAAGCAGGTCCGCCGTATGTCCGGCCTCATCGGCCATCTCATCCTCCTTTCCAAGGCCGGCGAAACCACGAAGGCCCAGCTGAACAAGGTTCCCTTCGACCTTACAAAGCTCCTTTCCCAAAGCCGGGAGGACTTTGAACTTCTGGCAGAAGGGCAGCACAAAAAGCTCACCATTTCCTGCCCGCCGGAAACCGTGGTGAAAACCGATGAGAAGTACCTGACCGAAATCATCCATATTCTTCTGGATAACGCCGTCAAGTACTGCGATGACAATGGCACCATTGCCATTGTCACGGAAAAGGGAAAGAAAAAGGACAGCATCCTCCTTACCGTTTCCAATGATTACAGGGACGGGGCCCAGGTGGACTACTCCCGTTTCTTTGAACGGTTCTATCGGAATGACGAGTCCCACAACAGCAAAAAAGCGGGTTACGGCATAGGCCTTTCCATCGCGAAAGAGATGTCTTCCCTCCTTTCCATCCCCCTGTCCGTCACCTACAAAGATGGCCGGATATCCTTCCACCTGCTCCTGAAAACGAAATAAAGTCAAATTTCTGTCTTGACAGAAACTATTCCCTGTTTTATCCTTGTCTTCGGAAGGTATGTTCCGGACGAACCCGTATGGGCATCTCCAGGGGAGAGCCTGAAATGGGAATGCCGGAAACCCGAGAAAGGGAGTTTTCCCGTTTCCCCGCGCAGTATCAGCTGAGCTGTAGCGGACAGGAATCGGAAAAAGCCTATGGGAATACCGTTCCAAAAAAATTCATATCGCTTGGATTGTAATGACCGAGACGAATGCAGAGATTTCAATAACAGCCGCATCCTTTTCGGGTGCGGTTTTTTACATCCCTTTTCCGGAGAATTCCTGGCAGCTCCCTCTGGGCAGGCTCTTTGGGGCTGTGTCTTAACCAGCAGCGGGGAAACAGGGTTCCAGGAAAGCGCATTCCTTTTGGAGTGCGCCTTTTTTATTGAAATCCTGTCCCGTTGTTGCAGAAAAGCAGTGGGAAAATTTCCCGGAAAGGACGACAAAATGATTGTCTGCCACAAGATTAAAGAACTGAAGGATTTCGTACACCAGTGCAAAAAGGAAGGAAAGACCATCGGCCTCGTAACCACCATGGGTGCCCTCCATGAGGGCCATGCCTCCCTCATCAGGGCTGCCCACAAAGAAAACGATGTAACCATTACCACGGTATTCGTAAACCCCACCCAGTTTGGTCCCAATGAAGACTATGCGAAATACCCGAGGACCCTGGACCACGACTGCCAGGTAGCGGAAGCGGCAGGAGCGGACCTGCTCTTTGCGCCAAGCCCGGAAGAAATGTACCCCCACAAAGATCCCACCTGGGTAGAAGTGACAGGCCCCATCACGAAAGTTCTCTGCGGCCGCACAAGACCTATCCATTTCCGGGGTGTGGCTACGGTATGCACCAAGTTCTTCAACCTCACCGAATGCGATCGGGCTTACTACGGACTGAAAGATGCCCAGCAGACCCAGGTACTGGAACGGATGGTGGAAGACCTGTTCATGAACGTAAAACTCCGCATCATGCCCATTGTCAGGGAAGCTGACGGCCTGGCAAAGAGTTCCCGGAATGTCTATCTTTCCCCGGAAGAACACAAGGCAGCCCTCGTCCTTTCCCGGAGCCTCGCCCATGCCAAAGAGGCCTTTGAAAAGGGCGAACGGAGCAAAGAAAAACTGATTTCCCAGGTCACCGAAGAAATCAAAGGAGAGCCCATGAGCGACATCGATTATGTGGAAATGTACGGCATGCCGGGACTCACAGACATTTCCGATACCATCCATGGAAAGGTGCTCCTGGCGGTGGCTGTGAAATTCGGAAAGACAAGACTCATTGATAACGTGGTACTGGAGGCAGAATAATGACATATACAATGATGCATGGGAAAATTCACCGGGCTACGGTGACAGAAGCAAATCTGGAATACATGGGAAGCATCACCATTGACCAGGACCTCATGGATGCCGCCGGCATCCTGCCCGGTGAACGGGTACAGATCTGCAACAACAATAACGGCGCCCGCCTGGAAACCTATACAATCCCCGGCAAACGGGGAAGCGGCGTCATCTGCCTGAACGGAGCCGCTGCCCGGTGCACTGCCATCGGAGATATTGTCATCATCATCGCCTATGCCCAGATGGATGAAAAAGAAGCCCGCTCTTTCGTGCCCAAGGTGGTCATGGTGGATGAACATAACCGTCCCCTAAAGACAAGGGGCGCTGAAAAAGAACGGGAAATCGGCTGATGAAATCGATGCTGATGGGCAGCATCATTCCTGCGGGGCTGTCAGCTGCCAGCTATGAGGAAAGACCCCGCAGGTATGACTCCTCATCAGCAGGCAAAACCAACAGTTTCAATCGTCTTCATTCCGTCATTTTTCCCAAAGGAGCCTGTCATGCTTTCCAAAATCGTACGTATCTGCACCCGGTACATGGCGGTGGGTGTCATACTGGCCGGCATATTCGGCATATTCTTTCCTTCCGTCATGAAGCCACTGTCCCCCTGGATTCCTGTCATGCTGGGGGTTATCATGTTCGGCATGGGCATGAGCCTGACGCCGAAGGACTTCAGGAACGTCTTCAAACAGCCAAAGAACGTGGCCCTGGGATCACTGCTCCAGTTCGTCATCATGCCGTCTCTGGCCTTTGTACTCATCAAAATCTTTGACCTGCCGCCGGCTATCGCCATCGGCGTGGTCCTCGTAGGCTGCTGCCCCGGCGGCACCGCTTCCAATGTGATTTCCTACATTGCCCATGCGGACGTGGCCCTTTCCGTATCCATGACCATGGTGAATACTATCCTCGCCCCCTTTGTGACGCCTTTCCTGATCTGGCTCATTGCGGGAGCCTGGGTAAATATCAGCTTTCCGGCCATGATGGTTTCCATCATCAAGATGGTACTCCTGCCCCTGCTTCTGGGAGTGGCCATCAACTATTTCTTCCCGAAAACCGTGGCCCGGGTAAACGGTGTCATGCCCATGCTTTCGGCACTGGTCATTATCCTCACCGTGGGCTGTGTAGTTTCCCTGTCCGGCCGGACAATCCTGGATAACGGCCTCCTGATCCTGTGTGTGGTCATTCTCCACAACCTGGGCGGCATGGCCCTTGGATATTTCTGCGCTCGGAAGTTCGGCATGAACAAGGCCCAGGTCCGGGCCATGGCCATCGAAGTGGGCATGCAGAATTCCGGACTCGCCTCTACCCTGGCCCTCATGTACTTCACCGCCGCCGGCGGTATTGCGGGAGCCATCTTCTCCGTATGGCACAATGTATCGGGCTCCCTCTTCGCTTCCTGGTGTGTAGGCCGGGATGAAGAAGAGGCAGAGGAGAAGGCATCCGCCGCCGAAGTGCAGGCCAGATAAGAAATCGGCGCACCTGAAAAGCCTCGAATGCATAGTCTTCGAGGCTTTTTGCATGCCAGGGAAGTACTACGGCCTATGGCATGAATGACTGACGGAAATATCAGGTGAAAAACGCCGCAGGCTGACCAGTATTCCTGGAAGCTGGTTGCCTCATGGGTGTGACTCTACCCACCAATATACTACCTGCGTTCCGATGAAATTTTATTCTTCACTCTCCATTTTCCTCTTCACCGTCTCATCCCACACGGCGATGAATTCGCCGCCGGAAATAATGACGATGGCTGCCAGGTGGAACCAGATGAAGAGGACAATCAAGCCGATAAGGGAACCGTAGGTAAGGCCCATGGAGGATACGTGAAGGATATAGAATCCGTAGGCCGCGGTGAGGGCAATCCATATGGAAGTCACCAGAAAAGCCGCCGTCAGCACCCGTTTCCACTGGGACCGCTGCCTGGCCGGGGCGTATTCGTAGAAGGCGGCCAGGGAAAAGGCGATAATGGCAAAGGGGATACTGAATTTCACCAGGGTCCATAGTTTCAGGAAAATCTCGGGCACCCGGAAGTAGTAGGCAATGGCATAGACCACTGCATTGCCGAAGACGATGAGCCCCAGGGAAAGGATCATGGCAAAGGAAATGAACAGGGTAAAGACGATGGACTTGGCATTGACCCTGATGTAGGACTGCTTATTCCGATCCCCGAAAAAAGAAATATCCATGGACCGGATCAGCGTATCCACCCCTTGGGAAGACGTCCACAGGGCGCCGGCAAGACCGACGAAAAGCCAGATAGAGCTTCGAGCCCGGATGATGCGGAGAATGTTGGCTTCCATGGCCACCGCCACATCATCGGGGAGATAGGACAGAAGGTTCAGGATAATATGGATCTGGGGCGCCGCAAAGAAGAGCATGGCGTTCACCAGGAAGATCAGGAAAGGAATAAGCCCCAGGATGAAATAGTAGGTGGTCTCCGCCGCCAGGGCTGTCACGTTGTCATCGTTAAACCGCTGCACCAGCCGTTTGATGAAAAAGACTCCACTGCTGTCTGTAGGTTTTGGATCCAAGGGGCACCTCCTTTCCTGTAAAAACTACCTTATTATACCGCGGACAGGCCGAATTGGTCCATGGGCCATTTAAGTCGGACTCAGGGTATTGACGATTGGAGTCACTGGAGCGGGGCTTTTAGCTTTTAGCTGCTAGCTGCTAGGGAAACTGGCCTGCCTGCGGCGCTTCCTACATGATATTTCCGTCACTCATTTATGTCGCAGGCTGTAAAGCTTTCCTGAATGCTAACAGCTAAAAGCTGGCAACCCCGCTCCGATGACTCTAACCGCAACACCAGAAGCAAAAACCGTGCAGGAGTAATCCTGCACGGTTTTTGATTTTCTATTAACCCTGGAAATACTTCACCCCTGCTTCGAAGAGAGGCTGGTATTTATTTCCGGAAATGTTCTTGGCAATATTGTCGCCCCGCCGTTCGGTGTGGCCCATCTTGCCCAGAACCCTGCCGTCAGGACTCGTGATGCCTTCCACGGCCCAGCAGGAACCATTCGGATTGAACCGGCTGTCGTAGGTCGGATTTCCGTCAAAGTCCGTGTACTGGGTAGCGATCTGGCCATTGGCTGCCAGGGCTTTTACCTGTTCATTGGACGCGATGAACCGTCCTTCCCCGTGGCTGATGGCGATGCTGTAGAGATCACCGGGCTTGCAGAGGGAAAGCCAGGGGGACTTGGTGGATACCACTTTCGTGGTCACAAACCGGGACAGGTGGCGGCCGATGGTATTGAATGTCAGCGTCGGCGCATCGCTGGTAAGAGGCTTGAATTCACCGTAGGGTACAAGGCCCAGTTTGATGAGTGCCTGGAAACCGTTGCAGATGCCCAGGGCCAGGCCATCCCTTTCATGGAGCAGCTTGTCCATGGCTTCCTTCAGCTTTTCATTCCGGAATACGGCGGCAATGAACTTACCGCTGCCGTCCGGTTCATCGCCCGCAGAGAAGCCGCCGGGGAACATGACGATCTGGGCGTGGCGGATCCGTTCTGCCATTTCTTCTACGGAATTCTTCAGTTCTTCAGAATCCCGGTTCCGGAAAATGAAGATATCCGCCACAGCGCCGGCCCGTTCAAAGGCTCTGGCGCTGTCCACTTCGCAGTTGTTGCCGGGCATGGTAGGAATGAATACCCGGGGTCTGGCGATATTGGTATGCACGTAGAACTGGGGAATCGGATTCGATTCCGGAAGCACCGGATCTGCCTTTTCGATACTCTTTGCCCGCCGCGGGAAGATGGGATCCAGCGTCTTTTCGTAAGCGGAAAGGAGGTCGGTAAGGGCCACCTTTTCTCCATAGGCTTCCATGGAATCCCCGCCTACGGTGCCCAGGAGCTTTGTATGGGGCTGCTTCGTGAATGCAGCAGCCAGCTCCGGCGTTGTTTCCACGATGATGGCGCCGTAGAAATTGCTGAAGAATTTCGGGAGCGGCAGGTTATCCGTGAAATGGATGCCCAGACCGTTGCCGAAGGCCATCTTCGCTGCGGTCACTGCCACGCCGCCATGGCCTACGGCCTTCATGGCTGCGATATGGCCAGCCTGCACTTCCTTGTACAGGAAGTCCGCATGGGCCTTGAATACATCGATATTGGGCATACCCTCTTTATCCTTCGGCATTCCGAAGAGCACCAGGGCATCCCCTTCTTTTTTCAGTTCCTGGCTCACCGCTTCCGAAGCCTTGCCGGGGGCGATGGCAAAGGAAACCAGTGTGGGCGGCACGTGAAGATCATTGAATGTGCCGCTCATGGAATCCTTGCCGCCGATGGCGCCAAGGCCCAGGGCTTCCTGCATATGGAAAGCGCCGAGAAGGGCAGCCGCCGGCTTGCCCCAGCTCGTTTTGTCCGTGAGCTTTTCGAAATATTCCTGCAGTGTCAGGTATGCCTTTCTCCAGTCTGCCCCCATGGAAACGAGGCGGGTCACAGAAAGGAGCACCGCATACACGGCTCCGTGGAAAGGACTCCAGGTCGCCAGGTCCGGGTCAAAGCCATGGGCCATGAAGCTGGCGCTGTCAGTTTCCCCTTTCCGTACAGGGAACTTCGCCACCATGCCATCGGTAGGAGTCTTCTGGTACTTGCCGCCAAAGGGCATGAGTACCGTGCCGGCGCCGACGGTGGAGTCAAACCGTTCCGAAAGCCCCTGCTGGGAGCAGTTGTTGAGGTCTCCCATGGCAGAGAGCCAGGTATCCCTGATGGAGGAAGGAGCGGTGGGATGGAAATATCCCTGTTCGTCAGGCTTTGCAATGTGGGCGCTCTTCACCTGCTGGGCGCCGTTCGTATCGAGGAAGGCCCGGGAAATATCCACAATGGGGGTGCCTCTCCACTTCATGACGAGGCGCTTTGTGTCTGTCACGTCTGCAATCACCGTGGCTTCCAGGTTTTCTTCTGCCGCATACTTAATGAACTGGTCCGCATCTTCTTTACGGACCACCACGGCCATCCGTTCCTGGGATTCGGAAATCGCCAGTTCCGTACCATCAAGGCCTTCATATTTCTTCGGTACTTTGTCCAGGTTGATATCCAGTCCGTCCGTCAGTTCCCCTACGGCCACGGAAACACCGCCGGCGCCAAAATCGTTGCACCGTTTGATAAGACGGGTCACTTCACCCCGGCGGAAGAGGCACTGGATCTTTCTTTCGGTCAGAGGATTGCCCTTCTGCACTTCGGCACCGCAGGTTTCGATGGATTCCGTATTCAGTTCCTTGGAGGAGCCTGTAGCGCCGCCCATGCCGTCGCGGCCGGTCCGGCCGCCCACAAGGATGACCACATCCCCGGGCTGCGGAGTCAGGCAGATGACATGGTCTTCCGGAGCTGCCGCCACTACGGCGCCGATTTCCATGCGCTTTGCAATGAAGCCGGGATGGTAATATTCTTTCACTTCTCCCGTAGCAAGACCGATCTGGTTGCCGTAGGAACTGTACCCCTTCGCTGCTTCTACCGTGATCTTACGCTGAGGCAGTTTTCCCGGGAGAGTCTCGGAAAGAGGTGTGCGGGGATCGCCGCTGCCGGTGACCCGCATGGCCTGGTACACATAGGAACGGCCGGACAGGGGATCCCGGATGCAGCCGCCGAGGCAGGTGGCTGCGCCGCCGAATGGTTCGATTTCCGTAGGATGGTTATGGGTTTCATTCTTGAAGAGCAGGAGCCAGTCTTCCGGTCCATTGGCCGTATCAATTTTCACCTTGATGGTGCAGGCATTTACTTCTTCCGAAGCGTCCAGGTTGGCAAGTTTTCCTTCCTTCCGGAGTGCCTTCACCGCCGCTGTGGCCATGTCCATGAGTGTCACCGGACGGGTGGTGTCTTTGCCGTAAATATGGATGCGTGTATCCTCGTATTCCTTGAGGGCCCTGGAAATAGGCGCACTGAAAGTACCGTCCTCCACGTCAATATCCGTGAGCTTCGTGGAGAATGTGGTGTGCCGGCAATGGTCGGACCAGTACGTATCGAGCACCCGGATTTCTGTCTCCGTAGGGTCCCGCTTTTCTTCATCCCGGAAGTAGTCCCGGATCATGACCAGGTCATCATGGCTCATGGCCAGGCCCATGGAATCAATGAGACCGTCAATGCCTGCATCATCCAGGTCACGAAGCCCTTTCATGACGGGCACCGGCTTCGGTTCCTCGATAGGAAGGTCCAGTGTTTCTGCCGGCAGGAGGCTGGCTTCCCTGGATTCTACAGGGTTTACCAGGAACTTCAGAATCTTTTCCCGGTCTCCCTTCTCGAAGTGTCCGTTGAATACGTACACCAGGGCGCAACGCACCCGGGCGCCGTCTTTGCCTGTCACAATGGCCAGGCACTGTTCTGCGGAGTCCGCTCTCTGGTCATACTGGCCGGGGAGGAATTCCACCCCCATCACCAGGTCTCCCTTGGGGAGGTCCCTCTGGGTATCGTCCACCGGCGGTTCCGAGAAGACCGTGGCCACTGCCTTTTCGTAGTCTTCGTCGGTGAGCCCGTCCACATCGTAGCGGTGGTAAATGGCGGAATCAGAAATCCGGTCCCCCAGGATTTCCCTCAGCTGGGCCGTGAGGCTTTCTTCCCCCTGGCGGAACCCTTCTTTCTTTCGTACATATAAGCGTCTGATATCAGACAAGTTCAACACTCCTTCCCCTGCTGCAGGAGCTCTCCTGCAGTACTTTTATACCGAAATACCCGATAATACTACCTTATCTTACCACAAAACGGAGGGGGACTCCACAGGAAGAACGGCCAGAAGGGACCGGGTGTTGGGCATCATGTGAACTGGTAGGGCCTTGAGCCTTTTGCCTTGAGCCTTGAGTGGAACAGGCCCGATGGGCCGAGTGAGATTGAGACCGAAGTCGAGACTGAGGGAAACAGACCCTTTGGGCCGGATACTTTGTGGCAGGGTATCGTACGAACGGGTTGAGGGCTTCTAGCTGTTAGCTCCCAGGAAGTCTGGTCAGCCGCTTCGTGGCAAATGCACCCCCTCTGTCAGCTTCGCTGACATCTCCCCCGGAGGGGGCGACAAGTTTTAGCATGCGGCGAAGCCACTGACCGCCTCGACCTCAATTTCAACTGCGCTATAGGCTGACCAGCTTTTTTGGAAGCTAACAGCCAGAAGCCCCATCCGATGGCACGCAAGCTTAGCCATCTATCACTCGGCCCAAAGGGACCGATCAGCTCAAGGCCCCACCCATTCCCATGCACACTCCACACACAGGCCCAATCAAAAAGAGGTATCCTTCACAGATACCTCTTTGTCTATCATTCTTTTTTCGCCAGCAGTTCCCCCAGGTCCTTGTATCCCGCGGATCCCAGGAGCTCCGACTTTGCGGCCTCTTTGGCCAGGTCATCTATGGCGTAGACCAGGGGTCCTTTACCTTCGTCCGGGGTAAAGAGCATGAGCACATCCAGGTTCTGCCTGTCTCCGCTGGGGAAGAAGTAGGCCCGGCTGTACATCGGAAGAATCAATCCCTGGGCATTGAATGTAATACGGGCGCCGGCGGTAAAGACGTAGGCCTCATCCGCCGACAGCCGGCGGAAGGGTTCGATGCCCGATATTTCCACGGTCACATTTTTTTCCGCCATAGGACCCATGGCGTTCACCGCCAGGCCCATCATGGTTTTCTGCATATCTTTCCGCATAAAGGAATCGGGATCCATGAAAATCCGGTTCAGCCGGATCAGTTTCTCCCACTGTTCCTCCCCCGGATTCAGCCGAAAGAAGGGCTTCAGCGCTTCCGCCGCCGATTGGGGCAGCTGGGCTTCTATGATGTAGCCGGAAGAGAACTTCTTTGCTTTAGGCATTATTTTCGTCAGCTGTCCCATACGGTAAGAAATAGTTCCTCCTGCAAAGCTCAACGTTTCCGTACCTGGAATAGCCTGGTAGGAATAGCTTTGGGACAGTGATTTTGCGGTCAGCGCTGCCAGGTCATAGGCAGAAGCGCTGCCTCCTGCCAGGAAAACGGCTGCAGCCAGGAGGGCTGTTATTTTCTTCATCACTTTGCCTTCCTTTCCAGGCGATAGAGCCCATAGACCAGGGAATTTTCCAGTTCATCCGCCGCTTCATGGCTGCCATTCACTTCGATAAGGTAGTACCGGTCTCCCTCTTTGTACAGGGAGGTATAAATCCACATGGGGAAGGACAGCCCCTTTTCATTGGTAATGATGACCTTGGCTTCCTGGGACCAGTGGTATGTGCCGTCCTCATTTTTGAAGGCATGCCAGGGGGCAAAGGTCAGCATGGTTACAGACCTGGCAGCGCCGCCCCGTTCCTTCAGAATTTCATCGATAAGGTTCTGGAATTCTTCGATCCGGATTTTGGGCATGCCGAAGAGGGAGGTCGGGCGGCCGGCATCCTGACGGAAAGCATCCTGCCAGAAAGCGGCAGCTTTCTTATTTCCTTCATGGAAGAAATCTTCCGATGTCCCGGAGAAGACGAAGACCGCCGCCGTATAGATGCCCTTCACATTTTCCAGTTTCAGCTGGTACAGGTGCATGGAATCATAGGGATAGGGCCCTTTTTCCGGGTACATTTCCATGCCCGGCGGGACGGTGAGCATGGACCACATGGCGGCCCGTGCCGTTTTCCCGTAGTTCTTCTGATGGGACGTGGCTACGAAGGCCTTTCCGATTTCATTGTCCTTCCCGTCGGTGACCCGGATTTTATCTCCCAAAGGGATAGTGCCCAGTCCCTGGACTGTAAGGTTATCCGCCTGGGACAGGCCAGCCCCTCCGCAGGCCAAGAGCAGGGAAAGGGCTGCATATTTCAATAGGCGCAGCATAATGACTCCTTTATGAATTCCTTCGTTGTTTTCTCTTATTGTAGAGGGAAGCCGGAAATTTCTCAAGTGAAAGCTTGGAGAATATGGTTTTCCCGAAGACGGTCAGAGTCACTTATGCAGGACTTCCAGCTGCCAGGAAAGCCGGTCCGCCTGCAGGAGCCAGGCTGGCTGGCAGTACATTCGAAAGAACGGTGCCTTGAACGGGTCAGGTGCCCTATGGCCGGGTATGCATGCGACCGTGTGTGGCTGTTAGCTGCCAGCAGCTAACAGCTGGAAGTTCCGTGCCAGTGACTCCGACCATTCCCAGGAGAAACCGCACGTAAAAACAGCCCCCAAAAGGGAGCTGTTTTCAGTTCATGCCATTATTCAGCTTTTTCTTCAGCCGGTGCTTCTGCAGGAGCTTCCGGCGGTTCTGCGTTGTGAACCACCTTCAGTTTGCGGTAACGGGACATCCCGGTACCAGCAGGAATCAGCTTGCCGATGATGACGTTTTCCTTCAGGCCGAGAAGCGGATCTTCCTTGCCCTTGATGGCTGCTTCCGTGAGGACCCTTGTGGTTTCCTGGAAGGATGCAGCGGAGAGGAAGGAGTCCGTAGCCAGTGCTGCCTTGGTGGTACCAAGAAGCAGGTTTTCACCGACCGCTTTCTTCCGTCCTTCATCGTCGAGACGTTCATTGGTGCTGCGGTAAGCAACGATATCCACCGTTTCTCCCGGGAGCCAGCCGGAGTCGCCGGGATCAAGGATCTTGATCTTACGGAGCATCTGGTGAACGATGATTTCAATGTGTTTATCATTGATTTCAACGCCCTGGCTGCGGTATACCTTCTGGACTTCCTTGACGATGTAGTTCTGGGTAGCCTGTACGCCGAGAACCGCCAGGATGTCGTGGGGGTTGATGTTACCTTCGAAAAGACGGGTGCCTGCTTCGATATGCTGTCCATCGACAACGGAAATCTTCTTGGCCACCGGAATCTTTTCGCTTTCCGTCTCATTATCATTGGTAATGGTAATGATCTTCACGTTCGGGTTGTCTTCTGCCGTAGTAATGGATACGGTGCCTGCAATCCGGGAAATGATGGCATTGCCCTTTGGTTTGCGGGCTTCGAACAATTCTTCGACACGGGGAAGACCCTGTGTAATATCTTCGGCCGATGCAACGCCGCCGGTATGGAATGTACGCATGGTGAGCTGGGTACCAGGTTCACCGATGGACTGGGCTGCAATGATACCTACAGCTTCGCCGATTTCTACGTGACGGCCGGTTGCCAGGTTACGGCCATAACACTTGGCGCATACGCCATGGGCGGAGCGGCAGGTGAGGATGGAACGGACCTTCAGCTTGTCATAGTATTTTTCAATTTCTGCGGCCTGGTCATCGCTGATTTCTTCATTCTTCTTCGCGATGACTTCGCCGGTCTTCGGATTCACCACATCTTCCAGGGGGCAGCGGCCGGCAATGCGGTCTGCCAGGGATTCGATGGGCTGTCCGTTTTCTTCGATCTTGCTGACTTCTACCCCTTCCATCTCATCCATGCGGACTTTGATGACCGGGATATCGTGGGCCAGGATGGTTTCAGCAGTTTCCGCATTGATTTCTGTGCCTGCCGGAAGGATGAGGCTGCCCTTGCGGTCATACACATCTTCTTCCAGTTTCTTTCCTGCGAAGTGGACAGTGAGATGGTGTCTTATGGCCCGGTTGTATTCCTTCGCAGCGTCAGCGGTGCCCAGGTTGAAGACTTTCTGTTCTTCCTCTTCCCCTTCGGCCGACGGAATGATGACTTTGATTTCTTCCACCAGGTGATGATTCAGGAGCGTAATATCATCGGCGTTCAGAGTCTTGCCCTTGACGAGGAGGATATCCCCGTTCCGGCGGTCGATGACATCTTCATCCAGCATAGCGCCGAGGAGTGTCTTCTTCAGACCCATGATCCGGTTCTTCACTTCCGGCTGGGAAGCGATGATGCTCTGTTCCCTGTCGAAATTCAGTACCTGTACGTCGCAGTCCTCTTCCCGGACGATGACATCCTGGGATACATCCACCAGACGGCGGGTGAGGTAACCGGAGTCTGCGGTACGGAGAGCCGTATCGGCCAGACCTTTACGGGCGCCGTGGGAAGAGGTGAAGTAATCGAGGACGGTGAGGCCTTCACGGAAGTTTGCCTTAACCGGCAGTTCTACGGTTTTTCCGGATGTATCGGCGATAAGGCCGCGCATGCCGGCCAGCTGGCGGATCTGGTTATCATTACCACGGGCGCCAGACTGAGCCATCATGGTCAGCGGGTTGAACTTCACCATGGAATTCTTCATGGCAGCGCCCACTTCATCGGTCTTCTTACTCCATACATCGACGACCCTGCGGTATCTTTCATCGTCGGTCATGAGGCCGCGGTGGAAGAACCGTTTAATCTGTTCAACCTTCGCATCACCGTCGGCCAGGATCTTATCCTTTTCCGGCGGTACTGCGACGTCGTAAATGCCGATGGAAATACCGGAAACCAGGGCGTAATGGAAGCCCAGGGCCTTTACGGAGTCCAGGAGGTCACCGGTAGCTTTGAAGCCCAGTTTCTTGAAGCAGTCGTTGACGAGCTTGCCCATCTGCTTCTTGCCGATGGTGATGCCAAGGCCGTTGTTCACCACTTCGCAGGTCTTGCCGTCTTCGCCCACTCTCTTTTCATGGCGCTTGTAGAAGAACCGCAGTTCTCTCGGAATAGCGTAGTTGAAAATCAGGCGGCCCGGGGTGGTGATGACGAGATCCTTGGCATCGTCATTGAATCCATCAGGACGGTCTTCCTTAGGAATCCGTACTTTGATGAAATCGTGGATCCCGACTTCATGGAGCGCATAGGCCAGCATGACTTCGTCATATCCGGTATAGGCATGGAGATGGGATGTATCCATTTCATCTTCTGCCTTTTTCCATTCCTTCATGGGATCAAACTTCGCATTGGGGTTAGCCGCTTTTTCTTCCGGTGTGAAATCGACTTTCGCATCGTTGGCGGTTTTCACAATGGTGAGGTAGTAGGACCCCAGGATCATATCCTGGGAAGGAATAGCGACAGGCTTCCCATCCTTTGTAGAAAGAATATTGTTAATGGAAAGCATGAGGGTTCTTGCTTCTGCCTGTGCTTCCACGGACAACGGCAGATGGCAGGCCATCTGGTCCCCATCGAAGTCGGCGTTGTAGCCCGGACATACGAGAGGATGCAGCTTGATAGCCCTGCCTTCCCAGAGGATCGGTTCGAAGGCCTGGATACCGAGGCGGTGCAGCGTCGGCGCACGGTTCAGGAGTACCGGATGTTCTTTGATCACGTCTCCCAGTACATCCCACACTTCCGGAGCCAGCTTGTCCACTTTCTTGCGGGCTGCTTTCAGGTTGCTGGCTACGCCTCTCTTGATCAGTTCATGCATAATGAAAGGCTTGAAGAGTTCGATAGCCATTTCCTTCGGCAGACCGCACTGGTACATTTTCAGTTCAGGACCGACTACAATTACGGAACGGCCGGAGTAGTCGACACGTTTACCGAGAAGGTTTTGGCGGAAACGACCCTGCTTGCCTTTCAGCATGTCCGACAGGGACTTCAGGGGCCGGTTGCCGGGGCCGGAAACAGCCCTGCCGCGGCGGCCATTATCGATGAGCGCATCCACCGCTTCCTGGAGCATACGTTTTTCGTTCCGGATGATGATTTCCGGAGCTCCCAGTTCCATCAGTCTCTTCAGACGGTTATTTCTGTTGATGACTCTTCTGTACAGGTCGTTCAGGTCGGAGGTGGCGAAACGGCCGCCGTCCAGCTGAACCATTGGACGAAGGTCCGGCGGAACGACCGGAAGAACAGTAAGAATCATCCATTCCGGCTTGTTTCCGGAATGAAGGAATGCTTCCACCTCTTCCAAACGGCGGACGCATTTAACCTTACGCTGACTGCTACATTCTTTGACCTCCTTCTTTAGGGCTACTTCCAGCGTTGGCAAGTCCAGCTCTTTCAGAAGCTGCTGGATGGCTTCCGCCCCCATCTGGGCTTTGAAGGAGTCCTTGCCATACTTAGCAATGGTATCCTGGTATTCCTTTTCATCGATGACCTGCTTCTTCAGGAGGTCAGTGGAGCCGGGGTCCAGCACAATGTAAGCGATGAAATAGAGGACCCGTTCCAGCTGGCGAGGAGGAATTTCAAGGATGAGTCCGATACGGGACGGGGTACCCTTGAAGTACCAGATATGGGATACCGGGCAGGCCAGGGCAATGTGGCCCATCCGTTCACGGCGCACCTTGGAGCTGGTGACTTCGACACCGCACTTATCGCAGATGGTGCCTCTGTACCGCATTTTCTTGTATTTGCCGCATTTACATTCCCAGTCTTTGGTCGGTCCAAAGATCTTTTCGCAGAAAAGACCGTCGGTTTCCGCCTTCAGTGTCCTGTAGTTGATGGTTTCTGGCTTCGTCACTTCACCGTGAGACCATTCCAGGATTTTTTCCGGAGAGGCGATGCCGATCTTCATGGAATCAAATTCGTTTACATCTAACAATTGGGTAGTTCTCCTTTCCGGTCTTATTCATCTTGGCCATTGCTGTCGTCAGTATGGCCCATTTCATCGTTCATATTCACTTCATTGAAGCCGACTTCCTCATTTTCAGGAGCATTGGCTTCCGCTTCCAGGGTATCGTTGAAAGAAGCTACATCATTGCCTTCGGCCGCTTCGCCGCCGTTCATGGATGTTTCCAGGGCATTTCTGGATTCTGTCACAGCAGAGTCCCCTTCCATGGCTTCCTTCACTTCCCGGTGCCAATGGTCTCCGCTGTGGCCCTGTTCCAGGTCGCTTTCATCCAGTTCCTTCAGCACCACTTCATCCCCATTTTCATTGAGAATACGGACATCGAGGCCGATGGACTGCAGTTCCTTCATGAGGACCTTGAAGGATTCCGGAACGCCGGGGCTCGGAATATTTTCGCCTTTGACAATCTTTTCGTACGCCTTTACACGGCCGACGATATCATCAGACTTCACCGTCAGGATTTCCTGCAGTGTATAAGCGGCGCCGTAAGCTTCCAGTGCCCAGACTTCCATTTCACCGAAACGCTGGCCGCCGAACTGTGCCTTGCCGCCTAGTGGCTGCTGGGTAACAAGGGAATACGGGCCAATAGACCGGGCATGAATTTTATCGTCAACCAGATGATGGAGCTTCAGCATGTATTTCCAGCCGATAGTGACCTGGTTGTCCAGTTTTTCACCGGTACGGCCATCATAGAGGTCAGTTTTTGCATTAGCCGGGAGTCCTGCTGCCTTCAGAGTTGCAGCCAGGTCTTCATCCCGGCAGCCGTCGAATACGGGGGTGGCAATATGGATGCCGGACTCCGTAGGTTCAGGCATGCCGTACTTTTTGAAGTCATAGCCGCAGGCAACGAGCCGATCCCTCATGTCTTTATATTCTTTGGAATCTTCACCCTTGGCCATGGCATCCCGGATTTCTTCGCCAAGCATATGGCAGGCCCAGGACAGATGGATTTCCAGGATCTGGCCGATATTCATTCGGGACGGTACGCCCAGGGGGTTCAGTACCAGGTCCACCGGATGGCCATCAGGAGTGAATGGCATATCTTCTACTGGGAGGATACGGGAGCATACACACTTGTTGCCGTGGCGGCCGGCCATCTTGTCCCCTTCACGAATCTTGCGTTTTTGGGCAATATAGACTTGTACTATCTTATTTACGCCCGGTGCCAGTCCACCCCCATTTTCACGGGTAAAAACCTTCACATCAACCACCTTGCCAAATTCCCCATGGGGCACACGGAGGGAGGTATCACGGACTTCCCGTTCCTTGTCGCCGAAAACGGCGCGGAGTAGCCGTTCTTCCGGTGTCAGTTCGGTTTCGCCCTTCGGGGTTACCTTGCCGACGAGGATATCTCCCGGACGGACGTCAGCCCCCACCATGATGATGCCGTTTTCGTCGAGGTATTTCACAGTATCTTCGGAAACCGAAGAGAGCTGTCTTGTAATTTCTTCTTCACCCAGCTTGGTATCCCGGGCATCGCATTCGTATTCTTCAATGTGGATGGAAGTGTAGAGGTCATCCTTGCAGAGCCGTTCAGAAATGAGGACGGCGTCTTCGTGGTTGTACCCTTCCCAGGATACGAAGGCAACGAGCACGTTATGGCCCAGAGCCAGTTCGCCCTGGTCCGTAGCCATGCCATCAGCCAGGGTATCGCCCTTTTCCACCCGTTCGCCCTTGAATACGGTGGGGCGCTGGTTGATGCAGGTGGACTGGTTGGACCGCATGAACTTGATAAGATTATAGGTATCCAGTTCCCCATTGTCCGCGTGGACAATGATCTGGCGGCCGGTGACCCGTTCCACAGTGCCGCCCCTCTTGGCGAGGATGCAGACGCCGGAGTCCTGGCCTGCTACCCATTCCATGCCGGTACCTACGAGAGGCGCTTCCGGACGGAGCAGAGGCACAGCCTGGCGCTGCATGTTGGCGCCCATGAGGGCACGGTTCGTATCATCGTGTTCCAGGAATGGAATGAGGGATGTGCCGATGGACACCACCTGCTTCGGCGATACGTCCATGAGATCCACTTCTTCCGGTTCTGCTTCCAGCACATCTGCCCCCCGGCGGCTGGCTACATTCTTATGGATAAAGTGACCCTGTTCATCGAGGGGCTCGGAAGCCTGGGCGATAATCTTGTCTTCTTCGATGTCCGCGGTAACGTACTTCGTCTCATCGGTTACGTGGTATTCCTTCTTGCCGTCAGGGCCTACGCTCTTTTCAATGATGCGGTACGGAGTCTCGATGAGGCCGTACTTATTGATAATACCGTAGTTGGAAAGGGAGGAAATGAGGCCAATGTTCGGACCTTCAGGGGTTTCTACCGGGCACATGCGGCCGTAGTGGGAATAGTGAACGTCTCGGACTTCGAACCCCGCTCTTTCGCGGGAGAGGCCGCCGGGGCCCAGGGCCGACAGACGGCGCTTGTGTGTCAGTTCAGCCAGGGGGTTGGTCTGGTCCATGAACTGGGACAGCTGGGAGGATCCGAAGAACTCTTTGATGGCTGCCACTACTGGACGGATATTGACGAGGGCCTGTGGAGTCATCTTGTCCTGGTCCTGGGTGGTCATCCGTTCACAGGCAACCCTTTCCATACGGGTGAGGCCGATGCGGAACTGGTTCTGGAGAAGTTCCCCTACGCAACGGACCCGGCGATTACCCAAGTGGTCGATGTCATCGCTCTTGCCGTAGCCCTGTATCAGGTTCAGCAGGTAATCGATGCAGGCGATAATATCGCACCGTTCCAGGATACGGTAATTGTCTTCCCGGTTGCCGGAAGAGCAGATCACCTTGACCGGAGTGCCATCGCCCTTCTGGGTCATCACTTCCACCTGATCGTAGGAAGAGAATACACCGCTTTCTTCGATTTTGGCAATCGCTTCATCATCGATGATGCTGTTTCCTTCGATCACCACTTCGCCGGTTTCCCTGTTGATGATCGGGCCTTCGGTCTTATGGCCCCGGAGGCGGTTCTTCCAGGCCAGTTTCTTGTTGATCTTGTACCGGCCTACTTTGGCCAGGTCATAGCGCCGGGGATCATAGAAGAAATTGTTCAGGAGCGTGGTGCCGGATTCTTCCGTTGCCGGTTCACCGGGGCGCAGCTTGTGGTAAATTTCGATGAGCGCAGACTTGCGGTCTGTGGTGTTATCCTTTTCCAAGGTCTTTTCAATGTGGATATCGTGGTCGAAAAGTTCCAGGATATCGTCATTGGAAGAGTACCCGAGAGCACGGACGAGAACGGTGACCGGCATCTTGCGGTTCCGGTCGATACGGACGGAAATGGAGCCGCTGGGGTCCGATTCCAGTTCGATCCAGGCGCCCCGGTTCGGAATGAGCTGGGCACTGTAGATTTCCTTGTCGAAGGCATCCCGTTCTTTCTTGTAGTACACGCCGGGAGAACGGACCAGCTGGGATACGATGACCCGTTCAGCACCGTTGATAATGAACGTGCCGGTATCAGTCATAATCGGGAAATCGCCCATGAAAAGATCATGTTCCTTCAGTTCCCCGGTTTCCTTGTTTTCCAGACGGACCTGTACGTAGAGAGGTGCCGAATAGTTGACATCCTTCGCCTTGCACTGTTCAATGTTGTACTTGCCCTTGCCGAAATAATACTTCCCGAAGTGCAGCGCCCACTTATGTGCGCTATCCTCAATAGGGGAAATATCTGCAAATACATCCTTCAGCCCTTCGCTGCAGAACCAATCATAGGATTTCGTCTGCAGGTCGAGCAAATGCGGCATTTTCAGGACTTCCTCTGACCTGGCGTAAGTATATCTCTTCTTCTTACCGACCTGCACAGGCCTGAACATCTTGCTTTTGGGCATTCCTCGCCTCACCCTTTCATTCAAAACTACAAGACCCTCCCGAAAAAAGGAAGCAAGGATGATGTACCCTTGCTCTTCTCTTTTCTTTCAGGTCTTTATCAATACCTATATTATATAAATAAAAAAGGAACGGTTGCAAAAATAAATTCTACTACAATTCGATAATCATTGCAACTGAATCCCCTTCTTTTCTATAAAGAATTATTTAATACCAGCACCAATAAATTTTCTCTTATAAAATTTTTATTTGGACATATAGAAGTATTCTTGCGTCAAAAATTTCTCTTGATTTTTTACTTCCTTTTGTTCCAGCACATTTTATCACCGGTCTTTGGAAAAAGCAAGGAAGATATACATATACATAGCAGGTAAAAGGAATGGCTGGATAGGTTGATGGAGTTACCCGAAAGAGCAGCCCTCCCGACCTGATCTACTGACTCACTAACAAGCCAATTCCCCACCATCCCCATCAACGAAAAAAGGAACCGACTTTCCGGTTCCCCTTTCCTTTTATTTAAACAGGTAATATATATAGTAGTGTGCAGAAGGGCCATGAAATTGAATTCCCAGTGATAGATCTCATTTCCTTGCCTCGACTGAAATGCTGTACACCTTATTTCAGAAGTTATCCGTATCTATGCTTTCACAAAGGTGATTGACATAAAACGCAATAGAGCGGCAGATTTCTATTTTTTTCTCCAGGTGGTCGTCAGCCACTGCATACACACCAACCGCATTAAAGTCCGCATAATCCGGATCATCCGGACCTTTCTGGTACCGTTCATTCAGCTCAGCAATCTGGTCCTGCAGCAGTCTTTTGACAGGGATGTAGACTATATCGCAAGCCTGTTTAAAGAGCACATTCAAACTTCCCAGTTCATCCTCATTCAGGGAAATCAGGACTTCTTCTTCATTTCTCAAAGCTTTAGCCGAAACATCTTTCAGATGTTTGATTTCCCCCATCCAGTACTTACCATCTTCTTCCGAAAGAGGGCTGAACGGGCTTGAATGGAAATATTCCAGAAATGTCAGCACTTCCATATAAACAGCAAATTCATGGGGTGCCATAGGAATATAAGCAACAGCTTCAGTAACGGGGTCTGCCATATGAGCAACCGCCTTTCTGTGGATTCATGATCCACCATAAAATCATCCGGTCATATCAGAAATTCTGCCGGAACAATTACCGGTCTAAATCATATTCATCTTCCAGGAAATTTCCCGTATAGGGATTGATCCATTTCAGCACTTCCGTCTCCGGAGGCATCTGATCAGGGCAGGATGCGAGATAATCCATCACCAGATGGACCCAGCGTATCCCTTTCTCCTCCCTGTCCACATCCATCATCTCCGTTACGCCTTCGAAATAATCGGGGTCATATTTTTCTTCTTCCATTATGTCACCTCCTTAATTCGTCTGATGTAAAGCCCATCCCCAACACTACGGTCAAATATGGCTTTATGACCGGACATTACCAGTCCCAGCCCAGGGCGATTCTGGTCACGATGCCGTTCTCCAGGTGGAAGACCATGTTCCCGCTCTTTTCCGCCTTATAATACCAGTACCCATTGGGATTTCCCGTGCTGGCACTTTTTGGCAGGTAAGGATAACCATAGGCATTGACCAGGTCATTCACCGTAGACCCCACGTGAATCCCGCTGGGCGTCTCCCACCCATTGTTGCCGGTCACCACGATCATTTCGGTTTTCATGGACCCGGGATCCCTGCCACCTAAGGTAATCTCCACCGTGCCGCCATAGGTCAGTTTATCGATCCACATGCCCTGGGCCTTGGAATAAATGGGATTGACTCCACTGCCGGGGCCGTAATATTCTTCGATCGTCTCCACATCCATGCCCGGCGTAATGCCGCCCAGGGCTGCTTCGTCCTGCGAAATCTGGGGATCCATGGCAAAAGCAGAGCCGCCGATCAAGAGGGCTGCGGCCATAGCCACAAGAAACTTTTTCATATACAATTCCTCCTTAATGAAATAGGTAATATGTAGACGGGAGACACAAATGTCATGGCAGGTAACTGTACACCGGACAAAATGCCTCCTTAGGAGTGCAGAAGCCATGGGAATCATTAAACACCCTGGCTTCTGCTCTGGTAATGTACCCAATTTTGGGACAACCGTAATATGGGATATCTAATTTCAGGAATTATTCTCTTCCATGCTCTCATAAATCCGATTGATATAATTCGTAAGATTGCTGCAGATCTCAATTTTAGAGTCCAGATTCCTTGTAGCAATTGTGAACACATTTGGAGCGTCTATTTTTTCGTAACTCAAAACGATCGGATTATCTTTGGGCAGTTTATGAAACACTTCCGCATATCCATTCAGAAGTCTCCTGATAGGACAGTAGAACGTCTCGCTGGCGGAATTGAAGAGGGCATGAAGGATTTTAAAGTCATCCTCACCCATGAGAATCAAATAGCCTTCATCATTTTTGAGAGAACCGGTCAGAAGCTCTTTCTGGTGTTCAATTGCTTTGGTCCAAAACCTTTTGTCTTCTTCCGGAAGAGTGGCGTTTGGACCTGCGTAGAACTCCATGCAGCAATTCAGGATCTCCATATAAACGGGAATCTGATCATTATCAATAAGAATATCAACAATAGTTTTTTTGTCGGTGGTTGTCATAACAGGAATCGCCTTTCCGGGGACCCATGGTCCCCTAAAATATAAATCCAAGAACCGGAACCAGCCCTATTTTGATGAAGCATCACCTCCATCTTCCGGTTTCACCATTCCGTAAACTGTATTGATAAGATCCACCAGTTCCTTGAAAATCCCGGCTTTATAAGACAGGTAATTTCTGGCAGTGACATGTAATTCAAAGAACCGGATAGCAATGACATCTGAATCGGTAAGTTTATTATCCTTAGAATGCCCTGTGCTACGCACGAACTCATCTTTTAAGAGCTGTACCTGATCATTTAAAAGTTTGTGTGAGAGTAAATAGTAATTAGCAGTTCTATTAAAGAGGTCATGGATGAAGTCGAGTTCCTCTTCATTAAAAAAGATGACACAGCCCCCTGCATTTTTCTTGGACAAAGCCAGAAGCGTTTTCTGATGTTCAATCTGTTCATGCATAAACTGTTTATGTTCTTCAGTGCCACTAACGATAGCCTCTTTATAAAAAATTTCGCTAAGATTCAATACATCGATATAAACAGGTAAATATCTGTTTACGATGGACAAGTGAGCTATGATTGGCATTTTGATGTTCTCCGGCATTTTGCAGCCCCTTTCTGTGGATTCATGATTCACGGTAAAATAAATCGGTCATTCCGGAAATCCGATCGGAAGCCCGGACGGAAGCCATAAATGAAGTATCAGGTTTCTATATAAAATAAAGGAAGTAATGTCATCATGGTCGATACGATTTATGACCTCCATCCGGCCTTTCGGTCAGAGGAATATAAAAGGAAACTATGGCTTGTTCGCCACCTGCCGGGTAGGTAATGACTTTGAATCCCATTAGCCCGGAAAGCCATCCGGTTATTTCATGGATTCAATCCCCGGCCCTGGATATCCAACCGGAACGCCGGAGGGAGGCCACAAAGGGGGTATCGGCTTTTAGGGGAAAAGGAAGTAAAAAAGTTCGATACCGTTTATGACCTCCATCCGGCTTTTCGGTCGGATTGCCGAATAATATAAGAAGGAATCAGAAATTATTTATACTCTTTTACGCCATTACTCGCTTGTCATTGGTGTAAAGTTTGTTATATCCCTTTGAATATCCAGGTCCAGGAACAACTTTCTTCCATAATAAGTAGTGTGAATATTCAGCGTTCTCAATGTGTTTTTTATCTTTTGGGAATCTGGTTGTCAGTTCAGGATATTTAGCTGCGTTTGCCCTTACCAGTGTTCCCATTGTTTTCTTGTTTTTTCGAGCTTATCTGCAGCTGGCTTAGTGGCATTATATGCATCTGCGGCTGCTTTTGCTATTTCCGAGCTTACATCATATGTTCGGCTCTGTCTGTTCAAGGTGCCCAGTGTACCATTTTCTTCTAACTCTCTATATTTGTCATCAATAACTCTGATCTGCTTTGCCGAGTCCTGCAGGAGAGCATTATATTTTTGGGGCGGCATCTGTTCCCCGCATCCCGAGATGCCCAGAACTACAGCTGCTATCATGCCCAATGCAGCTGCTTCCAATGATTTCCTGTCCATAAATTTCTCCTTTTGTGACTAGTTCTGTCGGTCCGCCAAGGGGGGGGAAATCTCGTGGTACCTTGTGCTTTCATCATCGGATTGTATTTCTTAAAACGGAATATTTTCGTCCTTCACCGGTGGTATAAACTGATTGAAGCCACCGCCCGCTCCTTTTCCTTTACTTTCCGATTCATCGGGCGAGCTGCCGGCTGTATGGGTATTGCCGGGCCAGCCTGCCGGGATGCCGGCTCCGGTCCTTCCACCAATGCCGCTGGAGCCATTTCCTGCGATGCCATTGCCCATGGGCTGCTGGCCTTCCGTAGATGCAAGGCGGGTCCTCAAGGGCAGAGCCACAACATTGGCCATCACCTTCGTACTGTACTTTCTGGTTCCATCCTTCCCGATATAGGAACCGGTACTATACCGCCCTTCGATATATACATAGGATCCTTTCTTCAGGTGGTTGTATACTTCCTCCGCCAGGTTGCCCCAGGCCACTACTTCCACCCAATCAGTCAGCTCCTGCCTGTTTCCACGGGCGTCCGTATAAGTACGATTGACGGCCACGCTCATATTTGCCATGGCACGACCGGTCTGGGTTGCACGAATAACCGGATCCTTGCCAAGAAAACCCATAATCTGTACTGTATTCATAGTTGCACCTCGTAATTTTCAAAAACCATATAATACATATCTCTTCATAATTCCCAACACCATACCGGCAATGGGTCACTCTTTGCCGAATCTGCCGAAACCTGCCTGTCAGCGGCAGTCCCTGTACTTTCCCTGCCAAGGTGTATCTTTCATGGCTATCGCCTCCTTCCCAATTACGTTTAAATTGATAGTCAGGTCATTGCCCTTTAACTTAACTTCTACGGATATAATACAGCCGGTTTAATTATTTATCAATGAAATTCTAATGCGCATCTTATGCGCATAATAAAGTTCTTGCATTCGCTGGACTTTTGATGTAAAATAATTAATTTAATCAAAAATTCATTGAAATCCGTGACCACATACGAAGCCCCCCGAATCAGCCAGCTACGGGCGGGGATGTACATCCGGTCCCCACCTGCCAGAGCGACGGTCAACGTCCTGCACCCCAATAAACGCAAAAATACCCAGGAACCCCTCACACCGGATTTCCGGCCGAATGGTCCTGGGTATTTTATGAATGATTACTAGAACAACTCCATAATTAGGTATTATTACCGGATGTAAGAAAGTAATCCCAACTACACAGTCTCCTTCTCCAAGGGGGCTGCCCAAAGGACAGGGCCTGCGAATTAGGGAATTCTGCGATTTAAGAAGAATTCCAGCACATCGCATTGCTTACAGTTACGGTGACCCATGCATCACTCTGAGTATTCCGCACTAGGTGTACCGCCTGTCCGCTGAGGTGTACCGTTTGTCCGCCGAGGTGTACCGCTTGCCATTTTTAGGTAACTTCTTGAACTATTGGTGTACATGCCAGCTGAAATACTCCTAAATTCTTTTAATAAATATATTAATGTAATGCTTCCTGCCATAGAATGAAAACAGGGATGTAGTATTTCCCTTTGTTCTATGAAAGGGGGCCTTTTATTATGGCCAATTTTGCAAGGATCCGGCTCATCCTGGAACTTCATGAGCGCGGGATGCCTCATCCGTCGTGCGGATTACTATGGAGGTAAAAGAAAATGATTAACGATGAAGCACAACAGAAACTCCGCTACATGAATATGGAAGCATTAGTGGAAGCCCTGCAGAACCAGCAGAGTGACATGGAGTCTTATGCATCCTTGGACTTTGACTCACGGCTTTCGCTAGCTATTGATGAATGCTATTCCGTGAAACTCAATGACCGCATCCGGAGGCTTACCAGTTTGGCAGAGTTCCGTTATCCGAATGCGGATATCCATACACTGCACTTTCAGGGGAGAGCCTTCACCCGCGAAGAAATCTATTCTTATGCAAACTGCGAATATATAGAAAGTCACAAGAATCTGATCATTAACGGTTTTACCGGGGTTGGTAAGACTCACCTCGCCTGCGCCCTGGGGAAAGAAGCCTGCCGCCACCTCTACAGGGTCAAATATTTCCGTATGCCGGAACTCATGGAACAGTTCAACTATGGAACAGAAGTTGGCCGGAGTGTGGCCAGCATTGTGAAGAAATTTGCAGGCCACGATCTTCTCATCATTGATGAGTGGCTGCTTGAGATGCCAACTGTGGTTGAGCAGCAGTATTTGCTTGAAATCCTTGAGAAGTGAGTAATACGCGCTCAGAGAGCCACCCAATACGCGAGTGAGAGCCACCCCGTTTTTTGTTTGAATACGCGCTAGAGAGCCACCTTATGTCCTTGTACAATGGACTTGTGGAGATATTTCCACTTGTTCCACTGAAAGGATGTGGTTCTCATTGCAAACGAGAAAGAGATTCTGCTTCACATTCTCCGCGGTGAAAGCCAGCGCTCCATCTCCAGAACGCCCCAGGTTTTCCGCAACACGGTTTCTAAGATTGTCACGGCATATCAAGTTCAACGGCTTGATCCCGGCGCTATATCAGCACTGCCTGATGAAGCACTTCGCCGGCAGTTATTTCGTGATAAAGCTGATTCTCTTCTGTTCCCAGTTTGCCTATGAAGGCTGGCACCAGCAGCTGGCTGGTGGAGCAGTTGCAGATGCTATTCTGGACCGGATCATTCCCGGCTCATACAAGCTCGAAATTCAGGGATCCGTCTCTATGCGCCAGCGGATAACTGAGTCAGAGGAGAAAAACGAAAGTAAAACTAAGGCTTGAGTGTTAAAAGCACGCAGGGTTGCCGCCCACTGTCCACGGACTGTGGACGGCTCTCTCCTGCGGATTCACATTTTCTCAAAGGCCGTCAAGGGTGGCTCTCGCCCGCGGATTAGGTGTCTCTGAAACGGCGGAATATTCACTTTTACCGTGGTCCGGAAAAACTGGCTCTTTTCAACGAGCCCTAAAGGGGCTGAAGCCAGTGCCTGCGTATACAGTATTATTGAAACCTGCAAGGCCAATAATATAGATCCAGAAAAGTACCTGATCTACCTGTTCACCCGGATGCCCAACGAGGAGCGTCTTAAAGGTGAGACGGTATTAGAAAAATACATGCCTTGGAACCCTGCAATGCAAGAATCTTGCAAATAACATAAAGCCCAAAAGCTTATAGTATGATTATTCTATAACTTTCGGGCTTTTTCAATACACTCGTTTATCTTGCACTTACCACTCATGAGAGAAACGGAAAACTGGAAATCAAAGAAATCGATGAAATGAATATCTGAGAAAACACTAAAAGCCACTGGAATGAAACAAATCTCACCGGTGGCTTTTTATTTTCGGCTCGTTACTTTATACAAATTGATTTATTACTCGCTTAAATAATCTTTCATTACTTCCATAGGGTTTACATATTGCTCAATAATCTTTATCCCATTAGTCCATTTGCCGGCATAGGCTGGACTCAGTTGGAAATGTAATTGGGAATGATTAGGACCTGGTAAGAGCAAAACACTATAAATAGTGAAGTTTTTATCTTTATGCGCAAAAATCATATTATATGAAAATTGTTTGTAATTAAGATCATCTACACTAGAATAGTACTTTGAATCGAATAAATATAAAGACTTAGTATTCGAATCTACCCCAACATGGTCAATATCAATGGAAAAATGATGTGGCGAAGAATCAATGTCCTCGAATGATTTGTCATTGAATTTAATCGGAGCACGCTTTTGGGCTATATTAAAAAGAACTGCATTCCCGTCAGGCGACATCGAGACAAAGTGTCGATTAATATAACGCCCCATCATTTCCTGCCATATCATATCAAATTTTTTTACAACTATGTGATAACGTCCTCCATGACTTTTATGGTCTAGATTTTTAAAAAATCCAATTAAGTTTTTTAGAAGGTCTTTGTCTTTATCTTTAAAAGTCATATTTAGTTTGGCTTCTAGTTTTTTGATAATAAGGTTTCTTTCACTAATATAATCAAATTCTGCATATTTATGTTCCACTCTTTGCAGATTCAGGAACGAAGAAAATCTATAGATCGTATAGTTAATAGCAAAAGCCATACAATCAGTCAAAAATACAAAATGGCAAGTACCGGCTGTATTTCCTCTTTTGTCATGTATTTGAGATCTACACACACCATCAGCTGGGCTTCCAGCTCATAGGCAGATCCTCGGGCAATGTATAGGAAATGAATACGGTCTTTCAATATTTTCCTGCCAAACCCCTCGGCAATGTTAAAAGTAATCGATGTCACTGCCCTTCTCATTTGCGATGATAATGCATATAACTCACCAGATGGCAGTCTGGAAATGATTGTGTCATAGGTCGTAGTGGTCAGTTTCCTGGACATCTGGAATACACGCAGGTCGTGGTAGCTTCCCATGAGAGTTCTCCCTTCTCAAATGTCGATGATATTAAATGCAATTATACGCTAAGAATATTATATCATAGAATTAATTGTTAGATCGAGGTCGAGACCGAGGCCGAGGGGCAGCCGCTTCGCGGCGAACCTCCTCGATCCCGGTCTCTATCTTAGCGCCGAAGGCGCTATCCCACTCGATCTCGATCTCGGTCTCGCTACTCGATCTCACGTCTCTATGGCCATTGAGTTGAGGAACTGAAAGCGGATCCGATTGGCTGACTTTTCTTCATAAAACCTTCCCGCTGCCGGCTGGTCGGGAAATATGAGGAAGTCCTATCCAACCTCTGGAACTTTTCGTCCCTCTACTATATACATAACGAAAAGTCGCCGGATGTATAAAATCCGGGAAATTTTTTTCGTTGATATAGGATAAATGAGATCGATATAGAGGCCTAGATCCTGGTTCCGCAGGCCCGGCTATTATCTACTTGATAGTGGCTCTAATTTATATTACGATACAATGATTTGGTGGCGGTGCACCGGATGGTCGGCTTGGGGATAATTTCATAAGGAGGTGGGCATATGTATCAATATGTCACGAAAAGAGAAGTCAGCCCCTACCGCCGGATCTGTGGTCCCCTGCTGCAACGGGCAGCCAGCATCTTGAACAAAGAAACGGGGCCGGTGGAAGTGCAGCTCATGGGAAGCGGCGGCGCCGGGCTGGTCACCCGGAACGGGGACGAACCCTTCGACCTGGACTACAATCTCTGCTTCACCAATCTTCCGGAAAAATGGAAACATAACGGAAAAGGACTGAAGGACCTGGTCCGCCACACATTGGACAGGGAAATGGGCGAAGGATTCCGCTACGGACAGGATTCCACATCCTCCCTTTGCTACCGGTACCAGGAGAAGGGAACCATCATATTCAGTCTGGACGTGGCAATCCATATGAGAAAGGAAAAAGGCATTTCCCGCCTGATTCACGATAAAGAAGGAGACCGTTTCCTTTGGAATTTCATTCCTCACACGGAACAAAGGGCTGGAAGACTCAGCAAAATCCACGAAATGGGCCTGTGGCCCGCCTTCCGGGAGCGGTACCTGCAGAAGAAAAATGATGATATCCGGAAAGGACTTCACACGGCCTCCTTTATCATTTATACCCAGACTATCAACGAAATATACTTACTGGCTAATAAGGCCAGCATGACCCAGCGGTCCAATGCCCTGAACCCCTGCAGTTATGCCTACAAAGCACGCATGATCAACCGTGCTAACCAACTGAATCCCAATAACCCTACCTACAACGGCGGTAAAGGGAAAAAGAAGAAATAGGAATAAAAGGATACCGACCTATGGACCGGTATCCTTTTTTACCTGGAGCAGTGATATGGCAGGGCTTTCGTGTAAATGAGATTGAGACCGATGAGACCAGCCTGCAAAGCTGTCGGGTGAATCAGCAACATATAGCCCCATATGGGCAGCCGCTCAATTTCCCATCGGTCTTTGCAAAGTCAGTCAGTCGGAGCGTTTTTGAAACAATCCAGTATTTCCTGGGCGTAAGCGTGTATAATTTTTTTGTTTTTTATAGGAATACGTTCAAGGTCATCCAATGTCCGGGGCTTGGCTTCTGCAATCGAAATAATATCACGATTATAGAGAATATTGAACGCCTTAATTTTCTTACGTACTTCAGGACTTTTGATATTCTCTTCCTTTTCCAGTTGTTTCCATATCCGGTTGCGTAAATTCTTCAATTTTTTCAGAAGAAAATCTCTTTTAAATGATGAATACAGGTGTTCTTCTTCCATGAGGTCAGAAAGATAAGATTCTCCACGCTTAGTCAGTACAATATGGGAATCATCTGTACGCTTCAGATAATCCTTATGGAGACATTTCCGGATACTGTCCTGTATCTCCCGGCGTGTGAGTTCCGATAAATCTCCAAAATGGCGTTCTTTACTGAAAGATACCGGTTTCCCCCTTGCCTGTTTATGGGACCTGGAATAGGTATCTCCATGTAACAGATCGATTAACCTTGTCAGGGAATAGGATGTGCCCATGTCTTTCATATAGGACAGGATTTGGATGCATTCCGGATCCGGATATGTAAGGCAATTGCTACAGCGATTCCCGCATGGTTCTGTTTGATATTTTCCCAGATAATGTAAAAGATATTCATTCAGACAATGACGGGTATGACAATAGTCAACCATGGCCTGAAGTTTGCGCCTTTTCAGGTTCGCCCAGTCGGGATCAGCAAGGTTGGAACGAATCAGATCCTCCTGAATTTTTATATCGGCCCGGTTAAAAAGTAAAATGCAATCCGCCGGCTCTCCATCGCGGCCGGCGCGGCCGGCTTCCTGGATATAGGTTTCCAGGTTTTGGGGAATCTGGTAATGAATGACATATCGGATATCCGACTTATCAATTCCCATACCGAAGGCATTGGTGGCAATCATGATATTTATGGGTACATCGGAAAGATTTCCATTGTCACTTTCTGATAGTGTCCGGCCGTATGAATTGTGATATCCCATGAAGCGACTCTGGACTTCAGACTTTGCCTTTGTATCCATGCCTGCTTCATAGCAGCCTATGGATTCCGGGGGAATAGGCTCATAGCCTATACAGGGATGGGTGAGCAGGTTTTGAACCTCATAGACATCACTTTTGGTAGCGCAATATATAATGCCGGAAGCGCCAGGATGGTCAGCGACATAATTATAAATAAAAGCCTTTTTTTCATCGTTGGACCTCGTGCGCTTAATAGAGAACCTGAGGTTTCTCCGTTCTGCCGATTGCCCGAAAGTATTTTCATCTTCTGTAAATGGATTGATAATACGGTAATTTTTCATTCCCAGGGATTTTATAATATCCCATATGGTGACCTGCGTTGCTGTGGCGGTAAAAGCAGAAATAACAGGGCGATTCGGCATCTTCTCAATGGTCTTCCTGATTTTGGAATAGGATTCCCGGAAATCGTGTCCCCATTGCTGGATGCAGTGGGCCTCATCTACAGCGACCATGGAAATCTTCATTTTTTTCAGTATCTCAGCGAGCTTTCCTGACTCATCCACAAAGCTTTCCGGCGTGGTGTAAAGGAGCTTCAGGTTTCCGGCGGCGAATCGATCCAGTATTTTCTTACGGTCAGACTTAGACCGGGAAGAGTTAATAAAATCGACGGAGTCCCTGGGGCCCTTGTAGTGTAAAGTCTGATCTTTGGTCAATGCAATCAGAGGTGAAATAACGATGGATGGATCATCAAATAAAGTGGCCAGCACTTGAAAGCATAAAGATTTCCCGCTGCCCGTCGGGAGGATGGCAATGGTATCCTTTTTTTCATTATATATGGAATCAATGATAGCTTCCTGCCCTGGCCTGAAAGAATAATATCCCCATTCCATCATCAGTTCCCGTGGAGTCCTTGCCTGCCAATCCATTGAATAGTCCTCCTGATAATCGGTACCATACAATTAAGAGATAATCCTGCTATACTATCAGTATAGCACGGCCCTCCGGGACGCCGGGTCCCTGTTTCATGATAAATAATGGGCGATTGGAAAGGAGGCAGATTCTCCATGGAAACGCAGGAACAGATACAAGAACGGCTGAAAAAGATAGAAGAAGGAACCAATGTCATTCATGAACAGCTGGAAGCATTGGGTTCTTTCATTTTGAAAGATACTATTTTCAAAGCAGACCTGGAACGGATTTCTGAAGAGCTGCAATATCTGTTAGCCGAAGTTGATGAACTTACGGATCATGGAGACGAGGGACCTGTATATGCCGAAACCATAAGCCCCGAGAGGCCCTATTTATTTAACCCCTTTTGGAAACAGGAGATCCTTCCCTGGGCATACTGCAGCTATTTTCATCGCCCAAAGTCCCATAAGACTAAAGACATAAAAATAAAAGATACCCACTTAATGGCCTATTTCCAGAAAACCGGTAACACCTGGGAAGATCATGGCCAATTCATAAAAATCTTCGAGAAAGGAATCCACCCGATATGCAGCCTGTCCACAGCAGGTAGGTATGCGCTAACTTTTGCCTGCCTCAGTGCCATTCGGCAAGGTTTCTTTCATAGAGAAATCCAATATAATATTAGCCTTGATACCCTGTCAGTAAAAAGCATGATTGACGATGAGACTGATTTTATCGATACAGTCATGAAAAAAGCTGTAAATCTGCTCGGAATTGGTGGGAAAGACCTTACATTTGCCAATGCGGACCTTCTGGAAGGACATATGGATAGAAAGCTCAAAGATGGAATCAGGGAACTCACAGAAGAGGGGCTGTCTTATCCACTTTTATTAACCTGTAGCGAAGGCAGGGGATTTGCATTCAATCCTGTATTTCTGATGTTTGGAAAAGGATTTATTGATTCCAACAATATACCCATTGAGAAATTGGCGGAGTCCACTTCGTTTAAAGAAAACTTCAGAAACGGGGAGGAACGTCTGACTGATATTTTTAGAGAATACGCCGAAGACTATAAAAAGCATTCCAACCCCCGGAAAATAACGAAAACGGCTTCCAAAAAAGAGAGAGAAGCGGCATCGAAAACGCTTTCTGTACGGGAAGCAGAAGAAGCGGGATATACAACCCGGAAGATAGTGGTACCGGACACAAGGCCCCAGGACCAAAGACCGTTTGTGGCTATTTATAAAGAAGGCCTGGTTCCCATTCTTACAAGCAGCAATAAACTCATGCCTGTGATTGAGATGGTATTGAAAAAACTGGTCCGGAAGACAGGTAAAGGTATTCCAAGGGATATTGTCGAATTGAACCCCATGGACCAGGACTTTCAGGATGCCATGCTAAATGGAGTGGTAGCCAAATCTATCAGGAAACCGACGGACCGGAAGCAATGGGAAAGAAAAATCGTGGATCGATTCCAGGAAGGTATTCGCCTTTGTGAAGAGCGGAATATACTGTGCAGGGCAGAAAGGGAAGGACTTTATTATATCAATCCGGTTTATATCTTCAATGGACACCGGACAAAGCTTACTGCCCTGTAAGAGTATGCCCGCCGGCTGCGATAGGGCCGGATGATTATCTGGCCCTATATCTCCAGGGATGAACCTCATGGGAAACAGAATCAGCTTTCCCCTTCTTTTCTTTCCTCTCAGGGTCCGTCAAGGCAGTGATGATACCGAGAACCGTGAGAAGGATGAATATTCCTGCGATAATTGCCAGAATAGCCTTAATCACCGGAAGAAGAAAACTGAGGACAACAGCGATGACATAGAAAATGCCTCCGATAAGAAGGGCTGGAGCGAGGATGTTGGAGCAAAAGTATAAGAACACAAGAATACCCATTTGGGGGACCACCTTTCTAAGAGATTTACAGCCTGATAATAAACAAAAGGGAAAATCGGCTATACAGTGCCCTGTTACGCTATGATTAACCAGCCCACCCGGTGGACTTCGATTACCAATGAAAGACAGTTCAAGAGATTTCATATTGAGTCAGATCCTTTCAGTAAGCATTCCTTACAAAGGGCGGAAAATCGGAAAGATTTGCTTCTGCATTCTGGACCACCGTTTCAAAGTAAGTGTATCCATCATCCTGCCTGCAATGAACCTTATTAAACTTGGGCCGAATCCTTTTCGATGACTGCAAAATTCTTGCGGTTCTTGCAAAATCATTATGGTCAGCCCAGTTGCACATGAGACAGAAGAAGAAATCCTGGGTAGAAATATCCGCAGTTCCGTTCTTATGGGTATAGTTTCCTCCTTCAAGTGGCTGCTTACCGTTGAACAAATCCCTGATTTTATCACCCCATTTGGGATGCCGGAAGAGAGTTTCTTCCAGAAAAGCCTCGTCTGAATCTCTCATGGATTCACGGCTGAGATGAATATAGTGTCTGGCCATGGCCTTCTTGAGATCATCTACCGTATCCTGGATAGGAGAAATGGCCTCAGAATTAAACCGGTTCCCCGTAATGGCAAGATAATGGCTGCTTTCAAACATGCTGATATTCCGGCTGCGAATCCCGTTTCTGCGGAAGTCAAAATCCCGAATACTGCCACGGCCAATCAGGTGGATGCCATGTTCACCGGGAGAAATTTCAGCGTAGGTCCTGCAATGATCAAGGAGCGATGCAACGATAGAATCATCAGAAGGATTTATTGTGCCATCCCCAGAAATGCAATCATGGATATTAATTTCGATAAATGGATCTTTCTTCGTGAATACGAAGGCAATCCCTGAAATATTGGAATTATGATTAAACATTCTTACCGCGGAATCGAATGTGCCCCAGGTACGCTCATCTTTGACCCGGGCATATCTGCCATTCTTTGGATCTACGTAAATCCGTCTCAATTCGCCGGATTTTCCTTTTTTGAGTTTCCAGCAAACCCACTGCGTCAGGGTTTTGAGTTCATTGGGAATAGAAGTGAAATCGTTATTTTTGCTGTAAATCATGATGAAATCCTTTCTGCAGAGGGAATGACTCTGCAATAAACTGATTGATAAAATAGAAAAAGTAAAAATAAAGGTTGAAAACCAGAGAATAGATCGGTGCCCCTTTGGGGCACGAAGTTCCTATCACCCCCTTTCGGTGAGAAATGGTTATCTGCTTTCTTTTTCCCTCTCATTCCTGTACCGTTCCATACCTTCATAGAGCTTATCAATATAGGTGGAGATGTCATTGCAGATATGAATCTTGGAAGCCAGGCTTTTTTCTGCATTTTCATATTCCAGGGCACCCGGGTCATCTGGGTTCCTTTTGAAATAGCCGGACATGGACGTCCGGGTTTCCTTGAGAAGAATATAAGTGGGAATATAGAACGTTTCTGATGATTTCCTGAATAAAGTGCGCAGATCTGATAAATCATCCTCATTCATGACGAGAACGGTTGTCGCTCCATCGGTATAGGATGTGGTAAGACATTTTTTCTGATGACCGATCAGATCAGTGACGCATCTCGCCTTTTTCTCGGAGAAATCCGGATGCCGGGGATTCGTGAAGAAATCCTCATAGCGATCCAGGATATCCATATAAACGGAAAGTTCTTTTTGAAAGAAAGTCACATAAGTGTAAACATGCTGCTTGTTATCACCTGCCATGACCGGCTCCTTTCTGAGGCTGAAGCCCCAATAGGGCAATACGAGAATGATTGAGAATGGGAATACAGGACATCTGCTTTTCTTCCCCTCTTTGAGGGGAGATGACCATCTCCTTTCGTGGTCCCAGGTATAGACCGGAACATCGGATGCTCAGGCTTTTTTCTTTCTAATGTATTCGTAAGTTTCATTGATATTATCCATGAGGTTATGGCAGGTTTTAATTTTGGAATCCAGATTCTCTTGAATCATTACATACAGTGCCAGGACTCTGAGTGAAATAAGATTCGGATCATTCGGATCTTGCTGGCGCCGATCAAGCGCATCTGATATAAATTTCTGCAGAAGATTGCGTGTGGGACAGTAGAATAATTCAGCAGAATGATCAATGAGCTTAAGCAGAATACTCATCTCTTTTTCGTTCATATATACCATGCATCCCAGACAATTCTTAAGGGAGGAATCCAAAATTTCCTTCTGGCAGTCAATTGCTTCGCGCCACTGTTTCTTTTTTTCTTCCGGAAGGGGACTTAACGGACCGGTGTAGAATTTCTCTTTGAGATCCAGTATCTCCGTATATACGGGGATGTCTTCATTGGGAACGAAAATAACTTCTTTACTGTTTGTCATAATTTTTTCCTTTCCTGGAATACATGATTCCAAAATAAAATAGTTTGATAATTCCGGAAATCCGGCCGGAAACCCGGATGGAAGCCATAAACGATTGATTGTTTTTTGACAGGAGGTAGAGATGGTCAATGCTGCTTATGACCTCCATCCGGCCCTTTGGTCGGATGGATAAGAAATAGAAAAAAATGAAAATTGAAATGCTCTGGAAAGCTGCCGCCCGGTCTGCGGGCGGCAACTCCGGAGGACCAACGGCCTGAGCGGCACTCATGATTCCCTTCGTGGAACCATTTCTGAGATTCCGAATTACCCGCCGGAACACCGGATGGAAGCCACAAATAGTTGATTGTTTTTTTGACAGGAGGTAAAGGATATTCAATACCATTTATGACCTCCATCCGGCCCTTCAGTCGGATGGATAAGAAATAGGAAAAAATGAAAATTGAAAAGCACTGTGGAGCTGCCACCCGCTGAGCGGGTGGCGACTCCGGAGGTTTGATGGCCTGAATGGCACTCATGATTCCCTTCGTGGAAGTATGAGTAATTAAAAGTCCGAGTTAAATTTTTCGATAATGGAATCTTTACAAAGTTCCGACACGTTATATCTCCTTCCCTTAATGAAGTTGTATGCCCATTCCGGAATCGTCAGGTTGATTCGTTTTGACTTGAAGTAATGTTCTTTACGGTAAGCCAGGGTATCGACTGTTATGGACCTGACCTCAGAGCCTTTTTCCGCGGTCCCCCTGAAATTGTGTTCCGGCAGCATGGCTTTATTGTTCTCAAGGTCAATCAGCGTCTCGCCAAGAAGGCTCTCGGCTTCTGACAGTGCTTCGCTGTACTTCTTTCTAGAGACCATCGGCCTTTTATCGACATAGTCGGCCAGGTCCGGAAAGAAAGCTTCGATTTTGCCGTCGGTCTTACGTGTGAAAACTGCAAGGTAGGTGTGTACGAATCTGTTGTCCATGTTGATGTATCTCCTTATAAAAATAAAATAATAAAAAATGAAATGAAATGAACAACGTGATTCAGTAAGGCGCTGTGCGCCTTGTATGTGACCGATGCTTGCACAAAAGCATGAATCTCTCTCGAAGGGCCAATGGGATCAGTGGATGAGTAAGCCCTGCATCAGACACTGAAAAGGCACTGTGAGAGGGCCAACGGGCAACAGGGCTTCAGCCACGGAACCCCAGGACAGTCCGGAAACCCCATTGGGTTTCCACCTGATAATAAACAGGTTGCACGAATGTTGTATAAAAGCAGTGTACAAGAAAAGGGACATTGCTAAACGGGGGGACGCTCATCTTTAGGTGGCAAAGCCACCACATCTAGAATTGCAGAACAAATAAGGCCCCGCCAATTTATGCCCGATAAAATCGGGAAACGCAAAGAAGGAATTTCAGTATATGTCAAAATCATCGAAAAATTCGTTGTCAGATTTTACGAATAATCCTTGTTATTGGGCAGCGAATTCAAGGCAAAGCCATGACAGAAAATCATTACCGTACCTTTTCTCCCCTGTGGAGAAACAAAAAGCCTATGGAATATCCAAGCCATTAATAGCTTGGATATCCATAGGCTTTTTGCTGTCTGATAAGGTCCCGGCACGATTCGGGAAATTAAGGAACCACTGATCAAGTCGTTGTCAGATTTTATACTTATTATTCCTGGCCGAGTTATGACGAAGCAGTACATAAAAATTGTTATAAAATCCGGTTCTGCGAATGAATCAGCGCATCTTTAAATCTACCGGCGTCCCCAGGGCAATATAAAAAGGATGCCTCGGTAAGGCATCCTTTTAGGGAAGCGCTGATTAAATCGTTGTCAGATTTCATTCTTGGATTTTTATACAATGCGAGGAATAATCCGACGCGAATAGCGAGCTATTATAAGAAGGATTATGACGAAGCAGTTCATAAAAATCCTTATGAAATCTGACTCTGCGAATTAATCAGTGCTTCCCTAGTTTTCCCCTATTCCCAGGGCCCTTGTAAATGTGCCTTTTGTATTCATCCTGATATCGCAGACGTCCTGGAGGAACCGGTCCAGGTAATCTGCGGCTTCCAGGAAGTTTCTTCTTCCTATGGTCCCTTGAAAAGGACCCCGCCAGCGGTAGTCCCGGAAGGCGGCGAGGAGTTTTGCGGTGTCCCCGGTGACGTGGTACTGTTCCAGTGCCTCCGGGGCGGCGGCGTCGAAGCCGGAGAGGGCCAGCACCTGGACGGCGGCGGTAAAGGCGGCGGCCATGCTGTTTCTTGTACGGCCTGCGTTTCCTGCGGCCAGGAGGGTATCGTAGACTCCGTCGTCCCCGATTCCCGGCGGGAAGAGCTTTTCCGTGAGCTCTATGAGGTAGAACCAGTAAGCCATGTCTTCGTAGGATAGCTTCATCATGTCGAAGAGGAGCTCTCCCTCGTACTGCCGTATCACTGCGTATTCCGGGAAGAAGGCTGCGGTGTAGCGGATATGGGCAAAGGGAGCAGTGAGGCCGGTGCCGCAGCTGGCAAGGGCAGCCCTTGGGATGAAGCCCTTAAGGAGACCCATGGAGGCGGTGAAGAGGGTAAGGGCCTTTCCCCCTTCCTTTCCTTTGGTGCTGTGGAGTACGATGGCTTCGCCGGTCCGGAGCTGCCCATTCATTTTTCTGCCTCCTTATCAGGCGGTGTTTCGGGAGGGGTGATGCGCTCCGCCTTTACCCGCATAATGCGGAAGCCGTCCATCCGGAGCACCGAGAACCGCCATCCCGAGAAATCCACGTGGTCCCCGACCTTGGGGATCCGTTCCAGGTGGGAGAATACGAAGCCGCCGATGGTGGCATTGCCGTCTTCCCCGTCCAGATCGATTTCCAGGCGGTCCGATACGTCATCCAGGATAACGGTGCCGTCGAATTCATAGGTGCCGTCTTTGCGGCGGACAATTTCATAGGGCGTAGTGTCCACGGCCTGGGGAATTTCGCCGATGAGCTCTTCCACCAGGTCCTCCAGGGTCACCAGGCCCGAGGTGCCGCCGTACTCATCTACCACCACGGCGAGATAAATGCGGCGGTTTCTCATGAGCTGCAGGAGCGATGGCGCCGGCATGACTTCCGGCACCGTCAGGATTTCCCGGATAATTTTTTTCACGTTGCTTTCCCCGTGAAGGAGGCTTTCCATGAAGTCCTTCACATGGATAAAGCCCAGGATCTGGTCCTTGTCATCGATGCAGACGGGGTAGCAGGTATGGTGGGCTTTGGAAATGGTGCGGCGCATGGTGTCTATGTCGTCGTTAAAGTCCAGCACCACCATGTTGTTCCGGGGAATCATGACATCCCGCACCATGAGGTCGAAAAAGTCGAAGGAATTCTTGATCAGCGTGTTTTCCAGGGCGTTCAGCCGGCCGCTGCGGCTGCTTTCTTCCACGATGCACCGGATTTCATCTTCGGTGTAGGTGAAGTTCACTTCATTCCGGAAGGGGATCTTCTTCAGCCGGAAAATGCGGCGTACCAGGAAGAGTCCCACCTGTACGAGGGGCCGGAAAAGGTGGCGGTTCCAGTGCACCACCCAGCGGTGGGATGCCAGTACCGGGAGAGGTTCCACCAGGGCATGGGTGCCGGGATAGAGGATGGTCACCACCCAGTACGCCCCTACCAGCAGGATCACCGCCACTGCCAGCACCACGTCCAGTACCCAGTCCCACTGGTCTCCCACCAGGGGAGAGAGAATGTGATGGGCAGAAATGACCATGGTAAGGAGGCTGATGGCAAAAATGCCACAGTAAATGACAAAGGCCACCTGGGTGCCTCCCAGGATCTGGCTGGTCCTCTGGTAGAAGGGAGCCACCTTTTTGATGAGCTCCGGATCCTGTTCGTCGTTGTCCTCGATGTACTTCTTCCGCATCCGGGCAAAAGAAAAGTTCACCAGCGTATTTTTATAATTGAAAAATGAAGCAGCCAGGGCTGCCACTATAGAAAGGGCCAGCCACTGTATATCGGTACTGATAAGTCATTCCTCCTTGTGTGATAGAAATGGGGATACATGCTGTGGAAAAGGTTTATAGTCAATTGCGATGAGAGGTGGCTGAAGGGGAATGCCTTCGGCCTGGGGCGGGTAATGGGTGGGTGGCCAGCGGCCAATCATGTGTATGGGGCTAAGGGTGGTGGTTTTGGCATGATCAGCTGATTGCCCAAACGGGGTGCATGGGGCTAAAGGTGATGGGTGAACATCGCTGCGCTCGTTCACCGGGTTGTGGCTTCAACATCGCTACGCTCGTTGAAGCAGGGGCATAGGATTCGCCGCCAAAGGCGGCTGGAAATAAGCGGCGAAGCCGTTTTATATAAGGTTTCCCCTTCCGCTTAAGCGAAGCGTCCCAACCCGGTTGACGAGCGCAGCGATGTCAACCTACAACCTGGCGGGGCCAGCGCAGCGGCGCCCCCCACAACCCTTATGAACCCTCCATACAATTGGACGCTGTCCATCCCACTCCCCCTGGCGGAATCGTCCGCCGTTTCGCAGATTCTGCCTCTGCGAGGCAGATCCATCCTGCGGCTTTGCCGCGCCCCTTCTCTAAGGGGCTGCATGCTTAAGGTTATCTCACACTGGCTTGTTTATCATTGCGATAATTCCTATGCTCGGTAAGCGGATAATGGATTACAGTAAAGCAACGCACGCATTGTGCACAGCGAGCATATTGACGTATCGCAGGTGCGTGGTTTCGCATTGGACGAATATTTGGGATTGCCGCTTGATCACCCGCAGTCATATCATTCCACCATTCACCGCACGGTTGTGGAACCGCTTGGACTGAACCCTGATTTGGTGCACGTGCCTGGTGACGTGCTCGACGGGGCGCCGCTGAGCGACGGCGAACGCATTGCGGCTGCCGGCCCTGCCTACGATAAGGCAATCGAAGAGGCCGGTGGCATAGATGTGGAGATTCTGGGCATTGGCACGGATGGGCATGTGGGCTTCAATGAGCCGGGATCGTCGCTTGCTTCCGGCACGCGCGTCAAAACGTTGGTTGAGCAGACGCGCATCGATAACGCCCGATTCTTTGACGACGACATCGACAAGGTGCCTACGCATTGCATCACGCAGGGTATCGGCACGATTCTCAAAGCCCGCCACTTGGTGCTGCTGGCCTTCGGTTCGGGCAAGGCCGAGGCTGTGGCCGAAACGGTGGAGGGCGGTGTGAGCGCGTTCTGCCCGGCGTCCGCGTTGCAAATGCACCCGCATGCCACCATTATTGTGGACGAAGAGGCTGCGAGCCGCCTACGCCACAAGGACTACTACCGTTACGCCTACGCCCACAAGCCCGCTTGGCAGCGCATCTGATTGCTGCTCCGCAGTCGGTGTCCGCTAGCGTCCGGATTCTTCCACTCGCTGGAACATTCTGGACGTTTTTCGGCCTTCCAGCGGGAGGATTCCTCCACTCGCTGGAAGAATTGGATGCTAATTGAGGAATATGGCTGGGAGTGAATTGGAAGGTATGAAGATGGAACAGTCTCGTGAGCGGTTTGCGAATGAGGTGGACGTTGCGTTAGCGCAGTCGGCCCGTCGGGGCTGCGGACGTTTTCTTGGAGATAGTCATGCAGCCATTCCTTGGCTTTGACGATATTGTACCG
>ERZ772881.380-NODE-380-length-52073-cov-9.863663_pt1 | contig 52073 bp, 53 predicted proteins | sample MGYA00580581_ERZ772881 | MGnify/ENA primary metagenome ERZ772881 (study PRJEB29015, sample SAMEA2737668) | human gut metagenome | biome: human gut; feature: human-associated habitat; material: faeces | place: China | collected 2012 ...
CATAAAGTGTAAAGGATGTCCTTGCACAAAATGTAAACGATGTTATTCTTGACAAACTGCGGGCCCCTACAGCACAACGACGATGGGCGTCGTCCGCAATTTACGAAAATCGCAGCAGCGGATAAGTTCGTCCCTGCTGTAGCTGCGCCGTTCCGGCACCAGGCCGCCGGCATAGGCCAGGTGCGACAAGATGGCCTCAGCCGTCATGCCCCGTTCCCGCAGTGAGCGGATGGTGATGCCGTGCTGGCGCTTGGATAAACGGTTGCCGTATTCATCGACGAGCATGGGGACGTGGGTATATACAGGCGGTGTATATCCCAAAGTTTCCATGAGCCAAATCTGCTGGGCCGTCGATGACAGGAGGTCTTCCCCGCGCAGGACATGGGTCACGGCCATGGCTCCGTCATCGACGGAAACGGCCAGCTGGTAGGCATACATGTCATCGGCCCGGCGGACAACGAAGTCGCCGCAACAGCGCGCCAGGTCTTCATGGAAGGTCCCGTAGACGCCGTCCGTAAAGGAAATGATCCGCGCCGGTACATGGACCCGCCACGACGGCTTCTTGGTCATCTGCTGCCGCTGGGCTTCGCTCATACCGTAGCAATGGCCGTCATAAACGGTGTGCTCGCCGGCATGGGGAGCGCCGACAGCCTGCAGGCGGGCCCGGCTGCAATAGCAGGGATACAGGAGACCGGCCTTATGGAGCTTCTCCAGGGCCGCATCATAGCGGTCATACCGTTCCTGCTGGATGTACGGGCCATAAGGACCGCCTACATCCGGGCCTTCATCCCAGTTAAGGCCCAGCCAGTGCAAATCTTCCATCAGGGCCCGGGTATAGATAGGCTTCGACCGCTGTTCGTCGATATCTTCAATCCGCAGGACCAGCGTCCCGCCGGCCTGGCGTACCTGCAGCCAGGCCAGGAGGGCCGACCAGACATTGCCTAAGTGGATATAACCCGTCGGGCTCGGCGCAAAACGTCCGCGCATAGCACTCACATCCTAATCAGGCAGCGAAACGAGGTTGGCAAACAAATCCTTCGCTTCGCGGATTTTGGCTTCACTGCCCATGACGCAGACGTTGTCGTCTTCCATGACGGCACGGATACGCGGTGCCAGGGCCCGGATATCGGCAGCCGTCGTCGCCAGGAGCTGATCCCGGCGCTGCTGGGCAATGTCTTCCGTCGTGCCCGTAAAGTACCGGCTCATGGCCTTGGCTCCGCGCAGGGACGGCGTCAGGGGTACGTCAATGCGGCTCAGCGTCCCGATGACGTATTTCGTCATTTCCCGATCCGATACATCAAAGGATTCCAGATAATCGGCCAAGGCGTCATAGGCTTCGACGCTGGAGCGGAGATTGGGGTCACGGTACGAGCAGAAGACCATGTCGCCATTGTCATAGAAGCGGGTAAAGGCGCCGTAAGCCCCGCCCTGGACGCGGATTTTCGTCCACAAATAACCGTATTGGAGAATCGTGTCGAGGACCATGAGGGAGCCGTCGTAGTCATAGCCATGGCTGCGGAAGTTGCCGCCTTTGGCTACGTACTGGACCGTCCCGCTGGTCATGATGCCTTCATTCTTCCGGGACAGGCCGAAATCGCACAAGCCCTGAGGCTTTTCGCCCTGCGGCAAGGCTTGGATCCACGCCGGTACGACGACTTTGACCGTCTTCCAGTCTTCCTGGCTGGCCGTCACTTCCAAAGTCAGGGCCGAACGGGTAAAGATTTTTTTCATGACGGCAGACAGTTTGGCGCCGATTTCATCGGCATCGCTGCGGATGCGTCCGGCGATGTCCGTAATGAATTGGTAATAGGACAATTCCCCGGCGTCGCAGAAAGCTTCGACAGGCGAAACATAAGACAAGACGCGGTGCATGACGATCGTATGACCCCGGCGGAACGCATCCATATCCCAGCCGGCCTTCGTTTCTTCGACGAGCTCAGCCAGGCGGTCCTTATTGGTGAAAACCGTGTGCAGGGATATTTCCTTCAACAAATCGACGAGTTTGTCCAGGTTCTGTGTCAAGCCCTTGGCCTTGAAGCGGAAAACAGGCATGTAATCCTTATTGTCTGTCCGGTTTGAGAAAGCCGAGACACTGTAGTCGATGCCGCCGGTATACAGGTCGATGAGCGAGGCGATGTCCCCATACGTGTGGTCTGTCGTGTCCATGTCGCCGATGAGGTCGCTGAGCAGATAGACATAGGAAATTTCTTCCCGCGTCAGGCCGTGGAGGTCGAAGTAGGCATTGACATAGGTAATGCCGTTCGTTTCATCCGGGACATAGCAGACCGTGACGCCATCCATCGTCTGTTGTTCCATGGCAATCGAATCGACCTTCTTTTCCAGGTCGTCCCGGGTCAGGGTCGGAATCGTTTCCAGGGCTTCCGGCGAATCGGGCGTAGCCTGCCGTTTCTGCAGGGCCTGGGAATCAACCACGATGGCATCGATTTCTTCTTTCGAAAGCGAAGCCTTGTAGGCCGCCAGCTTATCTGCCAGAGCCTTGTCGTGCCGTTCCGTCAGGCCCGGTTCAGGGACTAAGGACACGAGAGCATAATAAGGATTATCCAGGATATATTTCTGGATCAGCCCTTCGAAATAACCGTTGTCGATGCCGCGGCGCAACGTTTCCAGTGCCCCTTCATAGGACAGGGCTGCCAGGGGATCCATATCGTAGAGCCACGTATCCATGCAGCGGATGCCATAGATGAGTCCCTTCGGGCGGCCGACGAAATCGGCTTCACGCAGGGCAAATTCCGTCCGGTTCAGGGCGCCTGTGAGCAAGGTCTTGTCCAGGCCGCTGCGGACCATATCGCTGAGGACCTTGCGGACAAGCGGCAGGATCTGAGCCTGTTTGTCCGGATCCGACCCATTGACAGAAATGCCCCACAAAGGCTGCAAGATGCCATCCTGGAAGTCACCGGAAATATCCTTGCCCAGTCCGGCATCGACCAGGGCCTTTTTCAGCGGAGCTGCCGGCGACTGCAAGAGGACATAAGTCAGGACTTTGAAAGCCATGGCTACGGTCGGGTCCAGGGCATCGTCGATGACATAGGTCAGGCTGTGCAGGGTCTTGTGATCCGTCTTTTCTCCCGTCGCAATGCCATAGGGATAGGTCTTGACCTGGCTGCCCGGGCAAGTCTGGCGGCCGATGGCCGAATCGACAGACTGGACATGGAACTGGCTCAGGTATTCCCCATCGATGAAGGCCAGGGTCTGGTCGATATCCATATCGCCGTAGAGGAAGAGGTAACTGTTCGACGGATGATAATATTTGGCGTGGAAGGCAGCAAAGGATTCCTGTGTCAAGCTGGGGATATCATCGGGATTGCCGCCCGATTCGACGCCATACGTCGTATCCGGGAAGAGGGCATCCATGACGTGCCGTTCCATCTGCGAATCCGGCGAAGAAAAGACGCCTTTCATTTCGTTATAAACGACACCGCGATAAGTCAGCTCACTATCGGCCGAATCGAGATGATAGTGCCAGCCTTCCTGCATGAGGACCTGTTTATCTTTGATCATGTTCGGGAAAAAGACGGCATCCAGATAGACGTCCATGAGGTTCTTGAAATCGGCAGCGTTGCGGCTGGCTACGGGATACATGGTCTTGTCCGGGAACGTCATGGCATTGAGGAAGGTGTTGAGCGAACCCTTTACCAGTTCGACGAAGGGTTCCTTGAGGGGGAACTTCCGGGAGCCGCAAAGGGTAGAATGTTCGCAGATATGGGGTACGCCCGTGCTGTCAGACGGCGTCGTCCGGAAAGAAATGGAAAAGACTTTATTGTCGTCATCATTCTGGATATATAACAAGCGGGCACCGGACTGGATGTGGTGCAACTCATAAGCCTGGCTGTGCAGTTCCGGTACGTAACGGGACCGGTCGACGGCAAAGCCATGGATAGTCTGTTTTTCTTGTAATTTCATAAAAAAATGCTCCTTATCGTATATATAATGTATATGATGGGCTTGCTAAGCCTGCAAAAGCAGCTGGCCCAGAGCCGCTACGGTATCGGCCGTATACTCTGGCTGGAAGGCCTTCCGTTCCGCTTCATTGCCATACCCGTAGGTGACATAGATGACGGGCAGGCCCAGTTCGTGGGCTCCGATGACATCGAAGCGGCGGTCGCCGACCATGACGGCATCGCCTGGCTGCAGCGGGCCCAGGCCATCCAGGATACGGCGCATGACATCGGCTTTCGTATCGGTACCGCCGACGGCAGGCCCGGCAATGGCTTCCACGTAAGGCGCGATGCCGAATTTCTGGCAAATCGCTTCGGCATGGACCTGGGGTTTGGATGTAGCGACAAACGAGCGGATGCCCGCTTCTTTCATGGTCTTCAGCATGGGAACGATGCCGTCGAAAGCCCGGTTCTCGAACTTGCCGATCGTGCTGTAGCGTTCCTGGAAATAGGCATAAGTCCGGCGCGCCTTTTCCGGCGAAAAGCCATAGACTTCTTCAAAAGTCGTCAAGAGCGGCGGCCCGACGACGGTGTGCTGGTCCAGCCGGCCTTCTGTCGATTCGCCCATTTTTTCCAGGGCATAGGCAACGGAATTGATGATGCCGTCTTTAGAATCGGTCAGCGTACCGTCCAGATCGAATAAAACGTATTTATACATAATCTTCTCCTGTTAAAACTATACTTAATGTGTACCCTATCTATTTTAGCCTGCTTTGCCAATATTTGCAATCATTTGGCCGGCACAGAGACCGTGAAAAATTTCCCATTGTTGACCATTTTGGTACACTTATGGTATAATAAATTTATAATTAACAAATAATTATTTTTAACTATATCTGCTCCGCAGACTCTCAGAAAGGAAGTGCTCTCATGAAACACGTCATCCGCCCTTCTTACGATTTATATATTAACGGCCGCTGGGTCCCGTCCAGCGACGGTTCTACTTTTAAAGCCATCAATCCAGCCAACGGCGACGTCCTCTCCGTCTGTGCCGAAGCGACGCAGGACGATGTCAATGCCGCCGTCCGCGCAGCCCAGGCCGCTTTCCCGGCCTGGAAAAAAGTATCCCCCGTCAAACGGCAGACGATCCTCCTGAAAATCGCCGACATCATCGAAAAGAATGCTGATACGCTGGCCCTCATCGAAACCCTGGATAACGGCAAGCCCATCCGGGAAACGAAAGCCATCGACATCCCGGCAGCGGCCGACCATTTCCGCTATTTCGCCGGTGTCCTCCGCAGTGAAGACGGCCGGGCATCCACGCTGGACGACCACACGCTGAGCCTGGTCATCCACGAACCGATTGGCGTCGTCGGCCAGATCATCCCCTGGAACTTCCCCTTCCTCATGGCCGCCTGGAAACTGGCACCGGCCCTGGCTGCCGGCTGTACGATCATCCTCAAGCCGTCGAGCACGACGTCCCTCAGCGTCCTGGAACTGATGCACCTCCTGGAAGGCGTCCTGCCGGACGGCGTTGTCAACGTCATCACCGGTAAAGGCTCCCGGTCGGGCCAGTACATCCTCGACCATCCGGACATCCAGAAACTGGCCTTCACAGGCTCTACGGAAATCGGCCGCGACGTCTATAAGGCAGCTCAGGAAAAACTCATCCCAGCCACCTTGGAATTAGGCGGCAAATCGGCAAACATCTTCTTCGACGACTGCGATTGGGACATGGCCATGGACGGGGCCCAGCTGGGCATCCTCTTCAACCAGGGCCAGGTCTGCTGCGCCGGTTCCCGCATCTTCGTCCAGAAAGGGATCTACGACAAATTCGTCGCTGAACTGGCAGAACGCTTCAACCGCGTCAAAGTCGGCCTGCCCTGGCTGGAAGACACGCAGATGGGCGCCCAGATCGACGGCCGTCAGGTCGAAAAGATCCTCAGCTACATCGAAATCGGCAAACAAGAAGGAGCACGCCTGGTCTGCGGCGGCGAAAAAGTCACGACAGACGGACTGGAAAAGGGCAATTTCATCAAGCCGACGATCTTCGCCGACGTCACCAACGACATGCGCATTGCCCAGGAAGAAATCTTCGGCCCTGTCGTCTGCATCCTGCCCTTTGAAACGGAAGACGAAGTCATCGCCATGGCCAATGACAGCGAATACGGCTTAGGCGGCGCCGTCTGGACGCGCGACATCAACCGGGCCCTGCGCGTAGCCAAAGGCGTCGAAACGGGCCGCATGTGGGTCAATACCTACAACGCCCTGCCGGCCGGCGCACCTTTCGGCGGCTACAAGCTCTCCGGCATCGGCCGCGAAACGGATAAGACGACCATGCGCCATTACATGCAGACCAAGAACATCTTCATCAACCTCTCGGAAAAACCGAGCGGCTTATACGAATAAATCATCGTGAAAGGACACTTCCTTTATGACAGCTAAAAAAATCATTTCTCTCCTCCTCATGCTGCTCCTGGCCTGTACGGCCGTCTACGGTTTCACCTCCGTCGACCGGCCGGGCCAGAGCCAGCCACAGGCCACGACGAGTGCCAGCACTAAGAAATAGTAATTGACAAGAACCTCCTTTCTTCCTATAATAAAGCCATTGCAGAGAAGAAAGGAGGTTTTTCCATGAAAAAGGTACTGTCGAAAAAAGAAAAAGCCCGGCGCCAGACCATCCGCCGGTCGCCGAAGATCAAACAGGCCATCCGCCGCCTCGACCCGTCGCGCATCCTGACGCTGGATCTGGAAACGACGGGCCTCACAGCCGACGCAGAAATCATCCAGCTGTCCATCATGAACGGCTGCGGTGACGTCCTCATGAACCGCTATTTCAAACCCCTCTATACGGAACGCTGGGATGAAGCGATGGAAGTCAATCACATCACGCCGGAACAGGTCGCCCAGGAAGACCCGTTCATCCTCTGGGCCGATACGGTCAGCCGCCTTTTCATGGACGCAGACCTCATCGTCGGCTACAGCACCTTCAACGACATCGCCAAGCTCCACGCTTCTGGCGTCGTCCTGCCCGACAAGGACATCTATCTCGACCTGGCCGAAGCCTTTTCCCTCATCCATTATCAGGAAACGAAGACCATTACCTATGAAAAGCTCATGAACTGCGCAGCCCATTACGGCTACCACGGCCGCAACTGGCACGACAGCCTGACCGATACGGACGCGACCCTCTTCTGTTTCCAGCACATGCTCGATGACGACCAGGCCATCTTCAAAAAACGCCGTTACCCGCAGATCAGCGGATAACGGCGTTTCGTCGTCTCAGTCAGACGCCCCGGTCATCGGGGTTCCAGATGAATTTATGGAGCTGGAGCTGCATGTGCCAGTCCGTCAGGCGGTTTTCCTTCATGAACTCGACGATGCGCCGCGGCTCGATCTTGCCGAAGACGGCGCCGACATAGACGGCACACTTCGGGCGGTACAAGCGATAGACGCCCAAAGCCTGACGCAGGTCGGCTTCATCGCCGACGACGAACTTCAGGACGTCCTGAGGCCGGAGCTTCTCGAAGTTTTCCGGCAGCATACGATTGGCCATGTCCGAAGACAGGCTCTTGTAATCGACAGTGAACCAGACGTGATCGTATTTGAAATACGGTTCGATATCCATACTGCCATTGGTCTCGATGTTGACACTGTGCCCTTTCAGTCCCGCCAGAAGGGCGTGGATATCCTGGCACAGCGGTTCGCCGCCCGTCAAGGTGACGTTGGGATAGGAGACCTGGGCGATGATGTCGGCAATGTCCATATGCTGGCCTTCATTGAAGGCATAGGCCGTATCGCAGTACGAACAGCGCAGGTTGCAGCCGCAGAGGCGGATGAACGTCGCCAGCTGGCCGGCTTTCTTCCCTTCCCCGTCGATGCTGTCGAAAATCTCGTTGACACAGAGGCTATAATTCATAAGTGGCCACGTTCCCTTCACTTTCCTGGACCGTTACTTTGACACAATGGGGCACGGTGTCGCAAATCCATTTGGCGATATTTTCCGCCGTCGGATTGAAGTCGAAGACATCGTTCAGGTTCTGATGATCCATCTTGGCATGGACCAGTTCCTTGATTTTCTTGAAATCGACGACCATGCCGTTGTGGTCCAGTGCTTCAGCCTGGCAGGTCACATAGATGATCCAGTTATGCCCATGGAGATGCTCGCACTTACTTTCATAGTCGAGGACCAGGTGGTGGGCAGCGGACACTTCCATCCGCTTGGTTACAGTATACAAAAGGCGTTCCTCCCTTATCGCTCGGGCCAGCTATAAGCCAAGCTGGTAGATGCGGTTGGCATTGTTGAAGAAGACGTCATCCCAATACGTTTCGGGGATGAAATCTTTGACAAAGGTAATATAATCGGCGAAATTGGCCAGGGGCCAGTCGGTCCCGAACATGACCCGGTCGTAAGACCCGAGATAGTTCAGCCAGTCCCGGAGCATGGAGATATACCCCTGTTTGTCCCGCAGGAAGGTGACCATGTCGGGAATCTTGCCTTCCAAAAGGCCTGACAAATCGACGGCGACGTTGTGGTTCTTTTCCAGGACGGCAATGGCATCCTGCAGGAAAGGATTGCCGATGTGGCACATGACGAACTGGACGTCAGGGTATTTGACGGCCGCTTCATCGAGGGTCATGGGATGGCTGTACTTCAAAAGGGCATTGGCCGTCGCCGTCAGGCCCGTGTGGATGGCGACGGGCTTATTGTACTTCCGGGCCAATTCGTAGATCGGGTCGTAGAGTTCATCATAGACGTAGACGTGGTTATAGCCCGGATAGAGCTTGATGCCGCAGCACTGCTTGCGCTTGAGGTTCTCTTCGACCTGTTCCACCATGAGGTCCATATTGTCATAAAAAACGTTGCTGTCCAGGCCGATGCAGTAACTCATGTAATCGGGATAGTGATGGCCGGCCGGGTCCAGGGTCTTGTTTCCCATGACGACGCCGTGGACGATATTGTTATCTTGAAAGGCCTTGTGCAGACATTCTTCGGTATTGGTATAACCGGCAGCAATAGCAATCTGATTGAAGCCGATATAGTCACAGAAATGGAAATGACTGTCAATGACCCGCAATTCCTTAGCTTTCATAAGCACCTCTATTCCTGGATAGCCGTTTCCAGGGCAATGTGAATCATATCATCGAAAGACGTCTGCCGTTCTTCCGGCGTGCAGGCTTCTCCCGTCAGCAAGTGGTCGCTGACCGTAAATAATCCCAGGGCCTGGGCGCCGTATTTGGCAGCCAGCGTGTACAGACCGGCCGTTTCCATTTCGACGGCCATGATGCCATACTGGGTCAGTTTATCGTTGTCGATTTCGTCATCGTAGAAGCGGTCCACCGAGACGATGTTGCCGACCCGGGCCGGGATACCCTGCTTGACCGACTGTTCATAAGCCTGGCGCAGGAGGGTGAAATCAGCCAGCGGCGCATAGTTGATGGAACCGCCGAAAATGTTGCGGATGATCGACGAATCCGTCGTCGCCCCCTGGGCGATGATGACGTCGCGGAGCCTGATATCTTTCCGCATGGCCCCGCAAGTACCGACGCGGATGAGTTTCTTCACGCCGTAATCGCGCATGAGTTCCGTCGCATAAATGGAAATCGACGGGATTCCCATGCCCGTCCCCTGGACCGACAGGCGGACACCCTTATAAGTCCCCGTATAGCCGAGGATGTTGCGGATATCCGTATAGCAGACGGCGTCGTCCAAAAAAGTTTCAGCAATATATTTAGCCCGCAAGGGATCGCCAGGAAGCAAGATGCGGTCGGCGATTTCACCGTCACGAGCAGCAATATGAAGACTCATGATAATTTCCTCCTTAAAATAGCATATATGTATTATACCACATGGTTTGAAAATGGCTATCTCTATGCTACAATGTATAGTAGGTATCAAAAGGAGCGGTCATCATGAATGAAAATCCCTTATCTCACATCTTGGAATATAATCTGGACCTGGGCAAAACCAAGCCCGACACAGTCCATCGCGATGAAAAGTATTGTCCGTTTTGCGACGTAGCCCATCTGAAGAATGTCATGGAAAAGCGGGGCCCTATGATCTGGCTGGAAAATGCCTATCCCGTCCTCAAGGATTCGTGGCAGACGCTGATCATCGAAAGTGATGACTGCGATGGCGAATTTTCATCGTATACGCCGGAATACGCCCTGAAGCTCATCCAGTTCGGCCTGGAAAAATGGCAGCAAGTCAAAGACATGGGGAAATTCCGGTCCGTCGTCTTCTACCGCAACCACGGCTACATGTCCGGCGGCACGATCCATCATCCCCATTCGCAGATCGTCGGCTTCAAGGACTACGACTATCACCAGGATATCAAGCCCTTCCATTTCGTCGGACCTGCCATCGTCGAGGAAGACGGCCTGACGGTCAACTTGTCCCAGCGCCCCATCATCGGTTTCTACGAAGTGAACCTCATCCTCAAGGACCGGGAAAAGCTGGGGAAATTCGTCCGCTATATGCAGCGGACGGCAGATTATTTCATGCACTCCTTTGTCAGCTTCAACGACAGTTATAATATCTTCTTCTATGACTTCCCGGCTGACGATGCCTTGTATGTCAAAATTATCCCGCGCTTCCTGACCAACCCCCTCTACGTAGGCTATATGATTCCCCAAATCGCGAACGGAGGCCATTCAGCGCGCTTCATTCATGCTTTGCAGCAGCGCTTGCATGAACTATAAGAAAGGACGGTTATTACAACTCTATGCGTTTATTTGCAATCGGTGATCTACATTTATCAGGCAATCCCCCTAAAAAGCCGATGGAAGTCTTCGGCAGCCGCTGGAAGAACCATTGGCAGCGCATCGCCGCCGACTGGAAGAGCCGTGTCAGTGACGATGACGTCGTCCTCATCGCCGGCGATACGTCTTGGGCCATGCACCTGAAGGATGCCCAGGAAGACCTGGATCAGATCCGGGCCCTGCCGGGCAGGAAAATCATGATCCGCGGCAACCATGACTACTGGTGGGAAAGTGCCGGTAAGCTGAACCGCATGGACGCCGAAAATAAGATACAGTACCTCTACGGCTCGACAGCTGTCCTGGGCGACAAGGAAATCGCCATCTGCGGCACTCATGGCTGGGTCTGCCCCGGCGATATCCATTACCAGGAAGACCGGGACGCCAAGCCGTACCGGCGGGAACTCCTGCGCGTCGAACGGACCCTGCAGGAAGCGGAAGCTTTACAGTGCCAGCATACGATTCTCCTGCTCCACTACCCGCCGGTCTGCGACCTGACCAAGCCCAGCGGCTTTACGGACCTTTTAGAAAAATACCACGTCCCGCTCTGCGTCTTCGGCCATCTCCACGGCATGCAGCCCGGGACCATGTTCCCGCGCCGTTATAACGGGACACTGCTCCAGCTCGTCTCGGCCGATTACCGGGACTGCAAGCTCTTAGAAATCAAATTCGACGGACAGGAGGCCCTGCGATGAGCCAGATAGCCAAAAAACACCTCTTAGCCGGCATCATCTTCGGCGATGCCGAAACGGGTGAATACATCTATCTCCCTGGCGGTGAAGTCGGTACAGACCATCCGCTCTGCGTCTTTGAACACGACGGACAGAAAGAAGACGTCGATCTCGACCAGGCCGGCTACCTCGTCGACCACCTGACCTTGAAAAAATGCAGCCACCCCACCCTGGGAAAACGGTCGTTTTAGCAGTAAAAAGGGATTGTCGCACGAAGGCTTTTGCCGTCATGCACAATCCCTTTTTTCACGTGGTTTGCCGTGGTTCGTGATTTGTTTGCCGTGAAGGTTTAAATTTTTTAACAATCTGCTGTATGAAAATATCATTTTTCTTGCAGCTGTGAGAATTTTCGGCAAACGAACCACGCCAAACGAACCACAAAAGGGGCTTGTCGCTTAATGCGACAGCCCCTTTTCGTTTGTCGATGAACGACGAACGGTCTACGATGAACGACGAACTAGCTCTTCTTAAGGGTAAACCAGAAGGTGACGCCATCCGTTTCGTTGCGGACGCCGTATTGTTCGCCGTGGAGTTTCACTAAGGCAGCAACCGTTCCCAATCCCAGGCCATGGCCGCCGAAGACGCGTTTCGGGCTGCGGGCCCGCGACGAGTCGATCTTATAGAAAGGCTCCCAGATGCGCTGCTGATATTCTTCAGCAATGTGGCTGCCTTCATTGTAGACGGAGATGCGATACCGCGTCCCCAAGTCATCGGCAAAGACGCGGATATGTCCGCCGGACCTCGTATAATCAATGGCGTTGCTCAAGAAATTGGTCACAATCGTATCGATCCGTTCCGGGTCGCCATAGACGTTCATCTCAGCTGGCAGCTCCCAATCGGCAGTGATGCCCTTATCGGCAATGGTTTTGGCAAAACGAGCCTTGCTTTCTTCGGCCAGGGCCGTGAAGTCGAAGACGGTCTGCTCCAGTTTGAAGGAGCCCGTTTCCAGGCGCGACAAGTTGAGCAGGTCCTTGACCAGTTTATCCATCTTCTGGGTTTCACTGCGGATGACGGCACAGTAGCGCTGTTGTGTCGTCTTGTCGATGTCCAGGGTGTCCAGCCCTTCGGCGTAGCCCTGGATGATAGCCAGAGGCGTCTTCAACTCATGGGAGACAGCGGACAAGAAGGATTTGCGCATATGTTCCACTTCCTTGGCCTTATCGAGCTGTTTCTGCAGTTCCGTATTGGACTGCTGCAGCGCCGTCAGTGCGACATCGAGCTGATGGGCCAAGGTATTGATGCTGTCGCCGAGTTCACCAATTTCATCGTTGAAATGCCCCTGCCAGCGCTTGGAAAAATCGAGATGGGCCATGGCCACGGCCAGATTCTTCAGTTCCAGCAGGGGCCGGGTCATGCGCTTCGTCAGGAAAAGCGTACCGATAAGGGCCAGGACCAGCCAGAGGAGGCCGCAGACGATGATGAACCGTTGGACGATATAGATATTCTCCCGCATGGGCGCGACGGACTGGCTGATGATGACATAGGTGCCATCCTGGATGCGGTCGATGAGGTTGAAATGCTCAAAATCGGGCATATCCTTATACAGCTCAACCTTGCCCAGCATGTCCTCATCAGGTACCTTGCCATTGAGCAAATCCAGGAGCTCTTCTACATGCAGGGGCATCTTGAAATTGTTCTTCACCTGAGCCGCCTCATCTTCTTTCCCCGTGACGACGACATCATGGCTGGTGAGCGGCGGTTTATCCGGCGGAATAAAGACCCGCCGCCCCGGCCGGGATGAATAGACGAGCCGGCCATGGTCGACGATGAGCACATCCAAAGCATAATGCTGGCTCAAATCATCGAGCTGGCTCTCGTCTGGCTTGCCTTCTTCCCGGTAGATGGTGCTGATTTTCTGGCTGGCTTCACTCATGGCTTCTTTCTTCATGAAATAATAGTAACGGTCAAAGCCGAAGCCAACGGCTGCCATGAGAGTGATGATGAAGAAAATCGTAAAAAAGCCGACATAGAGTCCAGCCTTAAACTTTAACGACCAGCGCGCTTTGCTCATTTGCCATCATAGCGGTAACCGTAGCCGCGGACCGTGCGGATATAGCGGCCTTTATCGCCCAATTTGATGCGCAGGCGGTTGATGTGCGTATCGACAGTCCGCAAATCACCATAATAATCGTAATTCCAGACCTGATTGAGGATCTGACGGCGGCTCAGGGCCTTGCCGGTATTGCTCATGAGATAATTGAGGAGCTTGTATTCTGTCGGACTGAGGTCGACGTTCTTGCCGTCGATGACGACCTGGCGGGCATCGCGGTCGATGGCGACGCCATCGTCGGCTTCATGCGTTTCCTGTTCATTCTGGGAACGGCGCAGGAGGGCTTTGATCTTGGCGACCAGGATTTTCGGGCTGAACGGCTTGGTGATGTATTCATCGGCACCGAGGTCATAGGCAAAGAGCTGGTCGATTTCTTCGCCCTTGGCCGTCAGCATCATGATGGGCACTGTCGATTCACGGCGGATTTCACGGCAGACAGTCCAGCCGTCGTACCCCGGCATCATGACGTCCAGGAGGATGAGGTCCGGGTGTTCTTTATCATAAATATCCAAGGCTTCTTTGCCGTCCGACGCTTCCAGGATTTCGTAGCCTTCGGGCTTCAAGAAATCGATGACCAATTGACGCATGAGCTGTTCATCATCAGCAATGAGTATTTTTTCCATAGTTAGTTGTCCTTCTTTCTGATAGAGTCTGTATCCGGCAGCTGGTCCAGCCAGTCACTGATGGACCGGCCGCAAAGGATGAGGTCCGGTGCCAGGTCCCGCAAGGGGACCAGGACGAAAGCCCGCCGGGTCAGATAGGGATGGGGCAAAGTCAGGGTTTCCGTCCGGCACGTTTCGTCCGGGCTGTAGACGAGGTCGATATCAATAGTCCGGGCGCCCCACTTTTCGTGGCGCACGCGTCCTAACCGCCGTTCGATATCCAGACAGGCGTCAAGCAGTCCCTGTCCGGACAGTTCCGTTTCGACAGCCACGGCCCCGTTGATAAAGGCAGGCTGGTCGGTCTTTCCCCAGGGCGGTGTTTCATAGAACGGGGAAACGGCCGTCACCATTACCCCTGGCGTATCGGCCAGGAGACGGACAGCCTGGCGCAGCGTCGCCATCCGGTCGCCCAGATTGGCGCCGATACTGAGATAGAATCTAGCCATGGCGCCGCCTTTCCAGGACGATGGCCGCATCATCAAAGGGTCCGCCGATGGGGGCCTGCGGCTTATGGACGGTCACGGTCAGGGCCTGGACCGGTGGGAACTCGGCCAGGATGCGGTCGGCAATGACCTGTCCCACCCGTTCGATCAAGTCGAAGGACGGCCCTTCGACGACTTCCTTGACGACGCCATAGACGGCACTGTAATCGACAGTCTGCGTCAGGTCATCGGTCTGGCCGGCCCGTCCCAAGTCCGTTTCCAGCGTCAAATCGATGTGAAAAGGCTGGCCCTGGCGCTTTTCTTCGGGCAGACAGCCATGATACCCATAAAAATGAAGTCCTGTCAGGACGATTTTATCCATCTTTTTCCTCCTCCATGAGCAGTTTCCAAGCCTGATCATAGGCGGCTGTCCCCTCTTTCAGACAGCCCGATGACGCCGTCGTTACGATATTGGAATCGATAGCCATGCGGTCGCGCATGGTCAGGCATAAATGAGTCGCTTTGACGATAATCAGGACGCCTTCCGGATTGAGGCCGCGGCAAATGGACTGGCACAGGTCATCGGTCATCCGTTCCTGGAGCTGCGGCCGCCGGGCCAGGATGTCGACGGCGCGGACAAAATGGCCGAAGCCGGCGATAGTCCCGTTTTTCGGATAATATGCCACATGGACGGAGCCGAAAAAAGGCAGCAAATGGTGTTCGCACATCGAATGGAAGCGGATGTTGCGGACGACGACCAAGCCATCGCTCTGGGTCGCAATGGGAGCCTGCCACTCGTCATCGGGATTTTCCCTGAGCCCCGAAAAAAATTCCCCAAAAGCCTGAGCGACGCGGTGCGGCGTCTTTTCCATACCCAAAGCCTGGAGATCCAGTCCCAGGGCCTCTAAAAACTGCCGCATCGCAGCGACGGCTTTTTCATTTTCTTCCAACGTAACCAGGTCCTCCTTTATTTACAAAATGAAGTAATACGCAGCGATAAAGATAAGGCCGCCGATAATGATGAAAAAAGGACTGGCATACTGCTGCCAGACACTTTGCACGTGATCGAGATAGATTTCCTGTGGATCCGCCGGATTATAACGAAGGTCCAGTTCATCGCCGGCCGTATAATCCCATTCGGCATCGCCAAAGGCATACCGGGCCTGATAAGTCTTGCCGTCTTGCGTCTGAAAACGGACGACGGGGTAATAAAGAGTTCCGCTCTTCATCTTCTTTTCTTCAAATCCGAGGAGCGTCCCTACAGCCGCTACCTTACAGCGCCGCGTCATGCCGCGGAACTTCCAGCCGTGATAGGCCCCGACGGCAATGAACAACACGCCGAGGATAGCCGGGAGATAATAAAATATTTGCAAGAACATACATACCTTCCTTTCTATTCAGGCTGATGCCCGAGGAGACGGCTGACTTCCATTCCCAGGACCGCCCCGATGATGCCGGTCACGATCTGGGGCCAGCTCATAGCAAACAACAGCATATGGCGCACAGCCGGCGGAAACGCAATACAGGCGAACAGCAGGTAGAACGAGCCATAGAGGATGGCCGCCTTCCCCAAGGCACCGCCGCAAAAAGCCGGCAGACCGTACCGCTGCCAGCGCCAGGCCGTCCAGACGTAGAAACAGTTGCCCAGCCCTACGGGAAAGACAAAGGGAAAGAAGGGCAGCATCCCTTCCAGCCAGGCAAAGACCGGCGTACACCCGGCCACGACCAGGCCGGCACGGCGGCCGATGAGGAGGACCGCCACGATGAGACAGGCATTGACCAGGGACCCGACGACGAACATGCTGACCTGCGGCGGTATGGGAATGACCAGGCGGAGTCCCTGCAGGATCAAGGTCACTGCCAGGATGAGTCCCGTGCGGGTCACTTTTTTTATATCTTCTGTCATAAAGCCTCCCTGTCCAAGCTGAAAAAATTTGTTATAATAGGATAGGTCATTATCCTAATTATCTTTATTGTATCTTTCGAGGTGTCAGATGTCAAAACGATTCATTCATTCTATCAACTATATGCGCGGCCTTTGTATGCTCGGCGTCATCGCCATCCATGTCGGCTCCGTCGCTATCGTCAATCCGTCGCCCAACCTGGGCCTGGTGGCCATCCTGGAAATCCTGTCCCGTTTTTCCGTGCCGGCCTTTTTCTTCCTGTCGGCTTTCGGCATGTTCTACAGCCAGCCCCTGGACCAGCCTTTCGTCTATAAAGACTACCTGCGGCGCCGCCTGCGGACGGTCTTCGTCCCCTATCTGGCTTGGTCCCTGTTCTACATGGTCTACGTATCGGTCATCAGCCACAACTTCAGTGTCTTCCAGCCTTACGCCTTTTTCCGCACCTTGTGGTACGGCCTGGCCATGTATCATATTTACTTCCTGGTCATCCTCTTGTGGTTCTACTTCCTCATGCCCCTGTGGCGGCCGCTCCTGCGCTTCATGGATAAAGCACCGTGGCTGTCGTTTACTCTTCTCTTCTTCGCCAACATGGCCTTCAACTTCTATTCCAGTTATATCTGGACGGTCCATTCCGACAATCCCCTCATCCAGGACGCTTTCAACTTCCGTTTGAACTACATCGTCCTGCACTACTTGTTCATCTTCATGTTCGGCGCCTTCACGGCAGAACACTTCGGCAGCGTCACGGACTGGCTGAAAAAGCACGGCGTCCTGGTCAACGTCTTCCAGGCGGCGACGACGCTGGGCATGCTGGCCGCGTACTACGGCGTCATGCACTACCTGGGCTATGACCCCTTATCGGCAGTCTTCACCATCCATCAGCTCAGCCCTATCGGCATGGCCTATACCCTGTCGACGATGCTCTTCCTCCTCTACTGGTGGGAATGTCGGCCTGTACCGCAGTGGGTCCACAAAGTCTTCTCCCTCCTGGGCGACTACTCGTACCCCATCTACCTGGTCCATCCGGTCTTCCTCAGCGCCTGCACGGGCCTGGCGGCTCACCTGCATATTTACCTGCGGGCCGTCCACATCATCGCCATCTACGTCATCGTCACAGCCTGTGCCGCCGCCTACTCATGGGTCGTCGTCGAACACAAACTGCCGAAATGGCTCAGCATCTGCGTTAAAGGCAAGTGATGTCGTATAAAAAGAGGCTGTCTCTCGAAGGCAGCCTCTTTTTGAGTTTGAAGTAGTAAGTTTGATGTTTGATGTGGATAGCGTTAAATTTAAAATCATTACTTCAAACATCAAACCTCAAACATCACACCCTTTATTTTTCGTTCTTTTCCTTTACTTTGGCCAATACGTCATTTGCCATACGGGCCCTAGCCTTGATGACGGCATTGCCGTCTTTGATGGATTCCGGATAGAAGCTGCTCTTATACTTATGCTTCTTCGTCTTGGTAATCATCTTTTTCAGCTGGATCGTCTGGTCATCGATGTTGTACACATAGGTGCAGTAGTCTGTCGTTTCGCCGGATTGTTCCACCGTATCAAAGGACAGGATCTGGCGGCCCATATCGTAATAGAGCTTGGCCGAGTTCATGTCGATGGACGTATACTGGTTATATTGCCACATATTATCCGCTGCGAAGACCGATGCCGACAAGACCAGGGAAAAGCCCAGGGCCAAAAGCATTTTTTTCAATTTCACAGGTAACACCCCTTACTTCTGTTGTTTTTAGATTATTATATCATGAAACAGCCGTAAAAGGTAATAGATTTAGCGATTATCTACTTTTTCAGGATATAAATCGTGCTGGGACAGGCGCTGCCAGGCCACGTCAGCCCAGGGCGTACCGGGCCGGCCGTAATTGCAGTACGGGTCGATGCTGATACCGCCGCGGGGCAGGAATTTCCCCCACACTTCGATGTATTTCGGGTCCATGACCCGGATGAGGTCGTCCATGATGATATTGACGCAGTCTTCATGGAAATCGCCGTGATTGCGGAAACTGAACAGGTAGAGCTTCAGCGATTTGCTTTCTACCATGCGTTCCCCTGGGACGTAAGAAATATAAATCGTCGCATAGTCCGGCTGGCCCGTCATGGGGCAGAGACTGGTGAACTCGGGACAATTGAACTTGACGAAATAGTCCCGGTCGGGATGCTTGTTGACAAATGTTTCCAATAAAGACGGATCGTAGTCCTGGGCATACACCGTATGCTGATTGCCCAGCTTGGTCACGCCTTGCAGTTCTTCTTTACTTCGGCTCATAGATCAAAACTCCTTTTTCAAAATATAGCGATGGCTCAGGGCCTGGATGAGCAGGACCCCGCAGATAGCCGGCGGCAGCTGACCGACAGCCAGGCTGCTGACCAGGACGGCATAAGGCAGGTTGAGCAGATACGACAGCCAGGCGCTGACGCAGAGGGTCGGCACCCACCAGATGGGCAGGGCGGCCAGCCAGGGATTATAATGACGCTGACGGACCTGGACGATGAGCCATGTCGTAACGATGCCGACAAAGCAGCCACCGATCATGTCGATGAAGCCCAAGCCGCCAAAGAGAAAGTTAGCAATGAAGTTCGCAAGCCCCAAGGGTACGACCAGGAAAGGATATACAAAGGCCAATGCATAGAGCGACGTGGCGATGCGGATCTGATACGGGCCAAACGAAATGCCCTGGGTGACGTACAAGATGACGATGTACAATGCCATGACCATAGCAGCGACGGTCATGCGTTTCGTGTTCGCTAAGAAATTATACATAGGCGTTCCTCCTTTCAACTGAGAGCAAAAAAAAGACGGGGTTGCCGAAACAATCCCGTCTGCATTGCAAGATACCTTTTGTAATGCTTCCTAGTTTTGTTTACCGACAGGATGGATTGCGAACTGTCGTATGCTGTTTTGAGGCCTACCAGATGACGTGGCCTAAGACGTGGTCGATGGGGACCGGGCCGATGAAGCGGCTGTCACTGCTGTGGTTGCGATTGTCGCCCATGCAGAAGACATAGCCTTCGGGAATCTTGATTTCCCCTTTACGGCTGTATTCCATCGGTTCATTGATGTACGGTTCATCTAACGGCTCGCCGTTGCGCCATACCTTGCCGTCATGGAAAGCCAAGGTATCGCCTGGACGACCGATGACCCGTTTGACCCAGATATTCTTGGTCTGCAAATCATGATTGAAGAAGGCCATGTAATTGTTCATCGGTTCGGCAACGTCATCTTTCCACGTACGCGGATACTGGACGCGGCTGTCGATGATGACAATATCCCCATAATTCGGGACTTCCCCCAAGACGTGATTCCACTTGGATACGATGAGGTATTCCCCATTGTGCAGGGTCGGCATCATCGATTCACCAGAAACGCGGGTCGGCTGGAAGAAGAAGATATGGATGACCATGGCAATGGCCAACGCGATGATAATGGAATAAATCCATTCGTAAACTTCATGTAGAAACGTATTCACGCTGCAACCTCCTCACTTGCGTACTCGTATATTGTAGCAAACCAGGGGTATAAAAGCAAGAGTCAGGGAAGGTCGCTTTCGCCGATGATTTCAAGGCCTTCTGCACGTAATAATTCCGCTGTCACGCCGTCGCCAGCCGTCAGAATCCGGGAAAAAGTACCGTCGTAAATCTGTCCATGTCCACAAGACGGACTTTTCTCCTTCAAGATGGCTTTCGTACAGTGGAACAGGCGTGCCCAATACAGGGCCGCTTCGGCACCGCGTTGGTACTGGGCCGTCACCTCACTGCCATTCGCGGTGACGACACGACTGCCCTGACGTTCAGCCGCTGGCCGCGGCGTCGCCAGACCACCAGCCTGTTCCGGACAGACGGGAATCAAATGGATATCATCCCGTCCGAGCAAATCCTGTACCTGCGGATAAACCTTCGTCTTACCATCGTAACGGCAATACTGGCCGAGCAGGCAGGCGCTGATTAGAATGTTCATAATTTCACCTTAGTCAAAGAGAGTCATTGATATTTTTATAAACATTTGACAAACTACTAGTTATGAGATAGTTCGATGTATTCGGTTTTCCTCACGAAAGTGAGGTGATCAGCATGAGTGTCTTTGAAACACTTTATCTAATGATAGCTTTTGCTACCTTAGTCGTGCTGGTTATTTCGGTACGTAAATAAGTAAGTACGATATCTGAAAAAAACCGTATACCAATGCGGTACACGGCCTTCTTCAACATCTTAACCTAGAGGAGAGCCGATGTGCAGCCATCGGACTATCTCTGTTTTTAGTATAACGTGAAATCCTAAAAAAGGCAAGCACATCGCTTCCCCTAAATATGTTGAAAAACAAGCTATACCATATTATAATACAGGTTGCAACACGAATTTCAACTCATCCATCTATCGTCAAAGGAGTGCACACCATGGAACAAAAGAAGACGCGCAACACCGCCGACTTACTCGTCGAATGTCTGGAAGAAGAAGGTGTCCATTATATTTTCGGTATTCCCGGCGAAGAAAACCTCGCCGTCATGGATGCCCTGGAACATTCGAAGATTGAATTTATCACCGTCCGCCACGAACAGGGCGCCGCTTTCATGGCCGACGTCTACGGCCGTCTGACCGGCAAAGCCGGCGTCTGCATGGCTACCCTCGGGCCTGGTGCTACCAACCTGATTACTGGCGTCGCCGATGCCGACTGCGACGGGGCCCCGCTGGTCGCCATTTCCGGCCAGGTCGGTACCGATAAAATGCACATCACCGCCCATCAGTACCTCGACCTGCGGGCCATGTTCGAACCGATTACCCGCCGCGCCTACACCGTCGTCCGTCCGGACACGATGGCAGAAATCACCCGCCTGGCCTTCAAATATGCCGAACGGGAAAAACCAGGTGCTACCTTCATCGACCTGCCGGTCAACATCAGCAAGATGCCCGTCGCCGACGATGAAAAACCGTTACAGCATAAGACGATCCTGCCGGAAACGGCCTTGGAATCGCAAATCGAAGCGGCCGCTTCCATGATTTCCTATGCCAAGAACCCGGTCATCCTGGCCGGCAGCGGCGTCATCCGCAGCAAAGCGGCCAAACAGCTCACGGCCTTTGCTGAAAAATTGAAGCTTCCCGTCATCAACACCATGATGGCCAAAGGCGCCATTCCCTTTGACAATAAATATTCCATGTGGACCGTCGGCATCCCCATGGACGACTATCAGACCAAGATGCTGGAAAAAGCCAGCCTGGTCATCGCCGTCGGCTATGACATCATCGAATATGCCCCGGCCAAATGGCATTTGACCAATGCCGACATCATCCACATCGACACCATGCCGGCCGATATCAACAAGAACTACCAGCCGGAAGTCGAAGTCGTCGGCAACATCCCCAACTCGTTGGAACGCATCATGGCCAAAGCCGCCCGCCTGGCTGAACCGAAACAGTTCCTCGATCTCCGTCAGAAAATGGTCGACGAACACGAAAGCTACGCCCACGACATGTCCTTCCCGGTCAAACCGCAGAAAGCCCTCATCGACTGCCGCCGCATCATGGGCAAGGACGATATCGTCATTTCTGACGTCGGCGCCAATAAAGTCTGGATTGCCCGCCATTACAACTGCTACGAACCGAACACCTGCCTCATCTCCAACGGTTTCGCCACCATGGGCATTGCCGTCCCCGGTGCCATTTCGGCCAAACTCGTCCATCCCGATAAGAAAATCCTGGCTATCACCGGCGACGCCGGTTTCCTGATGAACGTTCAGGAATTTGAAACGGCTTACCGCCTGGGCACGAACTTCGTCACCCTCATCTTCAACGACTGCAGCTATGGCCTGATCAAATGGAAACAGGATATGCAGTATGGCCATCACCAGTACGTCGACTTCACCAACCCGGACTTCGTAAAAATGGCCGAAAGCTTCCACGCCATCGGCTACCGCATCGAAAAGACCGAAGACCTCCTGCCGACCCTGAAAAAAGCCTTCCAGCAGGATAAACCCGTCATCATCGACTGCCCCGTTGACTACTCAGAAAACATGAAACTCACAGAACATCTGGAAGAATTGATGAAAACGTTGTAAAAAAAAGTCCTGTCGCATAGCGACAGGACTTTTTTTAGTGGTTAGTGGCTAGTGGCTAGCAGTTCGTAGGGGCCGTCCCAAAGGGCGGCCCGCCTAGATATTTGACGCCAAACTACAAACTATTTCTTCGGCATTTTTTCTGCGTTTTTCAACATATCCGTGACGGCGCTGATGATGTCGTCATCGCCTTCTTTGGCGATGTTGCCCAGGATGGCGGCGACTTCCATCGTATCGCCGTGCTGCCAGGCCAGGCAGTGGATGGTTTCCGTAAAGGGATTGCCATTGATGACCAGTGATTTGGCGATGGTCCATTCATAAAAGAGATGACCATTGGTCTTCTTCGCCGTCACTGGTGCTACGACGCGGAAGCCCTGCGGCAGGCGCCCCGGCATATTCTGATTCAGCCGGCTCATGAGTGTCCGCATATCCGGCCGGCTGCCTATATCGCGGAGGTAGGAATTTTCCCGGTTCTCCCCGTAGACAGCAGCTTTGACATCCCAAATCGTCGCCGTATAGTGCAGCAAATAGGCGTACTGGAAATCGGCATCATCTTTCTTGACGACCTGATACGTTTCCGGCTGGATCGGGAAGATTTTTTCAAACAATGCGATAACATCGTTGCCTTCATCCGCTGCCGTCAGCATGGGCTGCCGTCCGGACTGCATGTAGATATCATCGGGCACTGTGATGATGCCCCAGTTGGGGAACTTAGTCATCGTCCCTTTATCCTTGGCCAGCGATGCCGTCCCAATCGACAGGACAGCCGCTGCCATCAGCAAAATAGCTTTGATTCTCATAATTTCACTCCTCGTTTTTCTCAAACAGTAACATGTTCATTGTATCCCATGACGCTTTTTCTGTCAAAAAAGAGAAAAGTATGATATGATATAGTTATGTAAATCGCCTCAATCTATACGATTCAGGCATATTCCCATTTACTTAGGAGGTTATACCACTATGGAATTCAACATCAAAGCGAACTCGACAGCAGAAGTTTCCGAAAAATGCACAGAAAACAACACGGCCATTAAATTAGGCAGCGGCAAATCCCCGGTCTATGCCACACCGGCCCTGGTAGCCCTCATGGAAAACGCAGCCATCAACGCCTGCGACCCTCAGCTCCCGGAAGGCTATAACACCGTCGGCATTGCCATGAACGTCAAACACGTCGCAGCTACTCCGATTGGCCTGACCGTCACCGCCAAAGCTACCTTGGTCGAACAGGACCGTAAAAAACTCACCTTCAAAATCGAAGCTCACGACGAAGCCGGCCTCGTAGGTGAAGCTACCCACGACCGCTTCATCATCGAATCGGCACCGTTCCTGGCCAAAGCCGAAGCAAAAAAAGCTGCAGCTAAATAATATCTCGTAGCTCATATAAAAAGGGGTTGTCGCACATGCGACAGCCCCTTTTTTAGTTTACAGTGATGACTCTCCAATGGTCCCTAGCTGGCTTGCTGTTCAAAGATGTCCTGAGCCAGGCCCATGGGTTCATCGCGGAAGATTCGTTCGTCCATGGTCTTCAGGTCTTCGGCAATGTGCGGCACGAATTCCATCTGGTCGAGGATATCCTTTTGCAGATCCACGCCCGGTGCGATTTCCGTGAGGACCAGGCCTTTGTCGGTGAGGACGAAGACGCAGCGTTCGGTAATGAACATGACCTGCTGATTATGTTTGTGAGCATAGTCAGCACTGAAAGTAATCTGGCCGACCTTATCGATGAATTTCTGGACAGCCCCTTCATGGGTGATGACCAGTTTGCCGTCGCGGATTTCTTCGCGCAGGCCTTTAGCCGTGAAGGTACCGCAGAAGACGACTTTATGCGTGTTCTGGGTGATGTTGATGAAACCGCCACAGCCGGCGATGCGGTCTTTGAACTTACTGACATTGACATCGCCTTTGGCGTTACATTCAGCCATGCCCAGGAAAGCCATGTCCAGCCCGCCGCCATCGTAAAAGTCGAACTGATACGGATGGTCGACGATTGCATCGGCGTTGGCCGATCCGCCAAAGTCAGCGCCGCTGGCCGGTACACCGCCAATCGGTCCGGCTTCGACAGTCAGTGTCAGCTGATCGCCGATACCTTCTTCATTGGCTACACTGGAGACGCCTTCCGGAATCCCGATGCCCAAGTTGACGACGGCGTTGGGTACGAGTTCCATCGCAGCCCGGCGGGCAATGACCTTACGGGCGTTGAGTGCCATCGGCGGAATCTGGGACAGAGGCATACGCATTTCACCGGTATAGGCCGGGTTCTGGACCTGACGGACCTTGGACAAGACGATGTAGTCGACGTCGATGCCCGGCAGGACGACGTGTTTCGGCGGAATCGTCCGGTTTTCGGCCAACGTTTCGACCTGGACGATGACCATGCCGCCGCTGGCTTTGGCTGCCAGGGCCATGGGCAGGAGCTCCATGCGGACTTCTTCGTTATCCGTCGATACGTTACCGTTCAAGTCGGCACAGGTCCCGTGGACGATAGCGACGTCAATGGGGAACGGTTTGTACCACAAGTATTCTTCACCATCCAATTTCTTCACTTCTACCAGGTCTTCCTTGGTGATGCTGTTCAATTTACCGCCTTCAATGCGGGGGTCGACGAACGTATTGAGGCCGACGCGGGTGAAGAGGCCCGGCTTGCGGCCGGCAATGCTGCGGAACCACTGAGCCATCGTACCCTGCGGCAGGTTGTAGCCTTCGACCTTGTTGTCCATGACCAGTTTACCCAGTTTGGGAGCCAGGTTATAATGACCGGCAATGACCCGTTTCAGCATGCCTTCATGGGCGAAATGACTGGCACCTTTGCTCACACCGTCACCGATGCCGGCTGTATGGACCAGTGTCAGCTGCTGCGGATATCCGGTCTTGGTAAAGCGGTCTTCCAGGGCCTGCAATACTTCTTCCGGTAATGCACACTGTGCAAAACCACAAACGGCGATAGTCGAACGATTCTTAATAAGCGATGCTGCATTTTCTGCTGTAATCAGTTTTGCCATAATGACTCCCTCCTTATAGATTGCCTTGCTTATCTTCGATGAGCTCTTTTTCTTCTCATCTTCTGACTTTAGTATAGCCCTGTTTTCCCTTGAAAAATACGCACAAAGCCGTGACAAAAGATGAAAAAGTTGCCCGAAAGATGACAAACGTGACAAGGTCTTTCCTTGAAGGTGTCCCGCCGCAGCTATATAATGAATATAAAGAATATACACACATTCAATTTTACCATCAAAGGGGTCTTAGTTATGAATCCTTATGCAGAAGTCCTCAAGCAGCTGCTGCAATACACGGAGACGAAATATACGACCTTATCCCAGGCTATCGACTACGACATGTCCTATATCAGCAAATGGGTCAACGGCGCCCGCCTGCCGGCCTCGCGCCACGCCGATCGCATCCACGAAGACATGGCCCGCTTCTTTGCCGATACCGCCCAGAAACAGCACCAGGAAGACGACTTGAACCGTATCTTCTCCTTTGCCGACGACGGCCAGGATCTGGCGTTCCATCTCTACGGGCTGCTCAGCCAGGCCTATCGCCAGGCCCAGATCAAGACGGGAAAAAATGAAAACCGCGACCAAGCTATCCATTTCTATGCCGGCCGTGCGGACTGCCACACGGCCCTGCGCCAGCTCCTCCACCAATACATCGAAGGCCTCCCGTCTCAGGGGATGCTGGTCATGACCGGCCAGTTCCACGTCCTCGACCAGAATGGCATCTGGCAGATTCTGGAAGAATGTCACAATGACCACTGGTCCTGTGATGTCCACTTAGGCCTGAAAATGGATGTCTTCGCCGCCCACATGCCCCAATCCGTCAGCAGCCTCTACCAGTGCCTGGACCATCTGCTGACTTATAATTTCACCATGCATGAAATCAATCACGAGTCGTACCGCAACATCATCGTCCTCAAAGATGCCTTCGCCTACCTCTATTACGTCGACGGCGACGATTACATCGACATGTGCCTGACCATCACCGACCCGGTCCAAGTCCGGGAAATCTATAAGAAATGCTGCGCCTATATGATGGTCCAGCCGGTCCTCATGGAACCCCGCCAAACGCTGGGCATGGAACGCTTTGGCTACCGGGACATCTTCTTTACATCCAATAAGTACCTCTTCTTCCTGACTAATGGCCTGGAATTTCTCCTCCCCGACGAAGTCTATACGTCCCTGTGCCAGCTCGTCGACAAAGGGAAATACCCTAACGCCACTAAAGAATGGGTCCGCCGCATCCAGTACATCTGGTACCGCATCATCGAGCAGGGCCGCATGAAAATCATCATGCCCAAAAATTCTATCATCCGCTACCTGGAAACGGGCTGTTTCTACCTGACCGACATGAACTACCAAATGACTCCAGACGAAAGAAAGGCCCAGCTCAACCTCATCGTTGAAAAGATGAAGCAGAACCCGGCCATTACCTGTGGGATTCTCCTCCCGGCACCGGGAGAAAGCAGTTATACGAATTTTTCTAATCTCGCCTTTTACGGAAACTACACGTCAGCTTTCTTAAAAAAGAACACGCACCACATCCTGCCGCAGACCAAACCGATTTACTTGCTCAACAACCCTCAGCTCATCACCTGTATGCATGAGTTCTTCGACGACCTGAGCCGTTCGCCCCAGTACAAAGGCTTCTCTGCCGAAAATGTCGACGCCCTGCGGGGCCTCATCATGCCGCTCATGACAGTCCTGACAGAAGAAAACGGCGACGCCTAGTGTTCCGGCTGGGAAATACCGCGGACCGTAATCTTGAGGATTTCGACGGCCATGCCCGTCGTGTATTCTACTTCCTGCTGGATAGCCTTGCGGATGCGGCTCATGAGCTTCTTGATGTTCTGGCCATAGGCGATGGTCAGGGACAGGATGATAGCCAGGCCGTTGCGCGTTGAATTGTAATTGATGGCCACCCGCAGACGGTTGATCTTGGTGACGCCGCCATTTTGTTTCAACGCATGGCGCACTAAGGCTTCCAGTACTTCGTTCGAAAAGGTCAGCTTGCCATAATAGCTGAAGACAGGCCGGACGACGGACCGTTCAAAGTTGGAAATCTGCTTGCCGTTACGGCCGTAGAAGAAGGAGCGTATCGGGTCCAGGAGATAGCCCTGGAAATGGGGCTTCAGTTCCATCGTCGGCACGGGGATGATATGCTTGCCTTCTTTCAGGCGGATAGCCCGGGCCTTGGCGATTTCGGACGGGCACGATACATCCTCGATGCGGATGAACTGCGACGCTTCCGGCAGATCCAAGGCCTGGCAGATGCGGTGGATCATGTGTTTCGACGTCCCCAGGATGAGCAGTTTCGGCGGATGGACTCTCGCCAACGCCGCCCGCATGGCTGCTGCATCTTCAGGCTTGTTGAAAATGGCCCGGCGCACGGCCTTCAGGCGGTTCGTCTCTTCCTTGGCCGACCGGCCGGCAACGATACGGTTGTGGTCGATGAGCAGGCCGTCGTCGATGATGGTCTGGATATCGTGGTCATAGGCGACGACCAGGGCATGATGGCTCTTGCCGGTACCACTGGCCCCAATAAAACCGAAAACTTCCATGAATCTCACCTGCTTTTCTTAAAGCTTATCCTTTTACATCATTCAGTAAGGCTTTTACAGCTTGGGCATCGACGGTGAAAACGCCGACCTTTTCCGGGAAGCGCCCTGTCGTGCCGTGGAAATCAGAGCCGCCGCTGACGTACCAATGACGGTCCTCGGCCAGTTTCAAAAATTCCTTATAACGGCCGCGGTTCTTGGGGTGATAGACTTCGACGCCGTCAAAGTCATGGGCCAGGACCTGGTCCAGCGTCCGCTTGAGCAGTCCCGGATGGGCCAGGACGGCAATGCCCCCGGCCTGGCGGATAAGGGCGACACAGTCGTCGATGCTGCGGCGGTGATACGGCACGTAGGCTGGACCCCCGCGATAGAGGAGCTTATCAAAGACCGTCTTGACGTCCGGGAAATAGCCTTTGGCCACGAGCTGGCGGGCAATATGGGGCCGGCCGACGGTGCCGCCCTGTCGCAGCGTCGCTTCGATGGCGCTGCGGTCGATATCATAACCAAGCGCCCGGCAGCGGTCGACGATTTCCAAGGCCCTGTTGAAGCGCCGTTCCTTGAACTGGGCGCAGTAAGCCTGCAGCCCTTCATCAGCCGTATCAATGCCGTACCCCAGGATATGGACATCTTCGCCGTCACATTCCGAACTGATTTCAATAGCCGGGATGACGCGGACGCCTGGCGCAAAAGAATGGCTGCCATCATAGGCGGCGACGGTATCGTGGTCAGAAATGGCCATGACACTGAGCTTGGCATCGACAGCCATCCGGGTCAGCTGCTCCGGTGTATAGACACCATCGGAGCAGGTCGTGTGCATGTGTAAGTCTACGAGCATGGGAAGCCTCCCTGTAATAAATGAAGAATCGATTTGATGCCGACGCCGGTCGCCCCGATGAGGCCCGTTTCGTCGGCTTTTTCATTGAAAGCCGGACCGGCAATATCCAAGTGGATCCACGGCGTGCCGTCGTGGACGAACTGCTTGAGGAAGAGGCCTGCCGTAATCGCGCCGGCTTCGGGACCGCCGACGTTCTTCAAATCGGCTACGTCGCTTTCCAGGAGCTTTTCATATTCTTCATCAGCCGGCAGCTGCCATATCTTTTCGTGGACTTCCGTAGCGGCCTGGAAGAAATGGTTCATCCACTCCTGGTCGTTGCCGATCATGCCCGTCCGGACAGTCCCCAAAGCCGTCACGCAGGCGCCGGTCAAAGTCGCCAGGTCGATGAGGCGCGTCGCCCCTTTTTCCTGGGCATACGTCAGGGCGTCGGCCAGGATGAGCCTTCCTTCGGCATCGGTATTCTTGACTTCTACGGTCTTGCCATTATACATGGTCAGGATATCATCGACATGATAGGCCATACCGGAAGGAATATTTTCGACCAGCGGGATGACCGCCAGGACATTGACGGGATACTTGAGCAGCATCAACGCCCGCATGACACCGACAGCCGCTGCGGCCCCAGCCATATCGTCCTTCATAAATTCCAGATTGGCATGACTTTTAAGGGACAAGCCGCCGCTGTCATAGGTGACGCCCTTGCCGACGATGCCCAGGACTTCCCGGCTGTTAGGGTCCCCCTGATAGGCGATGGACAAGAGCTGCGGCGGATTCATGCTGCCCTTGCCGACGGCGACGATGCCGCCCATATGGCGTTTTTCCAAAGTCCACTTATTGAGGTTCTCAATGAGGATATTATCGCCCTTGAGCATCCCGCCGGCGATGTCGGCGAACTTGCGCGGCGTCAAATCGTTCGACGGCATGTTGACCAGATCCCTGGCGGTATAGATGCCTTCATAGACCGAAGTATACATATAGCACATAGAATTGAATTCCTTCGGCCGCAGGCTATGGGTCAGGATATTGATATTGCCAATGGTCCGGCTCTTGGCCTGGCGTTTATAGCGGGTAAATTCATAATTGCGGTACAGCAGGCCATCGATGAGGGAACCCAGATCCATATCCAGGGTATCAGCCATGACAGCCAACTCGCTGACGCCTTCCTTCATAGCCGCTGCCATGAGGCGCCGGGCCATACGGAAATCTTCATACGTCGAATAACGGATGGGCTTCCCTTCCAGGCCGATGAGGAAATATGTCTTAGCCTGACCATCCGACAGGAAATGGAAGACATGGAGGGATGTATATGGTAACACCTCCGGATGCTGTTCAACATAAGCCCGGATGACCATGACATCATCCTTGGGCAACTGACGCAGCGTCGACAAGCGCCGATTGATGCCGACGGCAAGCGTATCCATACCGCCATTGCCATTATAAGTAATCATGCGCATCGCTCACTTTCACTCTATTTACAAATTAAGTATTTTGGGTAAAATCTCACTGCTTTCATTATACATTCGCCGTATCGCCAAAATCAAGAATCGGGAGAAATTCAACTTTCTGTAATTTTTTTAAAAAAAAAGCTTGCAATTCTCTCCGATTTAGTGTATTATACTACATGTGCTCAGGAAACAGCGAGTACGAAGAAAAACAAAACATGGACCATTAGCTCAGCTGGCAGAGCACCTGACTCTTAATCAGGGTGTCCAGGGTTCGATCCCCTGATGGTCCACCATAGCAAAAAAGGGCTTGTCGCACGACGACAAGCCCTTTTGAGTTTTAAGTTTGCAGTTTGTAGTTTTTAGTGATAGGGGACGTCCTGATAAGGCGTCCCGCTGCGAGATTCAGGTATAACCTGTTCAGAAAAAGCCCGGTAACTTATGCGTAACGTACAGCATAAGTTACCGGGCTTTTCTATCCACTATCGTTTAAAATATAATCTTATTTCACGATGACGGCCAGTACGTCGCCGGTCTTTACGTTATCGCCGGGATTGACGCGGATTTCGTGGAGCGTGCCGTCAGCAGTGGCTGTGATGTCGTTCTGCATCTTCATGGCTTCCAAGACGAGGATGATGTCGCCTCGTTTGACGGCTTTGCCAGCTTCGGCTTTAAGAGCCGAAATCTTGCCCGGCATGGGGGCTTTGACCGTAATGGCGCCATCAGGGATCGGGCCGCCTACAGCGGGAGCCGGTGTAGATGCCGGTGCAGCCGGAGCTGGTGCGGGAGCTGCCGGAGCGGGTGCCGGTGCAGCCGGAGCCGGTGCGGGAGCTGCCACCGGAGTGCCGCCCATTTCTTCGACTTCTACTTCATACGCTTTGCCATTGACAGTAATCTTGAATTTTTTCATATATCTTGTCCTCCTGGATCTAAATACGTTTTCAGTTAACGACTCATGCCACCCAGGCGGGCTGCCATAGCCCAATTTTCCCGATGGCGTTTATAACCGCGCTTCTGCGGACGGATAGAGCGGATAGCTGCCGGTGAATAGCCATAGGCGGCAACAGCAGCCATGATGACGGCGACGACTTCATCCGAAAGCTCCCCTTCCGGAACGGCCTGGTTCCCGTCTGATACGACGGTCATCGGCCGGGCCGCTACGACAGCCGGCTGACGCTGGCCGACAGGGACGACAGGGTGGGTCAGTTCCTGTTTTTCCGGTTGTGTCGATTGTAGCTGGACCGTCTTTTCAGATTTTACAGCTTCCTTCAAGTCCTGGACGGCTTCTGCCAGGTCTTTGACGCTCTGCTGGAAATCGGCGACATCCTTCATCTTATCTTCCAAGGCACGGAAGCGGGTATTATAGTACCGGCTCAGGACCAAGGTCATGGCAATCAACAGGACGATGACGGCAAATTGAATTTCTATCATACGGCAGCCTCCTTATAACGGCATGTTGCCGTGCTTCTTCGACGGCCGTTCTTCCCGTTTGCTGTAAAGCATTGCCAAGGCGCTGATGATGCGCGGCCGCGTTTCCTTCGGTTCGATGACGCAATCGATCTGGCCGTGTTCAGCAGCTTTATAAGGCGTCGAGAATTCATTGATATATTCTTGCTTCTTCTTTTCCTTTTCCGGATCGTGTTTGAAGATGATATTGGCAGCTCCATCGGGGCCCATGACGGCGATTTCTGCCGACGGCCAGGCCATGACCATGTCAGCACCGAGCTGACGGCAGCACATGGCGATATAGGCCCCGCCGTATGCTTTGCGGGTGACGACAGTAATCTTTGGAACCGTCGCTTCACAATAGGCATAGAGCATCTTGGCACCATGACGGATGATACCGCCGTATTCCTGGGTCGTCCCCGGCAGGAAGCCCGGTACATCGACGAAAGTGACGACGGGGATATTGAAGCTGTCGCAGAAGCGGATGAAACGGGCCGCTTTGTCGGACGCATTGATATCCAGGCAGCCGGCGAGGAACTTCGGCTGGTTGGCGATGATGCCGACAGTCTGGCCGTCAAAGCGGGCAAAGCAGGTGATGATATTCAGGGCATAGTTTTCCAATACCTGGAATACATTGCCATCGTCTACGCAGGATTTGATGACATCGAGCATATCATAAGGCATGCTGCTGTTGTCAGGGATAATCGAGTTGAGGCTTTCATCTTCCCGGTTCGGATCGTCGTCAGATTCGACGACCGGTGCTTCTTCCATATTGTTGCTGGGCAGGAAGTCGAGGAGAGCCTTGATTTTTTCGATGCAGTCATCTTCATTTTCACAGGCAAAGTGAGCGACGCCGGAAATAGAGCTGTGCGTCATGGCGCCGCCCAATTCTTCAGCCGTTACTTCTTCGGCCGTGACCGACTTGATGACGGCCGGGCCCGTAAGGAACATGTCCGACGTATTTTTGACCATGAAGACGAAGTCCATCAAGGCCGGGCTGTATACAGCACCGCCGGCGCAGGGCCCCATGATGACGGCAATCTGCGGGATGACGCCAGATGCAGCCGTATTATTCATGAAAATGCGTCCAAAGCCAGACAAGGCATCGACGCCTTCCTGGATGCGGGCACCGCCAGAATCATTGATGCCGATGACAGGCGCCCCCATCTTCAGGGCCATTTCCTGCATCTGGGCAATCTTGTGGGCATGCATTTCGCCAAGAGAACCGCCTTCAACCGTAAAATCTTCGGCGTAGGCGAAGACCAGACGGCCGCGGACCGTACCGTAGCCGGTAACGACGCCATCGCCGGGGATTTCCTTTTCCTGCATGTTGAAATTCATGCAGCGATGATGAATGAACTGCCCCATTTCCGTGAAGCTGCCTTCATCAAATAATTTAGCCAGTCGTTCACGGGCTGTCATCTTGCCTTTTTTATGTTGCGAATCGATTCGCTTCTGACCGCCGCCCAGCTCGATTTTCGCGAGCTTTTCATGGAGCTGGTCAATCTTTTCCTGAACTGTAGCCATTCATATACCTCCAGTATCAAAGTATTTCATCAGGTCACATAACAATTAATTATATCATAGAATATTCAATTTTTATAGTCTTGCGCCTATACCGTTCAGTACTGGCCGCGGACGACTTCCACCTTCTTCCCGCAAAAGGCGATCCCGTATTTCCATACCGTCTGGATTCCCCGCCGGCGAAATTCCGTCACGTATTCCCGCTCTTCAATCTGCTGCAACGCCTCCTTGGCCTTATCGGTCATGTCCGCTTCACTGGCAGCTACCTTGAATTCCATGATGACGCCGGCCTTCTCTACATCCTTGGGAATAATGGCCAGGTCAAAGCGGCCGTACCCGCTTTCCCGGTTCGATTCGATGATATAATCAGATGCAAATAACGCCGTCATGCCAAGAACGAAGCCGTGGTAGAAACTTTCTTTATGGGCCGTATCATACACGCTGACCAAATCCCGAAGATACCCTCCCAACAGTTCTGAAAAGGCCTGTCCTTTGCCCGAAAGCAACTCATCGAACATAGTTTCCAGTCGGGACACAGAATAACGGCCTCGCATCTTATCCAAGATTTCAAAGCGGTAAATATCCTGAACTTCCCGATTGGGAATCACTAATTCACAGCGTATGCCGCCAATGCCTCGTCTGCGGCTGACAGCCGTCAAATAACCTGTCGTCAACAACATTGTATACAGCGCATCGGTATCGTGGCCAATGTCTTCATAAATGACGCCTTCCCGAATCAAGGCTGTCACCTGACGGCCCTGCAACAGCGCCAGCAAATCGCCTTCTGTATCAGCGGTCACGTGGCGCAGCATTTCCCGGATGATGCCATTGCCCGATGTATTGACCCAATAGTCGCCAACCTCACCGTGACGGAAAAAATTGATAATCGACCAGGGATTATAAATCTCTGCCCCGCCAAAGAGATAGCCGTCATACCATTTCTTCAAGTCGGGCAGCGCCTCCGCCATAGTCAGGTCTTCCGCCATCTGTGCCACTTCCTGCGGCGTAAATCCAATGACCTCCCGATAGGCAGCATCCATGACTGAACAGACATCGAGATTATTCAGATCACTGAAAATACTTTCTTTGGCGACCCGCAGGACCCCTGTCAGTACGGCAAAATCTAAGTCGCGATTGCCCTTCAGGACGCTGCCCAAAAACTGTTTCATAAAAGCGATGCACTCTGTATAAAAGCCGTGTTCCCAAGCCTGCTGAATGGGCGCATCGTATTCATCAATCAATAAAATGACCGGCTTGCCAAAATGCTGATGCATCATCTTGACCAACAGTGCCAGGGCCAGCTGCATTTCATTCTGCCCAGAAGCCTGCTGTTTCAGTGCCAGAAAGCGCCTGCGCAAGTCCGGATTGACAGACGGACTATCAGCTAAATAATCATGGTCAATGAACCAGTAGCTGATCCAGGAACTCAGGGATTGCAACATCTGCGGCCACGTGAGGTCCTTCAAATCCTTCAAGGACAAGAACAATACCGGATACTGTCCGCGCTGGGCCATGTAATCCGCCCCGGCCCGGTCGATAGCCAGGCCGTCGAAGAGGTGGCGGCTCTGTGCTTCTTTTTCAATAGAGAAGAAATACTCCAGCATACTCAGCGTCAAGGTCTTGCCGAACCGCCGGGGCCGCGTAATCAGCGTCACCGCACTGTGCCCGTCGATGAGCTGACGGATAAAGTCCGTCTTATCGACAAAATAATAATGCTTGCTCTGTATATCAAAAAAATTATCGACACCGATCGGCATCTGCCACTTCATAGCCTCACCTGCTTTCTTTTATTTCATTATAACAAGAATCACGGGAAACAAAAAGAGGAGCCATCCCATGAGGGTTTCTGCCCCATGCATGACTCCTTGAGCTCATAACTCCACAATCTTAATGTCTTTGACGTATTTCCCCTGGCTTCGCAGCCACATTTCAATGCCCTTCCCGTAGACTTCTGCTTCCAACTGATAGGTCCCGTTATCTTCACTCAGGATTTTCGCCGTCGGCAGGCGGTCCAGGATAGCGTCGATATCGTAGCCCGTATAGGTGAACGTGACACGCTGCAGCCGACCGCCGTACATGAATTGGACGCGCTTGCGGAACTCGCCTTCCTGGAAACGCCGGTTATAGGGAATATGGAACGTCTCCTGTTCCACTTCCAGGGTCTTGATGCGATCCAGGCGGTAAATAGTCGGCGTAATATCCCGGGCACTTTCATAAATCTTGGCAATATCCTTATCGTCGATGAAGGCGATAAGATAGAAATAATACTCCGAAAAGAGCAGGGCCAGCGGCTTCAGCCGGCGCTTAACGATTTTCCGGTCCTTCAGGCGGCCATAAGACACGTCGACGTAGCGGTGCTGCTGGATGGCCTCGCCAAGATGCCACATCGTATCGAGGAAACTCGTCCGGTGCCGCGGTTCCACATAATGGAACGCCTCATTGTTGACCAGTTGAGTCACCATGGCCTGATTCGACGCCGGTACACAGCAGGCAATCACCTTGTGCAACATCGCTTCCATCTCGGTCTTGACAAAAGCCCGGCTGTCGAGCAAAATCTTACACAACGCCAAAATCTCACTGTTCGACAACTTCTGCGCCTGACCGCCTTCCATGCGATAGCCCTTATCGACATAATCATAGACAATATCACAAGGCGTCCCATCGCCAAGGGCCATGCCATTGCGGCAAAAAGCCCGGATATCCTCAATATCCCGCTGGATACTGCGCTCATTCACACCATACTGCTGGGCCGCCGCTGCCTTCTGGATCGTCCGCCCGCCCAAGAGCTGCGAATACAGGGCCAGTACCCGCGAAACCTTATCTTCCTTCAAATAAACACATCCTTTCAAGAAGGATCCCATCATAGGGGAGCTGGCCGCCAACGGCGGTCTAAGAGGTTGCCCCGCTTTAAATCGTAATCGTCATCGTAATGGGCTGGGCCAACCCATACCACCGGGCGATGATATAAAGGACCAGTACGTATAACAGCATATTGACAATCACACAGCGGACACGATGCCGATTTTCCTGGGCCTCCTTCTTGGGGGCAAAAATACCGACGAGCAGTCCCAAAAAGCCAAGGGTAATAAAAATCAGCAGGCCCCTCGTAAGCCAATCGCCACAGTTCCATCCCATCTCATAGACAGTTAAAAAATTGACACCAAGGCCATAAATAAACGGCCATAAAACCTGTATCAAAATATAAAACAAAGGCCGCAAAATAAACCATTTAATCAGCCAGGCAACGCCTTGAGCCACAGCCGTCCCCATCTTTTACGTCCTCACGCCCTTCTCAAATCTTACAGACAAACTGCTTACACGACTGTACGCCCCGGGTCTTCATGTTCCGCACCAGGCACTGGTTCTCAGCCAGCGGATCGTACTCCCAAAAGCCGACAATCGGCGCCTTCGGCCGGATAGCCTGGTTCATCGGGTCATACCAGTGCTTACAAAAAGCACACTTATGTGAAGCGGGATGATTCAAATTCATGAGTTCCATCGTATATGACCTCCTTAATCCATCTCATCAGGCGATACATTGATGACTTCGACAGCTACTTCCCCATTTTCCATATGCCGGGCTTCCAGAATAAACATTTCCTTGGCCTTATTGCCAATAATCTGCGTCGAATATGCATCGAAGCCACCGCCAATCAGACCGCCGACGAGGGGAATGGCCTTCCCTAAATTAATGGCGCTCTTCGTGCCGAAACGCGACAACAAACGCATGGTAACAGTTCGATTGATGCGGTTGAAGAGCACTGCCGACAACCGTTGAATCGCCTTAGCCGTCAACGTCGTCCCCACCTTGATACCAGCCTGTTTCAATACTTCCTTGAGCTGGTTGCCGCAAAGACAGGCGATGACCAGCGTCCGCACCCGGTCGCTCTGCAAATCATAGCCGCCCATATGAGCAATGGCCGCAATCATCTGAAGCTGCATATACAGCACACTGAGGACATTGGCCGGCAAAGCCACGGGCAGCGTAATAGCGCCGCCTAAACTCGTCAGAAAGCCCGAAGCCCCGCACTTGATGACCTGATTGCGGATCAACATATCCACCTGTTTCTCCAAATCATCGCCAGTCGCCATATATTCCGCCGCCAGCGCCTCGGCCCCCTTCATACCGGCAATGCCGCTGAGGGCCTTATCATAAGACAATGACAAAGCTTTTCCCATAGCCGTTACGTCCATAGTATCACCTTACCCTAACATCTAAATTCTTCCCATACCTATATCATAGCAGATGATGACGACAAATTCTGTCATTCACAATAATTATTGTGAATCTCATGCAAAGCATCTTCGAAAACCTAAATCATAAATATAAAGAGCTGCTATTAAATTCGAATATATAGCACAAATAGGTATTGGATAATATTTTTCAATATTATCCAATACCTTCACCATGTCATCTATTTATATTAGATTTTTTTCGTCACCCCCTATTAATCATCTCTAAAAGCTCTCAGGCAATCAAGTATTTTCAAATATATAGCACGTCTAAAATAGCATCTTTGCCAGCTTATATAGCCTCGTAGCTCTTGTGGACTGGCGTTTTAGTACTTTGCAAAACAATCATCCAGATACGACAACATTTTCAGGTTGCTGTGAACGAGGTTTATCAAACGTCTGGCTAACACTCCGAAAAAAGATGATTATTCCAAATTCTTTAAAGCCTCTTTGGCATCTTCATTTCCCTGGTCAGCAGCTTTTTGATACCATTTCACCGCTTCCCAATCATCCTGCTCTACACCTTCTCCCTCCTCATAACAACTGCCTAAAGAATATTGCGCAGCTGCATGTCCCTGGTCTGCCGCTTTCCGATACCATGTCACCGCTTCTTGACGATCTTCCTCCACGCCTATTCCAAAATAATAACAATCGCCTAATTGATATTGGGCATCTGCCTGTCCCTGGCCTGCCGCTTCCATATACCATTTCACCGCTTCCCGAAAATCCCGCTCTACGCCTATTCCAACATAATAACGATCGCCTAACGCATATTGGGCATCTGCATATCCTTGTTCTGCTGCTTTCCGGTACCATGTCACCGCTTCCTGATAATCTTGCTCTACGCCTTTCCCAGCATAGTAACAATTGCCTAACGCATATTGGGCATCCGCCTGTCCCTGGTCTGCCGCTTTCTGAATCCATGTCACCGCTTCCTGATAATCCTGCTCTACGCCTTTCCCAGCACAATAACAACCGCCTAACGCATATTGGGCATCTGCATATCCTTGTTCTGCTGCTTTACGGTACCATGTCACCGCTTCCTGATAATCCTGCTCTACGCCTTCTCCAGTATAATAACAAACACCTAAAGCACATTGGACAGCTGCATCTCCCTGGTCTGCCGCTTTACGGTACCATGTCACTGCTTCTTGATAATCTTGCTCTACTCCTTCGCCCTTCTCATAACAATGTCCTAAATTTAATTGTGCAGTTGCATCTCCCTGGTCCGCCGCTTTCCGGTACCATGTCACCGATTCTCGATAATCTTGTTCTACACCTTCTCCAAAATAATAACAAGCACCTAAAGCAACTTGGGCAGCTGCATCTCCCTGGTCTGCCGCTTTCCGAATCCCATTCACTACTTCATCATAATTCCCACTAGTACGAATCTCTTTCCCAAGTTCATTTTGCTCTTTCGCAAATTTCTTTTCGTTGATGTTTGAATTTGTTATTTGGAACCTATCATCTTTATTTACTGGATTCTGCATTACTCCATTGCTAATGATTTCAGCGTCTAAGAAACAATCATTTCCCTCAGATTCCACCTTGCCGTACACGCGCCAAAGCCCCATCCCTTGACAAATTTGTTTTGCCATATGCCGGTCTGCAAATATATTAAGTTCGTTATAACTAAATACCTCTTGCACAAAACTAAAGCCACTTACTTGGAATGGAAGTATCTGTTTCTCCAAATCGTATCTTTGTTTAATTGGTTTGCAAACCCCTACTGGCAAAACCGGCAGTCGTTCTAATCTTTCCTTAAAATCACTTTGTGTTTCATATGCAAACGGTTTCCAATAAAGCGCTATCAAGGGCAGCTCTCGGTCATCAGATTTTAAACTAACATGGCTATAATCATAATAAATCTGTCCCCGATACACCTTTAATGCTACCAATATTTCACCATCATAATCCTCATCTGTTGCCTGTTCGATTTTGCCAACGAATGCTTTTATATCTGCACCTATAATTTTTTCATTTTTTAACAAACTAAATCTCGGAAATGCCAAATGCGTATATGAATCCATCTGTTTGACATCTATCATACCAAATCCTAAATGAACAGGAGGAAGTTTCCATATTCGTTCTTCGTATTCTTCCTCTGTTTCAAAAACATCCTTATCTAATATACTTTGCTCGTTGTCTTCTATTTCACCAAAAGTACTATCAAACGCAAGTGGATTTATGCTATGGTTATTTTTCTTTTTGCCCTCTGTATTATCTAGATTTTTCAATGACAAATTGACATATGGTGCTACTAAGTTCCTATCCTCTTTCAGAAACATGGATAAGGGGCAAGATTTTTCACCAATCTTAAAATACAGCCAGCAACAACTGAGTAACAGCGCCTTTAGTGCCTCATCTATATCTTTTTCAGATATATTTTTCCCGTGAATAGCCATATTACTTAAACGTCGTAGTGTATGCATACTTTCCATTTCAAACAGCGAGCATTTACCACTAAGAGAATTAATTTGATCAAACAGATTGTCATCTAATGAATATGGATCCGCTAATGATATAATTTTTTCAAAAGCCTGTCGTACCTTTAACATTAATAAATCTACGTTTTCCCTTTTATTTTTTTCTGCATCCGAACACAATTCAAAAATTTCTGGGTATTCATCAGCAATAAATTGAAATCTGCTCATACAATAATCGCCTCTCGAACTATTAATAAAAATCATTATTCATCATACTATTACAGCAATTTATAATTTTTACATTCTCCCGCCTCGGAAATGGACGAAACCAGTTTACACAAGTTCTGAGCTAAGTCCGTTGTTTTTTTGCGGTTTAGGCCTTAGAGACCAAAGTGCCTAAAAATATTTCACGCTGTATTTGCCAACTTATATGACTTCGCATCTCTTGCGGACTGGCGTCTTGGTACTTCGCAAAATACTTGTCCAGGTACGGTAGCATTTTCAGGCCGCTGTGAACAAGTTTTACCAGATTCACCATATGTTCAATGCCGTTTTGACGGCGAATCCGTTAGACAGTCAGTGACCAGAAAATCTTTTGCTCATACAATGCAGCTTGTACAGCTTTAAAGGATAATAGTCCATGCCATCTGCCAGTGCATTATGTAAGATTTTTCGTTTCTGCCAGGCTCAACGTATATGGAGGGCACAGGGTCCAAGGTACTGTAGAAAAGCCGCCGTGGCCTTGACGCGGTGCAGTTTACATCGGCACAATTTCGCCGTTTGTAGGCGGAGAGAACGACTCGTCACCGTTTTGTTCTGGAATACCCAGTAACAACTGTTAAGAAGCAATATATCACCTGGGATAAGAAATTTCGGTGAAGAAAACGAAGGGATTGGAAATACTGCAAGGCCATCTGGGTCATAACCAGCCAGCTCAACAAAAATCGAGCAGGACATGTCACTGGAGAAAAATATCGAGCAAAGAAACGAAACAGCTCCCATTATCGAATTTTCAAGGCATAATGAACTCATCGCGTAACGCCTTTAAGCTGATGTTTTATAACATATTCATTATATTTCAAAGTGTAGTTACGTGATGTTTATTGGTTCAAAAAGTCGTAAACTATCGTTAATCTGTGAAATACTTATCTTTAAGTTTTATTACCATATTAACATAAATATCTTTACATTTTACGTTATCCCCAGTTTCAATCAAATATAGACATTTTTTCAAATACTTATTCCATATCATTAAATAAATATCATGCGAATTAGGTAAAGAATTAATTTTATTTACTATTTTCGGTGCAATTTCATAATATTCTTTGATAATACTTTTTCCATCATCTTGTAGAGCAAGCCAGTGGTCTCTGAAACCTCTAAATTGAGTCAATTCATAACAATCATCTGCCTTACCAAAAGAACCACAAACAGCCGTTGTAATAAAGCATCCATTTTTTAATTTTTCTCTTTTATCATTTATAAAGCCTCTTATTTGTGTAAGGAATTCATCATTAAAGGTGTTATTTAAATACTCATACAATAAAATACCTTGAGTATCTGTACTATTTTTATTGCTGTACCCAAGATTTAAAATCTCTTCAGCTGTATTTAATGATTTTTCATCCAAATTCTTGTCAAAAACAATATATGCACTTGAAGCTAAAATGCATGCATATGATTGATCCGGCTCTATCTTTAACACATGTTCGATATATTGCTCCATTGTATCAAGGTTGAGATTTAACGGGTTATCTTCTGCTTCAAATAAACCCGAATAAATTGCTGCAATCCCCAAGGCTGAAGCTATTGTCGCAGACTTATTCCAAATATCCCGATAACACTGAAGCGCAGTAAAAAAGTCATTTTGAATAAAATACAAATCAGCAATACGCTGTAATGCATCTACATCATTTTGTCTTGCTGCAATTTGATAAAATGTAATTGCTTGAGTAAAGTTCTGGTTTACACTAACGCCTTTTACAAATTCTTCACCTAAGAACCATGCCCCTAGACTATCTCCAATCATGGCTGCTTTTCGGAGAAATTCAATTCCTTTTGTGGAATCAACCATTGTTCCTTTACCTGTAAGATATCCCAATCCACATTTTGTCATAGCTCGCCAATATCCCAATTGTGCCGCCTTCATGTAATATTGAAAGGCCAATTCATCATTTGCATTAGGATTATCATTGTCTGCGTAATAATCAGCAAGCGCAGATAATTCCAAGGGATCATCTGATTCAACTAACGAATTAATCTCATCATCAATAAGAGCTGAAATATTATGAATGAAATCCATATCATTTCCTTGATAATGAGTAAAACAATATATGGCTGAAACTAAATCGTCACCATTATTGGTCAATAAATCAGCGCCCTTTTCAATATTCCCCTGTATTCCCCCCATTTCTTCTATATAAATTAGTCCCAATAATGCCTTTGCTTTAACATTGCCATCATTAACCAATTCTTTTAATAGGTTAACTGCCTGTGGAATATCATAAGATAAGAACATTTTTTCAGCTTGCATATATTTACTTTGTTCTTGTAATCCTTCAGACTTATCCATTGCAGAAAAGAAGTTATTTTTTGTCCATTATTATTTAAATTAAATTTTTTTGGCATATATATCCCTCCTACAGTTTGCGAGCAATTTTTAACATTTCCGAAAAAATTGGGCCATCATTTATTTCTTTACTGCTATCATCAATATTTGCATTATTTAAATCAATTTTGCCAATCTGTTGCCAATCACCATCATTTACACTTTCATATACCTGATGCTTATTATTGCCAATGTCTTCCAGATGATATGCAAATTCTACACTTTCACCCGTATCAACATTAACTAAATTCCCCCCAAAAGTTCCATCGTCTCTATCTATCCAGACAGAGGCAGCATCAACTTCAACAGTGGGTGCTCCTCCAGAAAGCTTTTTAGGTTCATTACTACTTGCTGGAAGCACATTTTGATTATTTACCTGTTTTCCTTTTAGCATGACCGGCCCTATAGGCGTAGAAATCTGTAAAGTATCTATGTTCTCAATAACTTTCTTCCCAACATATGCTGCTCCAGCAATAGCCGCCACTCCAACGACAGCTTTAGCAATCGTTTGTGTTTGTGCTACTTTTCTTTCGTTGTTAGATATAGTTGTTTGAGTGTTATTATTAATTAATGCTGTTGCTAATTCACCTAATGCACCTAATAAAAGCGACATATTTTTCCTCCTATGCATTAACGAATACATTTATTTTCTGAATATCATTAAGCAACTCCTGAATTAATTGCTCCATATTTTGAATATCAGCTTTAGATAAATTAAATGCATCGCTTACAATTAAAAGCAGTTCTCGTTCTTCATCTGCGTAGTCAAAATCACTCATAGCCATAGCCATCAGTTCAAAAAAGAATTTCTTTTTTTCAGTTGGTGTCAACTTAGTTAATTTTTGTACTTCTTCTTTAAAATCAATTTTCTGAACTTGGTTAACATCAACTTGCACTTCATACCCGTATGATTGAAATGCACTTTTTTCAGCTTCTGTGCATTTTCTATCTGCCCATAACAAAGTATAGGCCATGTTTAAAAATATTTTTTGGACCGGTCTTGAAAATTCATGTAAATACATAAATATCACACTCCATTATTTCATTTTTATCAGAGTATAGTCTCTACTCAGTGATAAACATTTTCTTCGCTTTTTCTCCTATTATTTTTGTTGCATAGGCATCCATCCCTCCTCCAATAATGCCCCCAGCAATAGGAATAGACTTACTTAAATTTATCATTCCTTTGGTTCCAAATTTTGTAAGTAACCGAAAGCCTACAGCTTGATTAATCTGACGAATGATGTTGCCAGAAATATTTTGAATAACTCGTTCAGTCATTTTTTTGCCTATATGAATCCCTACTTGTTTTAAAACATCTTCCACTTGGTTTCCACACAAGCATAAAAATGCCAATGTCTTAACGCGGTCATCATGCATATTGTATCCCCCCATATATGCGATTGCTGCAATCATCCGCAATTGCATATAGAGGACACTTGTCATATTGGCCGGTAAAGCGATTGGCAATGTAATTAGGCCACCCAAATTAGTTAGGAATCCACTGGAACCACATTTTAAAATCTGGTAACGAATTAATTTATCTGCATTTTCCTTAGCAGTACCAGGTGTCCTTGAATAAGAAATAGCTAGTTCCTCAGCAGTCCCCATACCCGGTATACCTTGAATAGCCTGGTCATAAGACCAATCGAGAATCTTCACTACCGCCTTAGCATCCATTGAATCACTCCATATAAAAATCTTGATATGCTATTTCCTTAAGCATACTTCTATAATAACAATTGATATAGACACATTTTGTCTTTAATAAAAAAAAGACAGCACAAACGTATGGTGCTGTCTAAAAAAAATAGTATCCGGTTGTTGTTTGAAGTTAAGAGATAAAGTCCCCACATGATTTTTAAGCATAGTGATAGACAACGGCTTTGCATTATTCGTATTGCTATAAGTCATGTTTAAATGAGCCATTATCCACACCACCCAACTAAGTTTTTTAACATTTCTATGCCAATTGTATTTACTTTATTATATCAAGTTGCTAATTCTTTGTCACTATTTTTTAAAGAGATTACAGTTCTTCCAATATTGACTCAATCTATACTTTAGTTAGCGCTTTACAACTTTTACGCCGCCCCTATAGCTTTCGAGAGTTCGACACCTAATTCAAGAAAAGTGACTATGAAGTCAGTAAATTAGCTCATCTTCGCATTGAGTATGTTCTTTGTATCATGCTATATTTAAGAAAATCTTCGATATGTTAAAGGGGAATATAATAAAGATAGGAAAACTTTAAAAGATAGCTAACAGCTTAGTTTAAAACAGTCTCATAAAAACTCAGCACTTCACAGTAGCTAACATCCGATTGAATTGATAAACAGGCAAATTTATTTTTCTTTCAATATTCAGATGGAATTGCGCAACTTTTATCAATTGTTTGGTCTTTGCATAATGCTTTTGGGCCATCTTTCGGCCAATAGCATTCCCTACCATGCTTCCTAAAATACTTCCTACCAAGGAACCAACAACAGGAACAGCTGCAAACGCAATGCTTCCCAATAGTGCCCCTTGTGAAGCAAAGCCTAAGCGGTAAGTCAGGGCACTAAAGGTTTTACCAGCTTGGTCTAATACCTCATTGCCGGTGATTTCTCCATTTGCATAACCTAGCATGAGTTTACTACACTCAACTCCCATTACGGCAATAGCTACGGATACAGCTACAGGGGTTCCCTGTGATAGTAACGGAATAAATCCTTTTTCAACGGCAATACGTATGGCTCCGGCAACTGCAATACTTACGCCATTATCACCACCTCGCTGCAAGGCTTTGGCGATGAGTATGTTTTTGTCGATATCCTTCTGTCGAATCACGGCCATCGACAGCTGAATCATAGCAGAAATCAGGATACTTCCAGAGCCGACCAGCATTGCATTATTTCCCAAATAATAAGCTGCATTTTTAAAATCATATGAATCTACAGACATATCATCCATTTTAGCTAAGTATCCGTTTTTATATAAGCTATGCTTGAATTCCATCATCGCGGCTTTATGCATCCCGTTCGTTATCTGTTTATTCATTCCTGACGCTTCTACATCAGTAAGAATCTCTCGACTCTCATTATTTTCACTAACAGTAAAAAAATTATGATCTATATCATCTTTAAAGTGATCAGAAAGTATATTTTCTAAAAATTCTTCCATGAGTAAATTCACTTGCAAAATTTCATCAATCGTAGTTTGTTTAGAGCCCTCATAGTCCGCTTTGAGTTTTTGAGCCAACCAATTCGTATCTGTATGTAATCTATTACTCATAAAATCAATAGAACAAGCTTCCAATAAAATAGGCTGAAAATCACAAAGCCATTGCACCACTTCACTATTTTTCATCAAAGATAATGAATCTTCATTTTTTAAATACATCTCTAGATTTTCTTGGATAACATCGTATATTTGCTTTATATCAAGTTCTACATTCTTACCCATTTATTACACCCCACCAATTGGTAAATGCCATTCTAAATCTTCTGTCGCATTCTTAAATTTATGTTTCTTATATAACTGCAGCATCTGATCTATTGAATTCCCCATCATTTCTTTGATTGAATGTGTGTTCTTGATCGTTCTTATTAATAAATCCGTATTAATATGTTCCATCCCATTTGTGAATGCAGTTTCCACACTTTCTTTAATTACACCTTCTATATCAGCGCCACTATATCCATCCGTTGCATCGACAATTTTATCAAGATCAACGTATCTTAACTCTTCTCTCCCCCGTCGTTTCGCAATATGTATTTTTAAAATTTCTTTTCGTTCTTTTTTATTAGGCATTCCGATATAGAACACTTCATCAAATCGGCCTTTACGTAAAAGTTCCGGCGGCATTTTTGTGATATCGTTAGCCGTAGCTACTACAAAAACCATACTTTCATTTTCTTGCAGCCAAGTTAAAAAAATACCAAAAAGTCGAGTAGTAATATCAGCCCCGCCACCTTCACTGCCAACACCAGCAAAAGCTTTTTCCAGTTCGTCAATCCAAAAAACACACGGAGAAATAGCTTCTGCAAGTTGTAATGCCTTACGCATATTGTTTTCTGATTCTCCCACATATTTTCCCATTAACCGTCCCATATCCATCCGAAGCAGCGGAACATCAAACAATTTAGCAGTGACCTTAGCCGTCAATGATTTGCCGCATCCAGGCATTCCGACAATCAAAACACCTTTGGGAACATCGACTCCAAATAATCGTGCCTGATTAATATTTTTAAATACTTTTTCTTTTCTCATTATCCATTTTTTTAAATTTTCAAGTCCCCCGACACTATTCATGCTTTCCTGAACTGATACCATTTCTAAGATTCCTGCTTTTTCGATAATTTGTTTTTTCTGCTCGACAATCAATTTCAAATCACTGCGAGTAATTTCGCCATCATCAGATACTGCCAATGTTAAAATGTTATAGATTTCAAATTCTGACAGCCCTTTAAGCGCTACTGTCAATTCTTCAAGGAAATCATTTTTTAAGGCAGGAAGTTCTTGCTTGCGGCAAAATTCCTCAATAATAGAACGTATTTCTTTTTGCGATAAATACCCCATAGTAATAATGGTCATATAATTTTCTAATTCTTTGGGAATCACCAGAATAGAAGAAACTATAATAATAGTTGCATCTTCAATTTGCCCCGTACGAATTAATTGTGCTAAATATTTTAACCGGTCGACGATGACACTATCTTCAAGAAGTGAATGCACATCTTTTAATACAAAAATGGTACGTCTCAAATCTTCCGGATTCCGCATCATATATTGTAAGGTAGTGCTTAAGCTCCAATTACTTTTAGTAATATTATGGCCTTTATCAATAAAACCTAATACGCTCCATTCTACAATATTTCGTCCGCTGATTTTTTCCTGATTATTAACCACCACTTTTTTAAAGCCAGCAATAGAAGTAATAATTTCATCAGCCTTATCTTCTTCAAAAATAGTAAAAGCTAGAATAGGAAAACCTGCATCAGCATAGCGAACCAGCTTATCCGTTACTTCCTGGACACTATTAACTTCTGCAACTGCTTTCTGTTTAGGTAAATTTTCAACGCTTGGATGGACTTCATCTTTTTCACCGTTCCCTAATCCTAATATGCTAAGGGATTGAGACAATAACGAAGTATCCTCTTTTTCATCTTCTTCATCAATAATCTGTATGCTGCCACTAAACTTCCATCCATTTTTTTCACGTTCAGCTTGATCAAAAGGGATTTTCTTCCCATCTTTTTTAAAATCAACGAATACTTTCCCGCCAACGCCAATAAAAGAACGTTGCGTAAAAGTAACAGGAATCGTAAAAATACGTTGTTCATCCTCAGTATCACCTAATAAATATATTTCTCTCATCCCGCTTGTTAAAAGAATTTCCAGTTCTTCCTGGCTCATCGCCAGACTTTTCACATGACGAAGTGCTAAAGGATCTGTCGTTGTCTGTTTTACCAAATCTTCTTTCCGTTCATAATCTAATTTTTGGTCAGAATTAAAGACATACGATGGTTTCCATTCAACGCCAAGAACTTGACAAAATTTTTGAGCAAAATCAGGATCTTTATCATCTAATGCTTCAATTCCCTGTTTTACGTCATCATAATAACGGTCCTCTAACCATTCAATAAGTTTATGATCTACATAATACCCAGTGACCTCGTTAAAATCAAAATGCTGCCGCAAATCTTCCAAAGTGCGTACATTAACACCATCACCCATTTGCAAGGCATATTTTATCTTACGATCCATCTTATCCATGAGTATCACCTTTATCTTTACATTGTCTTATCTTAGACTTATTTATATCAAATTAAGTGAAAATTAATATGCAAAAAAAGACAGCACGATAGTATCGTACTGTCTAAGATTAAAATATTGCGCTGTTGATTGCAGTTTGGAGATGGTTTTACCTCTCATGATGACTTTCAGGTATGGGTAAGACAATAGATTATGCATACTCATTGCATTTTCAATCATTACCAAATAATCCATCACCTTCACCGCCTAACTACATTTATAACATTTGTTTATCAGTTATACCAATTATATTATAACAATTTCGCAGTTACTTGTCAGTAAAATATTACGATAAGAATACCGCCAACAGCTTCTTGCACTATTGGCGATATTCTTTTAATCTACTTTTAAATTAGCTTCTTTTGTTTGTCGGCCTAAATATTAATAGGCTTTAACTAATTCATCCACTTCTACTGCAAGGTAGTTATTCTCTACTTTGATGACCTTGCCGTTTACGACTATACGTGACCCTGTATGCACCTTACTCATCTGTTTAGCTATCTTGCTATTGCTGGATACAACGGCCACTACAAAGGTAGTAACAGTCGGGTCATTAAGATCTTTATACGTCAAATCATTGAAATCTTTAGATTGAATGATGTATTGATTTTCCCCATCGACAACCTGAATCTTGTTGACAACACCGCTGACGCTAACCTCTTTATTCAAATAGAGATTTTTGACATATACTGGATTTTCTGCCAACATCTCTTGCACTTCACTAATGCTAATCAATTCATGTTTCTTATGAGTGACGGCATTGATTTTAGCTCCTGCGGTATTAAGATTCTTCGTCGTGCTGCCACCAATAGCCGCATTAATTGTAATCAAAGCAATGATTACAACTACGATACCTAATATAATTTTCTTTAACCTATGAGTATCCACGATAACTCCCTCCTCTGAAATAGATAGACGATTTTTTATTGATTAGACAGCCCAATCTACTTCCATAGCAAGATATTTATCTCCTATTTTGATAACCTTTCCTTGGAATGTAACATACTGTCCAATTTGATATTTAGATAATTTCTTATCCATATCAGAACCTGTCCTAACAGCTCCGACTACACAAGTAGTAATAGTAGGATCGTTTAAGTCTTCAAATGTCAAATCATTGCTGTTTTTAGCCTGAATAAAATACTGATGTTCCCCATCATAAACATCTATCTTGTTTATGATTCCAGTGACCTTAATCTTTTTATTAAGGTACTTATTCTTAGCCGACACCGGGTTGTTCGCTAAATCATTCTGGATATCCTGAATAGCGACAGATTGATAACTGCTCTTCTTACTAGTAGAACCATTACTGCCCGTTTTTCCACAGCCAGTAAGCATCGTCATGGCCAATAAAACAATAAAAATACCCGTAAAGACTGCTACTGCTTTTTGCTTCCAACTTTTGTTCTTCATAATGCTCCCTCCCTTTTATATTCTAATCATACCAATTCACAAAGACAGATTTTGTCACTTTAAAAAAATACATAAAAAAACGGCGCTGTCGCATAAGACAGCACCGTCATAAGTTCATGGCTCGTAAAAAGTCTGCTATTATACTCGGATAGGTTATGGTCGCATATCACAAGCAGGCCGCCAGCCACAGCTGTCTGTTTTGGCAACCGTCTTGTGCCTTCCGCTGGTCGGCACCTAACGGGCCAAAAAGGCTTCCGGGCGTCCCCTACGCACAAGGCCGTTGGCCGTGATTTTTTTTGTAGCCAGTAAACAGCGTTTCCATTTATCACCTGTATGCGATTCCGTAGGGGCCGTCCCAAAGCCTTTCTGATTCGTCAGATACAGGGCAGTTACCCGAACGATTGGTAGCGGCGGGCGGCCCGCTACGCGCTGAGGGCATCCCGAAGCGTCGTTGTTAGTTTGAGTCTGTTGCGGCGAAGCCGCATCTGAATCCGAAAAAGGCCATGCATAATAAACTGTACTTCCATGCATGGCCTCTTTATCACCAACTAAATTCCATATTCCTTAAAGAGTTTTCGAAAAATTAAATCAATTTATTTTGCTTAGCAATGTCAGCAATGGCTTCTAAGGATAATTTGGTATACTGAGCAATCTTTTCAAAAGGTACGCCATCTTTCAGCATTTCCAGTACGTCGTCTTGCTTCCCTAAATTCCAACCACGTTTTTCTCCGCGCCGTTCTCCACGCCGTTCAATACCTTCACTCAAGTTACACATGGCTGCCACTCCTTTCTCCAAGTGCGGTGTCATTGTTACATTAAACTCTTTCGACAATAATTCCTGCTTTTCTTGGGAACTGATGTTATCCAAGAGCAGCATATTCAGCAATCGCAGGATTCCTTTTAGCTGTTTATGGCTCTTGCTTCCCAGACAGACCAAGACGATATTGATCAAATCATAATGGCTCCGCTCGGCCTGCGTATAACCGATTAGATGTTTCTCTGTCAGTTGGTAACTGGAAATATTGTACTCCCATTTTTTCGTTGGCATCGTGCAAATCCAGATGGAATAGACCTTCTGGATTTTTTCGTAATGGGATTTCACGAAAACCGTCCCGTACTGACTGGAAATCATGCGGCCGCAATAGTAAACAGCCCGCTTCAACAAGGGATAGCCCGGATTGAAATCGTTCTGCGCTTCCAGGTTGATGATGAGCTGAATCAGCCTTCCATCAACGGGAGCTACGGCATGGAACCGGATATCATAATAAACCGTTCCTTCCGCTCCGGATTTGTCTTCCGTCTGCTCGCTCTCGATGCGCGGCGAAATAGCTTCCGGTTCCACCGCAATGCGGCTGATGCTCGGTTCGCCCTGGATATAACGTTGGGCAATATCCTGCAAATCACAATCCTTGAATTCTTCCGTGCAGGCCTTCAAGATATGGGCCATGATGCCCCGCTCTGAAAGGACCCGCTTGCACGCCTCGTCATACGCTTTTTTCTGCGCTTTGGCCTGTTGTGCTGAATCGGACATGACGTCACACCTCCAGATTCACTTTTATTGTATAATAATCGTTCCCGCTCCGCAACAGAACGGCTCATGATTCCATCATACACTACAAAACAGGGTCAAATAGAAATTCTAATCATTTTTTAATCGAATTTCCAAAAATTTAAGGAAATGTTAATGTTTGGGCCTGACGGCCGAGTGTAAAGCCGTTCATCAAATTTTTAAATATAATGGCCCGCCGACTTCAGGTCGCAGTTCGCAGGTCGCCGCGGACTCAAATGCCGCTACTCGGCGACAAATTCAGAATAACGACATCGCTTCGAGTGCCCCTCGGCTTGTGGCAATGGCCGTGGCTCATAAAAGCCTGCTTATACTCAGATAGGCTATGGTCGAATCTCACAAGCGGGACGCCCTCTGGGCGTCCCCTACGCACAAGGCCGTTGGCCGTGATTTTTTTGTAGCCAGTAAACAGCGTTCCCATTTATCGCCTGTATGCGATACCGTAGGGCCGTCCCAGAGCTTTCTGATTCGTCAGATGCAGGACAAGCACCTGGACGGATGGTAGCGGCGGGCGGACCGCTACGCGCTGAGGGCATCCCGAAGCGTCGTTGTTAATTTGAGTTTGTCGCGGCGAAGCCGCATCTGAGTCCGAGGAAATTGGAGGAAATTTTAATAAAAACACCGCCAATGGCTTCTTGCCCCCGTAGCGGTGTTTTTGTAATTGTTCCTAAATCAATTTATTCTGTTTAGCAAGTTCTTTAACCTGATTCTGCAAGAAGTCTCCCGCCTCTTTAGGCGGTGAGATGAATTGC
>ERZ772881.405-NODE-405-length-49535-cov-14.764753_pt1 | contig 49535 bp, 36 predicted proteins | sample MGYA00580581_ERZ772881 | MGnify/ENA primary metagenome ERZ772881 (study PRJEB29015, sample SAMEA2737668) | human gut metagenome | biome: human gut; feature: human-associated habitat; material: faeces | place: China | collected 2012 ...
CTTTTGCCATTTTCTGGGCAAGCTCCAAATGCTCTTTACATTCCACCACTTCATAAGGGATATCGTCATATTCATTTTTATCAAAACATCCCAAAAGGAAGGAAGAAGTAACCTGTTATTAAAACTAACAGCTACTCCCTGCCAAATTAATATAATTGCACTAATTGATAAAATTAAATATTTTTTATTCTTCAATGAATAGTGCATCATATTCCTTAGTTTTTCCCTCACTATCTTGATCTATAATAGAAAAATATACTTCATACTCATTTTTACAATCACTTATTTTTGTAAACCTTAAGTTACTATTTTTAATTAATTCATCAATTGTATCCTTATTTACAGTTATCTTAAACTTTTCACATTTTTCAGCTGTTAATTGTGGATTATTTTTAACCCATTTTTCAGAATCAATAAATCTATTTATTAACTCATCATATAAGTTAGATTCTTTTAACTTATTATAAAAGTCTTCTTTAATCAATAATGTTGATTGTGGATAGCCTTCCATAACGTTATTTTCTTTTTTCCATTCCTCATTCAAATTCAAGATAATTTTAATATTTTTATTTTTAGATAATACAGTTGATAATGCTGGTTCTGGTAAAATAGCATACTTAGCTTGTTCACTTATAACTAATGGTGCAAGTTCTGATGCAGCTCCAACATAAGAAAATTTTATATTTTCTTCATTAACATTATTTTGATTTAATATTCTTCTAAATATAATATCTGGTGTAAGACCTTTTCCTGTATTATATATTTCACATCCTTCTAATTGTGTCAAATCTAATATATCCTCTGATGATACAAGGTATAATGCTCCCCATCCAATAGTACCTGCAATTTTATATCCTAATTGTTTTTTATATGACTGTAATGCTAAATTAGAAGGAACAATTGCCAAATCAGCATCTCCCTTCATTAACTCAGATAAAAGTAAATCTGTACTTTTTTCTATAGAATGTTTTATCACTATTTTTTCATTTTCTATTTTATTATCCTTATCTATTAAATTACTTATTGCTCTTGTAAATTTAACTTCATCAATATTAACTAAATATTCTTCTTCAGATATATTAAAATCATAATTAAAATCTTTTGCCTCTAGCTCTGGAATATAATAAGCAACAATTTCTCTTAAGACTTCATTTACATCTACATTTTTCATATTTAATTTATAATCCATACTATCTAATAAAGAAAATTCAAATAAATCAGTTATTATTTTAGTTGCTCTCCTTGAATTTATGTTAATTATAGTTAAAAGCGGTTACAAAATGCACATTTGTAGTTATTTTCTTTGAGATCCTTAAGAGTCTTTACAGTAATCTTTCCACATCGTTGGTGTAGAATCAATGCATGAGCGTTATCAACGGATAACTCAACTGAATATGGTTCAGGAATTTCGTGAGATTTAATCCAACAATTTATGCACAAGACGGTATTTGGATTCCTTGAAAAACATGCTAGCGGGGTTTGAACGTATGAATGACAAGACATACAATACAACTCCACCATATTTGTAGAGGAATCAAAATTGTCAGTCCTTATGTAATTAGGAGTAATATCTCCATAATAAAGCCAAAGAGAATCATCAATGTAATCGTTCCAACTATATTCATCATGAGCCAAACGCATATTATCTAAATAGTCAAAGATACGGTGCATTTGAGAAACAGACGGAAGTAAGTGTCGATTTTCTATACGTAATATAAAATAATCAGAAAAACCTAACTTCCGCGAGAATTGCTCTTGCGTAAAGCCAAGTGTTTCGCGCATGGCTTTAACAAATGGAGAAACTAATAAGGCGTCATACAAAAGTTTGTTCCAAGTAGATGACCGCTGGGCATATGAAGCTGCTTGATCTTCCTCTACAGAAATTATTTGCTGAGAAATCCGTTGCATTTTTGTCTCTATTTCATATTTTTGCAACTTTAAGGATTTTAATTGATGATATAGATTAGATAATTCTAATTGATAACTATCCATAATATGAACTTCTTTCATAATTTTTAAATAAAGAAAATGTGGAAAGCTCAACGCCAACATTTACCGATGAAAAATAAAATGGCTATGAAAATGAAAACAAGATACATTATTCTTAATACATTATAATGTTTAAATTGGATTCGTGCAACAAGAATATACTGGCTTGATGATTAACGAAAGCAAAAATCCGTTCGATGCTTTTCTCTAAAAAAGCGGAGACGCAAAAAATTTAGATGAAAAAATAGATATAGGGAAAAACTTCTGACGAAAGGACTAAACGTTGAGGAAGTGTGTATAACCAAAAAGAACTAACAAATACTACCATTAAGTTTTGAAAGGAGAAAAAATATGAGTTATTATGCAGGAAAATTTGATGTAGCAGTTATAGGAGCTGGACATGCTGGATGTGAGGCAGGTTTAGCCTGTGCAAGAATGGGAATGAGGACTTTAGTTTTCTCAATTAGCTTGGAGGCAGTCGCTAATATGCCATGTAATCCGCATATCGGTGGTAGTTCTAAGGGACATATCGTAAGAGAAATTGATTGTTTAGGAGGTGAAATGGGGAAAAATATAGATAAAACTTTTGTACAATTGAAAATGCTTAATACTTCTAAAGGTCCAGCGGTTTATTCTCTTAGAGCTCAAGCTGATAGAAAAAGATATCAAGCTGAGATGAAACATACACTTGAAAAACAGGAAAATTTATTCTTAAAACAAGCTGAAATAGTAGATATAAAAGTAGAAAATGATAAAGTAAAGTCTATTGAAACCAATATAGGAGCAATTTATGATGTTGATGCTGTAATTTTAGCTACAGGTACATATTTAAAGGGAATGATACATATAGGCGAAATTTCTTATTCTAGTGGTCCTGATGGAGTGGCAGCAGCTAATAAGTTATCAGAGGTTTTAAAAAAGTTGAATATTAAAATTAATAGATTTAAAACGGGAACACCGGCTAGAGTAAATAAGAGAAGTCTTGATTTTTCAAAAATGCAGATTCAAAATGGAGATGAACATATTGAACCTTTTTCAATGGAAGATAAATTTTCAAGTAGTGCTGACCAGCTTCCTTGTTATTTAACTTATACAAATGAAAATACTCATAAAATTATAAGAGATAATTTATCAAGATCACCTTTATATTCTGGAAGGATTCATGGAACAGGACCAAGATATTGTCCTTCGATAGAAGATAAGGTTGTAAGATTTGCTGATAAAGATAGACATCAGCTTTTCATTGAGCCAATAGGAAGAGACACTGATGAAATGTATGTTCAAGGAATGAGTTCATCTTTGCCTGAAGAAGTACAAATTGCTATGTATAGAACTGTTCCAGGAATGGAAAATGTTGAATTTACTAGACCAGCGTATGCTATTGAATATGATTGTATAGATCCTCAGGAATTAAAACTTTCTTTGGAACATAAAAAAATTAAAGGAATGTTCTTTGCCGGACAAATAAATGGAACCTCAGGCTATGAAGAGGCTGCTTCTCAAGGGCTGATTGCAGGTATAAATGCCGCATTAGAGATTAAAGGAAAGGAGCCAGTTATCCTTGATAGATCTCAAGCTTATATAGGTGTTTTAATTGATGATATTGTAACTAAAGGAACAAATGAACCTTATAGAATGATGACTTCTAGAGCAGAATACAGGTTATTGTTAAGACAAGATAATGCAGATTTGCGTTTAACTGAAATAGGACATAAAATTGGTTTAATTTCAGATAAGAGATATAGTGATTTCTTAAATAAAAAGAATAATATTGAGAATGAAGTAAAAAGATTAAAAAATACAGTTGTTAAGCCAAGTGATAACGTAAATTTATTACTTGAAAAATGTAATTCTAGTAAACTTACTACAGGAATTAAAATGTCTGAACTATTGAAAAGACCTGAGATTACATATAAAGCGTTGAGAGAAATTGATACTGAAAGACCTGAATTAACAAGTCAAGAGGCAGAAGAAGTTGAAATTCAAGTTAAATATGAAGGGTATATAAAACTTGAAGAGGCTCAGGTTGAAAAGTTTAAGAAATTGGAAGCAAAAAAATTAGATGAAGATATTAATTATGAAGAGATAAATGGATTAAGACTTGAAGCAAGACAAAAATTAAATAAAATAAAACCTATATCAGTTGGTCAAGCGTCACGTATTTCAGGTGTTTCACCGGCAGATATCTCAGTTTTATTAATTTACATAGAGATGAAAAATAGAAAAGATAATGTATAATAATTATTATTGGAGGAGTAAATGGAGTTAAATGATTATTGTTCTATAACAAACGAACAAGAAGAACGATTTAAAAAATATGAGTCATTACTTATAGAATGGAATAAAAAAATGAATTTAACAGCTATAACGGAACACGATGAAGTTATTTTAAAGCATTTTGTAGATTCTATATCAATTTTAAAATATATTAATAGTGATTGTAAAATTATTGATGTTGGGACTGGGGCAGGATTCCCCGGTATTCCAATAAAAATAATGAATGAATCAGTTGATGTCACCTTGATGGATTCTTTAAATAAAAGAATTAATTTTTTGAATGAAGTGATAACAGATTTAGAATTGAAGAGAATAAAAGCGGTGCATGCTAGGGCTGAAGACTTAGCTAGAAATGCTGAATATCGTGAACGATTTGATTTCGCTACATCAAGGGCTGTTGCTAATTTAAGAACTTTACTTGAATATATGTTACCTTTTGTAAAGGTTGGTGGGTATTGCATATGCATGAAGGGGCCAAATGTTGAAGAAGAGATAAAAATGGCTTCTAAAGCGCTAAAAGTACTAGGAGGAAGAATCGAAAAAGTCGATAATTTAATATTGCCTGATTCAAATATTGAAAGAAATATTATTGTGATAAGAAAGATTAATAAAATAAATTTAAAATATCCTAGAAAAGCTGGAGTACCTGCAAAAGAGCCTATTTAGAAATATAAAAATGAGTAATGTGTTATTGACATATTACTTATTTTTTTGTATTATATAACATAGATTGGAGGACAATAAATTGGGAAAAATTATATCTATTGCAAATCAAAAGGGTGGAGTTGGAAAGACTACAACCTCAATCAATATGGCGGCTTTACTTGCAAAGAGAGGCAAGAAAGTTTTATTAGTGGATGCTGATCCGCAGGGAAATGCAACTAGTGGCTTGGGAATTAGCAAAGATTGCGAATTTTCGACATATGATATACTTATTAATGATGTTGAAATTTCAAATACAATTCAAAGTTGTAAGGTAAAAAATCTTGATGTATGTCCTACAAACATGAGTTTGGCTGGAGCAGAAGTAGAACTTGTCAGTGCAGTGGGTAGAGAGTATAGAATGAAAGATAAATTGGACAAGGCTAAAGATCATTATGATTTTATTTTAATTGATTGTCCACCTTCTTTAGGTTTGATTACTTTAAATTCTTTGGCAGCATCGGATAGTGTTCTTATTCCTGTTCAATGTGAGTATTTTGCTTTAGAAGGTGTTGGAGAACTTCTAAAAACGGTAGATTTAGTAAGAAAATATTATAATCGAAATTTAACAATTGAGGGTGCAGTACTTACAATGTATGATTCTAGAACAAAGTTGTCAAATCAAGTAGTAAAGGAAGTTAATAAATTCTTTGAAAACAGAGTGTTTGAAACAGTAATACCAAGAAATGTTAGATTAAGTGAAGCACCAAGTTATGGTTTACCTATAACTATATATGATCCACGTTCTAAAGGAGCAAAAAGTTATGAGAAACTTGTTAAAGAATTTTTAAAAAAGAATAAACAATAAATAGGAGGGTAAAGATGGCTAAAAATTCAGGTTTAGGAAGAGGTTTAGATGCACTTTTCTCTGAAAGTGCAGTTCTTAAGGAAATGGAAAAAACATCCACTGATGGAGAAATTGTAAAAAATATAAAAATTGTTGATATAGAGCCAAATACAGAGCAAGCTCGTAAGACATTTTCAGAAGATGCTTTAAATGAACTTGCTAAATCAATAAAAACATATGGTGTTTTGCAACCAATAATTGTTGAAAATAAGGGAAAATATTATAGAATTATTGCTGGTGAAAGAAGATGGAGAGCTGCCAAACTAGCAGGATTAGAAGAAATTCCGTGTTTAATAAGGGATGAAGATGAACAGAAAAATAGGGAAATTTCATTAATCGAAAATATTCAAAGAGAAAACTTGAATCCTATTGAGAAAGCATGGGGATATAAACAATTAATAGATAATTATAATTTAAGGCAGCAGGATTTAGCTGATACTCTTGGAATTTCAAGAACTAATGTAACGAATACGCTGAGAATCCTTAATCTTGATCCTAGAGTCTTACAAATGGCTCTAGATGGAAAATTATCAGAAAGCCATTGTAAGTCATTGTTAGCGATTACAGATGGTGAAATGCAATATCAGATAGCACTTAAAATTGTTGAGACTGGTGGCACAGTCAGTGATATTGAAAGGGTAATAAAAAATAAAAAGAAAATACCTAAAAAAGATAAGAAATATGAAGCTGTTTGTAAGGAAATAGAAGATTCTTTTCAAAATTTCTTTGGCACAAAAGTAAAATTAAATGCTGGAGCACATAGTGGAAAAATTGTTATTCAATATTCTTCAAATGATGAATTAGAGAGAATTTTAGATATTGTTAGAAAGGAACAGTAATTGAATAATTTTGAAATGATTGCTATAATTATATCGGTAATATCAATTTTTATTTCAAGTGTTTGCTTTTACTTTACTATAAAAATAAAAAAAAGATATGAAAAATTAGTAATGAGATTAGGTAATGGCGAACCATTAAATGAAATTTTGAAAAAATATATTGAACAAGTTAATGAGATAGATAAAAAAGATGATCAAATTATTGAATATTTTAATAATAGAGCTGAAAAATGCGAGGTTGAAGTATGGTATGATTCTATGTCATTATGTAGAGATATAAAAGAATTCAATCCGCAGATACTTTTTCTGGATATTGAGTTACCGGGTGATAATGGGGTTTATGCAGGAAAATATATAAGGGAAACGCTTCATAATGACAGGATGAATATTGTGTTTATTTCTCATAAAACAAGCTATGCTATGGAGCTTTTTCAAATTCATCCATATGATTTCCTTATAAAACCGATAGATGATAATGTTTTGTATGATACCATGACTAAAATACTACAACTTGAAGATGTACAGAAAAAAGAATTCAGATATACATATAATAAGACAGGATATTCTATTCCGTATGGTGAAATTATGTTGTTTTCCAGCAGAAATAAAACTATTACTATATGTAAAACCGATGGTGAAAGTGTATCTTATTATGGAAAACTTAGTGATATTGTATCAAATCTTCCGTTTCAGTTTGTCTGCATAAGCAAGTCATATATAGTCAATATAAAATGTATTAAATCATGGAAAAGTGATGCTGTTTTACTGAAAAATGGTATGGAAATAAGTATAGCACAGTCTAAAAGGGCTTCATTTAAGCAAGCAGTTTTTAACTATGGAAGGAGTAAGGAAGTGATATGACTTTTGAAAGAGCAATGGTTATTTTGTTTACAAAGGTAGCTCAGACTGTTATTGCAGAAAGATTTACTCATACTTTTTTTGATAATGATGGAAACAGAGCGCGAAAGATATTTGCATATTCATTTAGTGTTTTTATAGCAATATTCGTAAACTTGTTTTTTTATAAACCGATATTTAATTTCCTTAGTATTTTCTTAGGGCTGTCAGCAATTGCTTTATCATATAATGGGACGATAAAAAGAAAATGCATATTTGTTTTTTATATTTTGGCAGTAAGCTGTATCATAGATTTAGTGGTAAGTGCATTTTTGATAAAACCATTTGGATATGATGGATATTCAGCTTTTGTAAGTATATTTGCTCTTTTATTATTGCATGCTGCACAGTTGATTACAGAAAGATTTTTTGGAAATAATTTAGGCATAGAACTAAATAATCGTTATTGGTTGTTTATTATTGCGTCTTTATTAGTATGTATTATATCATCGATAGTAATATTTATGGATAAAACCGTGTCATCATTTTCTCTTTCGTTAGTGTGCGGAGCATTTCTGCTTGTAAATATTATTATTTCATATTTGATGGATGATCTTGTTAAGTCTTCTCAGAAAGCTTTGGAAAATCAAGCACTTAGGGATCAAGTTAGTTCTTATGAAAGAGAGATTATGCTTCAAAATGAAAATATGGAGGCATTAAGATCGTTTCGCCATGATATGAAACGTCATTTTGCAGAGATTTCGGTGCTTGCTTCAACAGGCGAAATAGGACAGATAAAAAATTATGTGTCAGCTATGGAGAATAATCTTGTAGAATCAAGGCGACTGGTTGATTCGGGAAATACGGCGCTTGATACAGTTTTAAATTATATGCTTCAGCGTGCGGTAGATAAGAAAATTCAGGTGAATGTTAAAGTTGTGGTTCCGTGTAATTTAAACTTATCGGCATATGATATGAATATTATTTTTGGAAACCTTTTGGAGAATGCGATAGAGGCACAAAAAGATGTAAAAAATCCAAGCATAGATTTGGAAATTAATTATTTAATGGATTCACTTGTTGTTGAGATTAGTAACAGGTGTTTACAAAAAGTGATATTTAAAGGGGGATTGCCGGTTACGACAAAACAATCTGTAAGAGAACATGGTTATGGATTAAAGAATGTAAAGAAAGTGCTTGATAAATATATAAGCACACTGGATTTTGAGTGTTCAGATGAACGGTTCACCGTGAAAATATTGATGAAAATTTAATAAATTCACCTTGAAAAGTACTAATTTCGCCTTTTGTATTCGGGGTAATTTGTTTTATGTATAATATTATCAAAAAGGGAGGGGCACTATGAAGAAAAAACGCATATTAATCGCATCAATCATCTTCATACTTATCATCTGTATTGTGACTGCGGTTTTTATAATAAAGAATAGAAACCGCAGTACATCCAATACAATGTACACATATCGCTCTGGAGATGTACGATGTAATTATTCAGAAGACAATGTACTGTATCTTGATGATTCCGGAATACTGCATCTCATCGATACGGCATCAGGCAAGGACATGGTCTATTGCGATAAGCCCAACTGCACACATGAAGGATTCTCAGGCTCCAATGAGAAGCCCTCATGTCCTGCAGCTTTTTATGGTTTAGAAGGAGCCGGAACGGTGCTTTACAATGCCCATCTTTATTATGTAGGAAATATGTCGGATGAAGATATGACAGTTCAATATCTGTATGTTATGGACTCAAACGGTGAGAATCGTAAAAAAGCAGCCAAATTAGAGAATGTTCAGAATGTTACGGCTGTTTTGTACAGGGATAATTATGTTATAGGAGCTTACAGTAACAGAATAGAGCTTAATGATGAAGGACAGATTGTAAATGATGATAAGCCTGAAGCCGGTATTTTTGTTATAGATCTCGATAATTACAAGGTGTATATGAGTGATAAGATAACAAGCGAACAGGCAAATATTACGGACATATATTATGAAGACGAAGTAGTGTACTATTCGACTGTGCGGTTTGGAGATGATGTTACAGAGCTGATGATAGAGGAGGGAGCGTCAGATGATGCGGAGTCTTTTGCTTATGATAATATGCTTAATGGAATATATCAATATGATATAGCAGATGAAAAGACAACATGTCTGACGGAAATAGACCATATTAACGATCTTAGGCTGTTAGATGGCGATGGTTATTATTCGTCAAAGGATGGATATTTTGTGTTTGACACCGAAAGCAGACAGACAAGACAGCTTCCGATAGATGCGGATGGAAAAACACAATATGGACCATTAAAAAAGAGCGGAGACTTTTTATATTATGCCCTTTCTGAAGAAAAAAGTGATGAAGTGACATATTATCGCTTGAAGGATGATAAGAGTGAAGAACTGATGAAGCTGTCTACTGAAAAGGCATTTAGCATTGCAAGCATATGCGGTCAGTCGGTATATGTCACATATACAAATGATAACGGAAAGTTGTGCCTTGGGGTAATAAGTCTTGATGAATTGAACAAGGGAGTATTTGAACCAAAGGAATTGAGGTGTTTTGATGATGAAGAATAGTAAGAAAAAGGGTATTTTGATAGCGGTTGCAGTAGCAGTCATTGTTGTTATAGCAGTGGCGGCAGTCTGCCTTAACAGAAAAACGGATAATGCCGGAGCTGTCAGCGAAGGCCGGACAGAGTCGGCTGATAAAACAAAAAAGTCGGATAAAGCTGATAAAGAAGAATCAGAGAACAAAAGAAATTCAGATGCGCAGGTTATAACGTTTGCTGTACCTGATATTTGTAAGATTGATAAGAATAATCTAAAGAAGTTCAACGATGCACTTGCTGCGGACGGACATGATTATGAGCTCGAAATCAAAACCTTGTCCTATGACAATTATGGACAGGCTGTTGAGGGAGCCTTGGAAAACGGAAAAACAGATATAGCATTCCTGGGTTTTGGTGATGCTGCCGGAAATAATCCGGTGTATGATCTGGTACGCTCTGATCTGGTTCTGAATCTTGATGATATCTTATCGGGCGATAAAGGAAAAACACTCTATGAGGCTTTTCCAAAGAATCTTTGGGAGATGGTTAAATGCGATAAGCATATTTATTCGATTCCGTCAGCACTTGCAAGTGATGAGGGAGTTTATGCAGCCTTCAACAGGGATTACGTTTCTGACGATGCGATAAGTGCATGGGATGGCAGCATAGACGGAATATATCAGATACTTCAGGGTGTTAAATGGGATAAAAGTGATACTCCGAGGTTTGAGTATCTCATAAGCGGATATACATTTGATGATATGCTTGGCTGTGAGATAAGAAACGGGCTCTGCTTCGACTATGATACTATGTCTGTTGGAAATCCTTTAGAGTCACAGAAATTTACCGGATATCTGAGGGTGCTTGACCGGATGAAGAAGGACGGCTATATGTCTGATGATTTGACAAATGAGATAACATATCTCAACAATCCGGGGCTGAATGATGCTCATGTATTAAAAAATGTCAAGGAAGGCAATTTTGCAGTTGCTTTATGCAATGGTAGTGTGGATGAAAATTTTAAAAAGGACAATATCACGGTAAAGGAAGTAAAGACTTACCTTTCATCAAGGATAAACGGCTCCATCGGTGTAGCAAAGAAAGCAAAGGATACTTCTGCTGCGATGGATTTCCTTAGTCTGTTATATGGAGATGAAAAGTACGGCAATATCCTTTTGTACGGTGAAAAAGATAAGGATTATAAGCTTAAAGATGGCATTGCAGAAGCTTGTGATGGAGGCAGTCTGGATGATGACTATCTGACGAAGCTTAGTCTTAATCTTTTCGTGAATGTTTATCCGACAAAGAACGAGAAATATGTGGACAATCGTAAGAAGGAGTTTTTTGACTTTTATGACAATGCCACATTGTCTCCGTTTATCGGCTTCGAACCGGATACTAAGAATATGGGCAGTATTTCAACAGATTTAGATGATTTCATGACAGGACTGCATGGTGCCACTGTAGATGATACTTTAGACGGTGCCGTACAAAAGCTTACAGCAGATGGAATGGACAGCTATCTTGAAAGCGTGAGAAGTCAGTGGGAGGAATATAAGCAATGACACTTGAATTGGAGGGGCTTACAAAAGTTTATAAGGATAAAACTGCGCTGGATGATGTGTCTTTTTCATTTACACCCGGCATATATGGGCTTTTGGGACCTAATGGAGCCGGTAAATCAACTATGATGAATCTCATTTCTGACAATCTGACTCCATCAAAAGGCCGTGTGCTGCTTGACGGAAGGGGCATAGACGAGCTTGGAAGTGAATACAGGAAGCTTCTCGGATATATGCCGCAGCAGCAGAATATATATCCTGAGCTTAGTCTTAGGCGTTTTCTTTACTTTATGGCATCCCTGAAAGGATTAAAAAAGAGTGAAGCCTGGGAAGATATAGATCACTATGTGCGCATGGTAAAGCTTGATGATGTCCTTGGAAAAAAGCTTGGCGCTTTTTCGGGTGGAATGAAGCAGAGAGCACTGATAGCACAGGCACTCATAGGCAATCCCGGCATCCTTATACTGGATGAGCCAACGGCAGGGCTTGACCCGAAGGAGAGAATCAGAATCCGCAATCTGATATCAGAGGTTGCAAAGGACAAGATTGTTATTATTGCGACTCATGTGGTTACGGATGTTGAGTTTATCGCCAAAGAGATAGTTATGTTAAGCAACGGTAAAATAATAAGGAGTGGTTCTCCGTCAAAGCTGCTTCAGGAGCTGGATGGAAAGGTATGGAATATTTTTTTATCGGATAATGAGATAGATGAGGTGAACACCAGATACAAGGTGAGCAATATTTCAAGGGATGCAGACGGTGTCATAGCCCGCATTATTGCCGATTCGTATGATGGCAGATGGCAGAAGGAGGCTGTGCGTCCAAATCTTGAGGACTTGTATTTGTATCTTAATGGGGACTGAAAATGGATATAGTAAAAAACGAAATATGTAAACTATTGACTAAAAGAACAGTGCTTATTCTTTTGTTTTTGCTTGTTCTGAATCCTGTTCTTGGACTGTATACCATGAATACCGTAAATGATGATGGGTATACAGGTAAGGACTACAGCGCGCTGTATGGCGAAATAAGCAATTACAGCCGTGAGGAGGTTTTGCCGGAAATTGAACAAAGGCAGGTGACTGCAGAAACTTATGGCAGTATTAGTCTGTGCGATAGAGTATACAAGGAAGTTGGGGCGTGTCTGTCTTATGATGAGTATCTGGACTCTGTCAATGAAAAGGCTGATGAAATTTCAATTATGAATAAGTTTTCCGGCAATGGAGGCTTTGCAGAGAAAAATGCTGCTAAAACGAGCAGAGTCTACGGTAAGCTTAAAGGTACAGTGCCTGAGGTTATTGATGCATCGGGACTTTTGAATATTACAGACAATGAGCTTACCGACTATGTGGCTGTGATTATGCTTTTTATCATTGCGCTCAACCTTGTTTTTTATGAAAAAAGCGAGAACCAGCTTGCATTGCTTAGAACAACTGCAAGGGGCAGAAGGCAGCTTATGGCGTCAAAGTCATTTGTGATGATTATGGCGGTCGTGCTTATCACCTTGCTGTTGTATGGCATCAATGCAGTCATAAGCATGTGCTTTTACAATCCGATAAATCTGAAAAGTCCGCTTCAAAGTGTTTATCTGTACTATGGCAGTCCGTTTAAGCTTAGTATAGGACAATTTCTGGCATGCTATTTTCCTGTGAAAATAATAAGCTTTATATTGCTTGGCCTGTTTTTTATGCTGATATGCGCAGCGCTTGACAATATTATATTTGTGTTCGTTGCTTCTGCAGTGACCGTGGTTATTGAGGCTATCTGCTACACAACGATTTCAGGAACCAGCTTCCTAGCCTTCCTTAAGTACATAAATATCATGTATGGAGTCAGGACAGGCAGACTTTTTTCTGATTATGTCAATATCAATCTGTTTGGATATCCGCTTAATACCGGGGTATTATATGGCTTATTCTGGCTTGTGTGTATAGCTGTATGTATTTTTGCGGTTACAAATTATCTCAATTCGGTGCATGAAAAGAGGCTGCTTTTACTGCCCGGCTTTGCCTGCGGCAAAAATACAGGCTGTCATACATCTTTATTTTTGCACGAATGCTATAAGGCACTTGTTCCGGGAAAAGTGTTACTTATATTGATTGTAGCAGCTATTTTTGTGGTATGGTGGAATCCGGCAGAGAAGCTTTCCTATGACTCGGTTGATGAGGTGTATTACAAGGAATATATGGACAAATATTATGGACCTTTAACTGCCAAAACCAATGAGCTTCTGGATGAAGAAAGAGCAATATACGACCGACTGTCAGATAACATTGCTTACGATATGGCACAGGGGAAGAGTGAAAGCTATATCAATATAAAGTACAAGGATGAACTGAGCAGACAGGAGGCATTCAACAAGCTTACAGCACATGTGGATTATCTTAAGACGTTAAATGAGGGCTGGCTGTTTTTTGAAAAGGGCTATGATATTCTTACCGACAGAACAGACTTCAAAAACCGTGATACAGCACAGGCCTTTGTGTATGTTATTCTCCTAATAGCAATAGCCTGCGGTATATGCGGAGCGGATTATGCAAACCATGAAATCCGTCTTTTAAGGACTACCCGCCGTGGAAGGAAACAGCATATGGGAATCAAATGCATACTTGGCTTTTTGGGCACTGTCACAGCATTTGCACTTGTATACATTGTGCGGCTGTGCAATGTGCTTTCGGCATATGGCACGCAGGGGCTTAATGCTCCGGCGGCAAGTATGGAGCATCTGTGGCGTGTTTCGCAGAATATATCGGTAGGGCAGTATATACTTATCATAATGCTGATGCGCTTTATAGGGGGATTACTGGTCAGCCTGTTTGTTTTTGCGATGTTTAAATACTTAAGAAGCGGCATGTCTGTGATTATATCATGCGTCCTTTTTATTGTGCTGCCACTGGCGCTTGTGGCTTTTGGGGTGACGAATGCGCAGTATTTTCTATTTAATCCGCTGCTCATTGGAAATATATTTTGAATGCGTTTTCTATTGACATAAATATGCATTTAAGTTATATTTAGCTTATGGGGAGGTATGATAATGTACAATATTTTTTTCTATAAAGATAAAAAGGGAGATAAAAAACTAATAAACTTATGAAGGATTATTTAGAAAGGAGTAATGAAAATGAGTAAATCAAAGATTAATCCAAAAGGTTCTTCATGGGATGAACTTGAAAAACAATTATTTACATCAGAAGAGATTGCGGAAAGTGAAGTTCGTGTTGCAATCATTAATGAGATGATAAAAGCAAGAGAGGAAAATGGGATAACGCAAAAGCAACTTGAAGCAATGAGTGGAATTAAGCAGCCTGTGATTTCAAGAATGGAAAACGGAACGTCAGACCCACAGCTCTCTACAGTATTAAAAATTTTAAATTCATTAGGAAAAACATTACAGATTGTTCCAATGAAATAAATTAAAAGCATCTATTCGGAAAAATCAGGATAGATGCTTTTTTGTAATTATGCCAAGTAAAAATCAGATATGCGGTCCATGCGTGCCCCCATATTCATAAGCAGTGCATCCGCAATAGTAATTGCAGCCATAGCTTCAACAACAACAACAGCACGTGGCACGATAATCGGGTCATGACGTCCCTTGATGGAAATCTCTATATCTTCACCGGATTTATTTACAGTGTGCTGTGTAGCTGCGATTGAAGGAGTAGGCTTTATGGCAGCTCTGAAAATAAGCGGTGAGCCGTCTGTCATGCCGCCGAGAGTACCACCGGAGTGATTTGTCTCTTTTGAAACAGCGCCATCCCTCATAATAAAGGCATCATTGTTTGTAAGTCCGGTTGCCCTTGCTGCATCAAAGCCATCGCCGATTTCGAAGCCCTTTACAGCTCCGATAGACATAATAGCCTTTGCCAGATTGGCATCAATTTTCTCGAATACGGGATCACCGAGCCCGACAGGAAGACCTGTGATGACACATTCACACACACCGCCTGAGGAATTGAGTGATTTAAGGCATTCCTCCAGATATTCAGAAGCCTTTAGTGCTGCATCGGCATCAGGCATATAAAGTGAATTGTTGTAAATCTCATGGGCATCAAAATTAGCTTCATTAATTGTAACAGGACCTATTGACCTGGTATATGTAAGAAATTTTACGCCAAGGCATGAGAGCATCTTTACAGCGATAGCACCTGCTGCAACACGGCCTATTGTCTCGCGTCCCGAAGAACGACCTCCGCCTCTGTAGTCTCTGAAGCCGTATTTCTCATCAAAGCAAAAGTCAGCATGCCCCGGACGATAGTATGAAGCAATCTCACTGTAATCCTTTGATTTCTGATTTTTATTCCACACAACCATAGAAACAGGTGTACCTGTAGTCTTTCCCTCAAACACACCGGAGAGAATTTCAACCGCATCATCCTCCTTGCGTGGAGTAGTGAACTTAGACTGTCCCGGCTTTCTTCTGTTTAAGAATATCTGAATATCCTCCTCACACAGCTCAAGCCCAGCAGGAACGCCGTCCACAACGACACCCAAGCCTTTTCCGTGTGATTCTCCCCATGTTGTTACCCTAAAAATATTTCCGTATGATGAACCTGCCATGATGGTCTCCTTTTTATATAGTATATAACTATTTAGAACCATAGAGAATAAAAAGCTGATGCGCCATAGTGCTAATTATTGAGGGATTGCATCCCATGCCTCGAAAAGACATTTTAAATGGGCTGTAATCGTTGCTGGACACACTATTAGGTAGGATGAACAGTAATAGCAACGGTCTTTCTTGTTCTCACGGAAGCTCCTATAGTTACAATAATAGGTATATTATAAGTAATACCAAGTTGAATAGTCAAGAAAACTATGATATTATTTTATTTAGATAACTTTCGAACTATGTTTGTATATAATTATGCAGCACGTGAACGTTCGCGGTGGCCGCGGCTTACGTGCCGTCCTATAATAAATAACTACAATAAGACAGCAAAAGAGGGAGAAAACATGGAATTTAACGGTGTATTTCACCAGGCATACGACAACTACTGCTATCCTTTAAATGGGGATGAATTAATCATAAATATAAAGACCGGTTATGATGTGAAAGAAGTAAATATCATACTTGGTGATCCATTCGCAGCCGGTATCTTAGGCGGTGGGGAGACCTGGAATGGCGATAAGCAGCCGATTATATTTAAAAAGAAATTAAAGCACCAGATATGGTGGACCACTACGGTAAAGCCGCAATTCAAGAGACTTAAATATTATTTTGAGCTCATAACAGAAGATGAGAGATGGTTTTACTTTGAGGATGGCTTCGTGAGTGCAGAGCAGATGGCACTTGAGGGCAGAAGCCGCCAGTGTTTTGTATTTCCATGGATGAATCCGTGTGATATTCCGGTCACACCGAAGTGGGTAAATGACACTATATGGTATCAGATATTTCCGGATAGATTCTGCAATGGAGACCACTCGATAGATCCTGATTATGTTGTTCCGTGGAGAAATAGAGGCAAGGTCAAGAATGAGGAGTGCTTCGGCGGAGACCTCGCAGGAATCATTCAAAAGCTTGATTATTTAAAGGAGCTTGGAATAAACGGTATCTACCTGACACCGATAAACGAGTCGCCAAGCAATCATAAGTATGATACAACGGATTATGCAAAGATTGACCCACGCTTTGGCGATGAAGAGACCTTTAAGAGGCTTGTGCTAGAAGCACATAAGCGTGATATGAGAATAATGCTGGACGGAGTGTTCAACCACTGTGGCTATTATTTTGCACCGTGGCAGGATGTTTTGGCAAAGGGAGCGGATTCAGAGTATTATGACTGGTTTATGATCAATGAATGGCCTCTTGACTTTAAGCATGGAGCGGCAAAAAAAGGACAGTTTTATACGTTTGGATTTTTTGACAATATGCCAAAGCTCAATACAAATAATCCGGTGGTGAGAAAATACTTTATCGATATATGTGCTAACTGGGTAGAAAATTATCATATCGACGGACTGCGCCTTGATGTGGCAAATGAGGTGTCACACCGCTTCTGCAAGGAGCTTCGTGCAAGGCTTAAGGAAATCAATCCGGATATTTACATTTTGGGCGAAATATGGCATAATGCTCTTCCGTGGCTGCGTGGAGATGAGTTCGATGCGGTTATGAACTACCCGCTTGGAGAGAGCATCAAGGATTTCTGGATAGATAAGAGCCAGACAAATCAGGATTTTGAGTATACTATAAACAGATGTTATACCAACTACATGCAGCAGACCAATGATGTGCTTTTCAATCTGCTTGATTCGCATGATACAAAGCGCCTTCGCTCTGATACAAAGAATCTCGACCAGTACTTTGCACAGCTAGCAGTGCTTTTTGCCATGCCGGGCAGCCCATGTATATATTATGGTACTGAGATTGCCATGCCGGGCGGCTATGACCCTGACTGCAGACGATGTATGCCGTGGGATGATATTGAGGCAGGCAGGTTTAAGGAGCGCATTGAGATGGTATCAAAGCTCATTCATTTAAGAGCGAGTGAGCCGCTTTTAAAGGGCAGAAACTTCCATTTCCCTGACGATTTTGCTGACAATCCAAGGGTAATCCAGTTCAGAAAGATGGGCTGGGTGGATACATATGTGGAGGTTATAGTCAACTGCTCTGATGAGGATATTGAGGTGCCAAAGGACGGCGAGGTGCTTTTTGAGAGGCATTGCATAGATAACACATTGCTGACCAACGGAATATTAATCAGAAAAATCGTGGGCAATGGAGATAAGTAAAAGAAATAGGAGAATTAAACGAAAATATGGCTAAATATGAGTTACTAAAACAGGAGGGACGTGCCAAGAGAGGTACATTCCATACTGTGCATGGAGATATACAGACCCCTGTATTTATGAATGTAGGAACAGTCGGCGCGATAAAGGGCGCTGTCTCTACGGACGATTTAAAGGAGATAAAGTGTCAGGTTGAGCTGGCAAATACATATCATCTGCATGTAAGAACCGGAGACAAAATCATTAAAGAGCTTGGCGGACTGCACAAATTCATGGTGTGGGACAGACCGATCCTTACAGATTCCGGCGGATTCCAGGTGTTTTCACTGGCAGGTCTTCGCAAAATAAAGGAGGAGGGCGTGTACTTCAACTCGCATATTGACGGTGCCAAGATTTTTATGGGACCTGAGGAGAGCATGCAGATACAGTCAAACCTCGGCTCCACGATTGCTATGGCATTTGACGAGTGCCCATCTAGCGTTGCAGACAGACAGTATGTGACAAACTCTGTAAACAGGACCGCGCGCTGGCTTGAGAGGTGCAAAAAGGAGATGGCACGCTTAAACAGTTTACCGGATACTATCAATAAGGAGCAGCTTTTATTCGGCATCAATCAGGGAGCTATTTATGATGATATAAGAATTGACCATGCAAAGCGCATTTCTGAGCTTGAGCTGGATGGATATGCTGTCGGCGGACTGGCGGTAGGAGAGAGCCATGAGGAGATGTACCATATTCTTGATGAGACAGTGCCTCATCTGCCTGTTAATAAACCTACATACCTGATGGGAGTAGGAACTCCTGCAAATATACTTGAGGGTGTAGAGAGAGGAATCGACTTCTTTGACTGTGTATACCCAAGCAGAAATGGTCGTCACGGACATGTATACACGAATCACGGCAAGCTTAATCTGTTCAACCAGAAGTATCAGAAGGATATGCGCCCTATTGAGGAGGGCTGTAACTGTCCTGCCTGCCGCACATATTCGCGTGCATATATCAGGCATCTTTTAAAGGCAAAGGAGATGCTCGGAATGAGACTGTGTGTGCTCCATAATTTGTATTTCTACAACAACATGATGGAAGAGATAAGGGATTCACTTGATGCAGGCCGTTTTGCCTCATACAAGGCTGAAAAGCTCTATGGAATGACACAGGGAGAGCAGAGCTAGAAGGCAAATATAAAAAATCTCGAAAATGATAAAAAAGCCTTGCCGTTAGCACGTTTAACGTGTATTATGGTAATAGTGCTTAAAACACATCAATTATAGAATATTTAGGAGGAACAATTGATGACATCAATTTTAGCAAACGGTCAGGCAGCAGGAACAGTTGGAATGATTGTCTGGTTGGTAGTACTTTTCGCAGTTATGTATTTTCTTATGATCCGTCCACAGAAGAAGGAGCAGAAGAAAAAGGAGCTTATGCTCAATGAGGTTGCAACAGGAGACACAGTTCTTACAACAAGTGGATTTTACGGTACAGTTATCGATATCGAGGACGATACTGTAATCGTTGAGTTTGGTAACAACAAGAACTGCCGTATCCCTATGCAGAAGGCAGCTATCGCTGACCTTGAGAAAGCAGAGGATTCAGCTAAATAATGCAGATTTGTAAAGCCGTCACATAAGTGGCGGTTTTCTTATTATCCGCATCTCTTGCAATAATAATAAAAAACTGTTATTATAGAATGCAGTTATTATAAGCTGCGGTTATAAATTGCATGAAAAAGTAAAATATCCTGACATATTGAAATAACTACTTTAATGCTTTAATATAAGAATATGTATTTTTATATAAAAGAGGTAAGAAATTATGGAATATAAAGTTGGTGTAATTTCCGGAGACGGAATCGGACCGGAGATAGTCGCTGAGGCAAAGAAGGTATTGGATAAGATAGCAGATAAGTATGGACACAGCTTCAACTATACAGACATCCTGATGGGTGGCTGCTCAATTGATGCAACAGGTGTTCCTCTTACAGATGAGGCTATTGCGACTGCACTTGATTCAGATGCGGTGCTGATGGGTTCAATCGGTGGCAACACAGCCACATCACCATGGTACAAGCTGGCCCCTGAGCTTCGTCCGGAGGCAGGACTTTTAAAGCTTAGAAAGTCGCTCAATCTGTTTGCAAATCTCAGACCGGCATACCTGTACAAGGAGCTTGCTGCAGCATGTCCGCTCCGCGCTGATATCATCGGAGACGGCTTTGATATGATGATTATGCGTGAGCTTACAGGAGGTCTTTACTTCGGAGCCAGAGAGACAAAAGAGGTGGACGGAGTTGTTACGGCCACAGATACACTGACATACAATGAGAATGAAATCAGAAGAATCGCAAAGCGAGGCTTTGATATAGCCATGAAGAGAAGGAAAAAGGTCACATCCGTAGACAAGGCAAATGTGCTTGATTCTTCCAGATTATGGAGAAAGATCGTCGAGGAGGTCGCAAAGGATTATCCGGAGGTTACATACGAGCATATGCTGGTTGATAACTGTGCAATGCAGCTTGTCAAGGATCCTAAGCAGTTTGATGTTATCCTCACAGAGAATATGTTTGGCGATATTTTATCGGATGAAGCAAGTATGGTGACAGGCTCAATCGGTATGCTTTCATCAGCAAGCCTTAACGATACAAAGTTCGGACTTTACGAGCCAAGTGGCGGATCTGCTCCTGATATTGCAGGAAAGGGCATTGCAAACCCTATCGCAACAATCCTTTCAGCAGCCATGATGCTTCGCTACTCGTTTGATCTGGACAAGGAAGCACAGGCAATCGAGGATGCTGTAAAGCAGGTGCTTAAGGAGGGCTACAGGACAATCGACATCATGCCACAGCCGGGTGAGACTACAGAGGGTATCACACAGGTAGGCACAGCGCAGATGGGGGATCTCATCGCAGAACGAGTGTAGCTGCATGACTTATAATAGACAGCTAATAGATTATAGATAGGCTGATCGTTATGTATACAGTAGTAATGATGAAGTACTCAAAGAAATAGTCGGAGATAAATAAGGAGATAAAATATGATAAGTGATAACGCAAGAGCCGGAATGCAGCAGGCACCGGCAAGAAGTTTATTTAATGCTCTTGGTTTTACACCGGAGGAAATGAAAAAGCCTATGGTCGGAATCGTAAGCTCATTCAATGAGATTGTTCCGGGCCATATGAATATAGACAAAATCGTTGAGGCTGTAAAGCTTGGAGTTGCAGAGGCAGGAGGAGTGCCTGTAGTATTTCCTGCAATCGCAGTCTGCGATGGTATTGCAATGGGACATGTGGGTATGAAATATTCCCTTGTCACAAGAGATCTGATTGCAGATTCTACAGAGTGTATGGCAATCGCTCATCAGTTTGATGCACTTGTAATGGTTCCAAACTGTGACAAGAACGTGCCGGGACTTCTGATGGCGGCTGCACGTCTTAATCTGCCTACAGTATTTGTATCAGGCGGACCAATGCTCGCAGGCCACGTAAAGGGCAGAAAGAGAAGCCTTTCATCGATGTTTGAGGCTGTAGGCTCATACGCTGCTGGTACTATGACTGAGGATGATGTATGTGAGTATGAGAACAAGGTATGTCCTACCTGCGGTTCATGCTCAGGAATGTACACAGCCAACTCCATGAACTGTCTTACAGAGGCACTCGGCATGGGACTTCGCGGAAACGGAACAATACCTGCTGTATATTCAGAGCGTATACGTCTTGCAAAGCATGCCGGAATGGCTGTTATGGATATGTACAACAAGGGCATCAATGCGAGAGATATCATCACAAAGGATGCAATAATGAACGCACTCACAGTTGATATGGCACTCGGCTGCTCTACAAACTCTATGCTTCATCTTCCGGCTATCGCTCATGAGATAGGCTTTGATTTTGATATCAGCTTTGCAAATCCAATCAGTGAGAGGACACCAAATCTCTGCCACCTTGCCCCGGCAGGCCCTACATATATGGAGGACTTAAACGAGGCCGGCGGTGTGTGGGCTGTCATGAAAGAGCTTGCTGATATCGGCCTTTTAAATACAGACTGTATGACTGTTACAGGAAAGACAGTTGGAGAGAATATAAAGAATGCAGTAAATAGAGACCCTGAGGTCATCAGACCGGTAGACAATCCATATTCAAAGACCGGCGGACTTGCAGTTCTTAAAGGAAACCTTGCTCCGGACGGCTCTGTAGTAAAGCGTTCAGCAGTTGTCGATGAGATGATGGTTCATGAGGGTCCGGCAAGAGTATTTGACTGCGAGGAGGATGCAATTGCAGCAATAAAGGGCGGCAAAATCGTAGAGGGTGATGTGGTTGTTATCAGATACGAGGGACCAAAGGGCGGCCCTGGAATGAGAGAGATGCTTAATCCTACATCCGCTATTGCCGGAATGGGACTTGGAAGTTCTGTAGCACTCATCACAGACGGACGTTTTTCAGGAGCTTCAAGAGGAGCTTCAATAGGTCATGTTTCACCTGAGGCTGCAGTAGGCGGACCAATCGCCTTAGTTGAAGAGGGAGATATCATAAAGATTGATATTCCAAACATGAAGCTTGAGCTCGATGTGTCAGACGAGGTGCTTGCCGAGCGTAAGGCAAAGTGGCAGCCAAGGGAGCCGAAGGTTACAACAGGCTATTTGAAGAGATACGCAGCGCTTGTTACATCAGGAAACAGAGGAGCCATCCTTGCACTTCCGGGCGAGCAGAACGCGTAGTATATATTTTGATAGAAAATTCAGTACGAATAAGGCTTTTACCTATTATCGTAAAGGATTCGTATAAGAAAAAGAGGAATACAAGATGCAGTTAACAGGATCACAGGTTATTATAGAATGCTTAAAAGAACAGGGTGTTGACACAGTATTCGGTTATCCGGGAGGAGCCATCCTTAATGTCTATGACGAGCTCTACAAGCATCCGGAGATTAAGCATGTGCTGACCTCACATGAGCAGGGAGCAAGCCATGCGGCCGACGGTTATGCGAGAAGCACCGGAAAGGTTGGCGTCTGTCTGGCTACAAGCGGACCGGGTGCGACAAATCTGGTCACAGGAATTTCGACAGCATACATGGATTCGATTCCAATCGTCGCAATCACATGTAATGTCGGAGTCTCGTTACTTGGAAAGGACAGCTTTCAGGAGATAGATATTGCCGGAATTACAACGCCTGTAACCAAATACAGCTTTATTGTAAAGGATGTAGAGAAGCTTGCAGATACAATACGCAGAGCTTTCAATATAGCAAGAAAAGGCAGACCGGGTCCTGTGCTTGTGGATATTCCAAAGAATGTTACGGCAGATCTGGTAGAGTACACCAGGCAGGAAATCAAGCTTCCTGAGCGTGAGACAGAAACAATTACAGACAGTGACATTGATAATGCAATTGAACTCATAAAAGCATCCAAAAAGCCATATATATTTGTAGGAGGCGGAGTGGTTCTCTCCGGAGCAAGCAAAGAGCTTAAGGAGTTTGTAGACAAGGTGAATGCGCCTGTTTGCGATACGCTCATGGGCAAGGGTGCATATGACGGCACAAGTGATAACTACACAGGCATGCTTGGTATGCATGGCACAAAGACCTCAAACCTTGGAGTTTCAGAGTGCGACCTTTTGATTGCGATTGGTACACGTTTTTCGGATAGAGTGCTTGGCAATCCTAAAAAGTTTGCAGGCCAGGCAAAGATATTACAGTTTGATGTAGATGCAGCAGAGATTAATAAAAATATCCGTGTTACATCGAGTGTTATAGGCGATGTGAAGGAAATACTTACACGCATCAACGAAAAGCTTACGCAGCTTGACCACAATTCATGGGTTGAGCATGTGCTGGCATATGCAAAGACTTTTCCTCTTACATATCACAAAGAGGGACTTAGCGGACCATTTGTTATTGAAAAAATCTATGAAATGACAAAAGGAAATGCTATAATGGTTACTGAGGTCGGTCAGCATCAGATGTGGGCAGCCCAGTATTACAAATACAGTAAGCCAAGAACACTTCTTACATCAGGAGGTCTTGGTACCATGGGATACGGTCTTGGTGCTGCAATTGGTGCCCAGACAGCTAATCCTGACAGGACTGTAGTCAATATTGCAGGTGACGGATGCTTCAGAATGAACATGAACGAGCTTGCAACAGCTTCAAGAGAAAAGCTTCCTCTTATCGAGGTTATAATAAACAACCATGTACTTGGAATGGTACGCCAGTGGCAGACTCTTTTTTACGAGAAGCATTACTCGGCAACCGTACTTGATGATGGGGTGGATTATGTAAAGCTTTCAGAAGCAATGGGAGCCACCGCACGACGTGTTAAGACCCAGGAAGAATTTGAAAAAGCATTTGCAGATGCCTTAAAGAGCAAGACACCGTTTGTCATCGATTGTATCATTGATTCAGATGACAAGGTATGGCCTATGGTTGCACCGGGCAAGCCTATCAACGAGTCTTTCGATGAAGAGGACTACAATGCGACACAAGGAGGAAATTAGAGTGAGTAGAGTTTACAATTTTTCAGCAGGACCTGCAGTTTTACCTGAGGAGGTATTGCAGGAAGCAGCAGCAGAGATGATGGATTATAAGGGAAGCGGAATGTCGGTTATGGAGATGAGCCACAGATCTAAATGGTTTGATGACATCATTAAGGATGCCGAGAAAGATCTCCGCGAGCTTATGAATATACCTGACAATTACAAGGTACTTTTCCTTCAGGGTGGTGCTTCACAGTTCTTCGCTGAGGTACCGATGAACCTTATGAAAAATAAAAAAGCAGGATACATTATCACAGGTCAGTGGGCTAAAAAGGCGTTTGCCGAGGCTAAGATTTACGGAGACGCCGTAGAGCTTGCTTCGTCTGCAGATGAGACCTTCTCATACATACCTGACTGCTCAGATTTACCAATCACAGATGATATGGATTATGTATACATTTGCGAGAACAATACTATCTACGGAACAAAGTACAAGAAGCTTCCAAACACAAAGGGAAAGAACCTTGTAGCTGATGTATCTTCATGCTTTTTATCAGAGCCTGTAGATGTATCAAAATATGCTGTTATCTATGGCGGAGTACAGAAGAATGTAGGACCTGCCGGAGTAGTTATAGCAATTATCAGAGAGGACCTTATCACAGATGATTGTCTACCGGGCACACCAACCATGCTCAAGTGGAAGACTCAGGCCGATAATGATTCTCTTTACAATACACCACCATGCTACGGCATCTATATCTGTGGCAAGGTATTTAAATGGCTCAAGAAGATGGGCGGTCTTTCAGTTATGAAGGAGAGAAATGAGGAGAAGGCCAAGATTCTCTACGATTTCCTTGATCAGAGCAAGCTCTTTAAGGGAACAGTAAGAAAAGAGGACAGATCACTCATGAATGTTCCGTTTGTAACAGGAGATGCAGAGCTTGATGCCAAGTTTGTAAAGGAGGCAACTGCAGCCGGATTTGTAAACCTTAAAGGACACCGTACAGTTGGCGGAATGAGAGCATCTATCTACAATGCTATGCCAAAAGAGGGTGTTGAGAAGCTTGTAGAGTTTATGAAGAAGTTTGAGGAGGAGAATGCATAATGTTTAATTACACATGCTTAAACCCAATCGCAGGAGTAGGTCTTGACCTGTTCTCTGACGATTATAAAAAGGTTGATGATATTAAGGATGCAGATGCAGCACTTGTAAGAAGTGCCGCTATGCATGATATGGAGCTTGGTGACAAGGTGCTTGCTGTGGCAAGAGCAGGAGCAGGAGTAAACAATATTCCGCTTGACAAGTGTGCCGAGCAGGGAATCGTTGTATTCAACACACCGGGAGCCAATGCTAATGGTGTTAAGGAGCTTGTGTTTGCCGGAATGCTTTATGCATCAAGAGATATTGTTGGAGGTATCGACTGGTGTCTTGCAAACCAGAACGATGAGAATATTGCAAAGACAGCCGAGAAGCAGAAAAAGAACTTTGCAGGAACAGAGATTTCAGGCAAGAAGCTCGGTGTTATCGGACTGGGAGCCATCGGTGTACTTGTTGCAAATGCTGCAGTACATATGGGCATGGATGTTTACGGATATGATCCATACATCTCAGTAAATGCCGCATGGAACCTTTCAAGAAGCGTTAAGCATATCAGCAATGTTGAGGACATCTACAAGAACTGTGATTTCATCACAATCCATGTACCTCTTCTTGATTCAACAAAGAAGATGGTAAACGCTGATGCTATTGCAATGATGAAGCCAACCGCTATCGTATTAAATTTTGCCAGAGATCTTCTCGTTGACGAAGAGGCTATGGTAGATGCACTTGCCAAGGGAAAGGTTAAGAAGTATGTTTCAGATTTCCCTAACAACACAACTGTTGGAGCAAAGGGCTGCATCGTAACACCTCATCTTGGAGCATCTACAGCAGAGTCAGAGGACAATTGTGCAGTTATGGCTGTCAAGGAGCTGAGAGATTACTTAGAGAATGGTAATATCGTTCATTCAGTAAACTTCCCTGACTGCAGCATGGGTGCATGCACAGCTTCAGGCAGAGTCGGAATCCTTCACAAGAATGTTAAGGGTATGATTGGACAGATTACAACAGCTCTTGCAGAGGCTGATATCAATGTATCTGATCTGACAAACAAGGGCAAGGGTGACTATGCATATTCACTTCTTGATCTTGATTCAGCTATTGATGCTTCTACCGTTGAGAAGCTTTCTGCCATTGACGGAGTGCTCAGAGTGAGAGTTATTAAATAGTGAATTAATATTTGATTTAAATACTGATCCCCCATATTCTATATGGGGGATTTAGTGGGTTATAAGGAAATAACAAATATAGAAGATATATAAGAAATATAAAAAATATAAGAGATATATAAGAGATATATAGGAGATTATATGATCAGACAAATTCTTGGTGAAGTATCAGTGCCGGTTGCAAATACCGAGGTACAGCAGGTTATTGAAAACCCGGGCATTGTAAAGACGTATCTGGAGAAATATATGCCATCGCTTATCAGCTTTCTCGTGCAGCTTGTTGTTGCGATTGTGATACTGCTTATTGGTATTAAGGTGATTAAATCAGTTGTGAAAATAATTAAAAAAGGATTTGATAAAAGCAGAATGGACGCTGCAGTGGCATCATTTCTAGCAAATGTTATTAAATACTTTTTGTATTTTATCCTTGTCATGGCGCTGCTTTCGGGCTTTGGAGTGGCGACTGGCTCTGTTATAGCGGTTCTTGGCTCTGCCGGACTTACTGTAGGTATGGCATTGCAGGGCAGTCTGTCAAATTTTGCAGGAGGCGTGCTTATTCTTTTGATGAAGCCGTTTAGCGTGGGCGATTACATAGTTGACGGTTCAAGTGGTACAGAGGGCACTGTAAAGGATATAAATCTGTTTTATACAAGGCTTTTGACGATAGATAACAAGATGGTTATGATACCAAACGGAAAGCTCGCTGATTCGTGCATCACAAATGTATCTATGATGGATAAGAGGATGCTTGATTTGAGAGTAACAGTATCCTACAGCACAGATTTAGCATTTGCAAAGAGTGTGCTGGAATCTGTTGTCACATCAGCAGATACGATACTTCGCGATGAGCCAAGCAATGTGTTTGTGAGTGAGCTGCAGGATTCGGCAATAGAGCTCGGTGCGAGAATATGGGTGAAGAACGAGGATTACTGGAACACAAAATGGCGGCTTACAGAAGAAATTAAAACAGCATTTGATAAAAATAACATCGAAATTCCGTTTCCGCAGATGGATGTTAATATTCAGAAGAGGAGCATAGACTCTGACTTTTAAAGCCGGATGTTGCAGAATATTACTTTAACAGATTTTTTGTGGTAAATATACTTATAATTTAACTATAATATGTAAAAATGTGGTATACTATCATCATCGCATTTTAGGAGGAATAATTGATGACAATTCACGATTTGGCTGAATACGAGATTTTAGATGAGCACAGAGTGGAGGATGTCCAGTCGGACGGATTCATTCTGAGACACAAAAAAAGTGGTGCAAGGATTGCCATTTTATCAAATAATGATGATAACAAGGTCTTTTATATAGGCTTCAGGACTCCGCCGGAGGATGAGACGGGTGTACCGCATATTATTGAGCATACCACACTCTGCGGTTCAAAGAAGTTCCCGGTAAAGGATCCCTTCATTGAGCTGGCAAAGGGCTCGCTCAATACATTTTTAAATGCCATGACATACCCTGACAAGACAGTTTATCCTGTTGCAAGCTGCAACGACCAGGATTTTAAGAATCTCATGGATGTGTATCTGGATGCAGTGTTTAATCCAAATATCACAAAGTACGAGGAGATTTTCAAGCAGGAGGGCTGGCACTATGAGCTTACAGGCAAGGATGATGAGCTTAAGATAAACGGAGTGGTGTACAATGAGATGAAGGGAGCATACTCATCGCCTGACGAGGTGCTTTCAAGCCAGATTTACCGCTCGCTTTTCCCTGACAATACCTACAGCAAGGATTCAGGCGGCAATCCGGAGTATATTCCTAAGCTTACGTATGAAGCCTATCTGGACTTCTATCACAAGTATTATCATCCGTCCAATTCATACATTTATCTGTATGGTGATATGGATGTTGTCGAGAGACTTGAGTGGCTGGATAAGGAATATCTGAGCCTGTATGATTATAAAAAAGTTAATTCAGAAATTAATAAACAGCCTGCATTTGATGAAATAAAGAATGTTGAGGCGCAGTATTCAATTACCATGGATGATTCACAAGAGAATAAGACTTATCTATCTTATAATCGTGTGGTAGGGGATACGCTTGATAAGATGCTCTATCAGGCATTTGATGTGCTTGACTATGCACTTGTCAGCTCACCGGGAGCACCTGTGAAGCAGGCATTGATAGATGCGGGAATCGGTGATGATGTGTATGGCTCATACGATGCGGGCATTTTGCAGCCGGTATTTTCGTTTGTGGCAAAGAATGCCAATGCATCTCAGGCGGATGAGTTTGAAAGTATTATAGAAAACACTCTTAAAGAAGTTGTTAAAACAGGAATTAATAAAGAAGCATTGCTCGCGGGAATCAACAGCAGCGAGTTCAAATTCAGGGAGGCTGACTTCGGACAGTTCCCTAAGGGACTTCTTTTTGGATTAAACTGTTTAGACAGCTGGCTGTTTGATGATATGAAGCCTTTTATACATCTGGAGTGTCTTGGTACCTTTGCTAAGCTTCGAAAGGCTGTAGATACGGATTATTTTGAAAAGCTTATACAGGAGTATCTGCTTGACAATACCCATGGTTCATCTGTCACAGTAAAGCCGAAGCGTGGACTTGGCAATGAGAGGGAGGAGGCTTTGGCAAAGGAGCTTTCCGATTATAAGGCATCTCTTTCGGATGAAGAGATTAAAAAGCTGATTGAGGATACAGAGCATTTAAAGAAATACCAGGAGGAGCCTTCGCCGGATGAGGACCTGCGCAAGCTTCCAATGCTTACAAGAGCAGATATGAAAAAGAATGCTATGCCTTTTTCAAACATTGAGGATGAGCTTTTGAATGTAAAGGTTGTGCGTCATGACATAGAGTCAAACGGTATTGATTATATATCATTTTTATTTGATGCAGGTGATTTCGCCCAGAGTGAGCTTGGCTATCTTGGCTTCTTCACAAACGCACTCGGGCTGGTGAACACAGAAAAATACAGCTATACCGATTTAGCCAATGCTACCAACATATATACCGGCGGAATCAGCACAGGTACTGCAAGTCACCCGGATATTAAGGATAGAAATAATTTTGTTTTTAAGTTTGAGGTGAAGCTGAAGGTATTGGAGAAAAATCTTGACAAGGCACTTGAGCTTATGGAGCAGATGCTTCTTTCATCGGATTTTACCGATACAAAGAGACTGGGCGAGATTGTAGCACAGATTAAGGCAAGGCTTCAGGCTAACCTGAGCAGCTCAGGCCATCTGGTTGCAGCTATGCGAAGCATGTCGAGCTTCTCACGCTATGCACTTTATCAGGACGAGCTAAAGGGTATTGCTTTTTACCGCTCTATATGCCGTATAGAAAAGGAGCTTTTCGAGTCACCGGAGAGTGTGTCAGATAAGCTTGCTGCAATAGCCAAAAAGCTGTTTGCAAGAAACAGAATGCTCATCAGCTTTACCGGAAATAGTGAAGCATATGGCAATGCAAAGCTATCATTGGAGAAAGTTATAGCTGGATTTAACAAAATGAGTGCTATAGGCAATCAGGCAGAGGTGCATTTTAACACAGCAAAGGAAGCATTTATCGATGCATCACAGATACAGTATGTGGCAAAGACCGGTGATTTCATCTGCGAGGGCTATGAATACACCGGAGCACTGAGACTGCTGCGTATCATCTTAAGCTATGATTATCTCTGGATAAATGTCAGGGTAAAGGGTGGTGCTTACGGCTGCATGAATACATTCCTTAGAAGCGGAGAGAGCTACTTTGTCTCATATAGAGACCCTAACCTTTCAGACACACTTGATGTCTATGACAGAATACCTGAGTATATAAAGAGCTTTTCGCCTGATGAGAGGGATATGACCAAGTATATTATCGGTACCTTCAGTGCACTTGATACGCCTATGAATCCGGAAGCAAAGGGTAGCAGATCACTGTCTGCATATCTCGAGGGTATTACCTACGAGCAGATTCAAAAGGAGAGAAATGAGATACTAAATGCACAGCCAGAGGATATCAGAAGGCTTGCAGACCTTGTAGAGGCAGTACTTAAGAAGGACAGTATATGTGTCATCGGCAATGAAAATATGATTAAAGAGTCGGCAGGGCTCTTTGAGAATGTTGAAAAGCTTATATAAATACAGATTCACATAGGAGGAAAAATGATACAGAATTTCAAATCGGGTTTTGTTACAATAATCGGTAGACCAAACGTGGGCAAGTCAACACTGATGAACAGGCTTATCGGTCAGAAAATTGCCATCACCTCAAACAAGCCTCAGACCACAAGAAATCGCATCCAGACAGTATACACGGATATGGAAAAGGGACAGATAGTGTTCCTTGATACTCCGGGCATACACAAGGCCAAAAATAAGCTGGGCGAGTATATGGTCAATGTGGCGGAAAAGACATTAAATGAGGTGGATGTTGTGCTGTGGCTTGTGGAACCGACCAACTTTATCGGGGCGGGAGAGCAGCATATCATAGAGCAACTTAAAAAAGTTAATACACCTGTTATATTGATTATCAACAAGGTGGATACAGTGGAAAAGGAAAAGGTGCTTGAGTATATAGACACCTACCGTAAGGTATACGACTTTGCAGAGATTATTCCTACGTCAGCCTTAAGAGGGCAGAATACGGATGATGTTATTAATTCTATATTTAAGTATTTGCCTTATGGCCCACAGTTCTATGATGAGGACACCATCACAGATCAGCCGGAGCGTGCAATCTGTGCTGAGATTATCAGGGAAAAAGCACTCCATGCTTTAAATGATGAGGTACCGCATGGCATTGCCGTAGGAATTGACCGCATGAAGACAAGAAAGACAAAGAGTGGTTCTATTATAGATATGGATGCCACAATTGTCTGCGAGCGAGACTCCCATAAGGGAATCATTATAGGAAAGCAGGGCAGCATGCTCAAAAAAATCGGCACCAATGCGCGCTATGAGATGGAAAGACTGCTTGACTGCAAGGTGAATCTGAAGCTATGGGTCAAGGTAAAGAAGGATTGGAGAGACAGCGACTTCCTCATCAAGAACTTTGGATACAAAGAGGAAGAATAGTATTTTGAAAGTAAGATTAAGATGTCACAGAGTGTAGTGTTGACCGGTATGGTGCTTTCGGCCATGCCGGTAGGGGATTTTGACAAAAGAATAACGATTCTCACAAAGGAACGGGGAAAAATCACAGCCTTTGCAAGGGGCGCAAGACGTCCAAACAGCCAGCTTATGGCAGGAAGCAATCCATTTTCGTTCGGTGAGTTTGAGCTGTTTGAGGGTAAAAGCGCATATTCTCTTTCAAAGGTCACAATCAGTAACTATTTCAGGGAGCTGACACAGGATTTGGAAGCAGTATACACCGGGTTTTACTTTCTGGAGTTCTGCGGATATTTTTGTCAGGAGAACAATGACGAGAAGGATATGTTAAAGCTCCTTTATCAATCACTCAGGGCTCTTGAATCACCGGCATATAAAAATGAGCTGGTCAGGGCTGTTTTTGAGCTTAAAGCTATTACGATAAATGGCGAGGGACCATCGCTGTTTTCATGTATACACTGTCATTCAAGGGAAGGACTTAATGTCTTTTCGGCAAGACGCGGAGGCGTGTTTTGCGCTAACTGTGGCACGCAGGTGCAGGGCAGGCATATACTAAGTGATACACTCTATACCATGCAGTATATTGTTTCAGCAGATATCACAAAGCTATACAGGTTTGCAGTGTCAGATGATGTGCTTGAGGAGCTGAGGAGCATAATGAAGGAATATCTTTCAATCTATGTGCATCATGATTTTAAATCAGCAGCTTTCCTTTGATAAATTAAAGCAAGAAATTAAATCATGAAATAATTAATAGATACCATGTATATCGTTGTTTAAGCTATAAGCATTACTGTAATTGCTCTTTTAAATATGATACTTGAAATCATATATACAAAAGGGTATAATGGCATAGATTATATTTTAGGAGGCAGCTATGAATAAAAAGCTATCAATGCTGTTGCCTGTTATTGCGACATGCGGTTTGCTTGCCGGGTGCGGTACAGATTATTATACCAAGGACAGCACGGTGTTTGTTGCAAAAAACGGCAGTGTGGTATCTACGGATGTCGAGGACTTTGATACAGCTACATACAAGCAGGATGACTTACAAAGCTATGTTGACAAGTCAATAGACGATTACAATAAGAAAAATGACGGTTCGGTCAAGCTCAAAAAGCTGACTGTCGAGAAAAAGAAAGCATCACTTACCATGAGCTATGCTTCAACTGACGAATATACTGATTTTAATGGGACAAAGCTCTTTTCAGGGACTATTGCAGAGGCTCTGGCAGCCGGATATGATTTCAAGACTGATTTTGCTGCAATAGATGATGGTAAGGCAAAGAAATGTGAATCATCTGAGTTTCTGGATGAAAACGGCTACAAGGTAGTTATTTATGAGGGCAGTTCAAATCTGCATGTGAAAGGCAAAATATTATATGTATCTGTCGACAATGTAAAGCTTGTAGATGATAATACAGTTGCGATTGGTGACAAATACAGCATGCTTGCCTCACAGCCTACAGGGACAGAGAGTGTCACAGAGGGCACAGAAGCAGTAAAATCCGATGCGACGGAAGGAACGGAAAACGGAGCGGATGACAGTGTCAGCGATGATGATATATTAAACTCGGTCAAGGAAGATAACGAGGTTACATTCGACTTTGACAGCGAGGAGGATAATTCGGTGCCGGTGTCATATGTCACATATGTTATATATAAGTAGTATATAAGCAGACTGATAAATAGATTAGTGCATTAATACTTAAATAAACTATAAATAAAATCTATTACAATTCGGATTGTTAAATCGTTATTTAATTTTAAATAAGAATAAAAATCATAAGATAGAGAGGAAACAAGAATTATGGAAAAGACCATGGACAAAATCGTACAGGTAGCAAAAGCAAGAGGATTTGTATATCCGGGCTCAGAAATTTACGGAGGTCTTGCAAATACATGGGATTATGGAAACCTGGGAGTAGAGCTTAAAAACAACGTAAAAAGAGCATGGTGGAAGAAATTTATCCAGGAGAATCCTTATAACGTAGGTGTAGACTGTGCCATCCTCATGAATCCTCAGACATGGGTTGCATCAGGACATCTCGGCGGCTTCTCAGATCCGCTTATGGATTGTAAGGAGTGCCACGAGCGATTCAGAGCCGACAAAATCATCGAGGATTTTGCACAGGACAATGGTATTGAGCTTGAGACATCAGTTGATGGCTGGACAAACGAGCAGATGGTAGATTTCATCAAGGAGCACAATGTTCCATGTCCATCATGCGGCAAGCACAATTTCACAGATATCAGACAGTTCAACCTCATGTTCAAGACATTCCAGGGTGTTACAGAGGATGCTAAGAATACAGTATATCTTCGTCCTGAGACAGCACAGGGTATCTTTGTAAACTTTAAAAATGTACAGCGTACATCACGTAAAAAGATTCCATTCGGTATTGGACAGGTTGGTAAGTCATTCCGTAACGAGATTACACCTGGTAACTTCACCTTCAGAACACGTGAGTTCGAGCAGATGGAGCTTGAGTTCTTCTGCGAGCCTGGAACAGACCTTGAGTGGTTTAAGTATTGGAGAGGCTTCTGCCGCGACTGGCTGATTTCTCTTGGAATCAAGGAGGATGAGATGAGACTGCGTGATCATGATCCTGCCGAGTTAGCCTTCTATTCAAAGGGAACTACAGATATCGAGTTCTTATTCCCGTTCGGATGGGGCGAGCTGTGGGGCATTGCAGATCGTACAGATTATGACCTCGGACGTCATCAGGAAGTTTCAGGACAGGATCTCACATACTTTGATGACCAGAAGAATGAGAAATATCTGCCATACGTTATCGAGCCATCACTCGGTGCTGACCGTGTAGTACTCGCTTTCCTTTGTGCAGCTTATGATGAGGAGGATATCGGTACACCGGAGAAGCCGGATGTAAGAACAGTATTCCATTTCCATCCTGCACTTGCACCAGTAAAGATTGGAGTGCTTCCACTGTCAAAGAAGCTCAATGAGAGCGCTGAGAAGGTATTTGCACAGCTGTCAAAGACATACAACTGTGAGTATGATGACAGAGGAACAATCGGAAAGAGATATCGTCGTCAGGACGAAATAGGAACACCATTCTGCGTGACATATGATTTCGATTCAGAGGAAGATCACTGCGTGACAGTGCGTGACCGTGATACAATGGAGCAGGAGCGTATCGCAATTGATGAGCTTGATGCTTATTTTGCAAAGAAATTTGAATTTTAATTTTGTAATATAATACAGATAATAAAGGGCAACCAAAGATATAGTAAGCTATTCTTTGGTTGTTTTGATATATGGAGGTTGTGAATATGGAAGCAAAAGAATTAAAGAAGCTGAGCAGAAGTGAGCTGCTAGAGATGCTTTTAGACAGAAGTAAAGAGGTTGAACACTTAAGAAAAGAGCTTGACGAGACAAAAAAACATATTCAGACACTTGAGCGTGAGGTAAAGACATCGGGTGATATCAATGCTGCAATTAACAAACTCACGTCAGCAACAGAGGAAATCCAAAAATTTGCTGCTGTAATATCAATGGCTTCAAATAATCTGACAAGAAAATAATATAGAAGCAATATTTTGTGTTTATGAATGGATAATTGGACAAAAGAATGATAGAAAAAATATATAAAAAGGCAATATATGCTCTGGCAAGAGTTGCTGTAAAGTACATTGAGCTAAGAAAAAAAAGAGAACAGAAGAAAATTAAGCAGAATAAATCAGCTAACCTTACAAATTCGACAAAAAGCTACACAGATGCTGAATACAATAAAAAGGTAGTTGCAGAGATTAATCATAACAATACTGCAGCTGTTGCAGAAAGCAAAAATAATATTGATGTAGTGGATTTAAGCAAAGATGAGGAGCTGAAGGATGTCGAACAGAAACCACTTACCAATGAGGATAAGCTTGATTTACTTTTGGCACATATGATGGAAACATCTGTTAAGTCATCTGAAAAAGTAACGCAGGTACATAAGCAGACCAAAAATGTTGATGAAAATATATCACAGGAAATAGCGGAAATAATTCCGGTCAAATATGTAACACCTGCACCTGATATAACCATTGATATAGAAAAAAATATTGAAATAGAAAAGGAATATCAGCAAACTAAAAAAGAAAACCGGCCGGAGGATATATCTGTACATATAGAAAAGGAAATATCAAGGAAGGTTTCAGAAGAAAACAGAGTTGAGAATAAAGAAGTTGAGAATAAAAGTGCTGAGAAGACTGAAGATACATCGGGCTATCGCAGTATCATGACAGACGACTATGACCGTTATAGCGATGATCTTGGCATAAAGGAGCTGCGTCAGGAGCTAAGAAGAGTGAAGTATAACAACAAATTTGCAGCAACACTCTTCAATACCGTAGGAACACTTGTGGTAGTGGCAGCGGCAGCAATATTGGTCGCAAACCTGTGGCTTCCGATTTTGCAGGTGACCGGAACCTCTATGTCACCGACGTTACAGGAGGGGCAGGTGCTTATGGCATCAAAGGGACATGACTTTAAAACAGGAGATGTCATAGCTTTTTATTACAATAACAAGATACTTGTAAAAAGAGTTATTGCGATGCCGGGTGACTGGGTCAATATATCGGATGATGGAACTGTTTACGTAAACGATATTGCGATTGATGAGCCGTATCTCAAGGAAAAAGCTTTAGGAGACTGCAATATAGAGCTGCCTTATCAGGTTCCGGAGTCGAAAATTTTCGTGATGGGCGATAACAGAAGCGTATCACTTGACTCGAGAAATACAGCTATAGGCTGTGTCTCAGAGGAACAGGTGGTCGGCAAAATCACATTTGCCATCTGGCCGTTGTCTAAAATTGGCAAAATTGATTAGTGTTATTTGAAACTTTTTGGTAAAAAAATAGAAAATCCCGATTTAAAGTCCCGTGTGACCGTTGTGTGACCAAAAGGGTGTAATATATTAGCTGTTGAATAATGATTAAGAGATTAATTAAATGAAATTATATATAACTCTATGAAAGGAGGATGCAGAATGGATAAGGATATGGAACGTCTCGGCAAAGAACGTCTTAAAAGAGTGAGAAGACGTAGACAGCTTGCTACATTTATTATATCGATGGCTGTTATAGTGCTGGGCATTACTGCATACAGACTTATACAACCTGCATCAGCAGCAGATCAGAATCAGAAGGATTTTACCATAGATAATGTCACAGAAAACTATGTTAATCTTCAAAAACTGCAATCAAATGGCTCATATACCAAAATGTCAAGTGAGGGCAAACCGGTGGACTGGAACGGCGAGAAGTTCAAGCTTGAGGTTCAGTTGGACTTTGGAATCGGAAAGAATGATACGGTAGATGCCAATGGCAATACTGTTAAGAATTACTATTATGTCTATGATCCATCGGTGACTATTCCGGATGAGCTGTGCAATTACTGGAAGACAAAATGTGATGACAACGGCGATAAGGAACAGTTTCAGTACAGATATATCAAGAATGAGGATGGTACATATGCAATTCTTATCAAGTTTGCAGATGGTTATATTGAGGGTAACAGCAGCGATATAAAAGGCTGGGCAAAGGCAGAAGCTCTTGGCGAGGGCAAGACCAATGATTCCGGTGATGTGGATATCTATATCGGTGGTGATGTTACCATAACAGTAGACAAGGATAATATCCACTGGAACGGAAATGATTCCTTAAACTACGATATTTCTGTAAAGAAGAGCAATACAAATAATAATAATATTGGTATTGATGAAAATGGTAATTATTATGTTGAGTTTACTGTGGATGTGTCCTCTACAAAAGGTACACCTGATGATATCGAAATCACAGATGAATTTAACGGCAATGGTATGAGGGTTGATACTACCGGATTTACCTACAGCATAAAGAAAAACGGTCAGGCTGTTGACCGTAGTTATACTGCAAAGGCGACAGGAAAGGATGACCCGGCAGATGCGGGAAAGGCAACACTTACTGCAAAGCTTCCAAAATTAAGTGCAGGTGAGAGTTGTTCTATTACATACAGGTATTACCTGACCAATGCCGGAGATTTGGGAAATAATGCTACATGGCAGGCAACTAATTTCGTTACAGGTAATTCAACAGACCAAAAATCAAAAGAAACTGTCATAGATACATCAAGCAGCTATGTGAAGTATTACAAAAATCTTATAGAGAAATCCGGTAAATATGATAAGACTAATAACCGGATTATCTGGACGGTTACAGTAAATAAAAGCTGTGAGGATATTGCGGGAGCTGTCCTGACAGATGATATGTTTGATAAAATTACAGGCATTGATATATCACCTAGTGACGGATATACAATTAACAAAGACAGCAGTGGCAAGGTGACATCGGTTACATTTAATCCTACAGATGGTAACAAGAACTGCAATAAGTATACTGTCAAATATTATACAGACGCATTGCGGACATTTGATGACCAGAAATTTAATAATAAGGCTACCCTTACTAAGGATGATAAGTCATATGATGGTTCTTCAAGTGTAAATGTTCCAAAAACAAAGCAGGATATTACGAAGAGGCTTGTTGAAGCTCAAAAGACAGATAACGGGCTGTATACTTTAAAGTGGCAAGCAAAATTTACAATTCCGGCATCGGGATTTCCTAAAGAGTTTGGCATAGCCGATACAATGTCATCCAAATCCCGGAAGAATTGTCATTACATGACTTATACCCAGATGAAGGATTTTGTAAGTCAGGTTAAGGAAAAGTTTGATGGATATATCGGTGACATTACTGTTAAATATCTGGATAAGAATAATAAGTCAAAAACGGCCGATTTTAGTATATTATCAGAAGCTGATGACTACAGATTTACCTCGGTAAATATCAGCTTTAATAAGGATTATCCGATAAGCAACAGTGAAAGGACAGTCGCATTTACATACAGCACAACCGCCGACACAACGCCAAGTGGAAGAGTTGAATATGTGAATAAATTTGAAGCTTTAAATTCAAGTGCATCTGCATCTTACAGCCATACGACATCAAAGATTGTAAAGACTGATGGAAACGGTAATACAAGTCAGACTTATTTGAAAACAACAGAAAGCGATGGAACACTCACATGGCGCGTTGATGTACTTATGGATGCCGATGCAACAGAGTATACCATCACTGATAAGCTTCCGGATGGTGTCACACTGCAGAGCGTAAAGACAATGCTGGCATATCCGAATAACGATGGCTTTACAGATTATGACTTTGACGGTACATTGCATACCGTAACTGACGGCGACTGGTTCATAAACGGAATTCAAACAAGTACAACGTTAGATGAGTCCACTAATACCGTTGTTACAGGGGTTACAAAGCCTGATGAGAACAATACAACGATACATGGTTGGTTTGAGAACTCTCACATATATGTAGTATATAAGTGTACGATAGATGACTTTGAGAATTTTGAGGCCGGTAAATCAGTGGATTATAAGAATATGGCTACAGCATCCTCGAATACAAACAATGATATGGGATGGGCTCAACAGACACAGACCATGTCAAAGCCTGGCGAGTCTGGTAGTGATAATCCTACTGAGGGCGATAAGGTTGTTTCCAAGAACTTCAAGTGGGATGAGGATAATCACAGGCTGCGTTATACAGTTATAATAAACCCTGATGGCAAGGACTATCTGCATAATAGTGATACATTAAAGCTAACAGATGTGCTTCAATTCAAGACGATGACATTCAGCCCACAGGCATTGTGGTATATAGATCTAATGCCGGCTACTGTTCAGTTCAGGCAGGCAATAAAGCAGGATGATTGCACATACAAAGCAGGCGATACGGTAGATGGCTGTAAGTGGGCGTATACAACTAAAGATGGCACGTATGAATGGAATGATACATCATACAGGACAATCAGTGCAGATATACCTGATGGCAAGGCGATAATGCTTACTTATACATATCAGGTGAATGCAAAGGTGCTTGGTACGCCGGATCAATACAATACTATAAAGATGGATGTCAGCAATACAGCAAAGCTTGAGGGCGTCGAAAAAGGAGAAGACAGAAAGGATAACCAGACTGTTTACAAAGAGTCAAAATCATCTGCCGGAGTAATTAAGAGTAATACATTTACCTTGTATAAGGTAGATAAGACTAATTATGGAAAGCAGCTGGAGGGCGCAGAGTTTGAGCTGTTTGGATACACATCGGATGGTTCATACAAGTCGTTAGGCAAGTATACCACTGATAAGAATGGCAGAATTGATATCAGTATGAGTACTGATAATCTGGAGTATAATACGCAGTATTATATAGTTGAGACAAAGGCTCCGGATGGTTATATACTCTCGACTGAGCCTCATAAGGAGTATTTCTATTTCAGTGCAGATACCTCGGCGCATCCTGTTATAGCTGAAAACAGCTCATTACAGGGAAGTGATATGGCGAAGGTAAATACACCGTACTATTATGAGGATGTAGCTGTTTCGACAACAAGCATTTCGGTTGATAAAAAATGGACTGATTCAAAGAACAATCCATTAAGTAAGACTGATGGAAAGATTTATCTGCAGCTGCATCAGGTGGATTCGGCTGATAATGATAAGAAGTATGGCAATCCGGTTGAGGTGACAGCTGATTCGGCAGGTGAATGGTCATATGTATTTGAAAATCTGCCATTGCAGGGTGTAAATGAAAATGGTATTCTGACCGGTACCACATATAAATATTATGTGACAGAGGTTGGAATAAATCAGAACAACAGTATGTCAGGCTATGATGTTTCATATATATTTAAGGATATAAATGGTACTCAAATCACAAAGACTGATGCAAACGTTGCACCGGGCAGCGCCAATGCAATAGAGTCCGGTACTGTTGAGATTACAAACAAACTCATAGAGTATCAGCTTCCGGAAACAGGTGGAAGCGGTAACAGATGGTTGTATATGTTAAGTGGAGTTGTGCTTATAGCAATAGCTGCAATAACACTTTTCTATAAAAACATAAAACATTATAAAAAGGAGAATGCAATATGAAAACAATCAAAAGAAGCATTGCTTTAGTTCTTGCGATGATACTTACACTTGCAATGAGCGTTACAGTATTTGCTGAGGGCGAAGGCGCCAAAAAAACATTTACCATCACGGTTAATAATGCAAAGGCAGGCCACACTTATGAGGCTTACCAGATTTTAAAGGGTGACCTTTCAGAATCAGAGAAAACACTTTCAAACGTAGGCTGGGGTAGCGGTATCCAGGAAGACAAACAGACAGATCTTGAGTCTAATAAGGATGCAAAAGCTTATGTAGAGAAGCTTTCAGGAATGCAGTCAAACTCTTCAGCCCTTAAGGCAGAGGCACAGAAAATTGCTCAAGCTTTAAGCACTACAGCAGCAGGTTCTGTTTCAGTAACACAGGACAATGCCAAGACTGAGATTACAGGACTTGAGCCTGGTTACTATCTCATCAAGGATAAGGACAGCTCTTTAACAGGTGACGAGGCTTACACAGAGTATATTCTCAATATCGTTGCTAATACAACAATCACACCAAAGACAGATGTACCTTCTGTTGAGAAGAAAGTAAAAGATACAAATGACACAACAGGTGATACAACCGGATGGCAGGATTCAGCCGATTATGATATCACAGATGCAGTTCCATTCCAGCTTACAGCTACATTACCTGTAAATGTTGAGTCATATAAGTCATATTTCCTCAAATTTGATGATACTCTTTCACAGGGACTTGATTACAATGAAGGAACTGTTACTGTTAAATTAGGTGATAAGGATGTTACATCATTCTTTACAACAAATTATGACGCAGCTGGCAAAAAGCTTACTTTTACATGTGACAACATTTTAGCAGAGGGATTTGAAGCTAAAAATGGTGATAAGGTTGTAGTTGAGTACAAAGCAACTCTCAATAAGAATGCTGTTATCGGTTCAAAAGGAAACCCAAATAAGGTTAAGCTTGAGTTCTCTAACAACCCTAACAATGGCGGAGAGGGAGACAAAGGTGAGACTCCGGAAGATACAGTAATCGTATTTACATACAAGGTTGTAATCAACAAGGTAGATGAGAACAATAAAGCACTCGATGGTGCAGAGTTCACTCTTTATAAAAAGATTAAAGGCGAAGCAGACAAAGAAATCAAAGCGGTAATTTCCGGTGATAAGAATGATGTCTTCACATTCAGCGGTCTTGATGATGGTGATTATGTACTTAAGGAGACAAAGACTCCTGATGAATACAATACTGCAAATGATATTGCATTCACAATCACAGCAGACCACTCAATTGAGTCTGATGCTCCTGAGCTTAATTCATTAAGTGGAGATAAGGTGACCGGTAATATTACACTTAAAGCAGATAAAGCTGAGGGCAGCTTAAGCACACCTGTACAGAACTTAAAGGGCTCAGTCCTTCCTTCAACCGGTGGTGCCGGACGTGTTGCAATTTATGTAATCGGTGCTATATTAGTTGTAGGTGGCGGAATTGTTCTTGTAACAAAGAAGCGTGTTAAATAATATCATTTTATGATAAAATATATCTGCCATGGGCCACTTTAGTGGTTCGTGGCAGTTACAATAGGCATAATTATATGCAAATGATAACAGTAAGGAGAGTGCTATGAGAAGAAAATTATCAACTATTTTGTTTGTCATAGTGTTTCTTGCAGGACTGTCCTTACTGCTATATCCGACGGTGAGTGATTACTGGAATTCATTCCATCAGTCAAGGGCAATTGCAAGCTATGTCGATGCAGTAGACAATACAGATGAACAAAAGCTTGAAGAAATGAGACAGGCGGCAGAGGCTTACAATGAAAAGCTATTAAGCAAGCAGGACAGATATGATATGTCTGATTCGGACAGAGCAGAGTATGAAAGCCTACTTGATGTATCTGGCACAGGAGTCATGGGCTATGTTGAGATTCCGTCCATCAATGTCTCATTGCCGATTTACCACGGCACAGACAATACAATACTTCAGATAGGTGTTGGCCATATCGAGGGTACATCGCTTCCGGTTGGCGGAGCAAGCACACATTGTGCTGTTTCAGGACACAGAGGACTTACGTCATCTAAGCTTTTTACGGATATTGACCAGATGGCAGAGGGTGACACCTTCAAGCTGTATGTGCTTGGCGAGACACTGACCTACGAGGTTGATCAGATAAGGATTGTTTTACCAGATGAGCTTAATGACTTAAAGATTGAGGAAGGACAGGATTACTGTACTCTTATCACATGTACACCGTATGGTGTGAATTCCCACAGGCTTCTTATCAGAGGTCACAGGATTGCAAATGATGCACAGGGACTTATTGTCGAGGATGTAAAGCAGGTACAGCCGTTACATGAAGCCATAGTGCTTGGTATTTTGTTTCTGGTTTTGTATATTATAATTTGTAAGATACTTAGTAAAACGATATTGTATAGATTCAGATAGAATCAGGAAGGAGGAAAAATGCACAATAGTATAAAAAGAGCTGTCAGTATAGTTATAGCAGCGATTGTCTTGTTTTCCCTGCCATGTGGAAGCATTTTTGCAAGGACGCATATTGATATTGATAAGAAATGCTCTATAACAGTTGATATCCCTGATACATGGGAGGATCTGTACACTGTGGATTTTCCTGTAGAGCTTTACAGAGTGGCAGATGTAGATGAGAATGATGTATACACTGCAACGAAGCAGTTTGATAAGCTGGCTAAATCTATATCAGATATCAGTAGCAAAACTACCGCAGATGACTGGGAAAAGATGGCAAAGACTGCTGCGGACATTGCAGACAAAGGTTCTCTGACAGCAGATGAGAAAATAGATGTTTCAAACGGAAGGGGAACCGTCACAGGTGTTAAGACGGGACTGTATCTGGTGTATGCAAAGCCGGCTAATTCGGCAAGATTTGGATACACATTTGTGCCGTATCTGGTTTCGGCTCCTAATAATGAGTTTGCCATGACAGGAAGCGGCTCAGATTCATGGATATATGATGATATCGATATCGAGCTGAAGCCTGAACAGACCGGGCTTATGGGAAGCTTACAGATTACTAAAACATTAAAGACATACAATACAGCACTTGGTGAGCCGGTGTTTGCATTTGATGTTGAGGCCTACGACAGGGATGGCAAGGTGGTGTTTTCCGATATTGCGTCAATCAGATTTGACAGTACAGGAGCTAAGAGCGTAGTTATTGACAATATTCCGGCAGGGTCAAGGGTGATAGTAAAGGAGGTATATGCCGCTGGCAGTTATCAGGTGACCTCCTCAGACAGCATAGAGACACAGATTGTGGCCGGTGAGACCGCAGATGTTGATTTCACAAACGATTACAACGACAAATTGATTTATAGTACCGGTGTCGTAAACCATTTTGAGTATGACGGAACCGGATGGGAATGGGTGCAGAATTAATGAAAAAATTATCAGAGTCTTGTAAAAAACTTAATAGAAATCACCGTATTCTTGTATGTGCAGCCTTTGCTGCAACGCTCATTGTCTGTGGTGTTTCAGTTAAACCGACACTGGCATATTTTACAACCTATGCTACGGCAAAGGGCGGTATCTCAGTAGATATCGGTCCTACAACTGATGTCAAGGAGAAGTTTAAGGACTGGAAGAAAACTATTGAGATTGAGAATACAGGAAAAGCAGACTGTTTTGTCAGGGTAAAGGTAATTGCAGCAAGCCAGTTTGATATACAGGCATCAGGCTCAAACTGGAGCCTTTCAGATGATGGCTACTGGTATTACAGCCAGGTAGTGCCGGTTGGGGGCAAAACCGAGCCAATTGTTGCAGCTATCACAGTTAGTGAAAAGGTAAAGACCAGCTTCAATGTAGTTGTGGTTCAGGAGTGTACTCCTGTCACATATGATGAGAATGGCAATCCGTGTGTCGCACCTGATGCAAAATGGGATGCGACAGCACAATATGATAAAGAGGAGGGCGAAGAGTAATGAAGAGAAAACTTCCAATTATACTTGCAGCATCCTCTGCGATAATGCTTGCAGCATCGACGATTGGATCTACAAAAGCGACTCTTACATATATGAGTGATAATTATCTGGCTCAGATTGACATCAAATCCATCGGTGTTACTTTGACTGAGAATGGCAATGATGTGAGCTGGCGTGATTATAAGCATAAGGATGATGACTGGAGCGAGGCAACAGGAGTGCTGCTTGGAGATATGCTAAAGAATGCCGGAGATGAAAAACTGATTCTCGACAAAAAGTACGATGAGAAGCTTGCTGTCAAAAACAGCGGCTCGATAGATGAGTATGTGAGAGTGACTGTGCAGCATTACTGGGCAGACAAGGAGACAGGTGATAAGCTTTCAAAACTTGATCCATCAAAGATACAGATTGACTTTACAAACGATGGCTGGACAGAGGATGAGAGTGCTGAGACTACAGAGCGAAATGTATTTTACTACAATTCTATTTTAAAAAAAGGTCAGACATCCACTGATTTTACAGACAAAATCAGTATATCCGGCGATATCGCAGCTATTGTGGGTCAGACATCACAGACTGATGACAACGGACTTACCACCATCACTACAACATATGAGTATGATGGTGCGTGCTTTGTGCTGGAGGCGACTGTTGATGCAGTACAGACACACAATGCAAAGGACGCAATTAAGAGTGCGTGGGGTGTTGATGTAAATATATCAGATGACGGGGCACTTAGCTTAGAGTAAAGGAGGACAATATGAAAAAATTTATCGCATTATTATCATGCATGTTGTTTATCCTTGGTTCGATAGGCACTGTATTTGCAGATGAGAATACTACTGCAGCCGGCTCATGTGAGTTTACCGGCAAGGAGATGGTCAGTTCGTTCGATTCAAATAAAATAGCAGCCTCTGTCTCTCAGATGGAGCCGGGAGATTCTGTCATATTTTCCGTTGATATAAAGAATAACAGCAGTATTTCGACGAAATGGTATATGTCCAATGATGTATTAAAGAGTCTTGAGGATACACAGGCTGTGGCTGAAAATGGTGGATACTCATATATTCTTACTTTCGTAGGACCGGATGGAAAAGAGGACACTATATACAGCAGCACCAGCGTAGGTGGAGAGAAGGAGGCAACGGCCGGAAAAGGACTCAATGAGGCTACAAACTCTCTGGATAAGTTTTTTTATTTAAAGACCTTAGAGCCTGGAGAGGGAGGCAGTGTGAAGCTTTTAGTAGGACTTGACGGAGAAAGTCAGGGTAATATATATCAGGATACACTCGCAAAGCTCATGATGAACTTTGCTGTGGAGGACAATTCAAATCCGACTTCGCAAAATCCACCTACATTTACAACTACAACGAGCAAGGTGAAGACCGGAGATATCTGGTCAATAGCGTCAGCTGTAGTGTTTGTGATTGGTATTATTTTGATGGTACTGGCTTTCGCAAGTGACAGAAAGGGGGCTAAGCAAAATGAAAAGATTGCTTAAATATTTTCTTGCAGCTCTTGTTGTCATAACCGGTGTTTTCTCACAGACAAAAGATGCAAAGGCATTTTCATATACATACACAGTTTCCTTCTCGGCCGGCGGTCAGGGAAGCATAAACGGTGGTGTGCAGGTGCGCAAGGCATCAGGCAATGAGGCTTCGGTTTCTGTTTCTGCTAAAGGAGACAAAATAATTGTCACAGGTCTTGAATATGGAGATGTCATCAGCTGTGATGCACAGGGCAGTGTGGCACTTAATGAAAACAGCAAGTACTATGTAAAGGGAATCAGATTAAGCGGCCGTGACAATAATACGGTTGCACAGTCGGCTTTTCTCGTATCAGGAGATCAGGACTATGTTGTAGCATATGGCATACCGGGCGAGCTTGCTGAGTATACAGTCAACTATGTGGATACAGATGGCAATAAGCTTGCTGAAAGCCGTACCTATTATGGTAATGTGGGTGATGAGCCTGTTATAGCATATCTGTATATAGATGGATATATTCCGGACAGCTATAATCAGACAGGAAAGCTGTCGTCAAATGCGTCAGAAAACGTGTTCAATTTTGTATATTCAAGGGCAGCATCCAGCATGGCTGCCGCCGGAAATGGGGCAAATGACAATGCTGCCGGTGGAAATGTGACAAATGGCAATACAACGGCCGCAGGAGCTGCAAATGCAGCGGGCAATGCAGCAGGAACAGCAAATAACGGAGCTGCAGATGGAGCAAATGCCGGAAATACAATAGTGCCTGACGGACAGAATAATCCACGGGATGGCATCCAGGCACCGCAGGCACAGCCAAATACTGATATAGCAGATGAGCAGGTACCGCAGGCGGCAAACGACAATAAGCATGATATAGAAGATGAGCAGGTACCGCTTGCCACCATGATCAGTGAGAGTGGAATGGTCGTTCCGCTGGCTATTGGTGCGCTTGGGATAGTTGCAATTCTTGCAATTATGATATTTGTCATAGTAAAGAATGTTAAGTCTGTCCGTGTTCAAAAAAATAGTATGAAACATAAGGGAAAAGATAATAAAAATTAGTTGATATTTGCTGAAATTATGGTATTATTAATGTGTGCGCTTGTATAAGGGCACACATTAATCAAGTATATGGATGGTTTTTTTACCATACCAGAAATAAAGTTTAGGAGGAATTGCAAAATGGCAAACAAGTGGGTATATACCTTCAAAGAGGGTAACATGACCATGCGTAATCTTCTCGGTGGTAAGGGTGCTAACCTCGCTGAGATGACAGAGATTGGACTTCCTGTACCACAGGGCTTCACAATCACTACAGAGGCTTGTACACAGTACTACGAGGATGGACGTAAGATCAATGATGAGATTATGGCTCAGACTATGGAAGGTGTAAAATGGATGGAAGAGGTTAACGGAAAGAAATTCGGTGACCTTAAGAATCCTCTTCTCGTATCTGTTCGTTCAGGTGCCAGAGCTTCAATGCCGGGTATGATGGATACAATCCTTAACCTTGGTCTTAATGATGATGTTGTTGCAGCTATGATCGCTGGTAACCCAGATCCAGCATTCGAGCGTTTCGTATATGATTCATACAGACGTTTCATCCAGATGTTCTCAGACGTTGTTATGGAAGTAGGAAAGAAGTACTTCGAGCAGCTCATCGACAAGATGAAAGAGGACAGAGGTGTTAAATTTGACGTAGACCTTACAGCAGCTGACCTCAAAGAGTTAGCAGAGCAGTTCAAGGCTGAGTACAAGAATCAGTTAGGATCAGATTTCCCTTCAGATCCTGTAGAGCAGTTAAAGCTTGCTATCGAGGCTGTATTCCGTTCATGGGACAACCCACGTGCAAACGTATATCGTCGTGATAACGATATCCCATATTCCTGGGGTACTGCAGTTAACGTACAGATGATGGCATTTGGTAACATGGGTGATGACTGTGGTACAGGTGTTGCCTTCACAAGAGATCCAGCTACTGGTGAAAACAAATTATTAGGTGAATACTTAATAAATAAAAATCTAAAAAATAATCCTGTTTGGTTTATAAGACCTTATAATAAGGATTTTTCAAAAAAATTAATAGTCTTTTCAGATATTATAAAAGAAAGCAAATATTGGCAAAGAGATATTTATAATATTTCAATAAAAAATGATAAATTGCGTAATTTGTTCATGACTTTCAAAGAAAACAAAATATTTTATTCGAGTGATATGTGCGGAACAGATTTTAAGCAAGTTATTGATTTTCAAATAAGGAGATAAAAAAATGAATAGTAAAATTTTATTAGTTAAAAATATACATCTTGATAGAGAATATACAAATGTGCTTTCATATACTGAAAGTCAAATGCTAGAACTCTGCTCATCAAATTTAGTTGCACAAGCTGATAATTACTCGTTTATAAGAAGTACCGGAAGTATAATGTCAGGTTTTACCTATGAGCAATGTTTACAGGCAAATTATATTGCTTTTCAAAATCCTGATTATAGCAATAAATGGTTTTTTGCATGGATTGATGACGTTATTTACAAAGGTGATAAAAATACAGAAATAAGATTTACTGTTGACGCCTGGTCAACGTGGTTCGATAAATGGCAAAAAAAAGTTTGCTTTATAAATAGACAACATACTAATAACGATTCAATAGGTGCAAATACGTTACCTGAAAATTTAGATGTTGGTGATGTTGTTCAAGAAGTAATAACAGAGGATTCTTCGTACGGAAATGAATATGGATATTGGATAGCAGTTGCTAGTAATTGGAAAATAAAAGATGATAGTACCGGAAATGAAGCTTTAGATGTTAATAAAGGCATACAATACGCAGGAATAACAGTATATGATAATACGGTTTTTGGCACTCAATTATTTTTCTTTAATATTACAGAATTAAGTAGTTTTACAGATTTATATTTATTTTTGCTTCGTACTAATAATGATAAACATATAGCTGATGTTGAAAATATTTTTATT
>ERZ772881.411-NODE-411-length-49427-cov-5.126124_pt1 | contig 49427 bp, 35 predicted proteins | sample MGYA00580581_ERZ772881 | MGnify/ENA primary metagenome ERZ772881 (study PRJEB29015, sample SAMEA2737668) | human gut metagenome | biome: human gut; feature: human-associated habitat; material: faeces | place: China | collected 2012 ...
ACATCAAGGGGGACTTTCTGCAGCTCTACCTCAACGAGTTCTGCTATAAGTTCAACCGAAGATATTTCGGATTTCATCTGTTCGACAGGCTTGAGCTTTGCGCATGCACTTATAGGACGAGTTTCAAGCATCGGATTTACTGATTTGGATGATTGCGGATATTCATTTATATTATGTTGCAAGGATTATTCAACCACGTATTATATTTTAAACAAAAGTAGGGGAAAAAAATGATTTAGGCAAATACAGATGTTATTTTTAGTTCTTTTTAACTTATCTATAAATGGGAGAGTAACTACTCAGTCTTTTTAATGTAGGTTGGTGCGGCTACACGCACAACCGTCAACAGTTAAAGTCATTTAAAGTTGTTTAGAGCAAAAGTCAGGAGGCGTTGAATCCTGTTAGGATTACAGAAACAGACATATATAGCATTTCCAATTAGCCTGTATTACTACATCATCTGAGAGCGACTAACATTTGGCCGTTCCAAAATATCAGGTCAAAAAGACTGAGTAGTTACAGTATTGTCGAAAAGCAATATGAGGACACCTCGTCTGAAGACAAGGCATGAAACAGCTCGTTTGCTGAACAAACAACCATTAAAACAAAAAGAAATAGCGGTTCTCCAGCATCTTCTTTCTAAAGATTTTCAAGGTTGAACTCAGATAGTTCCTGACCGTTTGTAAGGATAAATTCAAAGATTTCGCAATCTCCCGAATAGGCATATTCTGCTCTCTGCTCATCTCATAAATCTGACAGGCACGCCTCGACAAAAGTCTTTTGGTCCGCTGTAAGCGGTCAACAAATTCCTGATAATTAACCTGTTCGTCGGGTGTAGGCCATGAAGAAACCTTATTACATGCTTGCCGATAATCGTCGAAATTGATCTTTACAATCTGCTTTCTGAACCCATCAATGATTAAATTCCGGGCTATCGTAAACAGCAACGCATGCACATTGCCATAACAATCCAGCTGACCGCGCGTGTCCCACAACTTCAAGAACGTCTCCTGCACGATATCTTCTGCAAGCATAGTGTTCTTCGTCTGCGCCAAAGCAAAACTGTATATCTTGTTTGAGTAATTCATATACAGTTCAGAGAAGGCTTCATGTGAGCCTTCTTTCAATTGCGCTATACATTCAGCATGATTGTCGTTCATAGATATGGGAACTTTAAAATCTTGTTGCTTATCCGCGCCTTACTCCTTTTTTCAGATAGGTTAACCATTGACTGCAGCTTTGTCTGAAGGTGGATTCAAATAGCAAGTGCAAATTTACGAAATGTTTCTATAAAGACACTCTGATGGTGTTGTAAATTCTAATTTTTCTCTCGGTCTACTGTTTATCTTCATCATTGTCATCTTTATTTTCTGCTTGTTTACATCGTAATGGCGTTGCCTTTACGGCGTAATCGCATTGCCTTTACGGCGTAATCGCGTTGCCTTTACGGCGTAAAGGGAGGACAAAAAAGCGGCATCGCCTGGATGCCGCTTCTCTGGTGGATGGTGGATTGTTGTTCAGCGACGCTTCGCAGAGGCCGCGGAGGGATCCATGGAGACGAAGTATCCGCCGTTGAGCTCCGTGGTGCCATTGTAGGTGATCTTCTGTCCCACCACGGTGATGACGGACCCCACGGCGATGTTGTTTGCCTTCATGAAGTCCTGTCGGTCGGCTCCCTTGGGTGCCCCATAGCCGTAGAGGCCATAGACATACACTTTGCTGGTACCGTCGGAGATGTAGAGATTCCCGTACTTGTCGCTCTTCACTTCCTCCACGCGGCCTTTGAGGAGCACCATGGTGCCGTCGGCCTGGCTGTCGAACTCGGTGAGACGGATAGCCTTCACGCTTTCGAGCTTCTCCACGGCGGGTGAGCCAATCTGCGTGTTGCCCTTGTAGGAGCTGCGCGTACCGGTCACGGTCACGATGTCACCCACCTTTGCGCCCTTGGGCAGACCTGTGGGTCTGTAAGCCTCTACGCTGCCTGTGAGGTCGGTGTAGTCCTGTATCCAGAAGTTGCCTTTGCTGTCAACCTTTGAGATGATGGCGGTGATGCGATACTGGCTCTTGCCTTCCTCAGCGGCTTTGAAGGTGGCGAGGGTGGCCTCCTGAATGGAGCCTTCCTGCGACACAGTGGCTGAGACGGACGACTTGCCCGATGTGAAGGTGACGTTGGCTGAGCGTGCACCGGCTGTATTAGGCTGGCAGTGGAAGGTGACGACAGCCGTGTCGGCGGGATTCTTTTGTGTCTTTGAGGCGACACCGGCCTTGGTCTTGATGCTCGTCACACCAAGCCACGACTGTGCGTCCTCCGGAATGACGGGTGCAACATTCTTGCCCTTGAACGACACTTTCACCACGAAGTCGCCGCCCTCTTTGGCCGCAGGAGCTTTCTGGGCATCCTCCACCTTGATGAGTGACTTCACGATCTTGATGACTGTCACGTTGACCAGCTCCACGGTGCTGCCGTAAGTGGTCTTGGGTCCCTCAATGGTCACCTGGTCACCATTCTCAATGCCGAGGCTGGCGAAGTTCTTCTCGGCGCCGTTCTTGTCGAGTGTGCCGTAGATGTAGACCCTTCCCGTGCCGTCATTGAGATACCAGTTGCCGTAGGTCGTGCTGGAAATGTCCTCCACTACGCCTGTAGCCCGGAAGGTTTTGCCGTCGGGGCCTGCGATGATCTGCGCGCAGGTAGCGGTCTCGGCGGTCTTGTCGCCCTGCTGCACCTGCAGATACTGGCGCTCATTGCCGGCTACGATTTCGAGCTGCGTGTCGCGTCCGCCGCTGGTGGCGTCGGCATGGAGCGTTATTTTCGTCTCGCCGGCAGCACCGTTTTCCGTGGAGACTTTCAGCCAGGTAGGCGTGGCCTCCTTGCGGGTCTCCTTGATAGCCTTCCCGTTCTCGTCTTTCTTGTCGGTGGTATAGACATTGGCGAAGACCTTGTCGAATGCCCAGTCGCTTGAAGACTTGACGGTCACCGTGACATCGCCGCCTGTAGCGGGGATGGTCACAAACGTCTTGTCGAGCTCAATGTTGCCGAGTGTGCCGAGTGTCTTGTCATCATCGCACGATGCCATGGCCAGTACACCAAGCACAACAGCAAATATATGTTTGAGTTTCATGCTTATATAATATTATGTGTGGAATTAGTTGAAGTAATACTTGAGGCCGATAGAGGCGTACCAGCACTGGATAATGGCGAAGTTTGGCAGCCATGTCTGCACGCCGCTCTGTACGGCAGCGGGAGTGGTGAAGACAGGATATCCCTCGGCATCGGTGTGGTCGTAGCGCAGGATGCGGCCCTCGTTGAGCGTGGAGTTCATGACTTTCATCACGCCCCATTTGGAGTTGAAGAAGTTGAGTACGTTCTTCATGTCGAAGCTCAGCTGCAGCTTATGCTTGATGTTGCCGGTGTTGACCTTGAAGTCGTGCTTATAGCTGAAGTCCACACGGTGCACCCATGGGTTGTAGACGCTATATGGCTCGGCATACTCGCCCTGATGGTTTTTCAGGTAATCGTTGCTGTGCACATAGTCCATGAAGCGGCTCATGTCGCTCTCTGTGGCAAAGCGGAAGTCGCCCTTGCCGACGCCGACCTGTCCATCTTTCGGAATGTAGAGTGCATCGTAGCTGTAGCCGTCGCCGTTCATGTCGTTGGCCATCATGTAGGAATAGTTGTATCCACCGTGGAAGGCCTCATAGAAGAAGGAGTAGTGATTGCCGCTCTTGTCGCGCAGTGTCAGTCCGGCAGAGAAGCGGTCGGGGGTGACATACTGTGAGTTGTGCAGCTTGATGTTGTTGGGTCCAAACACTGTGGGCACATAGGTGAAGGCTGACTCGGCGTTGGAGCCTGGCATGCCTGTCACCTCTTTGTTGACGGTGTGGTTGTAGCTGGCCGTCAGTTCCATCCAGTCAACCGGCTTGAGAGTTGTGGATGCTACGAATGACCACCCATAGCCACGGCTGGTGTTGGAGAGCACGAAAGCCTTGGTACGGCCGCCGCGGAAGCCAGAGGGGAAGATGGGACGATTGTCTGCACCGTTCCAGCGCGAGAAGCCTTCGACAGGCAAGATGGCCCAGTCGGAGATGGTAGCAGCGTTGATAGTCTTGTTGAACATGCCCTCAACGGTCACGGTCCATGGGAAGTTTACGGGGATGGAGTAGTCGACAGCGATGGAGCTCTTCCACACTTGCGGCATCTTGAAGTTGCGGTCCACGGCAGCGATAGAGCTGGGACGTGTGCCGTTCTCAGGTGAGATGGTCTGGGGATAGCCCAGCGAAGCGAGCTTCTCCTGTAGTGCTTTGATCGTGGCGTTGCCGTTGGCGTCGGTCACGAGACCGCCGGCAAACTGGTTCATGTCAATGTGTTTCTTGCCCTTCTCATCGGTTGTGTACGGACCGGTGTAGTAGGCAGGAGCCGTGCCGGTGGCATTGAGTGCGGCGTTGAACTGCACCATACCCGAGTTGGATGGCATGTTAGTGAAGAACACTAAAGGCAGGCGGCCGGAGAAGATACCGGTGCCGCCGCGCACGATGAGGCTCTTGTCGCCGAAGGCATCCCAGTGGAAGCCCACGCGCGGAGAGAAGCGGAGGTTAGCTTTCGGCCACAGACCGGTGTCGATATGGCGGCCGTCATAGTCGAGGGCTTTGATGGCATTGTTGGTCATCAAGTCGCTGTTCTGGTAGGCTAAGAGGTCGAAACGGATGCCGTAGGTGAGTTTCAGGCGGTTGGTAGCCTGCCACTCATCCTGTGCGTAGAGACCGTAGTTGTTGCTGTTGATGCGTGCGGCGGGTGATGTCTCGCCGTTGTAGCCGTAGGTCAGGGCCACAATCTCGGGGGTGCGTCCGTTGATGAAATCGTCGACGGAAGCGTAGCGATAGTATCCCGTACCGTTGCGCATATACTGGTTGTCAGCTAACTGATGCTCGTACATTGCGCCAAAGATGAACTTGTGATTTCCTAAATACCAGGAGAGGTCATCCTTCACATTGAACACCTTATTGTGTACGGCGTTGTTGTAGGTGAAGAGCTCATAGCCGAGTGCCATGTACTGCACGTTCTGACCGGTTCCGTCCTGAATGTCGATGAAGGGGAACTCGGAGGAGTTGGTGCCGCGCACGTCATTGAGGATGGAGTAGGTGGTGAGGAACTGGTTGCTCAGGTTGTTGGAGAAACGGCTGTTGAGGTCGAGAGAGAAAGTGTGCACCTTGTTGTTCATGGAGTACATCGAGTTGGCAAACGTCATGCTGTAGAGAGAGGTGCGTGAGTAAGGCGAGCGTGTGCCGCCGTCCATGGACGAGGCGTTGGGCGCCAGCCAGTTGGTGTTGTTCGTATAGTTGTAACGGAGGTCGAGGTGGTGCTGGTTGTTGATGTTCCAGGTGATCTTTGCCAGCAATTTCGCGTTGCTCTTGTCAGCGGGGAAGGAGGTGAAGCTTCCGGTGTTGTAGTGGTATTTGTCGGCTGCGAACTGCTGCACGCGCTCCATGTCGGCTACAGAGGCATAGGAGAGATACTGTGTCTCGTCGCCTACACCGTTCTCTGAGGCGCGCCAGCGGTTGGCAACAGAGGGGGTGCTGATGTATTCGCCCTGCAGGAAGAAGAAGAGCTTATCCTTGATGATGGGTCCACCGAAGGTGCCGCCGTAGGTTGTGGAGCGGTCTTTCTCGCTTGCTCCCGGTATTGCCTGGCTGTAGATGGTGCTGCCGCGCATCTGTTCGTTGCGGTGATAGACGTAGGCTGTGCCCTGGAAGGTGTTGGTGCCGCTCTTGGTGATGGCATTGATGCCGCCGCCGAGGAAGTTGGTCTGACGCACGTCGTAGGGTGAAACCACGACCTGAAGTTCCTGAATAGCATCGATAGAGATGGGGTTGCCGCCACCTGGTAGCGCATCGCTCAGGCCGAAGTTGTTGTTGAAGTTGGCGCCGTCAACGGTGAAGTTGGCTGTGCGCCCGTCAGTACCGCCGAAGCTCATGCCGTTGCCGCCGTAGGGAGAAAGGCGTGTGATGTCGGTGATGGAACGCGACACGGTAGGCATGTTGACAATCTGCTGGTTGTCGATGTTGGTCGAAGCTCCGGTCTTCTCGGTGGTGAACTTGGTGGCTTTGGCGCTGACCACCACTTCGCCGAGCTGCTGGGCGTCCTCGTTCATGGAGACATTCAGGCTGTAGGTCTGTCCAAGTGGCAGTTTCACGTCGTGGTAGTCTTTGGCCTGGTACCCGATGTAGCTGACCTTCACCGTGTAGGGTCCGCCGGGGCGCATGCCGTTGATGGTGTACATTCCTTTGGCATTGGTCACGGCCTGGTACTTGGTACCTGAGGGCACATGAATGGCCTCGATTGTAGCTCCGATGACATCTTCGCCGTCGGCTGTCACTCTACCACTTAAACCAGAGGTGGTGATCTGCGCCATCATCGCCGTTGTGAGACACAACAGCAGTGTGATCAGAAATAGCAGTCTTTTCTGCATAGGATTGATATTAATTAAAACTAAATAATGTGGGACTGGTCCCCTCTTCTCTTAAATACGTTGCAAAATTACTTTATTTATTCCATACTAATGTGTAGAAACGTGAAATACTTTTTGCAATTATGTTAAAAAAAACATTCGGCTCTGTGTGGCGTAAAGTGCACAACACAGAGCCGACTCACATGGTAATGTTACAGGGATAGCCATCCACACCATCCATACGCAAATATCGGGTGATAGCGAGTCACCCATGCCGTTTCATTCAGATAGTCTCTATGACTTTTTCCAATAGACATCATGTCCTCCATCCTTTGTCTTGGTCAGATGTATGTCTATTGTGTTGGCTCCTTTGCACTTATTCTCAATGTTTCTTGCTACGTTTACAGCTTCATAGGCATTGCGAGCATGACCTGCATAATGCCATTTCACATTTGTTGAGCGAGTATTGGTGAAAGATTTGGAATCGGCCACGCGATGGAACTCCAGCGCAATATCTTGCGTGCTGACATTGTAGGTTATGTCAATTGCGGGAGACTGGAGGCTCTTATCTGTTACTAACGAGACGATTATACTATCCAAGGGCGTGTCTTGCTTTTGCAACACAGTATTGGATTTTCCATCTATTATCGTGGCGCCATCTTTATCGTTTGAGCAACTTGCCAGAGAGATAGAGCAGAAGAGAAGGAATATGATTCCTGAAAGAAAAGTCAGCTTTTTCATTTTGGTTTACTTTATGTTGAGAATATATTTGATATTCTCAAGCTTATTGACGCCAGCGTAAAATAATTTGAAAAAGATGCGCTAAACAAAGGGACTTTGCTACGTGACGCTATAGAAGCAAAAGTCTTTTAGTCGTTTTTTAGGTACTGTTCATCATGCGGTTCGATATTTTGTTTTAGGAATCGCGAAAACTTGCGATGGGTTTTATCCTTGTTGCGGCAAATATAGGTAATTTTTCAATGCACCGATCCTTTTTCAATAATGTTTTAATTATGTTTAACGTTTGCTATACCTAAGTTTTTTGCCGATTTTGAGGCGTTGCCATTACAGTGTAGAGGCGTTACCATTACAGTGTAGAGGCGATGCCATTACGGCGTAGAGGCGTTGACATTACGGTGTAGAGGCGTTGCCATTACAGTGTAAAGGCCTGACCATCATTTCTGTGGAAAATTCTTGTGAAACTATTGGCGCAATATCATGGCTTTTTCGTAACTTTGCACGAAATACTGACACACTCAAATGAGCAGACAGAAAACGAACCTCATGCTGAACGACGCGATATGCCGTCTTGCTGCCCCCGAATCCCTGCAGGGCCTGTTTCATGAGCATGAGGAAGGTTATCCTCTCCCTTCAAGCGAGAGTCTTGAGGAAATCATACAGCTGGCCCGCGCCATTCTCTTCCCCGGCTACTTCGGGCAGTCGCAGGTCAACATCCATACCATTAAATACCAGATCGGCGTCAATGTCGAGCGCATGTACCATCTATTGTGTGACCAGGTGCTCGCTGGGCTGTGTTTCAGCCACTGTGTAGGCTGTGAGGACGACCGCGTGAGCGTGGCCGACAGTGAGCTTACCATGCGGGCCCATGACATTGCCCGTGAGCTCATCAGCCGGTTACCGGAGATACGGCGCGTGCTCGCCACCGATGTCGTGGCCGCCTACAACGGCGACCCCGCCGCCCACAGCCATGCGGAGATCATCTCCTGCTATCCCGTCATCAAGTGCCTCGCCAACTACCGCGTGGCCCATGAGCTGTTTGTCATGGACGTGCCACTGATTCCGCGGCTCATGACGGAGCTGGCCCACTCGGAGACCGGCATCGACATCAACCCCGGAGCAGCCATCGGCGAGTACTTCACCATTGATCACGGCACGGGTGTCGTGATCGGCGAGACCTGCCGTATCGGCCGTAATGTGAAGCTCTATCAGGGCGTGACGCTCGGCGCCAAAAGCTTTCCGCTCGACAAGGAAGGCAATCCCATCAAGGGCATCCCACGGCATCCCATTATCGGCGACAATGTCGTCATCTATGCCAACGCCACCGTTCTGGGCCGTGTCACGATAGGCGCGGGATCCGTCATCGGCGCCAACGTGTGGGTCACCAACGATATGAAGCCCGGCTCAAAGAAGTATAAGCAACAGAAAAATGATATTTTTGATTTAGAATTCAATAATGGAACAGGAATTTGAACTCATCGCCAAGACGTTCATGGGACTTGAGAACGTCTTGGCACAGGAGCTCACGCAGCTTGGTGCAGACAATGTGCAGACAGGCCGGCGGATGGTGTCGTTCACCGGCAACAAGGAGATGATGTATCGTGCCAACTTCCAGTTGCACACCGCCATCCGTATCCTCAAGCCCATCAGGCATTTCAAAGCCCGCTCGGCGGAGGAAGTATATGATAATGTGAAAACTATCGACTGGAGCCGCTATATCCAGCCTGGCAAGACGTTTGCCGTGGACTCCGTGGTCTACTCCGACGAGTTTCGCAACTCTCACTTTGTAGCCTACAAGGTCAAGGACGCCATTGTCGACCAGTTTCGCGAGAAGACTGGCACGCGCCCTAATATCTCCGTGTCTAACCCCGACATCCGTTTGCACATCCATATCGCCGGCGACGACGGCACCATAGCCCTTGATTCCAGCGGCGAGTCGCTGCACCGGCGCGGCTATCGCCAGGAGAGCGTAGAGGCTCCGCTGAACGAAGTGCTCGCCGCGGGAATGATTCTCATGACCGGCTGGCATGGTGAATGCGACCTTATCGACCCTATGGACGGTTCGGGCACCATTGCCATCGAGGCGGCTCTCATCGCCAGAAACATCTCGCCAGGGGTCTTCCGCAATGGCTTTGCCTTTGAGAAGTGGCCCGACTTCGACCAGGATCTCTTCGAGACCATCTATAACGACGACTCCGCAGAGCGGCCTTTCGAACATCATATCTATGCTTACGACGTGGACATGAAAGCCGTTAACACCGCGCGCATGAACGTCAAGGCCGCCGGACTCTCACAGGATGTGAGCGTGGAACAGCAAGACTTCAAGGACTTCAAGAAGCCTGCGGAGAAGAGCATCATGATCATGAACCCGCCCTATGGAGAGCGCATCACCACCTCCAACCTGCTTGGCACCTACCACATGATCGGCGAGAAGCTCAAGCGTGAGTTCAGCGGCAACGAGGCCTGGGTGCTGTCCTACCGCGAGGAGTGCTTTGAGCAGATCGGGCTCAAGCCTTCTATCAAGATCCCGTTGTATAACGGCTCGCTCGAATGTGAGTTCCGCAAGTACGCGCTGTTCGATGGAAGAATGGCCGATTTCCGTCATGAAGGCGGCATCGTGAAGACGGAGGAGGAGAAGCGAGAGATGGCGCAGAAGCACCGGTTCAAGAAGAACCGCGAGTTCAAGGAGCGTCTCGATGGCAACGATTTCTATTCGCTTAAGAAGGAGGCTCAGGCCAATGAGGACGGCGATATCCGCACGTTCAAGTTCCATTCCTTTGACGATCGCCGGAAGCCCGCGCGCCAAAGGTCCAACGATGACCGCCGTAACGCGCCGCGTGACCATAAGGGCCACGGCCGCCGTGACGACTTCCGCCGTGAACGTCGTGGTGCAGGACGCAAGCCCGACCGGCGCAAGCCGAGATTCGACGAGGACGAATAACAAAGCCCGTTATGACGAAGAAGTGGAGGGGCTGCGACAGTGACCGCCCGAATCCACAGACTATTTCTATTCCCATTTTACCATGCTGAAAAGGATTTTTGTTTTTATGTTGTCGGCAATGTCAGTCTTCTGCTCCGGCGCCCAGGAGCGTGAGCCGAAGCTGTTCACGTTGGAGGACTTGAACTTCGGCGGTGTCAACTATCACAATTTTGTGCCTGAGAACCGCTGGGCCACGTGGTGGGGCGACGAGTTAGTGCGTCTCGACGCCGAGTATTGCAGCCTGGTGAACAAGAGCACAGGCAAGGAAAAGACGCTGCTTACGGCTCAGGCGCTGAAGAAAGCCGGCCTCAACGTCCACTCGTTCTATTCGGCACAGTTCCCCGAAGCCGGTAAGCCCATCGTCATTCTACGGTCGGGCAATCAGAGCATTGCCTACAACTGGAAGACGCGCCGCGTGCTTTGGGCAGTCAATATGGAGCAGGGCACGCAGGCCTCTGACTTCTGCTACGCCTCGCGTTCGCTGGCTTATGTCAAGGGCTGGCAGCTCTATGTGGCCCAGCCTGCGGCAGGCAATGGCGCCGAACCCGTGAGTGCGGTGAGGAAGCTGACGACGGACGGATCGCGCGAGATCGTCTACGGACAGAGTGTTCACCGTGACGAATTCGGTATCACGGGGGGGCTTTTCTGGAGCCCCGACGGCCGGAGGCTCGCCTTCTACCGCATGGATCAGTCGATGGTGACGGACTATCCGCAAGTCGACATCCCTGATCCCGACGTGACACCACCGTCGGGATCGCGCATCGCAAAAGCCGCGCCCGACAAGTATCCCATGGCCGGCGAGACCAGTCACAAGGTGACTTTGGGAGTCTATGACCTTGCCACGCAGAAGCTCGTCTACCTTAAGGCCGGCGATCCCACCAACCGTTACTTCACCAACGTGGCGTGGAGCCCCGACTCGAAGACTATCTACATGTTTGAGCTCAACCGCGATCAGAACGACTGCCGCCTTGTGAGCTACGACGCTACCACGGGCGACAAGCTCCGGGAGCTCTATCGTGAGACCGACGACAAATATGTGGAGCCCCTTCATCCCATCGCCTTCCTGCCTTGGGATCATCAGAAATTCATCCTCCAGAGCCAGAAAGACGGATACAATCACCTCTATCTCTTCGACACTTCCGGCCGTGAACTCAAGCAGATCACAAGTGGTAAATGGGTCGTGGAGAACTTCCTCGGCTTCGATGCCAAGCACAAAGCCCTGGTCTATGAGAGCAATGAGCTGAGCCCGATTCAGAAGAATATCTGGGTCGTCAGCTTGGCTACGGGCAAGCGTGCTCTCATGGACGAGGGCGGTGAAGGCTGGCACAACGGCTCCGTGAGTGAGAGCGGACAGTACATTGTCGACAATTATTCCACGCCGACCACGCCGCGCAACATCGCCATTGTCAACACAGACAATGGCCGTCGCACGCGTTGGCTCACTGCCGCTGACCCCTGGAAGGGCTATGATGTGCCTGAGTACCGCTGCGGAACCATCAAGGCAGCCGACGGCACGACGGACCTCTACTACCGCATGGTCATGCCTGTGGGCTTCGATCCGAACAAGAAATATCCCACCATTATCTATGTCTATGGCGGGCCGCACGCCCACAATGTCGACGCACGATGGCACTATAGCTCGCGTGGCTGGGAGACTTACATGGCCCAGCACGGTTATCTGCTCTTCATTCTCGACAACCGCGGGTCGGAAAACCGTGGCAAAGCCTTTGAGCAAGTGACGTTCCGCCACCTCGGCGACCATGAAGTGGAGGACCAGATGAAGGGTGTTGACTTCCTCAAGTCGCTGTCCTACGTGGACAGTACGCGCCTTGGCGTGCATGGATGGAGCTTCGGAGGCTTCATGACCATTAACATGATGACAACCCATCCCGGCGTCTTCAAGTGCGGTGTAGCGGGTGGACCCGTCATCGACTGGAAGTGGTACGAGGTGATGTACGGTGAAAGGTATATGGATACTCCCCAGACAAATCCTGAAGGATATGCGCATTCGTCGCTCCTGCCCAAGGCAAAGAACCTCAAGGACAGGCTTGAGATCATCATTGGAGGCAACGATCCCACAGTGGTGCCGCAGCATGCGCTCTCCTTCCTGAAGGAATGTATCAAGTATGGCACCCAACCCGACTTCTTTGTCTACCCTGGTGAGCCGCACAATATGCGGGGACACCAGAGCGAGCACCTGCATGAGCGCATCTCAAGATACTTCTTTGACTTCCTGAAATAGTAATTCTCTTATTGAGACAAAACAGATATTTTCTAAGATCAGACCGGTTATGAAAATCCTTCTTTTAGGCAGCGGCGGGCGTGAGCACGCTTTAGCATGGAAAATCGCGCAGAGCCCGAAGTGCGGCAAACTCTTTATCGCCCCCGGCAACGCGGGTACAGCGGCTGTGGGAGAGAATGTCTCTCTCGGCGTCGACGATTTCGAGGCGCAGAAAGACTTTGTGGTCAGCCATGACGTCGACATGGTGGTCGTGGGCCCTGAAGACCCGTTGGTGAAAGGTGTCTACGATGCGTTCAAGGCCGACGTACGCACCAAAGGCGTGCCCGTCATGGGTCCATCGAAAGCCGGCGCACAGTTGGAGGGCAGCAAGGACTTCGCCAAGGGCTTCATGAAGCGCCACCATATCCCTACGGCAGCCTACGAGACGTTTGACGGCACCACCGTGGAGGAGGGCTGCCGATTCTTAGAGACGCTCAAGGCTCCCTACGTGCTCAAGGCCGACGGACTGGCCGCAGGCAAAGGCGTGCTGATTGTTCCGACCCTGGAGGAGGCAAAGAAGGAGCTGCGTGAGATGCTCGGCGGCATGTTCGGCGTTGCCTCGGCCAAAGTCGTCATCGAGGAGTTTCTCTCGGGTATAGAGTGCTCAGTGTTTGTCCTGACGGACGGCAAGCACTATCAGATCTTGCCTGAGGCCAAGGACTACAAGCGCATCGGTGAGCACGACACGGGTCTCAATACCGGCGGTATGGGCAGCGTGTCGCCCGTGCCTTTTGCCACAAAGGAGTGGATGAAGAAGGTGGAGGACCGCATCATCCGGCCTACTGTTGAAGGACTGGCAGCGGAAGGGCTCGACTACAAGGGCTTCATCTTCTTCGGTCTCATCAATGTCGGCGGCGATCCCATGGTCATCGAGTACAACTGCCGCATGGGCGACCCGGAGACAGAGACCGTCATGCCACGCCTGAAGAGCGACATCGTCGACCTCTTCGAGGGAGTGGTCCACGGTGATCTCGACCGTCGCACGGTGGTCTTTGACGAAAGGGAAGCCGTCTGCGTCATGCTCGTCTCGGGTGGCTACCCCCAGGGCTACAGGAAAGGCTTTCCCATCAGGAATATAGATAAGGTAGGTCCCGAAAGCATTGTCTTCCATTCGGGCACTGCCATCAGGGACGGGCAGGTGGTCACCAATGGCGGCCGCGTCATCTGCATCACCTCGTATGGCAAGGACAAGGCTGAGGCCCTGCGAAAAAGCATGCTCGGAGCAGAGACCATCGACTTTGAGGGCAAATATTACCGCAGGGACATTGGTCAGGACCTTTAATCAAGAGAACAGGAACAGAGCGTGAAGCGACTTCAAAACCGTATCGCAACATCCCGTAAATCACTGCCGGTGACGGTGGTTTACAGTTTATTGGTCAGCCTTGCAGCCGGACTGGCCACGGAAAGTATGTGGCTGAATTTTGCCTTGCTGCTGGCCTCCACCGTGATGATGGCTGATCTGAACAACAGCAACGCCCTCATCCGCATCTATTCGCGCATGGTGTCGTGCTCGTTTCTCGTCATGACCTCGATGTCGCTGTTTCTCTTCCGCACCACCGCCGTGGCGGTGGTGCAGATCACCTTTATCACGTTTCTGCTCTTTCTTCTTCGTACTTATCAGGATCCTGATGCCTCAGGACAGACATTCTATGCTTTCTGCGCCTTGGGAATCAGCAGCGTGGTGTTTCCCCACGTGCTGCTTTTCTTGCCGGCACTGTGGGTCTTGATGGCGGTTTACGTGCAGAGTTTCAGTCCCCGCACCTTCTTTTCGTCCATCTTAGGCATCCTTGCTCCCTATTGGTTTGTGACGGCGTGGCTCATCTATTCAGGTCAGACGGCGTGGCTGGGCGCTCATTTCCAGAGCGTGCTGCAGTTTGATAAGCCGTTCTCCACTGTCGGAGTGAGGCTTCATGAGTGGCTCACGTTTGGCTTCGTATTTCTCTGTGCGCTCATCGGCGGCACGTATTTCCTGATTTTCAGTTATCAGGACCGCATCCGTGTCCGGATGATCTATGAACTCTTCATCGTGCTCGACAGCCTGACCATGTTCTTCGCACTCATCCAGCCGCAGCATTTCGACGGTCTGCTCGGCATGGCCATCGTGCTCACCGCACCGCTCATCGGCCACTGGATCGCGCTCACCAACTCACGGCTGAGCAACATCGTCTCGATAGCACTCTTCTTCATCGCTCTTGCCTTGACCGCATTCAACCTCTTGGGAACCTGACGCGGGGCGTTCAGGATTACTCGACTTTTTACTATGTCACAGGCTCTTACCGACTTCCTTCTCGATTATGGCTACTGGGGAATGCTACTTGCCGCGTTTTTAGCCGGCAGTGTGTTTCCCTTCTCCAGCGAAGCTGTCATGCTAGGTCTCTTGGCTGCAGGGCTGAAGCCTGAGCCGCTTATCGTCTACGGCACTGTCGGCAACGTCCTCGGTTCATTGTTCAACTACGGAGTGGGCAGGCTGGGCAGGCTGGACTGGATAGAGCGGTACCTGCATGTCAAGAAAGCGAATCTCGATAAGGCCCAGCGCTTTATGGCCGGCCATGGCGCCTGGATAGGCTTCTTCGCCTTTCTGCCGTTGATAGGCTCGGCCATTACGGTGTGTCTGGGCCTGATGCGTGCCAACATCGTCATCACGACGGTCAGCATCACTATCGGCAAGCTGTTGCGTTACATCGTGCTCGTGTATGGCGCCGGATTGCTGGCCTCATGAGATGATAAGATGTGGGCGGCCACAGGGGCCTCCCCTGCACCAAACACCCGTGCACGTCGTCATCGCATCGCGTGCACGGCGTCATCGCATTCCGTGCACGGCGTCATCGCATCACGTGTACGTCGTCATCGCATCACGTGTACGTCGTCATCGCATTGCGTGTACGCCGTAATCGCATTGCGTGTACGGCGTAATCGCATTGCCTACACGGCGTAATCGCATTGCCTTTACGGTGTAGAGGCGATGCGATGACGGTGTAGACGCGTTGGCCTTGTTTATGGCAACTTTGGCTCGATGGGAAAGACGTAGAACTGCCGGTCGGCGTCGTTGTCGATCATCCATTCATCGAAGACGACATGATCGTTGAGGGCTTTGACGACGAGCGTGTGTGAACCGGCATTGAGTGCGATGGGAAGGCTGATGCGTGCTTGTCCGCGCATCACGCCATCGGCCCATCGGTCAGACCGCGAGCCATCGGTGATGATGACCGTGCGGGGTGCTTTGCCGTCGATGCTCACGCTGGCTTGCGACATGCCACCGTCGAGGGCCTGGGTGGGTACGAAGCCGAGGCGCAGCGTGCCGCCTGTGGTGTCGGAGACGAAGCGGTAAGTCAGCGAGTCGCCACGGCTGAGCTCCACGGCGCGCATGGAGCGTCCGAGCATGCCGATGGTGGTGGCGCCAGAGCTGGCAGCGGCATACGCGGCGGCGTGGCTGATGATGCAGTTGTCGTTGACTAACTGTGCATCGCTGTGGGCGTAGTCGTCATACAGCCTGATTTCCGCCTCGCTGAGAGTGTCGGTCAGCTGTGGTTTGCCAAAGACGGTGAGGCCTTGCGGCGCGGCGTCCATCATGGTGTTGCGGCGCAGGCGTGCTTGAGCGTTGTTGTAGCGTGAGGTGAGCTTCTGTATTTTGCGGTAGGCGTGGATGCTCCGCACTGCCGATTCCAGGGCCTCGCTGTCGTGATGGAAGCTCTCGGGCCGTGCGATGAGCCGCGACTCCTGGGCTTCGAGCATCTTCACAGCCATTTGTGCGGAGGCGTAGACAGGATATTCCACCAGGATAAAGAACTTGTCGGAGTCGCGGTCGGCGACGAGCTGACGGGCTGACAGTACCTGTTGGCACACCTCGTCGTAGCGGTTGAGGTAGCGTTCGAGCTCATTGCCAAACTCCTCGGCGTTGAATTCGGTGTTGGCTACGCCGCCGTCGCCGTTGCGGTTGTGGCGCGACGAAGCCTTCTGTTGGGTGAAGTCCATCATCTCCGGCCGCCTGATGGTCGTGAGCTGGAAGTATTGCGCGAGGGGTTTCACCAGTGCGTCGGCCGCGCGCCGGCTAAAGTTGGCCGCGAGCCAGCCATAGAGATGGCCGCTGACATCTGTCGGGTTCACGGCTTTTATATTCCAGGCCATATCGAGAAACAGGCTGAGCTGGTAGGCCGCCACGTCGGGATTGTAGACCACGGCCATCCACATGCGGTCGGCGCCCCTGCGGTAAGCCGTCGTCATCTCGTTGGCGATGAGTGCGGGCTGTGTGGTGCAGAGCCAGAGATAGCTGTGTGGCCGTCCGGCATAGGCTAAGTGATAGACGGCGCCGCAGTTTTTGTCGGGATTGCCGTCAGCCGGTGCGATGTATCCGTAGTTGTCGTCAGCCCACCCGATGTCGACGCTGAGGCTTTTTTTCTGCTCCTGGAGGTGGAGGGTGTGGGCGCCATGCGGCGTGGCGAGCACGATGCCGAAGGTGTCGGCTAAGGCGCGCAGGCCATGCGCGAAGTGTGCGGGGGCCTCGCCGCTGTCCCATCCTTCGCATAGCAGATTGGCGCGATGGCGGAGCATCTGCTCAAAGAGACGGCGGTAATCGGTGAGGCGCTGGCCTTCGAGTGAGATGCCGCGGTATTCCACCGACGGCAGTTGTGTTTCGCCTTTCTCGCTCAGGCCCTTGCCGGCAGTGGCGGCAAAGCGCAGGATGCCATAGGCGGTGCCGCGCCCGTTGCTGCCCACAATGACGGTCCGGTCGCCGCGGCGGCCGAGCCAGAAAGCGTCTTTGCGCGCAATGATGTCCAAGATGGGCGCCCGCATTTCGCCCAGCGTCTTCATGTCTTTATTGTTGGCAATGTCGAGCTGGAAAATGAGCAGTTCGGTCTTAGGCGCGCGTCTCCGGCTTTCCGTGGCGGTCTTCTTCAGGTCAGCGGCCATCAGTTGCAGGGCTTTGTCCACCACAGGCGCGTAATTCTTCTGCGTCGTATAGGAGATGTCGCTGCCAGGGTAAAGCACTTCCGGACGAGCCTTGACGGAGATCGGCGCCAACAGCAGGAAAAGGATATAAAAGATGTGATGATTCTTCATTGCATGTTCAACGGACAATAAGCGTTGCCAAATTTTCATGATGTCACAAAGGTACTAATTAATCTTATGACATCTAAAATATTTAGTTTTTATTTGTATTTTTACGGGAATATGCCTACTTTTGTCATTCCTATTAAAATAACAAAAGATATTATGACATTATATCCGAAACTGATCCGCGACATTCTTGCTACCGTTATTTATCCTGGTACGAAGAAGAATCTTGTGGAAAGTGAAATGATTGCCGACAACCTGCGCATCAATGGCAACAAGGTGAGCTTCTCGCTCATCTTTCCACGCGATACCGACCCGTTCATCAAGTCGACCCTGAAGTCTGCCGAAGCCACGCTGAAATACAGGCTCGGCGAGGGGGTGGAGGTGGAAATCGGTACTGAATATAAGTCAGCGCCACGCCCTGAGGTGGGGAAACTGCTGCCCGGAGTGAAGAACATCATCGCCGTGAGCTCCGGCAAGGGCGGCGTGGGCAAGAGCACCGTCGCGGCCAATCTGGCCATCGCGCTGGTCCGTCTCGGCTACAAGGTGGGCCTGCTCGACACGGATATCTTCGGTCCCTCAATGCCGAAGATGTTCGGTGTGGAGGAGGTGCAGCCCTATGGCGTGAAGAAAGACGGGCGCGACCTTATCGAGCCCGTCGAGAAATACGGCGTGAAGCTTCTCTCCATTGGCTTCTTTGTCAATCCCGACACAGCGACGCTCTGGCGCGGCGGCATGGCTACGGCAGCCCTGAAGCAGCTCATCGCCGATGCCGACTGGGGCGATCTCGACTACTTCATTCTTGATACGCCGCCGGGGACCAGCGACATTCATCTCACTCTCCTCCAGACACTCGCCATCACGGGGGCGGTCATTGTCTCCACGCCGCAGAAAGTGGCGCTGGCCGACGCGCGCAAAGGCATCGACATGTACACCAACGACAAGGTCAACGTGCCTATCCTCGGCCTCGTGGAGAACATGGCATGGTTTACGCCTAAGGAGCTGCCCGACCATAAATACTATATCTTCGGCAAGGACGGATGCAAGAATCTCGCCAAGGAGATGAACGTGCCGTTGCTCGCCCAGATACCGCTCGTACAGGGTATCTGTGACAGTGGCGACACGGGGACGCCGGCAGCCACCGACGCTGACAGCATGATGGGTCAGGCTTTCCTCAGTCTGGCTCAGGCCGTGGTGACCCGTGTCAACCTCAGAAACAAGGAACTGCCGAAGACGAAAATCATCAAGGTGAAGAACAGTTGAAGCTGAAGAGATTGGCGATCATCGTTCTGGTCGTGTTGTCGCTCGCCTCGTGTGGGGCCGACAAATACGTGAAGCAGGGTGAGAGGAAACTCGCCTTGGGAGAGTATTTCGACGCTGCCGCCGACTTCAAGCAGGCTTATCAGAAGACGCCGCCCAAGGAGCGCCGCGCCCGTGGCGCCATAGCCCGCCGCATGGCCGCCTGCTACGACAAGAGCTTGCAGATGGGCAAGGCCATCGTGGCCTACCGTAATGCCGTGCGCTATCATGCCGACCAGGCCGGCGATCACCTCGCCTTGGCACAGCTGCTGATGAAGAATGGCAGCTACCAGGAAGCGGCCAAGGAGTTTCAGGCCGTCCTTGACTCCATGCCCGACAACACCCTTGCCAAGACGGGACTGGAGGCGGCGCGGCGCGCCCCCGCTGTCAGGGAGCTTGGAAGCCGTTACACCGTGAAACGCGTCGATGCGCTCAATGGACGACGCGCCGACTATGCGCCCGCACTCTTAGGCGACAATGCCGACGAGATCTACTTCACGTCGACCCGCAAGGAAGCTGAAGGCGACGACCTCAGCGGTATCACAGGCATGAAGTTTGGCGACATCTTCCGATCCTCGAAAGACGACAAAGGCAGGTGGAGTAAGCCGGAGCCGGTGACCGGTGTCAACACGGCTTATGACGAAGGCGCTTGCTGCTTTACGCCTGACGGCCGTGAGATGTATCTCACACAGTGTGTCACCAACCCTTCGTCGCCACGCTATGCGAAGATCGTGAAGTCCTCGCGCGCCGATGCGTCATGGAGCAAACCCACGGCGGTGGAGGTGACCCGTGACACCCTCTCCAGCTTCGCCCATCCGGCCATCTCACCCGACGGCGAGTGGCTCTACTTCACCAGCGATATGCCCGGAGGCTTGGGAGGTCTCGACATCTGGCGTGTACGCATCACCGCGCACGGCCTCGGCGGTGTGGAGAACGTTGGTGAGCCCATCAATACAGCTGGTGATGAGGCCTTCCCCACGTTTCGGCCCAATGGCGACCTCTATTTTTCCAGTACCGGACACCAGGGTCTCGGCGGCTACGACATATTCGTAGTGCACAGAGACAAAAGCGGCAAGACGGCGCTCTCGCACCCAGGCTATCCGCTCAACTCGCAGGGCGACGACTTCGGCATGACCTTTGAGGGGCCGCACAACCGTGGCTTCTTCTCCAGCAACCGCGGCGACGCGCGCGGATGGGACCACCTTTATTCCTTTGTCAATCCGGAGATTGAGCAGACTGTCAAGGGCTGGGTCTACGAGATTGACGGCTACGAACTGCCTCAGGCACAGGTCTACTGCATCGGCGACGACGGTACCAACGAGAGGATTACCATCAAGAGCGACGGCTCGTTCACGAAGACACTGTCACCCGGCGTGAGCTATCTCTTCCTGGCTGCCTGCAAGGGTTATCTGAACCATAAAGAGGAACTGAGGGCCCTGGCCCATCCCAAGGAGTCATGTGACACCACGCTGCAGTTTGCGTTGGCCAATATCTCAGCTCCCGTGCTGATAGACAACATCTTCTACGACTTCGACAAGGCGACGCTGCGCGACAGTTCCAAAACCGCCCTCAACCAGCTCATCACCATCCTTAACGATAATCCCAATGTCACCATCGAACTGGCGGCGCATACCGACTACGTGGGCTCAGCCGAATACAACAAAAGGCTATCGCAGCGCCGCGCAGAGTCAGTGATCCGTTATCTCATCAGTCACGGCATCGCTGCCAACCGGCTCACGCCCGTGGGTTACGGCAAGGAGCGGCCGCGAAAGGTCAACCGCCGTCTTGCCTCACGCTATCCGTGGCTCAAGGAGGGCGATGTGCTCACCGAGCCGTTCATCAAGGCCCTGAGAGATCCTAAGCAGCAGGAGGTCTGCAATCAGCTTAACCGGCGCACCGAGTTCAGTGTGCTCCGTACCACCTACGGGCTCTTCGACAAGGATGGAAAGCTCAAGACCTTGCCCAAACCCAAGAGACAGGACACGGGGAGAGACGATGACGACGGATTTTTCCTTACGGAATGAGCTGAGGTGTCATCATAGATTATATTGTTATGTCGGTGTGGAGGCAACAATAATATCTTTTAAATGTTTTTCCTTTGCGCAACGCGTATTTTGGCGTAACTTTGCCGTAATTTTGAAGCATTATGTCTAAGATTAAGCTATTCATCACGTTGTTGATTTTTTCCTGCACCTTGGTGCGGGCTCAGAAACCTTCAGCCACGACAGCCAAACCGGCGGTCACGGCTACTGCGAAGAACGCGGACGCACCAAAGACTGCCGATAAAACGGTGCAAGCAAAGCCACAGGCTGCGACAGACACTACGGGTGTTGACGACAACAGTGCGCTCATGGGCGCTGACAGCACGCAAGCCTCGGTAGACCTGGCCGGCGACGGCGGCATGCCGGCAGAGGAGAGCCAGGGGTTTTATAAATCGCTCAAAACAAAGTTCATTGAGGGTAATGCCGGGTTCATGTCGTTTGTAGCCCTTGCCCTGGTACTGGGCCTGGCTTTCTGTATCGAACGCATCATTTATCTGAGTCTTTCGGAGATTGATGCCAAGAAGTTCATGGCTGATCTCACCGGAAAGCTGAAGGTGGGTGACATTGAAGGCGGCAAGGAGCAGTGTCGCAACACACACGGCCCCGTGGCTTCGATCTGCTACCAGGGCCTGGAGCGCATTGATGAGAAGATGGACAACATTGAGCGCAGCATCGTGAGCTACGGTTCTGTGCAGGATGCCAACTTGGAGAAGGGATGCTCGTGGATCACACTTTTCATTGCCATGGCTCCTTCACTCGGCTTCCTCGGCACCGTGGTGGGCATGGTGATGGCTTTCGACCAGATACAGACGGCGGGCGACATCAGTCCGACCATTGTGGCAGCTGGTATGAAGGTGGCGCTCATCACTACCATCTTTGGTATTATCGTGGCACTCATCCTGCAACTGTTCTACAACTATATCCTCTCAAAGATCGATCATCTTACTGCGCAAATGGAGGAGTCGGCCATCACGCTCATGGATGCTATCACCAAGTATAAGCACGCCAGCAAGGAGGAATGAGGCATGAAGATGAATCAGAAAAAGCTCCCCTCGCGGGTGCTCTACGTCATCACAGGTGTCATTGTAGTGGTCTTTGTGCTGTTCTGGCTGGTGGGTTTCAACCGGCCTTATGAGGACAACGGCAATTTTAACGCACCGCTCTTCACCGACGTGCTGATGATATTGACACTCTTGTTGACGATCGGCACATTCGGCGTGGCGGCATGGTCACTTGTCAGAAGTTTCCGGACAACGGGTGGCGGTGAGCGTGTGGTCAACAATATCCCCGTGAGAAAAATCGGTATGATAGTGACCGGCGGTACGGCAACGTTGCTTGTGCTGACGTTTCTGTGTGGCTCTACGGCTCCCATGCGTATCAATGGCCTTCCCTTTACCGATACGTTTTGGCTGAGAGTCTCCGACATGTTTGTGGCGACTTCGCTGCTGATGATTGTCGCTGCCGTTACTGTGGCCATCTATGGTGCCACTAAATACATTCGCAGGCATGAGGTTTAGTCATAAGGAGCACCGTGTGCCAGGGCTGAACACGACGTCGACGGCTGACATCTCGTTCATGTTGCTCATCTTTTTTCTGGTGACGACAAACATGGACATTGACAAGGGTCTTCAGCGTCAGCTCTCTCCCACAGATAAGGACGACATGCAAGAGTCGTTTGTGGAGAAGGGCACGACGTTGCGGCTCGCCATCACACCTGATAACCGCCTGCTTGTCGACGGCAAGCCTTTTCAGGTGAGCCAGCTGCGCTACAAGGTGGAGGACTTCGTACAGCGGGTGGGTAGGCGTCATCTCATCACTGTCAGCGTAAACCCCCAGGCCAGCTACGATGCTTATTTTTCCATGCAGAACGAGTTGGTGGCGGCTTATCGTATATTGAGGAATCGCACGGCGCTCCGGCTTTTCGGCCGAAACTATGATGCCCTGTCATCGACTCAGCGTGACAAAGTGAAGGAGGCGTGTCCGCAGCGCATCGCTGAGCAATATATTAATAATGTGGAAGGAGGCGCACAATGACGATGTTTAAACGTCGGCGGCATGAGGTGCCGGGGCTGAACACCGCCTCGCTGCCGGATCTCATCTTTTCCGTACTTTTCTTCTTCATGATTGTGACTCACATGCAGAAGGTTGCCGTGAAAGTGCAGTTTCGCACGCCCCAGGGCACGGAGCTGACGCGGCTGACAAAGAAGACTGCCGTCACCTATATCTATATAGGGCGCCCGAGTGCTGACCTTCGCAAAGTCTATGGAAATGGTACACGTATCCAGTTGAATGACAAATTCACCTCGGCAGCATCGCTCTCCGATTACGTAGCTGCCGAGCGCAACAGCATGTCACCGGAGGATCAGGGACAGATGACGGTCTCTATCAAGGCCGATAGGGGCACACGTATGGGTATTATCAATGACGTGAAGCAGGCACTCCGGCGAGCAAAGGCGTATCGCATTAGCTACTCTGCGACGGAAAAAGGCAGGGAGAGTGCTAAATAAGTGTTATTTTATCATTGTGTACGTACACAAGACTTTGATTTATATCAATAATAACATAAATAAGGAAGTTTTTATAGGAAAACATTTGTGAGGTTTCGGAAAACGTATTACCTTTGCACATGTAATCCAGAGGGTAATACCTCTGATCATAGAAATAGAACAAGTTAGTAGATTTTTCATATAGGTTTTTAGTTTTTAGGTTTTGATAGATTGTTTTTTAGGTTCAAAGGTAATTAGTTTTTAGGTTAAAGATTGGTTTTTAGTTTTCAGGTAACATTTTGATGCAAGATCGTTGGTTGACGCCGTGAGGCGGAAACCTTCATCAAGCTCAAAGCAAAAATGAATTAAACGTAATTCACATATGCAGGCAATGGTCGCGAGACTGTTGCCTGTTTTGCTTGTTGGCTACCACGTCTTCAATCCTTTTTCACCTGTTGTCTGTACTTTTGTTGGAGCAGTTTGCGATAAGTGATTGATTACCAAACAACAAGAAATTGGAAACCGTAAAGATGGAAAAAAGTTCAAAAAAAGATGGGAAAAGTGTTCCAACTTATCTATCTTTTTATTACTTTTGCAGGCGTAAAACAAATAAAAGCGGCAACTTCGGAGCAAGCATAGGACAGCGAAGTTTTCTAAAAAGGAAAACATTGCCATCCGGAAAAGAGAGAAAGTTTCCCGAAAACGCCCACTAAACATATTTAAAAACAGCCATGATCCAAGTAAAAAAGCGGGACGGCAAGGTAGTGCCGTTTGACTTGACAAAGATTCAAGTCGCCATTTTGAAAGACCTCAATGCCATAGGCCATGAGGGAGACAATGAGGAAACAGCGAAGAAGTATGCTGACAAAGTATTCGCATTGTGTGAGGAGAAGTATCTCCCGACGACCGAAATCTTTGAGATTGAGAACATTCAGGACACTGTCGTAGAAGTGCTGGCCAAGGAAGGAGAGACACGTGCGGTGATTGCCTATTGCGAGTATCGCTACCAACACAAGTTGGAGCGTGAGCAGCGCGTGAAGAGAGTCTATGAGGAAAAGCTCATGGCCAAGAACGTGGTCAACCAGAATGCAAACATCGACGAGTACTCCGGTGGCGGCCGTTCCGGTGAGGCAGCCAATGTTTATGAGAAGCAGTACGCGCTCGATCATTGCATGTCGGACATGGCACGGCGTAACCATGAAAACAATGAGATCTACATTCACGACCTCAATAAGTATGCCATCGGCTTCCACAACTGCCTTTCCATTCCTTTCGACGACCTGCTCTCCAAAGGCTTCCATACCCGTCAGGGTGATGTGCGTCCGGCTGGATCACTCAATACGGCAATGCAACTCGTGGCTGTCATCTTCCAGTTGCAGAGCCTCGATCAGTTTGGTGGTGTGTCTGCCACGCATCTCGACTGGACCATGGTGCCTTATTTCCGCAAGTCATTCTTCAAGCACTACATCACGGCGTGGGCTAAAGACCAGCAGGAATTCGCTGACACCGATTTTCTCTCGCTCTATGATGAGACCTATCGCGACAATGTGGGCGTGACGCGCTCAGCCTTCGAGCACTGGTCCGACATCGTGAAGGAGAGCTTCTTCGCCAAGACACGGCTTACGAAAGGTGACTTCACGTTGGCCAACAAGGAGCATCTTGACCCCAAATACTACAACTCAGCACTGTGCGATACGATTCAGGAACTGCATCAGGCCGTGGAAGCGATGTATCATAACCTCAATACGCTGCAGAGCCGTTCGGGTGACCAGCTGCCCTTTACATCCATCAACTACGGCACCTGCACCTTGGAGGAAGGCCGTCTTGTGACACGCTCGTTGTTGCTGGGCAGCCTTGAAGGTATCGGCTTCCATCATAATACGCCTATCTTCCCGTGTGGCATCTTCCAATATATGAAAGGTGTCAACGACAAGCCCGGTACGCCCAACTACGACCTTAAGCAGCTTGCCTTGCGCTCTACTTCACAGCGCTTGTACCCTAACTATGCCAACGTGAACTGGAGTGGCAATGCAAATTTCGATTTGAAGGATCCGCGCACCTACTTCTCAACGATGGGGTGCCGCACTGCCAACGGTTGGGACATCAATGGTCTCGGACAACTGAAAGACGGCCGCGGCAATATCTGCCCTACTACCATTATCATGCCGACGCTCGCCATGGAAGCAGGACGCGATGTGGAGAAGTTCATGAAACTTCTCGATCAGAAGATTCACGAGGCTAAAGATATGCTCATTGAGCGTTTCAATTGGATTTGCTCGCAAGATCCCAAGACCGCGCCGTTCATGTGGGATAACCACACTATGGCGGGATATATTCCTGAAGAGGGCATCCGCTCTGCCATGAAGCACGGTACACTCGCCATGGGACAGCTTGGATTGGCCGAGACACTGCAGCTGCTCATCGGCTGTAACCATACCCAGCCTAAGGGTATGGCACTCGCCAAGCGCATCGAACAGCTCTTCAATGCCCGTTGCGCTGAGTTCAAGAAGCAGTATAAGCTCAACTTCGGCGTCTACTATACTCCCGCCGAGAATCTTTGCTACACGGCTATGAATAAGTTCAAGGCCAAATACGGTATCATCAAGAACGTATCCGACCGCGACTACTTCACCAACTCTATCCATGTGCCCGTCTGGGAGCAGATGACGCCGTTTGAGAAGATTGACATTGAGAGCCAACTCACGGGCTATTCTTCTGCTGGCTGTATCACTTATGTGGAGTTGCCGTCAACCACCAAGCACAATGTGGGTGCTTTGGAGAAGATCATCGACTATGCCATGGACAAGGATATTCCTTATTTTGCCATCAATGTGCCCAACGACACGTGCATGGATTGTGGCTATACCGATGAGATCAACGATGCATGTCCCATCTGCGGCTCTACGAACATACGCCGGCTGCGCCGCGTCACCGGATACCTTACTACTGATTACCACAACTTCAATCTCGGCAAGCAGGCGGAGGTGGGAGATCGCGTGAAGCATATCCGTTCGTTTGTCAATACTGCCCGCGCCAATGAGACGAAGAATGTGGAAAAGACAGTGTGTCAGGCTTGTGGTGGCGAGTCTATCACGGACAAAAACAAGAAAGTGGCTGCGCCGATGCCGAATATTTAATAAGAATGAGGATATTTGACATTACCAGCTGTGACGTCAACAATGGTGAGGGTTTTCGTGTCACTCTGTGGGTAGCAGGATGCTCACACCATTGTAAAGGCTGCCAGAATCCGCAGACTTGGGACTTTCAGGGCGGACGTCGCTTTGACCAATCGGCGCATGATTATCTTTTCTCCGAGCTGTCAAAGCCTTACATTCAGGGCATTACCTTTTCGGGAGGAGACCCCCTGTGCTCTCCTGATGACGTGGCAGCATTGGCGAAAGAGATCAAGGAAAGCATGCCAGGAAAAGATATCTGGGTCTATACAGGCTTTACGATAGAGCAAATAGAGGCCGATCCAAAGCTCAGGCCGATCCTGAACTATGCGGATGTCATTGTCGATGGTGAGTATGTGGAAGCCTTGCGTGATGTGACGTTGGCCTTTCGTGGTTCCAGAAATCAACGCGTCATTCGACTCAAAGATGGGAAAATCATTAAAAAAGAGTAATATGGTAAAAAATAGTGCTCTATTTATTTGGAAGTATAAGGAAAAATACTTAAATTTGCAACCGTCATCGTGAGATGATATCTATTTAAGTTTCATTAGGTTAGTAGTTTGATAGATTTTTAAGGTAAATTGAGGTTTAGTGTCCTCATTGATGTTTTTTGATGAAGACATTAATCCAGAAAAGGCGGTGCAAGTGATTGTACTGCCTTTTCCTTTTGTTCCGTATTGCTTCTTGTTGGCATTGTTGAAGCTGCCATTTTGTATTAAAAAACATAATAAAAAGGAAAAACCGCTCGTAATTGCACTAATCTTAGTAAATTTGCAGCTAAAAAGAAATTACGCGCAATGAGCAAATTGTTTTCGCACGTCGTTGTTATGATAGTGTCACTGGCCACGTTCGCCTCATGTTTGAGGAATAACGATGACAGCGACACGACTTACTATACCGACACAGCCATCACATCGTTTACCCTTGGTACCCTCAAGCAGATACATCACACCAAGGCAAAAAACGGCGTGACCGATTCGACGTATACCTCAACGTTCTCGGCGAGCACCTACGCTTTCGATATAGACCAACAGAGCTGCACCATATCAAATGCCGATTCACTTCCTGTAGGTACCGACACAAAGCATGTATTGGCAACCATCAAGAGCATGAACGGCGGTACCATCCTGTTAGTGCTGAAGTCTCTGGAAGGAAAGGACAGCATTGCCTACTATTCGTCAAATGACTCTATTGACTTCTCTTCCCCTGTGCATATTCGTGTGGTTAACATGAAAGGCACCGCTCGGCGCGACTACACGGTCAGCCTGAACGTGCATCGTGAAGAGGAGAACCAGTTTAGCTGGAAGGCGTCTGCCATTCGCGGCTACGATGGACTGGAGAAACGCCGGCTGGTTAATCTTGACGGGCGGGTGTGGCTGACAGGCTTTCATGGCGGCAGTCTGAACGCATTCGGCAACAGCGGTTCATCATGGGATGAGGTAGACTTCAGCACGGGTCTTCTGCGTAACGACAGTGTCATTGGTGCCACGGCAAAATACCGTTATGGCATTATCGATGGAAAACTCATGCGCTCACCAGCTAATGGCGGGACGTGGACGGAAGAGAAGCTCGATGAGGATGCCTCGCTGCTTCCTGATAAAAGCGTCAGCTTTATCGCTGCGCCCATGACCGTAGATCCGTCGCTTTACAACCTGCTCATCATCGGCAACAGAAATGGCAAGACTGTCTGCTGGAGTAAAGTAGAGGATGACGCTGATGCCTCGCAGGTGTGGACATATTATAATGAGGACGGATACAACAGAAGGCCCCTACCGTATCTGGAGAATATGAAGGCCGTGCTCTATGGCGGCAACATCATCGCTACGGGCGGAAGCTTCTCTTCGGTGTACACCAGTCCTGACTGGGGGCTGACGTGGAACAAGAACAGTCTGTTCGCGCTGCCTGCTGAGTTTGGACGGACAGCTGCCGCGTTTGGCATGGCAGTAGATGGCAACAACATTCTCTACATATCGCGTGATGGCTCTGATCAGGTGTGGTCAGGCAGGCTCTCACAGCTCGGATGGGACACGGGCCAGCGCGTGTTTACAAGGTCCAGATCGAGGAAATAACAATAGAAAAGCGATTCGTCATGGTTGCAACAGCCCGTCTTCTGGCATTTGTCACAATGGTTGTGCTCTGGCTACCCGCTAAAGCACAAGACGATCCGGAATACCGGTTGGAGATAGGAGCGGGTGCAGGACTCGCGGGTTATCTCGGTGATTACAACGGTAATCTCACCAAAGACCTGCAGCCTGCCGCGAGTATCTTGGGGCGATACAATCTCAACCCGTGGATGGCGCTGCGACTGAACATAGGATTTGGAAGATTAAAGGGCTCATCCAAGGACGTCAAGACATGGTATGCGGCCAACAGCGGCAATGCCTATTCGTTCAACAACAACTTCTACGACATCACGGCGGCCTATGAGTACAACTTCTGGCCATACGGTACAGGCCGCGATTATCGCGGAGCCAAACGTCTGACACCCTTCGTCTTGGGCGGTATGGGCGTTGTCGCGGCAAAGACCAAGGCAAAGACTCGTGCAGCGATGACAGTGCCTCTCGGCGTGGGTGTGAAATATAAGATCAGTGATCGCGTCAATCTCGGACTGGAGTGGGCCACCTGCTTCTCCACGAGTGACTGGCTTGATGGTGTGAAAGATCCCGATGACATCAGGAGCAGTGGCATGTTCAAGAACACGGATGGCTTCCAGCGTCTACAGCTGTCGGTGACCTACTGCTTCTCTCCACGGTGTCTGAACTGTAACAAGGAATAGCAAACAGAAAGAACAAAAGATATAAATCATATACAAAGCGTATGATTTCATGCAGTAATCATCTCTCACGGGAGATTGGCTCACCCATTCCGGAGAGCATTGCCATCATCATGGACGGCAATGGCCGTTGGGCCACAGAGCGCGGAAGGGACCGGTCGTATGGCCATCAGGCCGGTGTGGAAACCGTCAGGCGCATCACTTCAGAGTGTGTACGCTTAGGTGTGAAGTATCTCACGCTGTATACTTTCTCTACTGAGAACTGGAGTAGACCGCAGGCCGAGATTCACGCTCTCATGGGGCTCGTGTTGACAAGTCTGGAAGATGAGATCTTCATGAAGAACAATGTGCGCTTCCGTGTCATTGGTGATGTGGCGCGTCTTCCCAAGGATGTGCAGGACAAGCTGCATGCGACAGAGGAGCATACACGCGACAATTCGGCGATGACAATGGTCGTAGCGCTCAGCTACTCGTCGCGTTGGGAGATCACGAAAGCCGTCAGAGAGATCGCTGAAGAATGGAAAGCGTCAGGGAAGCCGGAGGCTGAGATCACGGAAGAAACTGTTTCCGAGCATCTGGAAACAGCATTCATGCCCGATCCTGACCTGCTCATCCGTACGGGCGGGGAGTATCGCGTCAGCAACTACCTGCTTTGGCAGATCGCCTACACCGAGTTGTACTTCACTCCCGTCTATTGGCCCGACTTCTCTGAGGATGACTTACACGCGGCCATAGAGAGTTATCAGAAAAGGCAGCGGCGTTTCGGAAAAACAGAGAGACAGGTGGAACACTCGGCCAAAGAAGAAAAGGAGAGAGCTAAAGAATAAGAATAATGAAAAAAGAATGCGGGGGAAACTTGCACACCCTGCATTCTACCTCAAAAGAATAAAATGCACTACAATAAGAAAAAAGTAGCAGCTGCAATCATTGCCCTGGCATGCAGCCTGGGCTTAGAGGCACAGGAACGTATCATTCATCCCGACATTACTTACGCGGGGACACCGCGCAATGTAGTCATTGGCGGTTTCTCCGTTTCGGGTATGGAAGGGTATGAGGACTATATGCTCACAGGTATCTCCGGCCTTGCCGTAGGTCAGCGAATCACGGTGCCAGGACCAGAAATCACCGATGCGGTGAAACGTTACTGGAAGCATGGCCTCTTCTCCGATGTGCAAATCTCTGCCGATTCCATTGTGGGTGACAAAATCTATTTGCATATTGCCCTCAAACCCAGGCCAAGGATTTCCACAATCAACTATTATGGGCTGAAGAAGACGGAGCGGGAGGATATGGAGAAAAAGCTTGGTATCCTCAAAGGCGGTCAGATTACGCCCAATATGATTGACCGTGCAAAGATTCTCGCCAAGAAATACTTCGACGACAAGGGCTTCAAGAATGCTGATATCGAGATTAATCAGAGGGAAGACCTGTCGAAAAAGAATCAGGTCATCCTTGATGTCATCATTGACAAGAAGTCGAAGATGAAGGTCCGTACCATCTATATTGAAGGCAACAGCCAGCTCAGCGCTTCCCGTATTAAAGGCGGCCTGTTCAAGAAAGGCGCATTCGCAAAGACGCACGAGGCCGGAAAGCTGTCCACGTTCCTCAAGGCGAAGAAGTTCACGCCCGAGCGCTGGAAGGCTGACAAGGAAAAGCTCATCGAAAAATACAATGAGTTGGGTTACCGCGATGCCGCCATCGTGGGTGACAGTGTGTGGAACAATGACCCCAAGCATGTCAATATCTGGATTAAGGTTTCTGAAGGCCAGAAGTATTACATCCGCAACATTCATTGGGTTGGTAACACGGTCTATACATCTGAAGCCCTGCAGCAATTGTTAGGCATGAAACCAGGTGACGTGTACAACCAGAAGTTGCTCGACAAGCGATTGAAGACCGATGATGATGCCGTAAGCAATCTTTATTACAACCATGGCTACGTCTTTTCCAGTGTCGAGCCAGTGGAACAGAATGTCCAGGGCGACTCCATCGACCTGGAGATGCGTGTGCAGGAAGGCCCGCAGGCACACCTCTCGCATGTGCGCATCTATGGTAACAACCGCCTCTACGATAATGTGGTGCGTCGTGAACTGCGTACCAAGCCAGGAGATTTGTTTTCCAAGGATGCCATCATGCGTTCTTTCCGTGAGATTGCGAGCATGGGCCACTTCGATCCGGAGAAGATCAATCCTGACGTGAAACCCGATTACGAGTCGGGCACAGTGGACCTCAACTGGATGCTTGAACAGAAGTCAAACGACCAAATAGAGTTCTCCCTTGGATGGGGACCGACAGGTGTCATTGGACGTATCGGACTGACACTGAACAACTTCTCCATGGCTAACCTGTTCCGCAAGAACAAGGAGCACCGTGGCATCATGCCCATTGGCGACGGTGAGAAGCTGTCCATCAGCGCGCAGACCAACGGTACTTATTATCAGAGTTACAACGCATCCTACTCTACCAACTGGTTTGGAGGCAAGCGCCCGAACCAGTTCTCTATCGGTGTCTATTACTCGAAACAGACAGACATCAACAGCAACTATTGGAATCAGTCGGCATACAACAACTATTATTATAATATGTATGGCTATAATTCCTATGGCTACAACTATTCCAACTACGAGAACTATTACGATCCGAACAAATACATCCAGATGTTCGGAGCGTCTTTAGGCTGGGGTAAGCGTCTGCGTTGGCCTGACGATTACTTCTCGCTCTCAGTACAAGTGGCTTACACCCGCTATATGTTGAAGAACTGGCGTTATTTCTATCTCATGAACAACGGTAACGCCAACAACCTCAATTTCAGCCTTTCACTCAACCGCTCCTCTACCGACAACCAGCTCTTCCCGCGCACGGGCTCAGAGTTTACCGCCAGCGTGACTCTCACGCCGCCATGGTCGAAGTGGGACGGGAAAGACTATAAAAACCTGGCCAACAATCCCAACTCCCCCGACTATGTCCGTGAGCAGAAGGAGAAGTACAAGTGGATAGAGTACCATAAGTGGTCGTTCAAGTCGAAGACCTACACATCTTTGACCAACGGTCAGAAGTGCTTCGTCTTGATGACGCGTGCCGAGTTAGGTCTGTTAGGCAGCTACAACAAGTACAAGGAGTCGCCTTTCGAGACCTTCTACATGGGTGGTGACGGCATGAGCGGCTATTCGTCCTACGCGGGTGAGGAGACCATCGGACTGCGTGGTTACGAGAACGGTTCCATCGCGTACAATGGCTATGCTTACGACCGTTTCTCACTGGAGCTGCGCTATCCCTTCCTCTTGGGCAACACCACTATCTACGGTCTGACTTTCCTTGAGGGTGGTAATGCCTGGAGCAAGATCCGGCAGTTCAATCCGTTCGATATGAAACGCTCTGCCGGTGTGGGTGTGCGCATTTACCTGCCTATGGTCGGACTGATGGGTATCGACTGGGGTTATGGATTCGACAAGGACAACGTGAACGGCCGGAAGGGCGGATCACAGTTCCATTTCGTCCTCGGACAGGAGTTCTAATAAGATAAAAAGAAAGTAAACCCAAAGGAGTTGATTTACATATAACGATAAAACATACAATAGTTAGTTATAATTATAGGGAGAACTATGATGAGAAACATGCATATCAGCAAATTGATGAAAGGGAAGGTTTTGGCAAAGGCATTGTTCTTTTTGCCTTTCTGTCTTCTTACCTTTTTACCTTATAATGCCCGTGCTCAGAAGTTCGCGCTTATCGACATGGAGTACGTCTTGAAGAATATCCCGGCCTATGAGCGCGCCAATGAGCAGCTCAATCAGGCTACGAAGAAATGGCAGGCCGAGGGGGAGGCTTTGAATACCGAGGCCTCGACGATGTATAAAAACTATCAGAACGAGGTCGTCTTCCTTTCCAAAGAGCAGAAGACAGCCAGACAGGAACAAATCATGAAGAAGGAAAAGGAGGCCGCCGACCTTAAGCAAAAGTACTTCTCTCCGGAAGGCGAGCTCTACAAGAAGCGTGAGAGCCTCATGCAACCCATTCAGGAAGAGATCTATAATGCCGTAAAGGAAATAGCCGATCTTCATGGCTACAGTCTTGTGCTTGACCGTGCCTCTGACACCGCCATCATCTTCGGTTCGCCTCGCATAGACATCTCCGACGAGGTGCTCCGTAAACTCGGCTACGTCGCAAGATAAGCGCCGCACGATGCGCGCGGAAGACGTAATGGCCTCAATGATAATATCATTAGATGGAAATAAAACAACAAATAAAAAACAAAACAACAATGAAGAAGCTTTTATTATTCCTCATGCTGATGGCACCTGTTGCCACTTTCGCACAGAAGTTCGGTAAGGTGAACACACAGAACATCATGCAGTCGCTGCCCGAGATTGCCAAGATCAACGGCGAGCTCCAGGCTCAGCAGAAGACTTACGAGAACGACCTGAAGAACATGCAGGACGAGCTCACCCGTCAGAACGATGTCTACGAGAAGGGCAAGAGCACCATGAATCCCACTCAGCAGAAGCAGAAAGAGCAGGAGCTCCAGACGCTTTATCAGAAGATTCAGCAGACCTACCAAGACAACGCGCAGGCACTGCAGAAGAAGCAGCAGGATCTCATGCAGCCCGTCGTGACCAAGGTGCGCAACGCCATTGAGGCCGTAGGCCGCACAGGGGGCTACACTTTCATCTTCGAGGATGGCGTGGCTGTTTACACAGGCACCACCGTCGAGGACGTCACCTCTAAGGTGCAGGCCGAGATTGCCAAGATGAAGTAACCTCTTTCATCAACCAATTCAAGGGCGGTCATCCGGCCGCCCTGTTATCCCTTTATCACGATCATGATGAAGAAACTCTTTCTCCTTGTTTCCGCGGCAATGGTAACTCTTGCCGTAAGCGCGCAGAGCGTGACGGCTGCGGCTGTCACGAACGGCAGGCCCGACGGCCCCGTCATGCAGACAGCGCAGCTCAAATATGGCTATCTGAGCTGCGACAGTGCCTTGCATGCCCTGCCCGAATATGCCGCCGCTATGAGAAATCTCAATGGCTTGCGCGGCAAATACGCGGCGGAAATGAAGCGGGTGGAGGATGAGTTCAATAGCAAATACGAGCTTTTCCTTGAGGGACAGCACGACTTTGCGCCTTCCATCCGCCAGAAGCGTCAGGCTGAATTGCAAGAGTTGATAGAGAAAAACACGGCCTTCAAGAAAAAGGCTCAGCAGCTTCTTGAGAAAGCCACTCAAGAGGCTCTCAATCCCTTGAAGCAGACCATCCAGGCGGCTATCACGCGGATTGGCCAGCAAAAAGGACTTGCTTTCGTCGTCAATACCGATGGCGGTAGCCTGCCTTTCATCAATCCGGCTTTGGGTGAAGACATTACTGGCGACGTCATCCGTGCGTCAAGATGATTGCCATGCAACCAGACGGCAACGATAAATATCCGCAGACTCCGGGGCCCATCGGCGTTTTCGACTCCGGCTATGGCGGGCTGACCATCCTTCATGGCATCAGACAGCTATTGCCACAGTATGATTACCTCTATCTCGGCGACAACGCGCGGGCTCCCTATGGTCCGCGTTCTTTCGATGTGGTGTATGAGTTCACGCGCCAGGCCGTCGACAAGCTTTTCTCTCTGGGGTGCCAGTTGGTCATCCTCGGGTGTAACACGGCCTCGGCTAAAGCCTTGCGGTCCATTCAGCAAAACGATCTGCCGCGCTGGGATGTGGCGAGACGCGTCCTGGGAGTGATACGCCCCACAGCCGAGATCATCGGGAAGATCACACGCAACAACCATGTCGGTCTCTTAGCCACGGAAGGAACGGTGAGGAGCCGCAGTTACGACCTGGAGATTCACAAGTTCTGGCCCGATATCAAGGTGACGGGACAGGCCTGCCCTTTCTGGGTACCGCTCGTGGAATATAACGAGGCAGACTCGCCCGGTGCCGATTATTTCGTGAAGAAACGCATAGACCAGCTGCTGCAGCAAGACCCTGACATCGACACTATCATCCTGGGATGTACCCATTTCCCGCTCCTCATGCCGAAGATTCTCAAGTTTACCCCGCGTGGCGTGACCATTGTGCCGCAAGGCGAATACGTGGCAAGCAGCCTGCAGAACTATCTGAAGCGTCATCCCGAGATGGACAGTAAGCTGACGCGGGGAGGAACAGTCCGCTATCTCACCACGGAGAATGAGCAGAAGTTCAAGGACTCCGCGTCCATCTTCCTCCATGAGCAAATAGAAGCCACACACGTAGAACTCTTACCCCTTGAGGGCATTAACGACCATTTGATATGCAAGAAACACGACAAAACAAGATAGCGCGCCTGCTCCAGAAGGAGCTGGCAGAGATTTTCCAGAGCCAGACACGGCAGACCCACGGCATGCTCGTGAGCGTCACGCGCGTGCGCATCAGCCCCGACCTGAGCATCTGCACTGCCTATCTCAGCATCTTTCCGCCAGAGAAGGCCGGCGAGATCATGGAAAACATCCGCAAGAACGAGAAGACCATCCGTTACGATCTCGGAAAGCGTGTGCGCAACCAGCTGCGCATCATCCCAGAGCTTAGGTTCTTCCAGGACGACAGCCTTGACTATATCGAGCACATTGACAAGCTGTTGAAAGAGTAAAGGGGCAATAAAGTAAAAAGGTAAAAGGGTAAAAAGTAAAAGTGAACTTTCCGTTATTTATCGCTCGCCGGTATCTTTTTTCCAAGAAGAAAACGCACGCCATCAATGTCATCTCCCTCATCTCCGTCATCGGAGTGGCGGTGGCGACGATGGCCCTTGTCATCATTCTCTCGGTGTTCAACGGTTTCCACGACTTGGTGGCCGGCTTCTTTACCAATTTTGATCCGCAGCTCAAGGTGATGCCTGTCAAGGGCAAGTCGGTGGCTGCCGACGACCCTGTGCTTACGCAGATCAGCCATCTTCCGCAAGTGGAGGTGGCCACAGAGACCTACGAGGACCTGGCGCTTGCGGTCTATCAGGGACGGCAGGCCATGGTGACCATCAAGGGTGTGGGCGACAATTTCGCCCAGCTGACACATATCACCGACATTCTTTACGGCGACGGACAGTTCCAGCTGCACGCCGCCAATCTCGAGTTCGGTACGCCAGGCATACGTCTTGCCGCCGACCTCGGACTGGGAGCCCGCTGGAAAAACTATCTGCGCGTCTACGTGCCACAGCGCCAGGGACAGCTTGACATGAGCAATATGGAGAGCGGATTCGTTCTCGACTCACTGCTCTCAAGCGGCGTGGTCTTCACGGTCAACAACGCCAAGTACGACAAAAACTACATCCTCACGTCCCTGGGCTTTGCCCGCCGTGTCTTCGACGCACAGGGTGAGGTCACGGCATTGGAGCTCCGGCTGAAGCCCGGGTCCGATTTTGACGCCGTGAAGAGCCGCATGCAGGACATCGCGGGAAAGCGGTTCAAGGTGGAAGACCGGTTCGAGCAACAGGCCGACACGTTCAAGATCATGGAGATAGAGAAGCTCATGGCCTACATTTTCCTTACGTTCATCCTCATTGTGGCCTGCTTCAACATCATCGGTTCACTGTCAATGCTCATCATCGACAAGAAGGATGACGTGGAGACGCTCCGCAATCTTGGTGCCAACGAGAAACAAATCACGCGTGTCTTCCTCTTCGAAGGCCGCATGATCTCGGTCATCGGCGCTATTGTGGGCATAGGTCTCGGCCTGCTCCTCTGTCTTCTGCAGCAGCAGTTCGGCCTGGTCAGCATGGGTGGCGGCAACGATGCCTTCGTGGTCTCGGCCTATCCGGTCAGTGTCCATTATACCGATGTGCTCATCATCTTCCTCACTGTCATTGCGGCAGGGTGGCTCGCCGTCTATTATCCTGTCAGGGCTCTGAGCAGGAGACTGCTCAGATAGCCGCCGGAAGCGGGAGTCTTATCCATACGGCAAGAGGGACATCGCAATCTCAATGCGGTGTCCCTCTTGTCTTGTTCTGCTTGTTCTTGTCGTTGTGTGTCGGCGAAGACCAGTAATTCATCCGTTTCGCCTCTACGGCGTAGGCAAAAGCCTTTGCGGCTTTGTGGGCCGGTGACGGCTTTATTTTCACTCGTACACCTCGTCGATGCCGTTGCCTTCTCCCGTGTTGTCGTCCTCAGTGCATGGGTTGTAATTGGCTGGCACGTTGAAGGTCGCTGTGGGCTTGTAGGGTAGGCTGGTGTCCCGGTAGACCTTTTTCATGAAGTAGGCCCATATGGGCAGGGCCATCGTTGCACCTTGTCCCATCTGCATGGAGTCGAAGTGTATGTCGCGGTCCTCGCCGCCAACCCACACGCCGCTGACGAGTTGGGGCGTGAATCCCATGAACCACGCATCGGAGTTGTTGTTGGTAGTTCCGGTCTTGCCGCCGATGTCGCCGGGGATGTCAAACTTGTAGCGCAGTCTTCCTGCTGTGCCCTCGTCCACGACAGCCCTCAATTCCACGATCATCTTGTAGGCACTCTCCGATGAGATCACCTCATTCATGCGGGGCTCGAAGTTGGCCACCACGTTGCCTTCAGCGTCCTCGATACTGGTCACGAAGAGCGGAGCGATGCGCACGCCATTGTTGGCAAAGGTGGAGTAGGCGCTGACCATCTCGCCTACTGACACCTCACAGGGGCCGAGCGCAAGGGCCATGGAGGGGTAGATGTCTGGATTGTTGATGCCGAACTTGTGCAGCATGTCCACGAATTGCCGTGGATTGAGCTTCGACATCAGGTAGGCGGAGATCCAGTTGTTTGACTGTGCGAGGCCCCATTTGAGCGTCACCATCTGCCCGTAACACCTGCGGTTGCTGTTGCGTGGTGTCCAGGGGCGTCCTGCCACCATATAGGTGCGCTGCACGTTGGGTGCGCGGTCGCAGGGCGAGGCGCCGTTCTCCATGGCTAAGGAGTAGAGGAAAGGCTTGATGGTGGAGCCCACCTGGCGCCGCCCGCCCATCACCATGTCGTACTGGAAGTGGGCGAAGTCGATACCGCCGACGTAGGCTTTCACCTGTCCTGTGTGCGCGTCCATGCTCATAAAGCCCGCGCGCAGGAACTGCTTGTAATAGCGGATGGAGTCGATAGGCGTCATCACCGTGTCCATGTCACCGTTGTAGGTGAACACCGACATGTCGGTAGGCGTGTGAAAAGCACGGTGTATCTCCTCGGCCGAGGCGCCGTTCTGCTTCATGGTGATGTAGCGGTCGCTCTGCACCACGGCACGCTCCATGATGGAATTGATCTGTTGCTGCGAGAGCTTTCCGCTGAAGGGAGAGTTGGATCCCTTCTCGGCATTCTCCTTGTCGAAGGCCGGTTGCAGGAAGCGTGCGACGTGTCCGTAGACCGATTCCTCGGCATATCGCTGCATGCGCGAGTCAATGGTGGTGTGGATGCGCAGCCCGTCGGTGTAGATATTCCAGTTGGTGCCGTCCTTCTTCGTGTTTTTCTTGCACCATCCGCACAGCGGGTCGGTGGCGAAAGCAATGGAGTCGATGACGTATTGTCGCTTGTTCCACGACGGATAGTTCTTTATATTGGGACGGTCCATCATCATGTATTGGCGGAGAAACTCGCGGAAATAGACCGCCGTGCCGTCCTTATGGTCGGCGCGATGGAAGTGCAGTATCACGGGCTTGGCGCACTCTTCCTCGTAGTCAGCTGTAGAGAGATAGCCGGCCTTGAGCATCTGTCCGAGGACGATATTGCGCCGCTCACGGGCGCGGTCGGGATAGCGCACGGGGTTGAAGAAGGATGGATTCTTGCACAGTCCCACTAACAAGGCAGCCTCATCGATGCTGAGACGTGCGGGCTCCTTGCTGAAATAGGTGTTGGCTGCGTTCTTAATGCCCACGGCCCCATGCAGGAAATCGAAGTAGTTGAGATACAGCGCGATGATCTCTTCCTTGGTGTACATGCGCTCCAGTTTAATGGCAGTGACCCACTCGATGGGCTTTTGCAGCAACCGCTCCGAAGCGGAGTGTACCGGCGCGGAATAGAGCTGCTTGGCAAGCTGCTGCGTGATGGTGCTGCCTCCGCCTGCCGATGCCTGTCCGAGGATGCCGCGCTTGATGATGGCGCGCGTCAGGGCGATGAAGTCGATACCTGAGTGTTCGTAGAACCTTACGTCCTCAGTGGCCACCAATGCTTGCACCAGGTAAGGGGAAAGCTTCTTGTAAGGCACGGGGATGCGGTTGGAGCGGTCGAGGTTATAGGTGCCGAGGATGTGTCCGTCGGCTGAGAACACCTGCGAAGCCGACTTGGAGATAGGGTTCTGAAGGTTGTCAATGTCGGGGGAATAGCCGATGACGCCGAACCATATCAGGAAAAAAAGCATGGCAGTAAGGCCTGTTCCAGCGGCGAACAGGAGCCATAGCGTCTTGATGAATTTCTTTCTCACGTTGCTGTTGCTGTATGTTGCGCTATATGTGACACAGATTTACCAAATGGCATTGTGTCGTAAGAATAGTGCAAAAATACTGCTTTTCCGGCACATATCGCTATTTTGGCGGCAAAAAAGATGCGGGTTGTTTTTCCGATGCCACCTCAGGGCATAATCGTGCGCGCTGTCTCGACCGTCTCTGCCACTTGTGGCTTGAGGGTGGGGAAGAAGTTGAGGCCTGTTGCTTGCGCTTCACAGTCCGGAAAAGATTACTTGATGGTCTTGCCAAGCAGACTTTCTAAGTAGGCCCTGACATCCTTCCAGCGGTAATAGGGCGCCTTGTACGCCTTGACAGGCAGCGTGGCCTCGTTCTCATTGAGCAGCACTTTTACGAGGATATCCTTGGAAGGGCTCTTGAAATCCTTGTAGAAGACAAACTGTACATTGCAGGCCATGGGGAAGATGTGGTACACATTCCAGTCCTCGTCATCGAGTTGCTCAAGCGATGAACGTGGATTGCCGTAGCCGTTGATATTGAGCAGGCAGACCAGCGGCAGCACATCGCTCTCGTGGGCGAACCTCAATGTTGCACCAGGATGCTGCAACTTGACGCACGAGTCGGCGGTCTCGACGATGTTTTTCACCAGGTTGAGCTGCGTGTACATCCCCGCGCCGTTGTTGAGCTTGTTTGGACCGGCTTTAGTGTACCAGTAAGCGGTGCCCATGAGCCAGTGATTGTAGAGCTCGTCAAACGAGAAGATGTCCCAGATGGGCTTGAAGGAGTGGCGCAGCTCGGTGTTCTGCAGAGCGATGGCCGTGTTGTAGAGCTGCGAAGCCAGTGCCTTTCCATTGACGGTCTTAGCATATTCGTCGTCGTTGAAGAGTGTCTGCATCATGTGTGGGGCGCCGCTGTGACGGTTGTCAAAGGCCTTCAGGCTGTCCATGGCCGCCGCTGTGCTGATCATGTGCGCGTAAGGACTGTTGTCTTCGTCGTTCATGTAGTACATGTCATGATAGCTGGCATCGCTCTTGAATATGATCTTCGGGTTGAGCGCTGCGAGCTGCAACAGCTCATTCTGCATGGAGAGGATGCAGCGGATGACCACTGTAGAGCGGGCGTCGACATGGGTCTTTCCCGCGAAGACTTGTGGGAAACGCTCGAACATCCGCTTAGCGATGGCACGGTGTTGCTCGGCTCCAAGCTGGGTGAGCTCGCCCTCGCGGCTCAGTCCTTGCTGCCGGATAGCCTTGACGAGAGCGAACACCTCCTTGCCTCGTGGCGTCAGTTTGCCGAGAGAATCGGCGTGTGCCAGTGTGAAGTAAGGCCGGTTGAAGGCGTTCTTGCCAATCTGCCAGCGGGAGCCGTGACGCCCGTAATGGCTGATGTAGAAAGGCTCATAGCCTTTCGGCGCGGGCGTGAGCTTGGCTGTGGGAGCAGGATAGGCACGGTAGTTGTTGGCTGCAAGATTGGGGTTGTCCTTGATTTCCTGTCTCGCACGCTGCGCGAAGCTGCCGGAGGCGACCATGATGAGGCCTAAAAGCAAAAGAATTGGTTTTTTCATTGTTTTGTTATCATTTAGTATTTACTATTAACAAAATTACTCATTTTATGTGAATCTGACAAAAAAGAAAGAGACGTTTAACCATTTTTTCGTAACTTTGCGGTCGTATGAAGGGTAAAAACGCTCATATTTATCTATTAGTCTTGTCAGCCCTTGCCGTATTGGTCGGTTTTGCCATGATGTCGCTGACCACCCATGGCAAGCAGCGTTCGGCAACCCGGGATACAGTCGCCGTCCGTAAAAAGAAGGTGCCGGTGGTGCCTTCTGCGAAGGATTCGGCTATTCTCCGCGCCTTGACCAACACGGTAACCCCGCCTGATCCCACCGTGCGGGGTGTGCTGACCAACAGCCTTGGCGCCCCCATGAAGGGCGTTGTCGTGAGCGACGGCTACACGTGCACGGTGACCAACGACAAAGGTCTCTACATTTTCCTTCGCCATAAAGGCGCACGCTTCGTCTGGTACACCGTACCCTCCGATTGTGCCATACCCACCCATTCTTCCTCAGACCGTACGGCGCTTTTCTACACGCCCTTGTCGGTGAAGCGCAATGTCTACAATTTTACCCTTCGGCGGTTGCCGGGTGGCGCTGAGCGTGACTATCGGCTCATCGTTTTCGGTGATCCGCAGATCACCAACGCCTTTAATCCTTATTATACAGGGCCTGACGACAATCCGATCAATAAGAGCGACCTTGCCCGTTTCACCGATGAGACCATGGCCGACGTCAAGCAGACCATCGCCTCCTGGCCGGCCTCGACGCCCGTCTACGCCATTTCCATGGGCGACGACGTGCAGTATTACGGTGGTTACAACTCCAGGCTGGAGCAGAATATCCGCAAGGCTTTGGGATCGTCGCGAGCGACGGTGTTCTCCGTGATAGGCAACCACGACCAGGACGGACGTGAGCTTTACCTCCGCAAATGGCAGCAAAGTTTCGGCCCCGACAATTACAGCTTCGACCGGGGTGATGTGCACTATGTGTGCCTTAACGACGTGCATTTCTTCCGTGGCATGCTCTATTGGCAGCCCGGTGAGCTTGACGCTGACCAGCTGCATTGGCTCAGGCAGGATCTTGCGCTTGCCGATCACAGCAAGAAAGTGATTCTCTGTTACCACATCCCCTTGACCATGGGCACCCGTCCGCGCAAGGGCGCCGCGCCGTTGCGGCTCGACTCTGAGCCAGGACACTATTCCTCTTCGGTGCTGAAGCGGGTGCTCAGCCTGTTGGAGACGTTCAAGGGTGGCTATGAGTTGTTTTGCGGACACACCCATTTTGCCATCAATCATGAGATCGACTATCATGGCCATCACCTGCTGGAGCGGTGTCATGCCGCGGCTTGCGGTAACATCTGGCAGTCGAACATCAACATTTGCGGTACGCCCAACGGCTATTATGTCTATTCGATCAACGGCACGGGCATCCGCGACAGCTATTATAAGGGGACCTTCTGGCCCCGTTCACGGCAGATGACAGTGTTCAAGGCCGCGACGGAGTTCAACGGCGAGTCGTATGCCAACGACTGGAAGTTGTCGAAAGACAAGGGCGTGATTGTTGCCAACGTGTTCAACTCCGACTCCCGCTGGCGTGTCGTGGCCATCGAAGACGGCGTGGAGCACGGGATGACCCGTATCAATCATCAGGGTCAGGATGCGTTTGCCACAGGCTATCACCACCGTTACAACAGGTCGGTAAGCTATCAGTTTGTGAGCAAGGCCAACGGTTATCTCATCATGAACCACCTGTATTATTACGAGCCGAAGTCGGCCAAGAGCCATGTGGTCATCAGGGCCACCGATCCTTATGGCAACATTTATACGGCGTCGTCCAGTGAAGCCGTCACGGAGCCGTTCTTCAATTTCGCACATTATTATAAATAAAAATCACTTTTTTGTCGTTTTTTCTTTGCGTTTCCAATAAAAGGCCGTATCTTTGTGAACACTTTATTAGCCACTAACGAGATAGACCCGAAATGAGACAACTGAAGATAACCAAGGCCATTACTACCCGAAATAACGAATCGCTGGAGCGTTATCTCGCAGAGATAGCGCGTGAGCCGTTGCTCTCTCCTGAGGAGGAAGCCGCCCTTGCCATACAGATACGCGCGGGCGGCAAGAAAGGTGAGGAAGCCCGTGACCGGCTGGTCAGGGCCAACCTGCGCTTTGTCGTCTCGGTGGCAAAGCAGTACCAGCACCAAGGCATCTCACTGACCGACCTGATCAATGAGGGCAACATGGGCCTTGTGAAGGCTGCGGAGAAGTTTGACGAGACGCGCGGATTCAAGTTCATCAGTTATGCGGTGTGGTGGATCCGCCAGTGCATCATGGAAGCCCTTGCCGTAAAGAGTCGCCTGGTCCGTGTGCCGCTCAACCAGATGGGTATCGCCCTCAAGCTGAACCGAGCATCGGAGGCTTTCATGCAGAAGCATGGACGATTGCCGTCCACACATGAGCTGGCCGCCATCACCGGCATTGATGAGGAGGCCGTGGAAGCAGCCAAAGACGTCAACAGCAAGTCGACGAGTATTGACGCACCGTTTGGTGACGACAGCTCGGACAGCTCTATCGGTGACATGCTCATTTCTGACGACAATGATTTCCGTTCAGACAATATAGTGGACAGCGAGTCGCTCAATCAGTTCATCGAGGACTTGCTCAAGGATGTGCTCAATGAGCGCGAACAGCAGATCGTCAAGGAGTCGTTCGGCATCGGTTGTGCCGAAAAGAGCCTGGAAGAGATAGCCCATGAGATGGGCATGACACGGGAGCGCATCCGCCAGGTCAGGGAAAAGTCGATCCGGAAGATCAAGCATTCGCCGGCCTCGAAGATCCTGCGGCAGTATCTGGGCTGAACCTTCCTTTATGCTTATCTGTTTTCTTGTTTTCCCTCTACGGCGTAAAGGCATTGCCATTACGCTGTAGACGCATTGCCATTACACTGTAAAGGGATTGCCTTTACACTGTAATGGCGATGGGTGCACAGCGTCCTCGCGGAGAGGTGGAACCATCGTTGGAAGGGAAAGTCAGTGCAAACGATTGCATGAAAAATAGAAAGAAAATGGGGGAGAAAATAACAACGAATGAGGAAATTGTTTACCTTTGCCAGCGAATGAAACCATTTTAAGGAACCTGTAAAATCTACTATTATCATGAGTAGGACATTATTGAAAAGAGCCGCGCTTTTTGGTGCGGGAATTGTATGTACAGTAGGCGCCTTGGCACAGTCAGTGGTTCAAGGCACAGTGAAGGACGAATCGGGTGAGCCGCTCATTGGCGCGACGATTCAAATCAAAGGCCAGCAGGGAGGTACGGTGACGGGCATTGACGGCGATTGGAAGCTCGCCGATGTCAAACCGGGGCAGACAATTGTCATCTCCTTTATTGGCTACACCAACAAGGAAGTCAAGATCGGCCAGCAACACAGTTTCAACATCGTGCTGGAACCTGATAAGCAGGATCTTGATGAGGTTGTTGTCGTGGGTTATGCCGTAGGCACAAAGCGTACCGTCTCGGGTGCCGTGGAGCGTGTAGGGCGCAAGGACATGAACCAGGGTGTGGTGACCAGTGCCGCCGACGCCTTGAAAGGAAAGGTCAGCGGTGTGGTTATCTCGCAGAGCGGTGGCGATCCCATGGGCACGACCAACATCCGCGTGCGTGGCACCTCGTCGCTCTCCGGCGGTAACGACCCGCTCGTTATCATCGATGGCGTGTATGGCGACATGACGATGTTCAATGCCTTGCAGCCCGGTGACATCGAGAGTATGACCATCCTGAAGGACGCGTCGGAGACGGCCCAGTACGGTTCGCGTGGTGCCGCCGGCGTCATTGTCGTCACCACCACCAAAGGCAGGAACGGCATGAGCTCCATCACCTACAATGGCACGTTCGGCTTGAACAAGGTGTTCAAGAACATTAAGATGCTCAGCGCTGACGCTTACCGTGCCACAGCGAAGAGTATGAGCCTGACACCTACCGACTTAGGAGGTAACACCAACTGGCTCGACGAGATAGAGCGGTCAACAGGCATCACGCAGAACCATAACGTCGCCTTCGCCGGTGGAAACGACACGGGCAACTACCGTGCGTCTCTCGGATTTGTACAGAAACAGGGCGCGCTCCGCAACTCTGATATGCGCAACTACACCGCCAAGATCGATGCCCAGCAACTCGCCTTCAACAAGAAACTGAAGCTCGAAATGGGTTTGATGGGATCGGAATATGACGGCAAACGGCAGTACGACATGCAGAAGATGTTCTATTCCGCAGCGGCTTATAACCCCACTTATCCGAACACGAAGAACGCCACCACCGGAAAGTGGGACGAAGACATGCTTGCCAACGAGATCTACAATCCGCTGGGACAGCTTGAGATAGACAACCGTTACGACGTGGGTGCCCTTGTGGCGCACGGGAAGGCAACGTGGACCATCGTCGACGGCCTCTTCCTCTCTGCCTTCGGATCGTACACCAAGACCAATATTGAGCTGAAACGCTATGTGCCCAACGACATCCGCCAGGGAGAGCTCAACGGCAACGGATGGGCCTACATCAACAGCATACAGCGTAAGGATCTCATGGGCAACATCCAGCTCACGTTCACCAAGGACTTCGGCCAGCACCACATCGACGCCCTTGCCGTCATGGAGGGCCAGCGTTACAAGACGTTCACCCACTCTGAGCAGGCCAAGGGCTTTGAGACCAACTACTTCAAGTACAACAATCTCAAGGCCGGCGCCAATGTGTCGTGGGGCGATGTGCAGTCCGACTCCAAGGAATACACGCTCAGCTCCTATATGGCCCGTGTGAACTATATGTTCGCCGACCGCTACATTCTCACTGCCAACCTGCGTGCCGACGGCTCGTCAAAGCTCGGCAGCGGCCACAAGTGGGGCTGGTTCCCGTCGGCTTCAGCGGCCTGGGTGGTCTCGCAGGAGAACTTTATGAAGAATGTCAAGTGGGTCAACAACCTCAAGCTTCGCGTGGGCTACGGCGTCACCGGTAACCAGGACGCCATAGACCCCTACACCTCGCTGGCGCTCTACGGCCCCAACGGTGTGACACCGGTCAACGGTAGCAACACCACGACCTTCGCCATACAGAGCAACGACAACCCCGACCTGAAGTGGGAGACCAAGAGCACCTTTGATGCCGGACTCGACTTCTCGGCTTTTGGCAACCGACTCAACATCACGCTCGACTGGTACACCTCAAAGACAAAGGACCTGCTCTATACCTATACCGTGCCCGTGCCGCCGTTCACCTACGAGAAACTGCTTGCCAACATGGGTGAGATGAGCAACCACGGATTCGAGATCGGCATCCGCGGGGATATCATCAAGACGCGTGACTTCACCTTCAACTCCGGGCTCAACCTCAGCTTCCAGAGCAATAAGCTCAATTCGCTTTCTGGTACCTACAAAGGCCAACAGCTCACAACGTCGGAGCATATCATGGTGGCCCGCATCAATGCTGCCGGCCTGACGCAGAACTACGGCGTCACTTACCTGATGGAAGGGCAGCCTATCGGCGTGTTCTATCTGCCTCATTGCGAGGGTATTGACAAGGACGGAAAGTACATCATCTCTGACCTTGACGGCAACAAGACCATTGATACAGGCGACTCCGGCGACCGCCGTATCTGTGGACAGGCGATACCGAAGGCCTATCTCGGATGGGATTTCAGCTTCGCATATAAGAACTGGAGCCTCTCCATGCAGTTCAACGGCGCTTTCGGACATAAGATCTACAACGGCACCTCGATGACCTACAGTGACCTCTCCAACTTCCCCACTTACAATGTCCTGGCCGACGCGCCCGCAAAGGGTATCAAGGATAAGGTCATCTCTGACTATTGGCTCGAGAAGGGCGACTATGTCAACTTCGAGTATGTACAGCTCAGCTACACGCTCAACCAGAAGCAGCTCAAGTGTAAGTATATCCAGAACATCAAGCTCGGACTGGCTGTCAACAACGTTTGCACCATTACAGGCTACAATGGCCTCACGCCAATGATCAACTCCGCATCGCTCATCGAGCAGTCGGAAGGCACAACGAGCTATGGCACCCTCGGCGTTGACGATAAGCGTATCTACCCGCTCACACGCACGTTCTCTTTCAACGTGGGCATCACATTCTAACCCTTTAATGTATCTGTCATTATGAAAAAGCATATATTCGGAATAGCCCTCCTCTCAACGGCACTGCTCACAGCCTGCTCGCTTGATGAGAATCCCAAGAGCTCGTTCAACGAGGATGAGGCCTTCAAAAACGCGACGCTGACTTACGTCAACTCTGTGGCCAACGTCTATTCTGCCATTGGCGACGGTCTCTACGGCGGCACCGACTGCGTGCATACGCTGCAGGAGTTCATGTCGGACGCCACCATGTTGCCTGGAAGGCAGGGCGACTGGGTGGACGGCGGTAAATGGCAAAACATGTTCCTCCACAACTTTGAGTCGTCTGTCGACACTTATTCCAACGTCTGGAACCACCTGTATAAGATCATCGGCCTGTGCAATTCCAGCATCGACAAGCTCACGCCGATGCTCACCGCGCATCCCGACTATAAGACCTATGTAGCGGAGCTGAGAGCCCTGCGCGCAGTCTACTATTATTATGCCATGGACTTTTTTGCCCAGGTACCGGTGGTGACCTCTTCGACACAGGCCACCAACGAGGTGAAACAGAGCAACCGTAGCGACGTGTTCAAGTTTGTCACCTCTGAGCTGGAGGAGGCGTTGCCTGACTTAGGTGAAGGACATTGCCAGAATACGGGTGAGTATTATGGCCGCATCACCAAGGCCGTGGCTTATATGTGTCTGGCCAAATGTGCCATCAACGCGCCTGTCTATACCATTGACGACACCAGTGCCGACAGTTATAAGATGTTTGTCGGAGATGATATGAGTAAGGCGGCCAAGGCCAGTGAGACTCTTGGAGATGCTGTCACGGCCAAAGGCATGGCTATCATGATGAAAGTTGACGGACAGGAGCGCAACTGCTGGGAGACCGTGAAATACTGTGTGGACCGGATCAAGGCGCAAGGCTACTCGCTAATGGCTAACTATTCGGATAACTTCCTTAAGGCTAACGAGGCCTCCACGGAGAATATCTTCGTGCGTCCCAACGACGACAAGACGTATAAGATCACCGATTATAACCTCATGCGCTCGCTCCATTACAATCACGCCTCTGCCATCGGATACTCAGGATGGAACGGCGCCTGCGGCACGGTGCGTGCCATGAAGGTCATGGGATATGGCACGAAGGATGAAGATCCGCGACTCAGGCTGAACTACTGGTGCGACCGTGACTTCGAGACCGAACAGCACACAGGGGCACTCAGTGACGGAGCCACGAAGACTCCGCTCGAGTATGAGCCGCTCAAGGCTATGGTTAACTTCAGCAACGATGCCGACCTGCACGACGTGAAATGCGCGGGCGCACGCTTCAAGAAATATGAGTATGACAGGACGGCTTCCTCACAGGGACAAAACAATAACGACCTCGTCGTCTGGCGTTATGGAGATGCCCTGTTGCTCAAGGCGGAAGCAGAATATCGTCTCGGCGACAAAGCCGGAGCCTTAGTGCTTGTCAACGAGATCAGAAACCGTGCGAAAGCCACACCCCGTACATCGCTCTCACTCAATGATATCCTCGATGAGCGCATGATAGAGCTGGCCTGGGAAGGCGTCCGCAGGCAGGACCAGATACGGTTCGGCACCTTCACTGAGCCTACCGTGGATCGCTATCCCGGTGTGCCGCATAGCTCACTCGCCGGCGACTACAACAACGACAAGACAGGATACACCTGCGTCTATCCCATCCCTTATTCGGTGTTGAACCTCAATAAGAATCTCAAGCAGAATCCGGGGTACAGTAAGTAGTGCCCGAAGATGGGATATACCGTCCCGCCTTTATTGCTGTCTCACCGTCTCTCTCCTACAAATAGGAGAGAGATGGTTGATGTCGTTTGAAGGAATGCGGCAAACAATCGATCAAATAAAAAGCAATGCGATTAATCATTAGGAGGATGTTATCATTATAGTCGAATGTTGATGTCTTCTTTCCCATGAATGCGAAGGTAACGCTTTCGCTGCATTCATCCTACAAATAGACAAGAAAATCAACTATGAACTATAGATTTAATCCACGGACTATTGGTACTGTGCCAGGTGTTTTCATCATTGCAGTTCAAACTCCCCGCTTGAAGTTTCTCTTAGCGTTATCCTTCTTA